>Ga0187771_10001300_pt1 | contig 16512 bp, 16 predicted proteins | sample 0116_SJ02_MP15_1_FD_133139 | JGI IMG/M metagenome (GOLD analysis project Ga0187771, IMG submission 133139) | Tropical peat soil microbial communities from peatlands in Department of Meta, Colombia - 0116_SJ02_MP15_10_MG | ecosystem: Environmental > Terrestrial > Soil > Wetlands > Peat | place...
GCGAACTTTAGAGCCACAGGTCAGCTTCCCCTGTTGATTTCATCCATCGCCTGGGCGGCGATCGCAAGCGCCGCCAGTCCCGCGGTTTCGCTGCGCAATCGATTGCGCCCGAGTCCGGCTGGTGCGAAGCCCGCAGCGTTCATCGCGGCGGCCTCGCCGTCGTCGAAGCCGCCCTCCGGTCCGCATACCAGAATAATAGCGCGCGGGCGGATGCGGCGAAGCACGGGGCCCAGCGGTTCGGCCCCGGCTGTGCATACAACGGCGAGGGTTTCTTTTGGCACGTTTTGCGCCATAGCGGCAACGGAAATCGGGGCTCGTATCTCCATGATACGAGCGGACAGGCTCTGCTTGGCGGCGGCGGCGGCAAGGCGCCGCCAGCGCTGGAAACGTTCCGAACCCGGGTTCCTCGTCACTGAACGTTTGCAGGCCAAGGGCCATAGCGCGCAGGCACCCAATTCAGCGGCCTTCTCGACGAGAAAGTCCATCCGCGGGCCCTTGATCAGCGCGGCCGCCAGAATCAGTTGAGCGGCGCCGCGCCTGTTCCGCTCACGCGAAGCCGCCAATTCCACGATCGCGCACCCTGTTTCGAAGCGGCTGATGCGGCCGGCGTACTCGATGCTGTCGGCGTCGATCAGAGTAACTTCGGCGCCGGGTCCGAGCCGCATCACGTCGCGCATATGATGGAGTTCGGGGCCGCCAATCCTCGCGACACCGTCGGCGACGGCGTCTTCGCCTATCAAAAACCGCGGCGGCCGGTTCATCGTTCCATCAATAGCGCGGCCCACGCCTTGTCGAAACGCGTGCAGACGCATCGCAGTTGAGGGGCAAAAGCGGAGACCACGCCCGCCGCCTCGCGCCTCAGGATACCGGCGAGAATCAGCCCGCCTTTTGGGCGCAGTCGCGCCTTCAATTCGGGAGCCATCGCGATAAGGACCGAGCTCAGGATATTGGCGGTGATAAGGTCGAACCGGCCCCGAATCGAGCCGAGCGGCGCGGCGGAAAAGCGAATCCTGCCGTCGATTCCGTTCAAAACGGCGTTTTCCCGCGCGTTCTCGAGCGCGGTTGCGTCGATATCGATCGCCACGATTTCCGGCACGCCGAGCTTGTGCATCGCGATCGCCAGAATTCCCGAGCCGGTTCCAACGTCGAGCGCGCGGCTCACCCGGTGCGTCTCGCACCACTCTTCTAACAGATTCAGGGTACCGAGGGTTGACGGATGATGCCCGGTGCCGAAGGCCTGGCCGGGGCGTATAACAATACAAAGCCGATCTTCCCCTTTTGTGCGGCGCCAGGGTGGCACGATCAGAAAGCGGCGGCCTATCGGCAGCGGCTCGAAGCGAGTCTGCCACAGTGTGGCCCACCCGGGATCAACGACTCGATGCAGTTCGGGGGTCGCGCCATCCGCCGTGATGCGTCCCATGACGGCCTCGATTCGCCGCAGGCCCGCGGGCGTCAGCCGCCGGAAATAGGCGAGGATTCGCACAGCCTTTTTCCCGCCATCCGCACGGTGCGTCGACCGGATTTTCTTAAGCTCGCAGCCCAGCGCGCCGTGGGTGACTAGAATTCCCGCCGCGTCGTCCGCGATCGCGGCTGGTACGTCGAACACCGCGCAGATATAGGTTGGCTGGCTGTCGCGTGACAAAGGAATGAGAGTCTTTTCGCCCGGTCCGCTCTCTCATTCAAGGATAGGCGATCGCCGCCAATGGTTTAAGCGCCCCTTGTTGAGAGGCGTGAAGGCCCGATTTGCAGCACCAACGCCTGCGTGGTTAGCTCAAGGTTAATTGTCGGTGCTTTGGCGCGTTGGACGGCCGCTGGTCTATTCAATTTGCGTTCACACACGCCGGGAGGTTAACAAGGGCTTGTTGAACATTGCTCATCGCGGAGCGAGTGGCTGCTTCCCGGAAAACACTCTGGTGGCCTTTCGCGCAGCGATCGAGGCCGGCGCCGATATGTGCGAACTGGACGTTCAGCTCACTCGGGACGGAGCGATGGTCGTAATCCATGACGACAAGGTCGACCGCACCACGGACGGCAACGGCCCCGTGGCCGCGATGACGTTGGCGGAAATCAAGCGCCTGGACGCCGGGGCACGATTTAGTGATTGTTTCAAGGGTGAAATTATTCCCACGCTCGAGGAGGTCTTCGACCTCGTCGACGGGCGCTGCGCCCTCAATATCGAGCTCAAAAGTCCCGGGCTTGAAGCGAAGGTGACCGGTCTGGTACGCGAGCGCGGCGCAGTCGGCTCGACGCTTATCTCGAGCTTCGATTGGGAGGCGCTCGCACGCATACGACATATCGCCCCTGAGTTGCGCGTCGGGCTGCTGGCCAGCCGCTGGCCTGCGCGCTTGATCGGCGCCGCCACCGAGATGAAAGCGGACGCCATCAATCCAAGCTACGATATCGTCACTGAGGACCTCTGCATCGCGGCTCACAGCCGAGAGATAAACGTGTACGCATGGACCGTCGATGAACCCGCGATGATGCGCAGCCTGATTGCCGACGGTGCGGACGGGATCATGACGAATTGGCCGGGGCGTCTGGCCGAATTGATTGGGCGGTGATGGCGCGGTTCGGGCAGGACAAAATCGAGGAGGTCCGCGCTCGAGCGGATATTGTTGAGGTGATCGGCGCGCAGGTGCGGCTCAAACGCGCCGGGCGCAATTTCGTCGGTCTCTGCCCGTTCCACAACGAAAAGACGCCTTCGTTCAGCGTCAACGCCGAGCGCGGCTTTTTCCATTGTTTCGGATGCGGCGCCGGGGGGACGGTTTTCGACTTCGTGATGCGGGTCGAAGGGCTGACCTTTCCGGAGGCGCTGCATTCGCTCGCGCGACGCTATGGCGTTACTTTGCCGGAGCGCGCAGATGGTGGTGGAGCATCGTCAGGTGAACGCGAGGCGCTTGCGCTCGCCAACGCCACAGCCGCCGAATTCTATTCCCACGTCTTGTGGAACACGCCGGACGGCGCAATTGCGCGCGAATATCTCAAGTCGCGGGGGATCACCGTCGAGACGGCGCGGACCTTTGCGCTCGGTTTCGCGCCGGCGCGTCCGGCCAATCTCGCCGCGAACCTGCGCAAGCGCGGGTTGATCGATGCCGCCGTCAAGCTGGGGCTGGTGAAGAGAGACGAAGCGGGCGCCGTCTACGACATGTTTCGCGCGCGGCTGATGTTCCCGATTCGCGACGCGCAGGGCCGCGTCATAGCCTTCGGCGGACGCGTGCTCGACGATCGGTTGCCCAAGTACATCAACTCGCCCGAGTCGCCGCTCTATTCCAAAGCGCGCGCACTCTATGGCGTGTACGAAGCTCGCCAGGCGATTCAAAAGGCCGACCGCGCGATCCTGGTCGAAGGTTATATCGACGCGATCGCGCTGTGGCAGGCGGGCTTCAACGAGACTGTTGCCAGTCTCGGCACGTCGCTTACGGTCGAACAACTGCGGCTGCTCTCGCGCTACACACGCAATGTCGTCGCCTGCTTCGACGGCGACGCCGCCGGTCGCAATGCGTCTTTGCGCGCCCTCGAAGTGTTCCTGGAGGCGGGCCTGCTTGGCCGCGGAGCCTTCATACCCAGCGGTTATGACCCCGATACATTCGTGCGTGAGCGCGGCCGGCAGGCGTTTGCCGAGCTATTGGAATCCGCAAGCTTGTTGGTGGATTTTTTCCTCGATGACGAAGCCGGCAAGGTTCGCGGGCCGAATGGTCCGCTCGACCGTCGCGCCGAGGCGGCAAAGCGAATCGCGGAAAAGCTGCGGCTCGTTGGCGACGAATTTCAATTCAACCTGTTAGTGCGCAAGGCCGCCGGTCTGCTCGGTCTGGGCGAGGAAGTGCTGCGGCGCGAGGCGCGGCGCGCTCGGCCGTTGAACGGACGTGGCACGCCGATCCAGCGGGACTCCCCGCGCAGCGCCGTTCCCGTTACTGCGAAAGTCGAAGCTGAGCTGGGTCTGGTTGCGATCGCGCTGCGCTATCCGGAGCTACGCGTCGAAATCGCTGAACGGACGCCGCCGCAGGACTTCGAGGACGGCGCATTGGGTGAGCTGCTGATCGAGGTCTGCGCCTCCGAGGAAGCTCAAGCATCACTCGAAGTGATGGTTGCCAACCGCCTGAGCGACGAGCAGCGCGGGCGCCTCAGCGCCTTGATGACCGGCCCTTTGCTGGATGATGTGCGAACCGCCCGCCAACGCGCGAGTGATTCTTTCGCGGCGCTGAGCATGAACCGAAAAAGCCGACAGGTGGCCGAAGAATTGCGCCGCGCCGCGTCCAGCGGTTGTGTGGAGGACGCGAAGACTGCCGCGCAAAACGTGATCGCCCTGCGCCGGCAGACCTCGCGTGGTGGATAAGCAAAACTGCTTCGGCGTGACATCCGATCTGTGTATTAGCGGACTTAATTCCGCTTTGAGAAGTTGGTAGAATCTAAAGGCTGATCCCAGGGATGCATTCGCGAGGGCCCATAGCTCAGTCCGGTTCAGAGCTGCCGGCTCATAACCGGTTGGTCCCAGGTTCAAATCCTGGTGGGCCCATCTCATTCGATAGCATCGTTCAGACCGCGGACTATATGAGATTGCGTGCGTTCGTAGAACTCCTGCGACGCGCGATGCCTTTGATTCAACTCACAGCCAGCGGAGGATGCTTTGCTTGAAGAAATAACCCGGCTGATTAGCCTGCAGGCGATCGACAGGGAATTGCACGAACTCGAAGAATCGCTTTCAACCATCGCCGGACGCGTCGAGGGGCTCCGTCAGGAGGCCGAACAGCTTCAGGCTGAGCTCGACCACCTCACCCAGGAAGAACAGCAAAGCGCAGCCAATCGCCGCCAGCTCGAAAAGGAACTGGCAGAAGGCGAAGCGCGCATCCGCAACAAGCGGATGCGGCTCAACCAGGTGCGCAACGACAAGGAACTGTTGGCGCTCGGTCACGAAGTCGAGACCCTGAAAGAAACCAACCAGCGAATGGAAGCGGACTTGCTCGCCCAGATGGAGGCAGCGGAACCGCGTGCTCAACACATCAAGGAAGTCACCGAGCTGTTGGGGCAGAAGCGCTCCGAACTACAGGCTGCGGAGAAGGAAATCGCGTCGCAGGTCGAGGACCTTAAGGTCTCAATCAGCAAACAGCGGGTAGATCGCGACCTGATGGTGCGCGGGATAGAAGTCGCCCTGCTTCAACGCTACGAGATGATCTTCAACCGGCGCGGCGGTCTGGCGGTTGCAGCCGCAAAGGGCGGGACCTGTCAGGGATGCAGGATGCGCCTGCCACCGCAGTTCTACAACGAAATCCAGAGGCACGAGCAGATTCATTTCTGCCCGAATTGCCAGCGTATCCTCTACTACGAGAGCAACCGCGAGAGTTGAGTCCTCCGCGCGGCGTTAGTTGGCACAACCGGCGAATTCCGGCTTACGAAGTCCCTCGCGCAGCCGGGTCGCGCAGGTCTCGCCCGGTCATTTCCGCGGGCTTTTCCAACCCGAGCATCGCAAGAAACGTAGGTGCAACGTCCGCGAGCGTACCGTGATTCTTCAGGCCGCCGCTGAACGACGGGTCGTACAGAATGAGCGGGACGGGGTTGGTGGTGTGTGCCGTGTGCGGCTGATGGGTCGCCGGGTCCGACATGAATTCCGCGTTGCCGTGATCCGCAGTGATCAGGCCAACCCCGCGTGCGCGTTCGAGCGCTGCAATTACCTTACCCAGAGCCGCGTCGCACGCCTCGATCGCGACGATGGTCGCTTCGAGGTTGCCGGTGTGTCCGACCATGTCGGGATTGGCGAAGTTCATCACAACCACCCCGAACTTGCCGCCGGCGATTTCCTCGGCGGCGCGCTGTGCAATTTTGTCGGCCTGCATCTCGGGTTCGAGGTCGTAAGTTGCGACCTTTGACGAAGGGATCAAAATTCTTTCTTCGAGCGGAAACGGCTGCTCCACGCCTCCGTTCAGAAAATAGGTCACGTGCGCATATTTCTCGGTCTCCGCGATCCGCAGGTTGCGAATTCCCGAGCGTGCCAGCACTTCGGCAAGCGTATTCCGGACATCGTCCGAACCGAACGCCAGCGGCAGGTTGAAACTGCGGTCGTACTCCGTCATGCAGACGTAACCGATGTGCGGAAACCGCGGGCGTTGGAATCCGCTGAAGTCGGCGAGCGCCAGCGCCGCGGTCAGTTCGCGGGCGCGATCCGCGCGAAAATTGAAACAGATTACCTGGTCACCGTCCTCGAGCGGATGCACCGGGCCGATGAGACACGGCTCGACAAACTCATCACTCTGGCCGGCAGCATAAGCTGCTTCGACCGCCGCGCGCGCCGTCGGCGCGCCCTTGCCTTCGCCCACGACCAACGCCCGCCACGCTCGCTCGACCCGCTCCCAACGTTTGTCGCGGTCCATCGCGAAGTAGCGTCCGCAGACGGTTGCGATTCGGCCGCGGCCCAATTCTTTCAGCTTGGCTTCGAGCTGATCGATAAAGGGTAGCGCGGAGCGCGGCGGCTTGTCCCGGCCGTCGAGCATTGCATGAACCGAGATGTCGGTGAGTCCTCGGGCTGCCGCCAACTCGAGCAACGCCAGCAGATGATCGATATGGCTGTGCACGCTGCCGTCGGACAGGAGTCCCCATAGGTGAAGAGTGCGGCCGTGTGACGCCGCCGCGTCGGTTGCCTTAAGCAGCGCCTGGTTGCGGAAGAAATCGCCGGTCTCGATCGCCTTGGTGATGCGCATCACATCCTGGTAGATGACGCGGCCGGCCCCGATCGTCAGGTGGCCCACCTCCGAGTTGCCCATCACCCCGGGCATCAGGCCCACTGCCGCGCCCGAGGCGTCGATCGCGGTGTGCGCCTGAGTCGCAAAGAGGCGGTCCATCGTCGGCGTGCGCGCTTTGAGGATCGCGTTGGCCGCGCGCTCGCTGCGCATGCCCCATCCGTCGAAGATAATGAGAGCGGCGATCGGTGGGCGGCTCATTGTGCGCCCGCGGCCCGCGCCTTGAAGGCGTTTGTGCCCGGCCAGGCCGCGCGCGAGCCAAGTTCCTCCGCGATGCGGAGCAGGCGATTGTATTTCGCCGTCCGCTCACCGCGGCTGATCGAACCGGTTTTGATCTGGCCGACTCCGGTTGCGACGGCCAGGTCCGCAATTGTGGTGTCCTCCGTCTCGCCGGATCGATGCGAGACCACGGACGAATAGCCGGCGCTGCGCGCGACCGCGATCGCCTTCAGCGTCTCGGTCAGGGTGCCGATCTGGTTGAGCTTGATCAGGATCGAATTTGCCGCTTTTTCGGCGATCCCGCGCTCCAACCGTTTCGGATTGGTGACGAAGAGATCGTCACCCACCAGTTGGATGCGGCCGCCGAGTTCGCGCGTGAGCAGTTGCCATCCCGCCCAATCGTCCTCAGCCAGGCCGTCTTCGATCGACAGAATCGGGTAATGGTCGATCAGGCCGGCGTAAAACCTGACCATCTCTTCGGCGCTGCGGCTCTTCTGGTCGGAGCGGGCGAAGACGTACTTGCCGCCTTCGAAAAATTCGCTGGAAGCGGGATCCAATGCGAGCGAAACATGCGTGCCCGGGTTGTAGCCGGCGCGCACGATTGCCTCCATGATTACCTCGATGGGCTCCTCGTTGCTGCGCAGGTTGGGGGCGAACCCGCCCTCGTCTCCGACATTCGTGGAATGGCCACGCTTCTTCAGTACCGCAGCCAGAGAATGGAACACCTCGGCGCTTATCCGGATTGCCTCGGCGAAGTTCGGCGCACCGTGCGGTACGATCATGAATTCCTGCATGTCGACGCTCGAGTCGGCGTGCTTGCCGCCGTTGATGACATTCATCATCGGAACCGGCAACACATGCGCCGCGCCGTTGAGATGGCGATAGAGCGGCTGACCACCGGCCGCGGCAGCGGCATGGGCGGTGGCCAGCGAGGTTCCGAGCATCGCGTTCGCCCCGAGCCGAGATTTGTTTTCCGTCCCGTCCAGTTGAATCAGAGTGGCGTCGATCGCGGCCTGATCCGAGACGTCGGTGCCGCGCAGCTTCTCCGCGATCGGCCCGTTGACGTTGGCAACCGCCTTGAGCACGCCCTTGCCGGCGTAACGCTTGGGATCGCCGTCGCGCAATTCCAATGCCTCGTAAATTCCGGTGGAGGCCCCCGACGGGACCGCGGCGCGTCCGCGAATGCCGCCGCTCAAAATCACGTCGACCTCGATGGTCGGGTTGCCGCGGGAGTCAATTATCTCGCGAGCCCTGATATCGGTTATGCTGGTTGAATTTGAAGCCATTGTTCCGTGATGCTCCGCATTCAGAAAAGCAGGATGACCGGTGAAAGAAAAGCAGGGCAGGGCGCTCCAATCTCACGAGCCTAACAACATCCTGTTCGCGTATGGAAGCCTGCTCGACGCGGCCCATCGCGCCGAAGTGATCGGCCGCAACGTCGATACCGTCCCGGCGACGATTCGCGGTTACGAGCGCGGCCGCGGCCGCCATTTCTACCTGCGCAAGCAGCGTGGAAAGGAGACGCAAGGTCTTCTGCTGCTGGGCCTGACGGCTCCAGAGTTTGCGATTCTCGACCGTTACGAAGAAGTCCCGGTGCTCTACACGCGCGAACGGGTCGAAGTATCGGGTGCCGATGGCTCGCCGGTCCGATGCTGGGTTTACCTGCCGACGCCCCGCGTTTTGCGCGACGAATGAATCCGGGTGCCGGCCGTATCTAGGCTTTCGCCTCCGCGGGTGGGGGACCTTTGCCTTCGGGCCGATGTATCCCGAACTTGTCGAGCCGGTACTGCAATGTCCGGTAACTCATCCCGAGCATCTTGGCTGCCTTCGCTATGACCCAGTCGGCCCGTTCCATCGCCTGCATGATCAAGTCGCGTTCGAGATGCTCGAAGTTGATTCCTTCCGCGGGGATCTCAAAACGTTCCGAGCCGCGCCCGCGATCGCCGCGGGCGACGGTCTTGCGCGCGAGCACTTCCTGCGGCAGGTCGCGCGGCGTAATTTTGTCGCCCTCGCACAGCAAAATCGCGCGCTCAATCGCCGATTCCAGTTGGCGCACGTTGCCCGGCCATGAATAATCGAGCAGCACCGCCATTGCTTCGCGGCTGATTTCCTTGATCCGGCCGCCCGACAGGTGGCTGAACCGATCAAGCGTGTGGGTTGCCAGCAAAGGAATATCGGAACGCCGCTCGCGCAATGGCGGCAGCGTGACGGTTACCACATTGATGCGGTAGTAGAGGTCCTCGCGGAAACGTTCTTCGGCGACTTCTTCGGCGAGATTGCGGTTGGTGGCCGCGATTAGCCGGACGTCCACATGGAAGGAATCGTTGCCGCCAACCCGGCGTACCTCGCGTTCCTGCAAAACGCGCAGCAGCTTCGACTGGAGTCCGATGCCGAGGTCCGCTATCTCGTCGAGAAACAGCGTCGATTTGTCGGCGCTCTCGATTAGTCCGATCTTGCGCTCGGTCGCGCCGGTGAAGGCGCCCCGCTCATGCCCGAACAGCTCGTTTTCGATCAGGCTGTCGGGGATCGCCGAGCAGTTGATCGCGACGAATGGGCGCTGGGCTCGCGGAGAGATCCGATGGATCGCGCGGGCGATCACTTCCTTGCCGGTGCCGCTCTCGCCCTGGATCAGAACGGTCGAGTTCGACGGCGCGACCTTGCGCACGATCTTGATTATTTCCTGGATCGCCGGGTCCTGCCCGATGATGCCTTCGACCTGGAGTTTGCCCTCCATCTGCGTGCGCAGCAGCTGGTTCTCCTGCTGCAGGTTGGCAAGCTCGGCAGCCTTGCCCACTGTCATCACCAGCGCTTCGCGATCGGTCGGCTTGGTGAGATAGTAGAAGGCCCCGTTCTTCATCGCCTGAACCGCACTCTCGATGGTGCCGTGCGCGGTTAAAACCACGACCTGCGTGGCGGGATGTTGCAATTTGACCTTGGCGAGGATCTCCTCGCCCGACATCCCGGGCATCATGAGGTCGGTCAAAATGACGTCGAAGCGGCTCAATTGGAGCAACTCCATCGCGCGTTTGCCGACCGCTGCCTCCTCCACCGCGAAGCCCTCTTCGCGCAAAGTGTCGGCGGTGATATGCCGCTCGAGGTCGTTGTCCTCGACCACCAGGACGGAAGCCTGATTCATACCTATTTTTGTACCGTGCCGAGCGGGAAGGTGAAAGTCACCGCGGTGCCGGGCGGCGGCTCGTTTGGTCCGATCTCGATGGTTCCGCCATGCTTTTCGACGATGGCCTTGGAGAAGAACAGACCCAGACCGATACCCTCGCGCTTGGTCGTGAAGAACGGCTCGAAAATGTGATCGACCACCTCAGGGTCTATTCCCGGCCCGGTGTCCGAGAAAGTGACGGTGAAATGTCCGTCATTACGGGCGAAAGCGACGCTTAGCCGTCCGCCCTCGGGCATTGCCTGCGTCGCGTTGGCCACTACGTTGACGAAGCAGGTGCGGACCTTCTCGGCATCGACGTTCAGCACGGCCGGCACGTCGGCGCCTCCCTCGGCCACTTCGATGCCCTGGCTCTTGAGCTTGGATTCGCTCAGTGCCAGCACACCCTCGACCAGCTGGCGCACGTCGGTCGGGGCGGGGTGGATTTCGATCGGCTGCCCGTAATGCAGAAACGTTTGTACCATGTCGGAAAGGCGGCGCACCTCGTCCTTCATGATTCCAAGCTGGCGAACGAAATCTTCGCGCCCGCGCGTAAGCTGGGGTCCGTAACGAGTGCGCAGTTGATCGAGCGCCAGGCTGATAAAATTGAGCGGATTCTTGATTTCATGGGCCAGCGCGCCGGCAAGCTGGCCGAGCGCGGTGAAGCGCTCGAGACGGTTCAACTCGACCTCGCGTTCGCGCGCATGCCGCAGTTGCGCCACCATTTCGTTGAAACTGCGCGTAAGAAGTCCGATTTCGTCACGGCGGCGAGCCTCGGGCACCGGTTCGAGACCGCGCGCGGCGATGTTCTGCGCGGCGTCCGCGACCGCATGGATCGGCTCGACGTAACGCTCCGCCAGGACGTAGGCGAAGACGAGCCCCAGCGCAAAAATGGCGAGGCCGAGCGATAACAGCCGGATCCGGTAGTCGCGAAGCGGCCGATCGAAATCGCTGAAATTCGCGCTCACCTCGACATATCCGAGGAGGTGATCTTCGACCTCGACCGGGATGAAATACACCGTGCTCTCGGCATTGGGCAGGCCGAGCTTCGAGGCGGGAACCGCGACCGGCTCGCTTGCATTGCCCGTGTGCATAGCCATCAGCGCGCGAACGACCGCGGGATCGAGCGCGGCGCCGATTAGCCTCGGATTCGAGCTGTTAATGATCAACTTCTGCGATGAAGCTATCGAGACCTCGAGACCGTTGGTGTTGAGCTTCGCGACGTAGTTCTGCAAACGGTCGCGATCGGTTGCCGAGATCGACGTCAGCTCCTGCACACTGATCTGGATCACGCTTGCGAGATCCCTGACCTTCCGTTGGGTAGTGCGGACGATGTCGTCCTGTGCGCGCAGGCTCACGATCATCTCCGCGCCAAGCGTCAAGGCCAGCAGCACGACCATCAGTGCGATCAGCTTGGCTTTGAGGTTGAGAAACGGAAACCGTCCTTCCATAGCTGGACCGTTCATGGCGCCTCGTTGCGGGCGGCGGCGCCGATCACGTCCTCATTCGGTTCGCGTTCTCAACGCGCTGCGGCCGAACAGCGGCAAGCGGCTAAGGTAAAAGAGTGCCGAGAACAGGACGATCAGCCAAATCATGCGCTCGAAACCGCCGAGATAGTGGATCGCCATTCCGATCTGCTTGCCAAAGAGGTAGCCGATCGAAACCACCACGGGAACTGAGATCACGGCCCCCAACGAGTCATAGAGAAGAAAGCGGCCAGGACTCACACCCAGGGATCCGGCCATCAGGTAGACCAGGGCCCGGAGGCCGGCGAGAAAACGCGCATAGAAGATCGCCATATTGCCGTGCTGATCCATGAATGCCTTCAGCCGATCGATCTGCTGCCGTGACTGCGGCCGCCCGAGCCTCAGATAAGTGACGATGCCGCTACCGAACCGCCGGCCCAGAAAAAAGAGCGAGTTGTCGCCCGCGATTACCCCGATCATCGAAACCACAACCGTCGCCGGATATTGCGTAATCCCGCGATGCACCAGGTAGCCGCCGGCCAGCAAAGCAATATCCTCCGGCATCGGCAGCCCCATTCCGCACAAAACGAGCACGAGAAAAAGGCCGGCGTAGCTGAAATGCTGAATATAGCCCGAGATCAAACCAGCCAAGCTCAGCTCCCGTTCGAATAGCGCTGGCGTAGCGTCGCGAGAATCTGGTCGACCGGAGTGCCGTTTTCGAAGAGTTGTCCGGCCAGGACCGCTTCGCCCACGCAGGTCGCGCATCCCGCCCCATGGTTGGTGCGGAAACAGTCAAGCAGATTCTTGTGCCCTTCGTGTTGCTCGCATCCACAGTAGCAGTGAAGTTGAGCGAGGAGGTCGGGATGCTCCTGTGCGACCAGGTAAGCCTGATGAGTCTTTCCCTCGAACAGGTTGGGATCCAGCGTGAGACCGTTCGACGAACCGGCCGGATCCGCTGACGCCCTCATTTGGTAAACAGCGACCCCGGTAACGATCAACAACACTACGACGATGGACCCGGCGATCAGGCTTGTTGCCCGCTTATTCGCTTTTGCCATAAGGATCACCCGTCCCAAAACTATAGCATTTCGATGACCTGGAGGCTGCGTCTGGCGAAAGTATAGAGAGCGGCGGGGCGATGCGGTCCGCGGCGCTCCCGGGACAGTCGCCGTAAAAGACCGGTGGCCAGAATTCTGCGGCGGAAGTTCCGACGGTCCAGCCGGCGCTCCATCACCATTGCGTAGAGCTCCTCCACTTGCGCGAACGTAAAGGTCCGCGGCAGCAGGTGGCATGCGATATTGGTGTATTCGAGCTTCGACTCGAGCCGCTGCATCGCATAGCGCGCCATCAGCGAATGGTCGTACGCAAGTTCCGGAAGACCGGACAGCTCGAACCAGCGGCCGGTGGCGTATTTGCGCGAGGCAGAGCTTACCGCCGAAGGATCATCGATCAGCGCCAGATAGGCAACCGAGACCACGTGCGCTTTGGGATCGCGCGTGGGGTCGCCAAACGTAAAGAGTTGCTCGGTATATGGATCTGCCAGGCGGGTAGAGGCATGAAGCTCTCGCCGCGCCGCTTCATCGAGCATCTCGCCGACGCGAACCAGCCCTCCCGGAAACGCCCATCGGCCCTTTGACGGTCCGCCCTTGAGCTGAACGAGATAGCACTTGAGCCGTCCGCCTTCGACCGCGAACAGCACGATGTCAACGGCAACTTTCGGCCGCGCCGCGCGTTGGCGCCGATGCTTTTCAGGTGCGGTTGGTGCGCATGCCCGCCGGGGATGTGGCAGATGTGGCAGCGCCTCGCTCATCGCGGCTTGCCTCGACCTCGCCTGCCACTGAAGGTGAGCAGGACGATGCCATCCATTGCGCCGTGTGGCGCATGTCCTCGCGGCGATTTGACGATGCGGAAAGCTATACCCCGAGCTCCAGCATCCGCTCGAGCGCCCGTTTGGCTCCGTCGCGCACTTCTGGCGACAGCGTCACCTCGTACTGCAGATTCCGCAGCGAATCGACCACGCCCGCAAGCGTAATCATTTTCATGTAGCGGCAGAGCTTGCACACCTTGTAGAAATGCTTGTTCGGAATCTCCATCAGCAGCCGGTCCGATAGCCCACATTCGGTGACAACCAGGAATTTGTCCGCCTCGCTGTTCTGCGCATAGCGCACCATCGCACTGGTCGAAAGTACGGCGTCGGCCAGCTCCAGCACATCCTCGCGGCACTCGGGATGCGCGATCACCACCAGGCCGGGAATTCCGCTTTTGGCCTTCTCTATCTCGGCCGGCGTGATCTGATGATGGACGTAACAGTTACCGTCCCATGAAATTATCTGCTTGTGAGTCTGCGTCTGCACGTAATTGGCGAGGTTCTGGTCAGGTACGAACAGCACATGCTCCGACTCGATCGCGTTGACCACTTTTGCCGCGTTGGCCGAAGTGCAGCAGGCGTCAGACAGTGCCTTCACGTCGGCGGTGCAGTTCACATACGAGATCACCTTGAGGTCGGGATAGAGGCGGAGCAACTCCTCCTTGCGCTCGACCAGCGCCTCTGCCGTGACCGAGTCCGCCAGCGAGCAACCCGCGCGCATATCCGGCAACAGCACCGTCCGCTCCGGATTGAAGACCTTGGCGGTTTCCGCCATGAAATGCACGCCGCAAAACACGATCACGTCCGCGTCCTGCACTTCGCGCGCCTTGCGCGCAAGCTCGAACGAATCGCCGATAAAATCCGCGACCTCGAAGATCTCGGGCCGCTGGTAATTGTGCGCGAGCACAACCGCGCGGCGCTCGGCCTTCAACCGATGTATCTCGTGGATTGCGTCGGCATACTGGGCGCAGACGTCAGCCGTGTAACCGTCCTGCAGCGCGCTCAGTTTGTTATGGAGTTCGGCTCCGGAGATGGCGGCCTGGGCGTTCATAAGTGGTCCTCTTTGCTTCGATTTCCCGGCGCGACGCCGATGACCTCCCCGATAAATTCCTGCCCGCTCCGCCGCCAACGATGTCCGGCCCGCGTCGACTTTGCGTCAATGTGACACTTACTTTACCAACTCGTGACTTCCAATGACAACCCCCTCACGCGGATCGGCGCTCCGCAAGGCCGATTGACATGGCCCCTCGGGAGCTATTAGCTGACGGTACTCCAAAGGGGAGTAGTTCACGCCACTCTCAAAATCGGCGTAGGGGCGATCGACAGCACAGCCTTCGGGCTCGGTCCCCCAACCTCCACATCGAGGCGAACGAGACCTTCGGACCAGTTAACGCTGGCCGGGGTTCGTTCGATTCGATTTCCCGGCCGAAGGATGACCGGGAAATGCTGGCTCGCTCTAAATCTTCCACGCGCGAACTCGTCTCTGCGGCCCGTTCCAAGGAATAGCGGATGCACGACTCGTTCGTGATGGCGACCAAGATTCTCGGCGTGGCCTTCGCCGTCGGGCTCGACGTATTCGCGGTTTCGGTCAGCGTCGGCGTCGCGAGGCTGGCATTCAACGCCAGCCTAAGGGTTGGGTTTGCCTTCGCCGGGTCCGAAATTGCGATGCAGGTCATCGGCTACGAACTCGGTAGCGGCGCCGGCAGGATACTCGGCGAGGTTGCGGTTTACGCCGGCATCATGCTCCTCGCCCTCATCGGCGCGCTCATGATTCGCAATTCCCGGCGCGAATTCACCGACGTGTCGGTGGACGAATTCAAGGCCAGCCAGGGCGTCGGTCTGCTTATGACCGCGCTCTCGATCAGCCTGGACTCTTTGGGAGTCGGCGTTGCCCTCCCGGGTGTGGCGATCCCGTTCATACCGCTGCTCGTCACGGTTTCCATCACTACCACAATCTTCACCTGGGTCGGTCTGGGATTTGGCGCCCGTCTGGGTGAGCGCTACGAGCGCCGGGCCGAACTCGCAGCCGGGATCATGCTGGTCGCGCTTGCCGTTTCCTTTGCCATCGAGCGCATCGTCTGACGGTTCGTGCCGTGCTCGGAGCACATTGGTGGCTGTTGGGAAGTGCACGCTTATCGCGCTAGTCTCTGTGAGCGTCGCGTCAGGTTGTCGAAGGACCGCACCGGCTGGGGGTTGAAGCAGCCAATTTTGCGAATCAGGGGCGCGCGGCTTATGCGTGACTTGCAGGCATTGCGCTCGATACTGGAAGCGATCGAGGAGATCGCGAATAGCGGCCCCGATATGAGCCGGAGTTATCTTGCGGACCTGATCGATGACTTCCGGCCGGCGCTTTGCTTTGCGGTTTTGCGTGCCGATGACGCCGCCTTTTCGAGCGAGCTCGATAAACTGATGCTGATGGTGCGGCGGTACGTGATGGCGAGTTCGGTCTAGCCCTTCGGCAGCCCGAGCACGCGCTCACCAATGATGTTGTGCTGGATCTCGCTGGTGCCGCCCGCAATCGTGTACGCGCGCGCCGCTAGCATCCGGTACGACCACTTGCCGTGATCGATCGCGAACGGCGCCTCGCTCTCGATCTGGCTGTAGGGCCCCAGCAATTCCATCGCGAACTTCGCGATCCTCATGTTGAGCTCGCTCAGTACGAGCTTGCCCATTGAACCTTCGGGCCCGGGCGGCAGCCCCTTCAGCCGCCGCGTCAACTGCCGCATCCCGGTGTAGCGCAGGGCAGACGCTTCGCAGGCGAAACCCGCGATCTTCTGCCGCACGCTGCTGTCGTCCCACGCGGTGCCACCGTTGCGCAGCACCTTCTTGGCCAGCCTGGCCAAATCTCTGACCGGCCTCATCATCTCCTGGCCGCCGCCAATTCCGGTGCGCTCGAACATCAACGTCGTCACCGCCACCTGCCATCCCTGGTTCTTTTCGCCCACCAGGTTTTTCCGCGGCACTCGCACGTCCTCGAAGAATACTTCGTTGAAGCCGCGGTCGCCGGTTATCTGGACCAGCGGTCGCACGGTGATCCCGGGACTCTTCATGTCGACCAGGACGTAGCTGATTCCCTTA
>Ga0187771_10001301_pt1 | contig 16505 bp, 15 predicted proteins | sample 0116_SJ02_MP15_1_FD_133139 | JGI IMG/M metagenome (GOLD analysis project Ga0187771, IMG submission 133139) | Tropical peat soil microbial communities from peatlands in Department of Meta, Colombia - 0116_SJ02_MP15_10_MG | ecosystem: Environmental > Terrestrial > Soil > Wetlands > Peat | place...
TCAACCCTTACCGCCGGCAGTTCGTTTACCGGTCTTAGCAGATAGGCCGCCTTTATGACGATCAAATAGTAATAGAGTGATATAGTGGCATTTATCATGCCGATGACGACCAGGAAGAGGTAGCCCTTTTGGAGGGCTGCGGCGAACACGAAGAATTTGCCCATAAAGCCTGCCGTGGGGGGGATGCCGGCGAGTCCGAACAAGCCCACCATAAGGGTCAAGGCTAGAAGAGGCGAGCGCTTATGCAGGCCGGCCAGTTCCTTTATCAGCAAGTTACGCCCATCGGCGGCGAGTTTAATGACGACGATGAATACCGAGTAATTCATCACCAGGTAGGCCATCGCGTAATAGATTGCGCCGGCAAAGCCCCGGCCCGTGAGGGAAAGTATCCCAATGAGGATATAGCCCGCATGGGCGATTGCGGAATATGCCAGGAGCCTCTTCAGGTCCCTCTGAATGAGGGCCACAAGATTTCCGAAAGTCATCGACAGGACGGAGAGAACTATCAGCAGTTTTATCATTGCCGGACTTGCCCCGGCGGACAGGCCGGCAAACCGGATGATCATCGCCGCAGCGGCCATTTTGGACGCCGTTGCAATGTAGGCGGTAACCTGGTTTGCAGCGCCCTGGTAAACGTCGGGCGCCCAGCTATGGAACGGAAACAGGGCCAGCTTGAAAAAGAACCCGGATAGGGCCAGCACCAGTCCGACTATAACTGCGGGCTGAGCGATAATGCCGGGCAGCGTCCTTATCAGTTGGGGCACGTAAGTCGTATGGGCCATTCCAAACAGAAGGCTTATGCCGAAGAGCATCAGGCCCGAGGCCGTCACCCCTACCATGAAATACTTGATGCCCGTTTCGACATATTCGTCGGCATTACGCCGCATCGGAACGAGCAGATAGAGTGAGTAGGAGGAAAGCTCTATGGAAACGTAAATAGTAAGCAGCTCGACCGAGCTTACCAGCATCATCATGGCGAGCGTACAGACGAAGATAAGGAAGTAATACTCGGCGTGCTGCATGGGGTCGATTCCCCTGAGCTCGCGGGATGAGAAAATCACCCAGACCGTGCCGAGGGCCAGCAGGACTTTGAAGACCTGGCTGAAGAGGTCCACCCTGTAGCAGTTGAAAAAGAGCACCCCCTGCTCGCATGAACAGGCCAAGGCAACCAGCAGCCCGGCAACGGCGACAATGACCGCATACCTGTAGTAGAGGTCCGGGATCGCGATCTTTCTCAATGAGAAGACAAAAAAGAGAAGAGCCCCGAAAATGAAGAACAATTCAGGAAGAAAATGCATGAAATCCTTCATCACGTTCCCTTTACCGCGCGCCCCTAGAACCCACTTGCAAACGGAATAACCGCGCTCTGAATAACATCGAGCATAATCCCGGGAAACATGCCGAAGAAAATGATGATGCCCACCAACATTATTCGCGGCACGGCAAGAAAGGCGGAAACATCGGCAAGGTGCTCCCACCTGGGGTTACAATCGCCGTAGAAGGTCCTCTGCACGACCCGCAGCATGAACAGCGCGCTTATTATGAGACCTGCGAGCGCCGCGATGCCGCCGAGCGGATAAGCCTTTACGGCGGCTATGAAGACGAGCAGTTCCGCCCAGAAGCTCGCCATCAGGGGCACGCCGATACCCGCCAGAGCCGCGATGATAAAAAAGGAGGAAGCAATCGGCATTGTCTTGGACAACCCTCCCAGTTCGGGGATGATCTTGGTGTGCGTGCGGTCGTAAATGTAGCCCACGGAAGAAAAGAAAAGGGCCGTCATGACGCCGTGGGCAAACATCTGGAAAACCGCGCCGTTTATGCCGTTTACCGACATCGTAGCAAGTCCCAGCCCTACCACTCCCATGTGAGAGACGCTCGAGTAGCCGATGACATACTTCAAGTCGGTCTGCGCAAGGCCGACCAAGGCTCCGTAAACAATCCCGATACAGGCCAGAAGGGCCATCAGGTGCGACCAGAAGTGCAACCCTTCCGGGCACAGCGTCATAGCGATCCGCAGAATTCCATAAGCGCCAAGCTTCATCAGAACGCCGGCGTGGATCATGCTCACGGCTGTCGGGGCCGCGACGTGGCCGACCGGCGACCATGTATGCAAGGGCCAGACGGCGGCGAGTATCCCGAACCCGAAATAGAGCATAATGAAAGCCAATTTCTGATCGTAGGCGCTAAAGCCGATTCTCTGAAGTTCGAACAGATCGAAGGTATGCGCTCCGCCCTGGACCCAGAGAAAGATTATCGCCGGCAAAATGAGGGCGCTTCCGGCGAGCAGGTAAAGCGTGAGCTTCATCGCGCCGTATTCTTTGCGCGTGCCTCCCCAAATGGCGATGAGCGGGTACATCGGAAATAGCGAAACGTCGTACCAGACAAAAATCCAGAAAAGGTCCATGGACATGAAGACGCCGTAGACGCCCGCCACCAGCAGGAGCATCAGCGCAAAGAATTCCTTTACCCTGTATTCCAGTTCCCACATCGTCCAGATGCCGGTAAACAGGACTATGGAGGTCAGGAGCAGCATGGGGAGATTCATTCCGTCCACGGCGTTAAACCAGTATATTCCAAGATTCTTTACCCACAGGACCCGTTCGACGAACTGGAGGCCGCCCATTCGGCGATCGTATGAAAGATAGAGCCAGATGCAGAGGACCAGCCCGACCGTTGCGGCGGCAAGGCTGACCTGTTTTATCAGCCTGGTTTTTTCAGGCGAAATGAACAGAATGACGAGCAATCCCAAAACATTGGTCATAAGGATCGCGGTAAGGACTGGAAAACCGGCCATTTCCATAGTCAAGACCCTGGAGTTGGAGAATCGTCGACCCCGCCAAGCGCGGCGGCAGGCCTCTTCAGCGCGGGGATAAACCCGGCGGGGATAAACCGGGCGGGGATAAACCCCGCCCCTACAGATGTCATCCCTCGATAAGGTTTTAAGTTAGCGCTTATGGGAATGATTCCACTGCACCCCCCGGAATTTCGGCCGCACGCGCGGGTGGGAGGGCGGGCTGCGTGAGGCCCAGCCCTCGGCGCTACGGCGAAGGGGGTATGGGGGGCAATGCTCATCACGCTCTTTGGCATCTTTTCTTTCCTGTCTGAACGCAACCGCAACTTCGTATAAAAGCAAAATTTCCAAATCACATCACATAAGCAGATAGAGAACAGCGCCTCCGACCGCCAGCACCATCAAGAGCAAATTGTACTGAAGCATTCCGGACTGAAGGAAGCTGAAGAGGCGCCCGCCGCTTTCGGTAAAAAAGCATATCCCGTCGATACCGCCGTCTATTACACGGCGGTCGTTTCTGGTGAAGAGGTTTGTAAGGCCGCCGTAGACAAACAAGTCCAGACTCCTGCGGTAGAAAGCATCGAGGAACCACCTGGAGTCGAAAAGCTTCCAAATAGCGGGGAAGTAACTTAGAAAGCCTTTACGGTCAGCCCCTTTTCTTCCATATTCGAACCAAGCCAGAAGGATGCCGAAAAGGCCGGCTGAAATCCCCATAATCGTGAGCGGCGCGCCGCCGCCGTCAACTTGCGCGCCTGTCCCGTGCGCCGGGTGCAGAGCAGGTTGCACCGTATTGGAGTTCACGAGAAAATGCTCGATGGGATGTTCGAAAAAGCCCAGCGCGAGGGTTACCCCGGCAAGAACGATCACTGGAATCGCCATCGCCCAGAAAATGTAGCCGCGGCGTTCTCCTTCGTGTTCGTGATATCTGTGAGCATGCGCGTCGTGGCGCTTTTCCTCGATCCCGCCCCTGGGGAGCAGGATGTGGAAAATCAGCCGGAAGCTGTAATAAGCTGTCATGACGGCGCCCAAAAGACCTGCCGCAAGCCAGATCCTGCTCGGCTGAGCGGCAAGGACGGCGAGGACGGCTTCTTTACTGAAAAACCCGGAGAATGGGAAAACCCCTGAGAGCGCAAGAGCGCCGACCGCAATGCACGCCATGGGGATAACCAGCCTGCGGCCTCCCTGTTTGCCGATTATGCGCATGTCGTTGGTGTGGAACTGATGGATGAAGATGCCGGAGCAAAGAAAGAGCAGGGCCTTGAAGCCCGCGTGGGTCGTGAGATGAAAGACCCCTGCGAAATATCCGCCTGCGGCGAGGGCCATCACCATCATTCCGAGCTGGCTGACAGTGGAATAAGCCCAGACCTGTTTAAGATCGTATGTGACCATCGCCATGGTGGACGACAGAAGCATGGTAACCGTACCGATCGCCAGGGCGACGGCCATGGCATCGGGGGAAGCGGCAAAGAAGGGAAAAATTCTGCCGAACATGTAGACGCCTGCGGCGACCATGGTTGCCGAATGCAGGAGGGCGCTGACGGGGGTGGGACCTTCCATGGCGTCGGGCAACCAGGTCAGGAGCGGAAACTGGGCGCTTTTGCCCACAACGCCGCAAAAGATCAGAAGCGCCGAGACCGTAAGCAGGCCCTGTGGCAGAGCGTTGGCGTCGGCCGCGTGATTGAGTTCGGGGATACCGAGGCTGCCAAAGCCGATCAGAAGCCAGATCAAGCCGAGAAAAAAGCCCACGTCCCCTACCCTGTTCATCACAAAGGCTTTTTTGCCGGCCTGCGAAGCGCTCCACTTCTCGTAGTAAAAACCTATCAGAAAATAGGACGCAAGGCCAACCATTTCCCAGAATATGAACAACTGGATCAAGCTTCCCGCAACGACCATATTCATCATGGCCCAGGCGAAAAGGGACTGGAAGGCGAAATAGCGGCTGTATCCGGGGTCGCCCGCCATATATCCAAGGGAGTAAATCTGCACAAGGCATGCGATGACCCCCACGATGGCGAGCATAAGAAGACTCAGCGAATCCAGATAATAGCCGAAGGAGATGTCGAGGTTTCCGGAATTGAACCAGAGGGTGCGATATACGACGGGCGAGCCGCCGTGAAGCACTGCGAGCAGGAAAATCGAGCAGACCGCACCAGCGGCTATTGCCGCCACGGAGATTTTGCTTGAAAGCGCGGGATTGGGCGCCGTGAAGAGCAGGACGGCAGCCATCGAAATAAACGGCAGATTTGTGCCCAGAACGGTCGCCAACAGGATGGGATCACCAAGGAATGCGCCCATGGGGTTCTATCCTCGTAGCTTCTGAGCACGTTCGATGTTTATCGAGTGCATTGTGCGAAAAAGGGCCAGAATGATGCTCAGGCCGATTGCAGCCTCGGCGGCCGCCAGGCCCATAACGAAAAGCGCAATCACCTGCCCCGCAACGGGGTCCGCATTGAGGAAGCGGTTAAAGGCCATGAAGTTGAGGTTGGCCGCGTTGAGCAGGAGTTCGACCGAGATGAGCATTCCGATCAGGTTGCGGCGAAGGAGTATTCCCTGGAGGCCGAGGGAAAAAAGAAGGGCCGAGATAATGAGATAAGTTGACAGGTTGTTCAAGGGCTTAACCTCCGGCTGAATCCTGCGGTTATCACCGCACCGATAATCGCCACGAGCAGCACAAGCGAGATGACTTCAAAAACCAGTTCGTAGCGTGTAAGCAGCGCCTCGCCGATCTTTTCGACCGACCAGAGCGAGGTGTCCGAAACCCGGTCCGGCGAGGGAGTCCAATCGGTCTTGAGGGCCAGGCTCACCGCCGCGACGAAGAAGACCGTGCTGGCGACGACCCCCATGGCCAGTTTGGAAGGTGGCCAGGGCGGCACCTCCAGGTGCATCGGACGGGAAAGCATTATGGCAAACACGATCGCGATGCAGACGGCGCCCACGTAGATGAGGAGCTGCATAAGGCCGATGAAGGGACTGCCCAGACAGACGAACAGAGCCCCAATGCCCGTCAGAGCGAGCGCAAGGCCCAAAACGTTATAAAGGATATTTCGGGGAAATACCGCGATCCACGCCCCCGCGACAGTCAGACCGACCATGCCCCAGAAGACCGCCTGCATCATAATGTCAAGGCCGGAAGTTTCCATATGCATGCCTTTAGAAGAGTGGAGGAGTTTTGAGTTTAGTTGTTAGTTTTGAGTTTTCAGTTCTTGGCTGTCTTTTCCTTTTGTTCGACCCGCTTATTCAACCTTGCCAACAGGTCAATCAGGCAGTCCGAGCGCGTCTCTCCCACCAACTCGTATTGCCCGGAATATTGCAAAGTCTGTGTGGGACAGATTTCGACGCAAAGGCCGCAAAGCGAACACAAGCTGAAATCGATGAGATAACCCGTCAACGTTTTGGGGCCCTTTTCCCTGAGTTTTACACCCTCTAGACGAATGACGCCGCTTGGGCAGGTTTTCTCACAATTAAAGCAGACGATACATTTATGGGCGCCGGCATCTTCGAAGAATTTCAGTTCTATATGCCCCCTGTAGGCTTCGGAGAGCGGGATCCTTCGGCGGGGATACTGGACGGTCACCAGCGGGCGGAAAAGCCGCCTGGCGGTAACCGTCATTCCAACTATCAGACTGAGGCCGCCATAAAATATTTCCCTAAAGATGTTCATTTTCGATTCCGTTCCAGAATCAAACGAATTTAACAACAATGGCCGTCACGACGAAATTTGCCAGACTTATCGGAATCATGACCTTCCAGGCGAAATTCATCAACTGGTCGAACCTGACACGGGGAAAGGTCCAGCGCACCCACATGAGGTGGAAAATCAGCACGTAGGTTTTAAAGAGAAACCAGACTATTCCAGGTATTCCGAGGCTTATTCCGAACGGCCCCGTCCAGCCGCCGAAAAACAGGCTCGTTGCGACGGCGCACACGATAAACATATTGGTGTATTCGGCGAGGAAAAAAAGCCCGAAGCCCATCCCGCTGTACTCGGTATGGAACCCTGCCACAAGTTCCGATTCGGCTTCCGGGATATCGAACGGCGCCCTGTTGGTTTCAGCGGTTGCGCTGATCAGGTAGATTATGCCTGCGACCGGCTGGACGAAAATAAACCAAAGGCGGCGTTGGGCATGGACAATTTCCGAGAAACTAAGGGAATTGGCCATGAGAACGATGCTCATAGCGGCGAGCAGAAGGGGGATTTCATAGGCGACATTCTGGCCCACCGACCGGACCGCGCCCAGGAGCGCGTATTTATTGTTAGAAGCCCATCCGCCGCTAAGAATGGCCGGAACCGTGAACGTGGAGAAGGCGAAAATCAGGAGGACCCCAACGTTTAAGTCATGGATAATCATGTTTTTGGCGAAGGGAAGGACGAGAAACCCGACCAGAACGGGCGTAAAAACAAGAACGGGAGCGACGAAAAAGAGCTTCCTGTCGGCCTTGAGCGGCAATATAAGCTCTTTTCCCATCAGTTTGACGGCATCGGCGATGGTTTGAAGCAAACCGTGAGGGCCGACCTCCATGGGGCCGGGGCGCAATTGGATATGCCCGGCGATCTTGCGTTCGAGCCATACCAGGAACAGGGCGTTCAACTGCGAAAAACCTACTGCGACCAACAGGCCCAAAATTAACCGGGACCACTCGGAACTCAGCAAATATGACAATTGCACGGCCTCCCGAACACTATCTATCGATTTCCGGAATTACCACGTCGATGCTGCCCAGAATTGAAATGGCGTCGGCAACCAGCGTGCCGGGCAGCACGTCGTTTAGAACATTCAAATTGCCAAAGCTGGGGACCCTGATATGGCACCGATAAGGGCCGGGGCCGCCGTCACTCACCAGGTAATAGGCGCTAAGACCCCTGGCGCTTTCAAAGGCCGAATAGACTTCACCCCTGGGAGGAGCGAGCTTCTGGGGGACCTTGCCGGCCATGAAGTCTCCCTGCGGAAGGTGATCCAGGGCCTGAGCGATTATGCGGCAGCTCTGCCGCATCTCCATGAAGCGCACAGAATAGCGGTCCAGAGCGTCGCCCCTGGAGCCCGTTGGAACTTCAAATTCAAATCTGTCGTAGACTTCATAGGGTTCGCTCCTGCGAACGTCGAAAGCCACTCCGCAAGCTCTCAGATTGGGTCCCGTGACTCCATACCGACGGGCGAGTTCTGCGTCAATGACGCCCACATCCCTGGTGCGGCGTATGAAAATGATATTTTTGGTCACCAGGCCGTCGTAATCGGCCCAGCGCTTCTCCATACGCTTGAGAAAAGCGCGGGTCATGTCGATGAATTTGCTGTCGATGTCACGAGAGACGCCGCCGAAGCGGCAATAGGAGTATGTGAGCCTTGAACCGCTGACGGAGTCCAGAATATCGAGAATTTGCTCGCGGTCGTCAAATGCATACAGAAAGGGCGTAAACCCGCCCAGGTCCAACAAGTATGTTCCGAACCAGAGCAGGTGGCTCGATATGCGATTGAGTTCGGAGGCGATCACCCTGATATATTTGGCGCGCTCCGGGACCTGGATACCGGCAAGTTTTTCAACCGCGAGGACGAACCCATGATTGAAGAGCATCCCGGAGAGGTAATCCATCCTGCTGGTGTTCGGGAGAAACTGCCTGTACTGCCTGTTTTCTCCCATCTTCTCGTGGCCCCGGTGACCGTATCCTATGACCGGGTCGGCTTTGACGATGTATTCGCCATCCAGGTCGAGAAGGACCCGGAGAACACCGTGAGTACTGGGATGCTGCGGTCCGAGGTTTAACGTGTAAACCCTCTGAGAGGCCCGAGTCGTATCCTGTTCAGCCATAAATCACTTCCCGCTTATGGTAGGCGCCGACCTTGCCGAAGGTCTTCCTGAGCGGATGATAGTCAGCATCTTCAGGCAACAGCAAAGGTCTCATGTCCGGATTGCCGGAAAACTCGATCCCAAAAAAGTCATGTACCTCGCGTTCGAGCCAAACCGCGCCCCGGTAGATGTCACAAATTGAGGGCGGGACCTGGCCGTGGCCGCACAACACCCTTACCACCACCCGCGACATGGGTTCATAGCAGTTGAAGTGGTAAACCAGTTCGAAGGTATCCTCAAAATCCAGAGCCGTTATGGACTCAAGGAAAAAGCCAGCGGCGTCGAACGCCCCTGCCGCGTCCCTGATGCCCGAGATCGGCACCGCCATTGACCACAGAGCCCCCGTCAATCCGGACTCGTCCATGTGGAGGGGCGCGTCCGGAAATTTGCTGCGCATTACTCCTTCTATATCCTTTACCTTCATATCAGTTCAGGGCCTCCGAGATTCTTTTGAAACGGCGCAGAACGTTTTTGCGCTCACCACCGGTGATTTTGTCCTCAAGGGCCAGAATCCCCTGGATGAGAGCTTCGGGCCGGGGAGGACATCCCGGGATCACGATGTCCACCGGAACGATAAGATGCGCCCCGGGCACAATCGCATACTGCTCGTCATATTCGAAAGGACCGCCGGAAATGGCGCAGTTGCCCATCGCAATGCACCACTTGGGGCTGGGCATCTGGTCCCAGAGCATTTTGATAGCAGGGGCCATTTTCCTGGCTATGGTTCCCGCAACGATCATGACATCGGACTGGCGCGGAGAGGGCCTGAAAACACCTGCGCCGAAGCGGTCCAGGTCGAAGCGCGAAGCCCCGGCGGCCATCATTTCGATTGCACAGCACGCCAGGCCGAAGGTCATCGGCCACAAAGAATTGGCGCGCGCAAGATTTAGAACACGGTCAAGAAGAGCGAACTGGACAAGCGGCGCGCCCTGCTCTCTCACCTTTTTTGCCATTCAAAAACTCCTTTTCGCCAGGCATAGACAATCGCCAGGGACAAAATTCCCACGAAGACCATGAGCTCGATAAGATCGCGGGAGGCGTATCTGCCGTAAGCGAGCGCGACTGGAAACAAATAGAGCACATCAACATCGAAGGCGAGGAAGATGAGGGCGTAGATGTAATAGACAACCGTAAACTGCATCCAGGCGCTGCCGATCGTTTCCATTCCGCTTTCGTAGGTCGCTTCGCGAAACGCTCCCTCACTTTTGCGGACAATAAGCCTGGGAACGATTACGGCGGCCAGGGCAAAGACGAGCCCTGCGAACAGATACAGGGTCACAGCCAGAAAGTCGGTCATAAGCTTTTGGGAGATCACAGGCAAGTCTCCTCTGGCTCGAAACAAAAATGACGAACCGGTTAACTCGATCAGTATATTTTTTCTACCGAGAGCTAAGACTCCGAAAGGATCGGTGAAACCGGAACATGAATGAGAAAGCGGACAAAATGCACGACTAAGGAGTCTATATAGTCATGCCTTCCACAAGACGCCAGTCCAACTGCGACAAAGAATTTTGAATTTTAACCTGCCGGTCAAGATAGGCAACGGGCTTTTACCCCCTTGGGGGGCAAAATTTTGAATGATTATTTCAATTTCGATATGGTATTTTTGGTCCTCCGGCAGGCGCCCGCCAGACAGACCGGGCGCGAGGACGCGAACGAGAACAAACTTAAGGGTGAAGCCCGGAGGGTGGATTTATAACGCACGACAGAAAGCCGGCCCCCGAAGTGTATCTAATCGGGGGTCGGATGTCGGAAAACAAAGAAAGACATCCCACGGGCCGTAAGATCTTGTCAACTTTCTTTTGACGCTTGCTATAGTAGTCCTTGGGCAACAGGATTTTTTTCGGGAGGTGAGAAACGATGCTGGCACTGAGCGCCAAGGAAATGGCCTCGCTGGACGAGCAGACCATTCGCGAAGTTGGAATTCCGGGGATCGTTCTGATGGAAAACGCCGCACAGGGCGCCGCCGCCTTCTTCCTGCGCGTAGTCCCCAACCTGACTGAGAGGCCGATCGCCGTGGTGGCCGGAACCGGCAACAACGCGGGCGACGGTTTCGCGCTGGCCAGAATATATCATTCAAAAGGGGCGCAGGTAAGAGTGGTATGTCTTCGATCTCCCCAGAAGTTGAGCGGGGACGCGCTGACAAACTTCAAGATCGTTGAAAAGATCGGAATTCCCATATCGGTGTGGGACGAGGGGGCGGATTTCGACACTCAATGGAAACCGATCCGCGACAGCGGCGCGGTCATCGACGCGATTCTGGGGACCGGGCTCAAGAGCGAGGTGAAGGGTCTTTACCGGGACATAATCGAGAAAGTGAACGGCCTGGATATTCCGGTGCTGGCAGTCGATGTTCCTTCCGGACTTGACGCGACCACCGGCCTGCCTCTTGGCGCCGCCGTCAAGGCCACAGCCACGGCCACATTCGGGTTTTTAAAAATCGGCCACCTGATCGAACGGGGGCCGGAACTGGCCGGACAGGTCGAAGTTATCGACATAGGAATTCCGCCGGGCCTTGCCCAATCCGCCGGCATCCAGCGCTACTGGCTCACCGCAGAACTGGTTTCTTCCTGGATCGAGCCACGCCATCCCGCAACACACAAGGGACGCGCGGGACACGTTTGTGTCCTGGCGGGTTCGCCAGGCAAGACCGGGGCGGCGACACTTCTGTGCATTGGCGCCGGGAGAGCCGGGGCCGGCCTCGTGACGCTTTTCATTCCGGAAAGCCTCAACGCAATTCTGGAGGTAAAGCTGACCGAGGCGATGACCCTGCCCATTGCCGAGACTGCTTACAAGACCCCATCTTCGGCAGCCCTTCACCAAATTCTTGATTTCCTGCAAGGAAAGCAAGCCCTGGCGATGGGGCCGGGAATTTCGACAAACGAGGATACGGCTGCTCTTGTCAGAGAACTTCTGGAGAATGCGGGCTGCCCGATGGTGCTGGATGCCGACGCGATTACGGCTGTATCCGAGGATCCGGCCATCCTGCGCAAAGCACGGGTCCCACTTGTGCTCACGCCGCATCCGGGTGAAATGGCCCGCATCTGTCACTGCACGGTATCGGATGTTCAGCGCAACCGGCTCGAATCCGCATCTAAGTTCAGCAGCGACTACGGCGTCGTGCTGGTGCTGAAAGGCCATCGGACCATCATTGCCGCGCCGGATGGAAAGCTCGCGATCAACAGCACCGGAAATCCGGCAATGGCCAGCGGAGGAATGGGAGACACACTGACGGGGATTATCGCCGGCCTGCTCGGCCAGGGATTCGATGCTTTCAAGGCTGCATCCCTGGGGGTATACGTTCACGGCGCCGCGTGCGACCGTTTGTTCGATGGGGTATCGACCAGAGGGCTCCTGGCATCGGACATGCTTGACGAGGTCCCGGGGGTATTGGGAGAACTCGAAGCGGCGAACAGTTCCGCGTTTCACGGGATTACGGGATAAGGGCAAGGGGCGAAAGACAAAAAACCTTAGGCAGGTTGCGTTCAAATCGTTGCCTTCGGGAGGGCGTAAAGCCCTGCCCTACGTAGCGGTGGGGTTCATGTCCTCCCAATCTTGAACGCAACTCGTTATTAGACAGGATTTGCTGGATCAGGGGAAAGATAAAAAAGGCAGAAGGCAAAAGACAAAAAACCTTAGACAGGATTTGCAGGATTTACAGGATTAAAGAATTCTTTTTCAATTCGCCCGGTGAAGAATGTTCTCTGCTTCTGGGCGCCGGGATGGGGGAACTTCTGGAGGCCGGCGATATCCTTGCGCTCTGGGGAGAACTCGCTTCGGGCAAAACGCTTCTTACGCGGGGCATTGCAAGAGGCCTTTGCGTTTCTCCCGAAATAAGGGTGACCAGCCCGACATTTACCATCATAAACGAGTATGCGGGGCGGCTTCATCTGTTCCACCTGGACCTTTACCGGATTTCGGGCATCGATGAACTGGACACGCTGCCCTGGCAGGAAGCGCTTTTCGGGGGCGGGGTGGCCGTAATCGAATGGCCTGACCGGCTGGGGCGGCTTCTACCTGCCAGGAGGTGGGACATAAAGTTTTCAATTCTCGGTGAAGAAAATCGGGAAATGTCGATCAGCGGACGCGGCAGAAAGAACCGTCAGCGAATGGCAAAATGGGCAGAGATGCTTGAAAGACTGCAGCTTGAGGGGGCGTGCGCAAAGCAGGCAGGAAGCGAGTAGCGGGAAAGGGACCCAAATAATGCCGGTCATCATCATGTGAGGAACTCTCGTGTTTGCGCACGCGAGCAAAGCCCGGCTGCTGCTACATGGGAGAGCAGAGGGTGAGTTGGCCCGGCTGGATCCAGCGCAGGCGGTGTTCAATTCCGGCCGATTTGAAAGCATCCTCAATCTGGCTTCGGGACTCCGAGAAATGCTCCCATCCTTCATAATGCAAAGGAATGATGGTGGCGTCGGCGAAGGCGCCGGCGGCCTCAACCGCTTCTTTAGCGGTGAAAGTGAGATGCGCCGGTCCAACTTGCGGGACGCATGCGGCCCCCATGAACAGGATGGCAATTCGAACCGGGAAGCGCCGACTGACTTCCTCAACGCCTTCGTACCAGACGGTATCGCCTGAAATGTAAATTGCGCCTTCAATGGATTCAGTCTCCAGCACGAATCCTATAACCGGCCCGCGATCTCCTCCTGCCGGCCCGTGCCGGGCAGGCGTTCCGGTGACCCGCAGTCCCGGACCGTAGAGGGAAGGCAGGTCAACGCTTTGCCAGGGGACAAGCCCGACGGCGGGAGGGCCCAATCGTTTGGCGCCCTCCGGAGTGGTCAGGATCGTCGTTACACTCCCGAGCATGGCGCGCCCCGTTCTATCAAGATTGTCAAAGTGATGATCGTGGCTGAGCAATACGGCGTCAACGCGGCCCAACGACTCCGGACCCAGCGCCGGACCCTTTGTTTTTCGCAGCGTATATACACTGGTCCGATACTCTTCGCCCCCTGGATCGAACGTCGGATCGGTCAGCAGGCGCAGACCGCCTGCTTCGATCAATGCGGTCGGACCGCCAATGTAAGTCATCTTTAGCCGATCACCGACCGTTGCGGACATAGAATCCCCTCCTGCTACATGAATGCGTTGGTTTGAACCCTGGCAAAAACTGAAAACTCAAAATTCAAAACTATTCTAATCGAACCTTGCCGATTCTTCCGGACTTTCCATCTCCTGGGGAAAGTCGGCAAACGGGAACGGCCGAATGTTGTCATTGAGGGTTATGTATCGTATGAGCCTGTAGGCATAGACTGCGGCCCTGTTTGAAAAGGAGCGAAGCGGTTCGCTGTAGCTCCTGGTTAACAGAAGTATCACGTACTGAATCAGGGCTATCATTTGAAACATGAAGTGCATGAGGCTGAGGATAATCAGAAAAATAAGCGTGAAAATGAGCCTGATCCCGATCTTTCCTCGTGGAATGCCGCCTGATGACAGTCCGTCCATCTCCATTTCTCCCGGTCCGATTCGAAATTATAGAACCACATCACCGATAAAAAGTTAACATTTTGTGCGGGGTTGTCAGCCCTTTCCCGGTGGTTTCCGGGGTGTCCCAACGGGGACGTGAGGCGCGGGTCAAAATCCACTCTGCGCCGGTCCGGGCTACAATACAAGTTTTTTCTTTACTTGCACGGGAGTTGAAAGTATTTCCATTCGGGAATAGCGAATCGATCGTATGGAGAACCAGACCCAAGGCCGCAAATGGATAGAGAAATCGATCTTTTTATGGACAATCTGGCGGTCGAGCGCGGATTGAGCGCGAACACCATTGCCGCATATTCGAGCGACCTGAGGAGTTTTCAGGATTATTTGAGACAATCCGGCGTCCGCCTCTGGCGAGAGGTTTCCCACGGCAGCGTAAGCGGATATATTCAACAATTGGGGCCTTCGTTTTCGCCTCGTTCCCGCGCTCGGAGGCTGGCCGCGTTACGGACGTTTTTCAGGTTTTTGCAGAAAGCGGGCTTGATCGAGGGCAATCCTGCATCATTGGTTCAATTCCCCAAACTGGGTCCGCAGTTGCCCAAGGCGCTCACTTCCGCTCAAATCGAGTCTTTGCTTTCACAACCGGATTCCTCCAAACCGCTGGGCCAGAGGGATAGAGCCATGTTCGAGCTGCTCTACGGGTGCGGTCTGAGGGTCAGCGAGCTGGCCGAGCTTGAGTTGCGGCAGGTTGTCTTAGAGCCGGGTTATCTCATAGTGAGGGGAAAAGGCGAAAAAGAGCGCCTTGTGCCGATGGGTGAGCTTGCGTCCGAGTGTCTCAGGACCTACCTGGGGGACGGACGTATTAAGTTATTGAAGAAGGGCGCTGTTGCCGAAGTGTTCGTCAACGGGCGCGGCAGGAGCATATCGAGGCAGGGGATCTGGAAGATAATCAAGGCGCGCGCACGCAAAGCGGCCATAGCGGAAGAAATAACCCCTCACATGCTCAGGCATTCGTTTGCGACGCACCTTCTTGAAAACGGGGCCGACCTGCGTTCGCTCCAGGTTATGCTCGGACATGCAGATATATCCACGACTCAGATATATACTCACGTCGCCAGGGAGCGGCTAAAAGAGATACACAGGAAATATCACCCTCGACCGTGAACCGTGAAGGGTGATCCGGCACTCAGCTTACAGTGAACGCCCTCGAGCAGGCGAAAACGCCGCCAACGCTGCGAGGCGCGAGGCTGAGTGCCGGAGTGAAGCGTGATCCGTGAACCGTGAACAGGGGGAAGACGGACGGAAGACCGGAAATCGGCCACCCGATACCTGAGACCTGACATGGAAGTTATTACCACCCACATAAACGCAGACTTTGACGCGATGGGATCGATGATCGCGGCCAAGAAGCTCTATCCCGGCGCTCTGCTCGTATTTCCGGGTTCGCAGGAGCGAACGCTGCGCGAATATTTCATAAAATCCACCGTCTATATTTACGGATTCAAACGGCTTCGCGACATCGACCTGGAGAAGGTTACACGGCTTATTCTCGTCGATACGCGGCAGTCTTCGCGCATTGGCAAATTTATAGAGATTTTGGACAAGCCCGGGCTTGAGGTGCACGTCTATGACCATCACCCGGACGCCGAGGACGATGTCAGGGCAAATCTGTCCGTTGTGAGAAACTATGGCTCCACGGTGACGCTTTTCACCCGGTTGTTCGTGGAGCGGGGCGTGGAGGTCACTGCGGAAGAAGCCACCATTATGAGCCTTGGCGTGTTCGAGGACACCGGATCGTTCACCTTCAACAGCACTACGCCGGAGGACTTCGAAGCCGCTGCTTTTCTTCTGAGGTCGGGGGCAAACCTGAACGTGATTTCCGACATCATTACTCAGGAACTTACCGCCGAACAGATCAGCCTTCTCAATGAACTTATCCTTTCAGCCAAAAATTATAACTTCCGCGGCGTGGAGGTGTGTCTGACCACGGTTTCGGTCGACAAGTACGTGGGCGATTTCGCCATGCTGGTCCACAAGCTGCGCGATATAGAGAACCTGGATGTCGTAATAGCCCTGGCCCGCATGGACGACCGTGTATACCTCGTGGCCAGAAGCCGCATCCCGGAGGTAAACGTGGGCGCAATAGCTTCGCTGTTCGGGGGGGGCGGGCATGCGACGGCTGCTTCGGCCAGCATCAAGGACCTCACCCTGATACAGGCTGAAGCAAAGATGCTCGATATCCTTCGCGAGCACATTCATCCCTATCCCACCGCCGAAAACCTCATGACGAGCCCGCCGGTCTATATCGAACCAGGAGTGGACGTGGGGGAAGCCGAACTGGCGATGGTGCACTACAACATAAATGCGATGCCCGTATTGGAGGACGGGACGCTGGTCGGGCTGGTGACGCGCCAGGTGCTTGAAAAAGCGCTTTTTCACGGCTTAACAAAACAGA
>Ga0187771_10001302_pt1 | contig 16504 bp, 14 predicted proteins | sample 0116_SJ02_MP15_1_FD_133139 | JGI IMG/M metagenome (GOLD analysis project Ga0187771, IMG submission 133139) | Tropical peat soil microbial communities from peatlands in Department of Meta, Colombia - 0116_SJ02_MP15_10_MG | ecosystem: Environmental > Terrestrial > Soil > Wetlands > Peat | place...
CCAGCGTACAACATCGTTCATAAACGCGATACTGGACAACCTTTCCACCCCAAAGGCATGGGCAATGGTTATATCATCACCTTTGGAGATAAAAGGGTGTATATCGCAGGGGACACGGAGAATATTCCAGAAATGAAAGAATTGAAAGGAATTGACATCGCTTTCTTGCCCATGAACCTTCCCTATACAATGACCCCGGAGATGGTGGCTGACGCTGTAAAGGCATTCAAGCCCAAAATCCTTTATCCATACCACTATGGTGAAACGGATACATCCAAGCTTTTGAGTTTATTAAAGGATGCTAAGGAGATTGATGTCCGCATCCGAAAGATGAAATAGTTGTGAAAGAGAACCTATGGAGCAGGACAATTGGTCTCGGTTGGATATTTTTATCATTTTCCAGATATAAGTCAGCAGCAATGAAAAAGTAGAATTGGTTCCAGCATAAAATAACATCATTTCTATCCTTTCTCATCAACTCTATAAAACCGACCTGCTTAAGCCTTTTCGAAAATTTCCTCAAGCCCCTCAATTGCGCCTTCTCTAAAATTTAATTTACAATCTGACTGGTTTTGTTAAAATGGGTTCGTCACTCTGGATCATTATATGAATCTTCCTTGGCAGTCTGTTTGTGCAATTGCTTTTGGAGCCGCTTGCTGGGCTGTGGGTGACCTTATTCGCAAGCGTCTCATCGATGCAAAATTCGTGCTGCCTGCATTAGCACGTCATACCCTTGCTTTCACCACAGGAAATGTAACCCTCTCCTATATTCTCACAGCTTTGGGATTTGCTAGGTTTTTTATTGCTCCGGTGCTTTGGGCGGTATTCCTTATAGGAATTGGACTGGCAGTTTGGCTGATAGCTTTAGAGTTCAGAAAGCTACCGGCTCCATCTTCCTCTCCCTTTGGACACGAGATTTCAAAGGGGCAGAGGGAAGAGATAACGGCATTCATTTTTTTAACTGTCATAGTCGGTCTATTTCTCTTATCAGCGATCCTCCAGGCAGCGGCTCCACCCTACGTCCGTGACTCTCTGGTCTACCATCTGTTGTGCCCGAAAGAATATTTGAAGGCAGGCCGTCTTGTACATATTGAGGGGAATATATTCTCGGCCTTTCCAAAAGGGCATGAGGTTCTCATCACCCTTCTCTTAGCGATTGCGGGCGACCGCGCAGCCCAAGGCCTTTCCATTCTCCAACAGGTAGCAGCCATTAGCGGACTTTACAGTCTAACTCGTCTGATAGTCAAGCCTTGGCCGGCAGCACTTTGCACTTTGGGGTACGCAACAGTTCCGCCAGTCATATACTTTACCGGATGTGGATACGTGGAGCCAGCCCTTCTCATGACGTTTGGAAGCAGCCTTCTGGCGCTCGCCTTTTTTATTACGTTCCATAAAAGAAGTCCCATGTCTGAAGGCATTTCCTTCAAGGCCATTTTGTTTATTGGTTTCCTTGCAGGCTGGATGGTTGCACTTAAGTATAGTGGGTTAGTCTATTTGGGTTTGATCGGATTGATCCTATTTTGGACTCAAAGAAGGGCTCCTATCAAAAAAGCCTTGAGCAATATTGGAGTGTTCGTCCTTGCCGCAATGCCAGGTCTCTGTTGGATGGTATGGAACTGGATGGATTTTGGTAACCCGGTCTATCCAATGGCCTATTTTCTTTTCGGAGGAAGAGGCTGGGATAGTTCGAGGGCACTATCGATGTCGCTATATTTCGACACTTATGGAATGGGAAGGAATCTGTTGGATTATCTATTGTTGCCATGGAGACTGGCTTTTTCAGGAAGATTCGACTCAGTCCTTTTTGATGGCGTTTTGGGACCGACATTGCTCATTTTTACGTTTTTGGCTGTAATCTCACTTGTACCGTTCATCCGTCGCCGGTTGGCCGTGTATATTCAAAAGGAAATCGGGTTTATGCTCATTGTATCATCTGCTTTTTTTCTGTTTGGAACTCAACAGGTAAGGTTTTGGCTACCTTCTCAAATGCTGGTTTGCGTCTATGCTGCTCCGATAATCGAATCTATCGTAGGTTTGGCAAGGGAGAGGCGTTTGATAAAAATAGCACTTTTTCTTATTGTGATCTTCTCTCTTGCTTCGAACATGCTGTACTTAGGTAAACAGTTCCTGCAGATCGGTTATTACAGGCCGGTCTTAGGGATAGAACAGGAACATGCCTTTCTGATTCGAAAAGTCCCAGGATACCCTGCCTTAGAATACATCAACAAAAACCTGCCCGAGCATTCTCGCTCCCTCTGTGTATGGACAGGAGCCTACGGCTACTACATAAACCGTGAATACTATTCTGACACCTTATTCGAAGACTTTACTCTCAAGAGTTTTATAAATGGATCTAAGAACGGAAAGGAACTATCAAGAAGGCTGGGAGAAGCTGGATTCACCCACCTTTATGTGTTGCTTCCCCTATTGGATAGGAACACGAGCCAAGAACAGCGCGGGATCTTTGGAGACTTCTTGAAGAACGGAGCCTTGGAGATTTTCCGCTATCAGGGCTATTCAGTATTTGCAATCTTTCAGGATTAAATTCCCTAAAATCAATTTTTATTCCAAAGCTGGCTCCGGCGTAATGGATACAACCCGAATCGATTTGCGCCAAAGCATGAATTTTTTCAGAAGAGTCGGAAAAATCTCTACACCTCATCCTCCGTCCTTACCCTATCCTAACAATTATAATCTTGCTAACTCAAACCAATAGAAATTAATTCTTGACATTTTTCAAGACATCGTGATATACGGCTGTGATAACCATCAAATAAATATTTGGAAAAACTGACCCTTCGGCGGCCTCAAGGCTTTGCTGCTCTTCAGGTCGGTGCATAAAGTGCCGCTCACGGTAAACTTGAGAAGTTTCAATGGCCCTATAATCATTCGCGATAATTGATAAAAACTCCATCGCTATCTATTTTCAAATAAATTAAATTTAGATGAGGATCGGTCAGAAAGGAGGAAAAAATGAAAAAGACAACATTTTTTACATTGATTGTTATTGGGTTCGTTCTTCTAATGTCTGTTCCCTCAATAGCACAAATCATCAAACTGACATTGGCTGATCAAAACCCAGAAAATGGTTGGGGGCCGGCTCATGCGCTTCAGCCGTGGGCGAAGAAGGTGGAGGAGGCTACGAAGAATAGGGTGAAGATAGATATTTTCCCTGCTCAAACCTTAGCCAAAGGACCGGACATCTGGAATGCGGTGAAGACAGGCGTTGCAGACATGGGCTGGTGTTTCCATGGATATTGGCCGGAGATGACCCCCCTATTTGATGTGATCACCCTCCCATCCCTCCCTTTTAAAACGGGTGAAGAGGGGAGCGGGGTACTCTGGAAACTCTATGAGAAGTTCCCTGCGATTCAAAGGGAATTCAAAGATGTCCATGTCCTCCAGCTCTGGACCAGTCACCCTCGTTTCCTAATCACCAGTAAAAAACAGGTTAAAACGCTGGAAGATATTAAAGGCCTTAAAATCAGGGTTCCAGGTGGTCCTGCGACAGATCAGATGAAGGCGCTTGGAGCTGTTCCTCTACTCATCCCCATGCCTGATAATTATCAGTCCTTGGATAAAGGCGTTATCGATGGGATGGACACGAGCTGGGAGGCCACCTATTCCTTTAGACTCTACGAAGTTGTAAAGTATTATACGTTTGTTTCTCTCTCTTCAACCGATTTCTCGATGGCCATGAACAAGCAAAGATGGGAGAGCCTTCCGAAGGATATTCAGGAAGCCATCACGAGTGTTTGCGGGTTAGAGGCTTCAAAGTTCTTCGGTCGCAACTGGTACGATACAGCTGAATCCGTTGTTGCGGATCATGTCAAGAAGGAAGGCTATCAAATGATCAGGTATATCATCCCTCCAGAGGAAGCTGAGAGGTGGAGAAAAATTTCGGGCGAACCGATATGGAGGGACTGGGTGAAGAAGATGGAGAGTAGGGGGCGGCCCGAAGCTCAACAAGTTCTCAATACACTACTTGAGATGTTTAAGCAATAATAGAATTAGAGAATAAATCGTCTCTTCACTGTGGAGGTTAAGAAGAATGGGGGAGAGAAAGCGAAGTGTGGTCTCCATTAAAGAAACAAAGCAGGAGTGGGAGGTTATTAATCCGGCTGGTACCATTGAGATCAAGACAGCTAAAGGAGCACCTCGACTGACTACCTTAGAAGGCAAGACGATTCTGCTTCGCTGGAACTTCAAGCATAACGGTAATCATTACTTAGATCGGATCTCCGAGCTTCTAAAAGAGAAAGTTCCCAGCGCAAAGGTATTAAAGATCTACGAAATCGAGAGATCAACTATTAATCAGAGTGGATCACTGGAAGATTCGGCAAGACTTGCAACGGTGATCGCTGATTTGAAGCCCGATCTTGTCATCAGCGCTCATGCTGATTGAGGATCCTGTACTTCATGGCTGGTCGTTGACCAGTCTCAGATTGAAAAGTTAGGCATTCCTACAGTCACTGTTGTAACGAGTGCTTTCATATCTCTGGCTCGAAGCACAATGAAAAGTATTGGCCTTCCTGATATGGCCTTTGTTGAGGTTCCTCATCCAATGGCCATGATCTCGTTGCAAGAGATCCGAGCTAAAGCAGACCAATCCTTTCCTGAAATCTTGAGGATGGCAACTGAGTGGAAGCCATCAGAGGTCGAAAAAAAGAAACCTGAGAAACCTCCTTATCCGGCTGAGAGAGTCAGATTTAAAGGAGCGTATGCTGCGTTAAATCAGATGTTCTATGAAAAAGGGTGGTCCTTAGGACTACCAGTCATCCCACCAACTCTTGAGGCTGTACGGGTGATGCTGAAGAGGACCTCCCACAGGCCAGAGGAGGTCATATGGATTGTTCCCCCTCGAATGGGAAAGTTGACTGTAGAACTTGTGGCTGCCCTCGGTGTGATGTCCGGGTGCAAGCCCGAGCACATGTCTCTTCTCCTCGCTATGGTGAAGGCGTTGAGTCACCCAGATTATGATTGGAGGGGAAGTACAACGACCACTGCTCCGACTACGCCAGTTATTATCATCAATGGTCCAATTCTTGATCACCTCGGCATTGCCTATTCGACAGGAGCTCTTGGTGGGGAGCAGCCTGTGAATATCGCACTTGGCTATTTTATAAATCTTGTCGGGGATGTCGTCGGTGGTGCGATCCCTCCTGATCTGGACAAGAGTACGCTTGGCAGCCGGGGTGATTTAGTTGCCCTCGTCCTTGGAGAGAATGAGAAGGCAAACCCCTGGAGACAGTCCTATGCTGTTGAACATGGATTCAAGCCCTTGGACAACGTCGTCACTGCATTTTCAGCCTATCCCGGTACAAACAACACGGATCATTTCAGTGTGAAAGGGGAAGATCTGCTCAATACCATGTCTGTGGGAGTTGCGGCAGTAGCCTGTGGATTCACCGGATGCCTAACCCAGTATGACAGACCCTCCTTTTTCGGTAACGAAGTCAAATATGTCTTTTTATTCTTAGGACCTGAACATGCGGATACGATTTATAAAGACTTCCCAACGAAGAGGGCTGTCCAAGAATACTTGGTTAAGCATGCGGTTGCCCCATATAAGACATATGCCCCGGGTCTATGTAATCCTCCAAAGGAATTTGGTTCTTATACCGCGGACACCATGATTCCCAGATTTACACAGCCTGAATCAATTCATATCGTGGTGACCGGGGGTCCGGGAAAGCAATCACAGATCTGGCCAACTTTCCCAACTTGTCAGCGACCTATTTCGGTATTAGTGGAGGAATGAATTCACTGAAGGTTTTGTTTTGGTAGGGAGATACCATCTTTTCATAAGGGTAAATCGAAAGGAGGAGACCTATGAAGATGAGAGGATTATTGACGCTGTTGTTCGTAATGGCTTTGTTCTCCCTATTGGCCACTCCATCCATGGCTCAAGTCATCAAACTCACTTTCGCCGACCAAAATCCGGCAACAGGTTGGGGCCCAACTAACGCTGTACAGCCCTGGGTCAAAAAAGTGGAGGAGGCTACAAAGAATAGAGTCAAGATTGATATCTTCCCTGCTCAAACCTTAGCCAAGGGACCGGACATCTGGAATGCAATCAAGAGTGGCGTGGCAGATATGGGTTGGTGTTGGCACGGCTATTGGCCGGATATGACTCCTCTATCTGATATCCTTCACCTTCCGGGTCTGTCTTTCAAAAGTGCTGAGCAGGCCAGTGAAGTGCTCTGGAGACTGTACGAGAAGTTTCCTGCGATCCAAAGGGAATATAAAGATTTCCAAGTTCTTTTGCTCTATGCTGGTGACCCACGGTTCTTAATCACGAGTAAAAAGCAGATTAAAACGCTGGAGGACCTTAAAGGGATGAAGATGAGGACCCCTGGTGGACCTCCAACCGAACAGATGAAGGCCCTGGGAGCTGTTCCTGTGCTTATCCCCATGCCGGATGTTTATCAGTCATTAGATAAAGGTGTGGTTGATGGCATTGTCATCAGCTGGGAGGCGATCTATTCTTTTAGACTCTATGAGGTCGTAAAGTATTATACGTTTGCCCCCCTTACGTCGACCTATTTCTCCATCCCCATGAATAAGCAAAAATGGGAAAGTCTGCCCAAGGACATTCAGGAGGCGATCATGAGTGTCAGTGGTTTAGAGGCTGCGAAGTTTTGGGGGCGTAATTTCTTTGACACCGTTGAGGCAGCCGTTGCAGAGAATGCCAAAAAAGGGGGTTATACGATGATTAAATATAATCTTCGTCCAGAGGAGGCGGAGAGGTGGGTTAAACTGTCGGGCGAGCCGGTATGGAAGGAATGGGTGAAGAAGATGGAGAGTAGGGGGCGGCCCGAGGCTCAACAGATTCTCAATGCAACGCTCGAGATGCTGAAGTAATAAATCGGGCTAAGAATGAAACAGCCTATATTATCGGGGAAATAATATAAGAAAAGGTGAACCCATGTTAAAGATTGATATTTTTACCCATATCATGCCAATTCCATACAAAGAGAAGCTTTTTAAGATAGCTCCGCCGGAGTTGGATATTATTAAGAATGTAGGCTCCACACCGACGGTATTCGATTTAGACCGACGCTTCAGAATCATGGATAAATTTGAAGGATTAATGCAGGTTCTTACAATATCTGCGCCTCCGGTTGAACAGATTGCTGATTCGAAGCAAGCAGCAGGGTTAGCCAGATTGGCTAACGACGGCCTCGCTGAGCTTGTTAACAAATATCCGGACCGATTTGCGGCAGGCGTTGCTTACTTGCCCATGAACAACATGAACGCCGCTATGAGAGAGTTAGACAGGGCGATAAAAGACTTAAAGCTTAAGGGAATCCAAGTACTGACACCGGTCAATGATAAGCCCTTGGACTCCCCTGAGTTCTTGCCGCTCTATGAAAAGATTTCTGAGTACGATCTTCCCATCTGGATTCATCCAAGAAGAGCACAGAGCTATGCCGACTATAAGACAGAGGCGGAGTCCAAATACAGAATATTCAGCGTTTTCGGTTGGCCCTACGAGACCACCATAGCCATGGCTCGAATTGTATTCAGTGGGATTCTCGAAAAATTTCCGAATTTAAAATTTATTACTCACCATTGCGGTGGTATGGTTCCATACCTCAGAGAAAGGGTCATTGGGTCTTATGAAAGGATTGGCATGCATTTGAAGGATGATCTGCAACAGAGGCTCAGCAGGCCTCACATCGACTATTTTAAGATGTTCTACAATGATACGGCGATCAATGGCAATACATCCGCGTTGATGTGTGCTTATGACTTTTGTGGTGCAGACCATTTGCTGTTCGGAACAGATATGCCTTTTGACACAGAGTATGGTGAAAGAAATCCACGACAGATTATCAAGGCGATTGAAAAGATGGCGATCAGTGACTCGGAAAAGGAAAAGATCTTTGAAGGGAATGCCAAAAAACTCCTTCATCTATCCATTTGAACAAGCTTAATATCCCACTGACAAGAAACTCAAAAGGAATTTGGAGACATAAATTTAGAAAGGAGAAGAATACGCATGAGTCACACTGACTTAAGGGGCTGGTTAAAAGAGGTTGAGGATCATGGGCAACTAAGATGCTTCAACGGAGCAGGTTGGGACCTTGAAATGGGCTCCATCGTCGAGATCATCTACAGAGAAGGAAAAGATCCCAAACCGACCATCCTGTTTGATGAAATCCCCGACTATCCAAAAGGCTATCGGACTCTCTTTGGTATGCTTGGATCAACTTGGAGGATTGCTAAAACCCTTGGACTGCCAGAGGATCAAATAGACTGTTTGGGGATCGCGGATAACTGGTATCAGAAGGCAAGAGGCCTTCGTCCCATTCCACCAGGGTTTGTCAATTCTGGTCCTGTTATGGAAAATACGATCACGGGTGATCAGATAGATGTCTTGAAATTTCCTGTACCCCGATTCCATGAACTGGATCGCAATCGCTATCTTGGAACCTCTCATGCTGTCATTCAGAGAAATCCTGATGATGGATGGGTGAACCTTGGAACTTACCGTGTGATGGTTGTTGACCGCAATCGTCTTGCCCTTCACGCTACCCCTGGAAAGCATGGGAATATCTTGACCTATGAAAAGTATTTTGGCCGTGGTAAAGTCATGCCCGTCGCCATCGCCATGGGCCTCGATCCAGTTCTATGGTGGCTCTCTTGCCAGACTGACACGCCATGGGGTGTTTCAGAGTATGATGCAGCGGGAGGCATTAAGGGAGAGCCGATTGAGGTGATGAAAGGTCCATACACAGGACTTCCTATACCCACCCGTGCTGAGATTGTCGTGGAGGGAGAGTGCCATGCAGGAGAGTTTGTGGATGAAGGCCCCTTTGGAGAGTGGCACGGCTACTATGCCAATCGGGGATTGGCCACTGTCCCTGAACCTGTCATCCGAGTGAAGGCAATCTATCATCGAAATAATCCAATTCTTACCTGTTCACAGCCTGCTGTTCCACCTCATACCTTTACATTGATGTTAGCGGTAGCCGATTCTGTTGCCATTCGGAGACGTCTTGAGGCTTTTGGGATACCAGGAATTCAAGCCATCTGGGCTCATTATACAGGAAGTGGAGGACTGTTTAATGTGATCTCCATCAAGCAACTATATTCTGGCCATGCCCGGCAGGTTGGATTGATCGCATCTCAATATTCTGCTGAGATGGGGGCCTATACGATCGTTGTTGAAGAGGATATTGACCCCTCCAACCTTGATCAGGTCCTGTGGGCAATGGTGACCCGGTCACGTCTTGACCGTGCCATTCAGATCCTTCCTCATTGTCATACCAATAATGTTCATCCGGCCATTCCCCCTGGTGAGAAAAGATCCACAGACAAAGGGAAACCGCTTACAGCCGCAAGGGTGGTTATCGATGCGTGCCGGGATCTCTCATGGAAGGAGGATTGGTATCCTATAGCCAGGATCAGTCCGGAACTTCGGACGAAAATTACAGAAAAATGGAAGTCCATCTTGTCAGGGCTGATATAAAAGGACGTAAGTGAATCGAATCAAATAAACGGAGGTATCAATGTTTAACCTGACGCTGGATGAGCGAGACAGACGGTGGAAGAAGGTTCGTGGAGCAATGGAGAAGCGGGGGCTTGAATGTCTGGTCATTTGGGGGTCCTACGGTCGCTTTCGCCATTTTGGTGCAAACCTAAGGTACTTATCCAATATCTCAGCCGAAGGTTACCTGGTATTTCCTCTTAACGGTGATCCAACACTTGTCCAGTTCTTTGCACGGCCGGACCCCACAGCCTGGGTTGTAGATGGTCGCACTGGGCATCCCCATTATTCTAAAGTAATATCCGACAGGATAATGGAATTGCATCTTGAAAATGGGAGAATAGGTCTTGTTGGACTATCAGGGTATGATGGTGAGATGGGATTTCCTCACACGACTTACCTTTCCCTCATCGGCAACTTTCCAAGGGCTTACTTTGAAGATGCTACGGACATTATGACAGAGGCTCGAATAATCAAAGGTCCTACTGAGATCAGGTGTTTAGAGCTCGGATGCGAAATAGGTGAGAAGGTTATCCAGGTCATTGTCGATACCGCCAAAGCTGGGGTGAGTGATTACGAGGTAAGAGCCAGGGTGATGGATACTTTGTTCAGGGAGGGGGGTGAACCCGATACGATGTTTCTGTATCATTCCGGGAAAGAAATCCTTCATGCTGGACAAGGAGGTCAGTTAAAACCACCGGAACCAAAAGTACTGGAGGATGGTGATATCATCCTCACCGAGTTTGATGCCGTCTACTTAGGGTATGTATCACAGTATAACCAGGCCTTTTCACTTGGGGAGCCGGATAACGAATGGAGCGAGATCTTTCGTGTTGCCGCAGAGGCTTTTAATAACGGGCTTAGCATTCTGAAACCAGGGATTACCACTGGAGAACTGTACCAGGCAATTGTGTCTCCGATAAGGGAAGCGGGTTATACATCTACAAATCCTGGCTTTCACGGGCTTGGCCTGGCCTTGGAGGAACCGGTGAGTCCCTTTCCAGCCCAAGCTGAATACAGGCCTGATACCTCCCTTAAAATACGGTCAGGTATGGTCGTTGAGTTTGAACCTCATGTTGTTCGGCCGGACTTCAAGAAAGGTGCGACCCTTGGAAACCCTGTACTGGTTACCGACGCAGGATGCAGATTACTCAGTAAGAACTGGAAGCCCGAGGTAAAAATTGCAGGGTAACTGGAGCATTGGAATAATGGAATATTTTACTTTTATTGGTAAGGCATGTCTTTCAGCACAAAGCTTAGGCCCAATTCATTCAGTTTTTGAGGCGAAGGGATGCCTTCGGGTGTCCATCCCCTCATCTTATAGTATCGGTCCAGGAATTTATCCAAGGCCCTAATCATTTGGCCTTCACCCGGTGCTGTTCCTGTGTGAAGAGGTTCTTTCAGAAACCGCTCTGGAAGTGTATCATGCTTCCGCCTAAAACCATCCCGGACATTAAATGCCCGTTCCAGATTGATGATTCTATCGCCTAAGGATCGAAGATAACCCGGATCGGCAATCTGATCAATTCCTGTAGCAGCAAACAACATCTTGTGTAAGAGTAGGGGAATCCAGCCCCAGAGGCCCGCAAAGGAGCAGCAGATGCCTAACTCGTTCACAGCTCTGCTGTGCTGGTTAAAGATAACAATGTCTGCGTTTTCCTCTTCAGCAAAACGGTCTACTGGTCTGGGGATGGGACTACCAAAAACCTCTTGTGGCGCATAACCATAGCCATGACTCGCACCGATGTTGCTTGTGGCATAATTAAAGCCCAGACACTTTGCTCCTCTCGGTTCATAAGCGGGCAGCTCTAACCCCTTTACATGGATCGCATAGGATTCAGCCCCCTTACCAATCAAGGCTGCAGCCTGCATCACGCCCTCCGCCAGAACGTTACCAATCCCTTCGCGGCGACCTATCTTTTTAATGAGCTCTATCATTGCTGCATGGTTGCCGTAAGTAAGTTCCAGCCCATCGGTATCCTGTCTGGTCAGGATCCCTTTTTCGTAGAGTTCGTATGCAAAGCCAATAGCGTTTCCAGCACTGATCGTATCGATTCCGAGATCGTCACACAACTGGTCAGCTGCGATAGTGGCTTCAATGTTGGTATTATCCGTCGGACCACTAAATGCCCAGATCGTCTCATATTCCGGGCCTTCACTGTGCGAACCAGCATAGGGTCCGCTTGAGACATGATGAATTTTACCACATCGGGCTGAACAGCTATAGCAGCCGAAGTTCCCTGTCCTGAATTTCCGGTATTCCTCTCCTGATAATTTCTCGTAACCATTCTGTTGCCCATAACGAAAATTCCTTACCGGATATATTCCGAGGGGATTGGTAATATCATGGGTCGTCGTGGTACCAACATCTGTATGGTGATGGTAAGCCTTACTCTCTTGCATGAGCTTAATCTGTTCCTTCACCAACTCTTTAAAGGTAACGGGATCATGGAGTTGAACATTTCTTTGAGCACTGATGGCAATGGCCTTGAGATTCTTTGAACCCATGACGGTTCCAGTGCCGCAACGGCCAGCCGTTCTTCGGGCAGAGGCAATGGCCGCGTATCTGACCAATTTCTCGCCAGCCGGGCCGATACAGGCAACCCGGGTGTTTTTGCCGTATTGTTGAATTAAACTTTCCTGTGTTTCCAAGGTACCTTTTCCCCATAATTCATCGGCATCCTTAATTTGGCAGGTGTCGTTCGATAAATGGATGTAAACTGGTCTTTCAGCTTTACCCCCAACCCTAATAAAATCATACCCGGCAAATCTCATCCAGGCCCCAAAGTCCGCTCCACAAACAGAGCGGGCAAAGGCTCCGGTCTGGGGACTCCGGGTGCATACCATCCACCTGGAAACAGCTTGAGCATTCGTTCCAGCGAGCGGTCCTGTGACAAGGAGCAGTTTATTGTTCTCGCCCAAAGGATCTGTATTAGGCAATACGTCCCGATAGAGATAGTAGATCCCGAATCCTCTTCCGCCTATGAAATCGTTTGCAACTTTCTCCGAAACGGGTTCTTCTTTTATCTCCCTATCAGACAGGTTGATCGTAAGACCTTTTCTCGGTATTGCTGTCATTCTTTATCCTCCTGATTAATCACCCTCCGTCAATGAGATACAACATAGAAATCGTATCACCGTCATTTACTGGCTTGGCTAATTCTTCAGGGAAGGTGCTGACTCCATTAACAAAGAGATCAATGTGCCCAAACAATTTTCTGTTCGTATCGAAGAGCAGCTTCTGCGTACCGGGAAATTGTTTAACAAGATCATCAAGGCATTCGCCAACCGTATTTCCACTGACTTTGGCTACCTTCATAGCGTTAGTAAGATGCTGCAAGAAAGGAGGGACTTCTATTTGAACGCCCATTTTTTGAAGACCAATCTCGTGTGAGTATCGCTTCTATTTAATTTTACAATAAATTACATAACTTTCAAATGGAGACATCTTGAGAGGTTATCAATCGAAAATAGGTCATGTGCATATCCACGCAAACAATTTTCCATGGAATACTGTTTTTCTTAAGAGAGCATCATCCTTTAATGTATCCTTCTTTCAGGGCGAGATCTCTTCCATCACTTTTCCCTTTGTCTCGATTGAGAACAACCCAAAGATTATTCCACCTGCAAGAGCAACGACACCGAACATGAGGAACGCCCACGATAGCGTATAATTAGCGATGATCATGCCAACGACAAAAGGGCCAATAATGGAAGCAATTCGCAACCAGGCGCTACCAAGGCTACAGCCCAGTGCGCGCATACGTGTGGGGTAGACCTCCGGCGTATAGAGCCAAACGGCATTAGAGATAGAGGCGAAGAAGAAGTAACCTGATGATGCTAATAGAACCACTTGGATCACTTTAGAAGCCCCTGTGTACCAAAGCACAAGAAGGAATGCACATCCAACCAAAAAGCACATAGTCATCCAAAAACGTCGGCCCACCTTGTCTATTAGCATAGCGGCTGCAAAAGCTCCAATCAGACCAAAAAAATGGGTGACCATGGTGTAGAGCAAAGAATTCTCCAATGAAACCTTGAAAACAGTTCTATAGATGGACGGTAACCAGGTCGTTATCCCATAAGTCGGCAGACATGCCGTAAACCAAAGAACCCATACCACGATGGTCCGTCTTAAGTAAATATTGCTGAAGAGTTCCGAAATCTTTGTACGCCTGTCCATTGGCCCTGCTACTGGAATAACTTTTGCTTCGGGCAGGTCAGTGCCCAATGCTTTCTTGACCCGCTGCTCGATAGTAGCCATGGCCTTCTCGGCTTCCTCGGTTCGTCCTACACCGGCGAGCCAACGAGGAGACTCTGGCAAAGCCCATCGCAAATATACTCCAATAGCGGCAGGGATCCCACCGAGGATAAAGAGCCAACGCCATCCAAAGCGTGGGACTATCCAATACCCTGCCAAAGCAGCTACCATAAGACCAATCGGGAAGACCAACTCGTATAGGAGGACGAATCTCCCTCGCCCTTTTGCCCGGGTGATTTCGTTGATATAGGAGACAGCCACTGGAATCTCCCCTCCGAGTCCAAAGCCCTGCAAGACCCGAAATATGAGGAGGGAGAAGTAGTTCCATGATGCTGCGCATAAAAAGCTCATCATCGAAAAAATAAGAATTGTCATTATAGTCGTTCGAAGGCGACCGATTCGCTCTCCCAACCAGCCAAAAAGAAGGGCACCTACCAACTGGCCAGCATAACCCGCCGATATTAGGAGCCCTATATACTGGGGTTTTATTGACCAAGCATGGATGAGCACAGGCAGGGCAAAAGCAATGGTTAGAGCATCAAAGGCGTCAAAGAAGGTCGCCACACCGACGATGATACGGGCCTTAACCTGCCATGACGTAAGAGGGAGGCGTTCAATGCGGCTGGTAATCTCTAATACCTTATCGTTAGATATTACGGCGTCCATACATTAGTACCTCCTATTCTATAGTTTGGGATTATTTTAATAAAACCTCGCAATTCGGATGCAGAAACTATCAGTTTTTTCTCCGCTCGAAAATCACGATAAAATAGAGCATATATCGAAAGTTCTGTCAAGATTATTTGAACCCGGACATCACCATCTTGGCAAGGCTAAAAATTTCTTAACCATATTTTGTGTTAAAAAAAGAGCTGTAGGGATTTGTGACGGAAAAATCGTAACACAGTAACGATGAGGGTTACATGCTTGGCGAATGACAACTTACGGCTTTCTCAGTCAAGCGACTTGTTGCCAAACCGGTTATGGTGGGTGAAGTCTTCTATTCCGCGGCGGACCCTCAGGTATTTGGCTGGGGTGGGGAGCACGTAACCTAAACGGAAACCAAAAGCGATCTTCAAGTATTCGGGAATATCAAGAACTCTCTTGACCTCTTTTTCTGCGGGTTCCCTATTGAGAATGCTCATGACCTGAAGGCTAATCCCCAGGGAGTGGGCCATCAGCCACATGTTTTCAAGGACACAACCCAGGCCAATAATACCCAGGAAATCTCCCTCCGAATCAGGAGCCCTCCTCTTAGGGTTATAGACCACTACTCCCAGGACAGGACCTGTTTGAATAGCTCTTCCCCACAACGAACGCACTTCTTCGTAAGTTGCCTCGTCCATTTTTACCCCTAGAGTTCTCAAGGCCGGGGGGAAAAACGTACCTAAAAGCCCGGCCTTTTTTATAAGTAGTTCCTCCTCCGAAAAAGATAGGTTTTGATAGTTTTCCTCAATAAAACTATGGCTTATTGGATATTTAATCTTCCCTAAGGATTCCAGAAGCATTTTATCATCAACGACGATTATTTCAAAGTTCTGCATATTGTGAGGTGTAGGTGCCCAACGGCCAGCCTCCAGAATCTGCCTCAGGTCCTTATTTGCTACCGGCCGTCCAGGATCAAAGGGAGTTCTTGTCGATTGCCTTTCTTTAAGAAGCTTTAATAATCCCAGCATGGGAACCTCCAACTATGCCCCATCTAGGGTGTGATGTTCCATCTTTCGATACCAGGAGGCAGGATCGATGAAGTATTCCTCAGTATCTTTAAGAGAAAGGTAGTGTTCGTTCTCCATTCTTGAGAGAAGATCAAAGAATTGCTTCTCCTTTGGATTCATAACCGCATCTCTCAGTTCAGCATAGAACTTTGCTCCTTTGGCCTCAAAATCAAGAGCTGTCCGAACAGCCTCCAGGTCATCTGAATCTCCTTTGGCTGTCTCATCTACCTTTTTGACGAATTCAAGTAGGATATCCTTCACGATCGTATCTTTCACTTTGAGAGGAACGGTCTCTGGCCATTTTTCCTGTCTTGTCCACTTTTGGTGAAGTTGTTTGAGCCGTTCGTAATGTTCCAGCTCATCGTCCCCAATCTGCTGGAACATTTTTTTACCGAGAGAGTTTTTCGTTCTTTTGGCATTTTTAAGATAGAATTCCCTTTCTCTCGTCTCATTGTTGAGCGCCACCTCCAAGGCATTCAGGCGTTCTTTCTCGTCCATGATTATTCCTCCCCTTTGGGTATCCCTTCCGTTCACCTCTCCCTCTCCCTTGAAGGGAGAGGGTAGGGGTGAGGGTGGAGTTTCGTTTCAATTTCAAAAATTTAATTTTCCCTGAACGAACTTTGGGGATTTATTTTCTGGTTCAACGACTGGTTCGGTCAATACTATCTTATTACGACTTTCTTTTATAATGCTCGCCCGATTTGCTCCCAAACTTTCCAAGTAATCACCAACTGACTTTCGTGAAAAGCCGGGAATTCCCAAATGGTGGAGGTCTTTATTAGATTCATGATCTGTCGTAAAGATCGGAATTTGGGCTGATAGCACTCGTTTGGCCATAGTGAGTGTTTTTGTCCCTTTTTCTGCAAAAGGAACAAAGACTACATCGGAGAGGTTACAGGCCATCCAATTTCGGTTGATAATATTGGCCCGCCTCATTCTGGTCTCCTCGGGAGGAGAGACAGAGAGCATCAATAGCCTTCCTTCTTTTGCCCGGCGAAAATATTCTTTCCGCTCTGGAAACTCATGGAAGGG
>Ga0187771_10001303_pt1 | contig 16495 bp, 13 predicted proteins | sample 0116_SJ02_MP15_1_FD_133139 | JGI IMG/M metagenome (GOLD analysis project Ga0187771, IMG submission 133139) | Tropical peat soil microbial communities from peatlands in Department of Meta, Colombia - 0116_SJ02_MP15_10_MG | ecosystem: Environmental > Terrestrial > Soil > Wetlands > Peat | place...
AACCAAGGCGCGCGTCCGCAAGGCCATGAAAGACATGGCCGACGAACTCATTAAGCTGTACGCCGAGCGTAAAGCGGCGAAAGGGCACGCCTTCTCGCCTGCCAACGAATGGATGCGCGAGTTTGAAGACGCGTTCGAGTACACCGAGACCGAAGATCAGGCTTACGCCATTGCCGACGTCAAACGCGACATGGAATCGTCCCAGCCGATGGATCGTCTTCTGTGCGGCGACGTCGGCTACGGCAAGACCGAGATCGCCATGCGCGCTGCGTTCAAGGCCGTGAATGACAACAAGCAGGTTGCAGTGCTGGCGCCCACAACAGTCCTGGCCTTCCAACACTATGAAACGTTCAAGCAGCGGTTTGCCGCGTTTCCGGTGATGATCGAAATGATCAGCCGCTTCCGCACGGCGAAGCAGCAGAAAGAAATCCTGCGGAAACTGGAGACGGGAAAGATCGACGTTCTCATCGGTACGCATCGGCTTCTGTCTAAAGACCTCAAGTTCGCCGACTTGGGCCTGCTCGTAGTGGACGAGGAGCAGCGCTTCGGCGTGCGCCACAAAGAGCGCCTGAAGCAGATGCGCAAGGAAGTGGACGTGCTCACCATGTCGGCGACGCCGATCCCTCGCACTCTGCACATGTCGCTCGTCGGCCTGCGCGATATGAGCGTGATTGAGACGCCGCCCAAAGACCGCATGGCGATCCAGACAGTCGTGGCCAGTTGGGACGACAAGCTGGTGCAGTCTGCTATGGAGCAGGAACTCGACCGCGGCGGGCAGATGTATTTCCTGCATAACCGCGTGGAGAGCATTTGGGAGATCGCGGCCAAGCTGCAAGCCCTGGCGTCGCGCGCGCGGATTATCGTTGGCCATGGCCAGATGTCAGAGAGCGAACTGGAAAAAGTGATGCTGAAATTCATGCATCACGAGGCCGATATTCTGGTGGCCACGACCATCATCGAAAATGGCCTCGACATTCCCCTGTGTAACACCATCATTATTAATCGCGCTGACCGTTTCGGCCTTTCGGAGCTTTACCAGCTGCGGGGACGCGTTGGAAGATCAAACCGCCGAGCGTATGCATATTTGCTGGTGCCTGCGGATGTCGAGCTGACCCCTCTGGCACGTCGTCGGCTGGCGGCACTAAAAGAATTCTCCGATCTGGGCGCGGGATTCAAGATTGCCGCTCTCGACCTGGAACTGCGCGGCGCGGGGAACTTGCTAGGCGGGGAGCAGAGCGGCCACATCGAAGCTGTTGGATTCGAACTCTACACTCAAATGCTCGACCGCGCCGTTCGAGAACTGAAAGGCGAAGCCGCCGCCGAAGAGGCCGAGACGCAACTCAACCTCGGCCTCAACATTCGCATTCCCGCCGATTACATCGCCGAGGAAAATCAGCGGCTGCGCATGTATAAGCGGGTAGCCGCCGTCGAGCGAGAATCACAACTAGCGGACGTGCAGGCCGAACTGCAGGACCGCTACGGCGAACCGCCGGCTGCGGTGCGCAATCTGCTGGAGTACGCGTCGCTGAAACTGCTCGCCGTGAAGGTGGGCGTGATCGCGATTGAGCGCAAGAAAGATTCTGTCACCGTCAAATTCCGCCAGGATGCGGCCATCGATCCCGCCAAGTTGGCGCAGTTCGTTTCGTCGCAGAAGGGCGCACAATTCACCCCGGATGGTATGCTCAAATTCTCGCCGAAGGCTACGTCCGCTGGAGAGGTGCTGAATCAACTGCGCTCGCTGCTAGAGCAGATCTCTGCTGAGGCTCAGCAGGAAGCTCCGGCGAGAACGTAGCGCCACCGCCCGACGGCTGTGGCGGAGGGCGTGTCGCCCGCCGGGCGCACCATCCCCCATGCTAAGCTCAATGCTTCACAGCCAGCATGAGTTCCCCGGCCCAGCTTGTTCCCACCAGTTTCGCCCTCGCTTCCGTATTTGCCTGGGGTACCAGCGACTTCCTTGGCGGATACACTTCCCGGCGCATCGACGCATTTCTGCTCACCGTGGTCGTGAACGTGGGCGGCTTGCTGCTCATGGTCACACTGGCAACAACCAGCCAGGCGCCATTCCCTGCCGCACGCAACATTGCCTGGATGCTGGCGGCAGGCATCTCCGGAGGTGCTTCTCTCGCCATTTTCTTTCGCGCGCTGGCTATGGGAAGAATGGGGCTCACCGCTCCCGTCGCCGCAGTGCTGGGCGCCGCCATTCCCACGGTCTTCAGCATGGCGACGGAAGGCTTACCCAGCGCTATACACATCGTCGGCTTTCTTTTGGCGGGAATTGGAATTTGGCTGATCTCCCGCACTGAAGATGGCAGCAGTCCGGAAGGCCTCGGACTGGCGGTCGTCGCGGGCATTGGCTTTGCAGGTTTCTATATGTGCGCGCGCCAGGCTGGATCGAGCTCCGCATTCTGGATCGCGTCGTTTTCCAGGGTTGGAGGCCTAGCAGTCACTTCTGCAATTGTGGCGTCACAACGGAGGTTCCGCGAGCTCACCATGGCGGCGGTGCGTTGGGGCGTGGTGACTGGCTGCCTGGACTCGCTCGGAACCTTTCTGTTCGTTCGCGCCAGCCAGACGGGGCGTTTGGATGCAGCCGTGGTGCTGAGCTCGCTTTATCCGGCGGTGACGGTGCTGCTGGCCCGCGTGATTCTTCATGAGCACTTTACCCGCTGGAGGGTCGCGGGAATTTTGGCGGCTTTGGCGGCCGTGCCGATGATCGCGGTGTAGGGTAGCCCAACCATAAATTCCATATTCTGGAATATGGAATTATTGTGCAAGTGTTTTAATTTGTTGATATTCCATATTCCAGAATATAGAATGAGCTGTGGAACTAGGCCCTCAGGACGTCGTTGTAGTGCTGAAGGTTTTACTGCCCAGCGGTCCTCGGAACTGGACTTACGCTAGCTTGGCGGAAGAACTGTACATGAGTTCTTCGCAAGTGTTTCGATCCGTAGAGCGGGCCGTAACTGCTCACCTACTGGAGGGTTTTACTGATTTTCCTCCGCCCCCGGGGAAGCCAGCCGTGCAGTCGCGGGTGCTTCGATCACCCAACCGAGGCAATCTGAAGGAGTTTCTTATCCACGGTGTGCAGTACGCGTTCCCGGCACAGCGCGGCGGGCCCACGCGCGGTATTCCCACTGCAGGAGCCGCTGCTCCTCTCAACCAGCACATCATGCCACCTCCGCCTGCCGAATTGCCTCCGGTTTGGCCGTATGCTGAAGGTTGGGTGCGAGGGACCGAGTTCTCTCCGCTGTACAAGAACGTTCCTAAGGCCGCAATGCGTGACCCACAACTCTACGAGCTTCTGACCCTCGTAGACGCAATTCGTGACGGCAGGGCACGCGAGCGCGAAATTGCCGTTCGCGAATTGACCTTCAAGATTGACAAGCTTTGAGCAGCAGTCCGAACAACCCGAACATAGGCCTCCTTCTAGCCGCAGTCATAAAGCTGGAACCGCTGTTGGAACAGATTGTGTTTGTGGGGGGATGCGCCACAGGACTGTTGCTTACCGACCCGGCAGCACCGCCGGTGCGAGCGAGTCTTGATATTGATGTAGTCGTGGAGGTCACGTCCTACGCCGAGTTCACAGCTCTGGAAGATAGATTGCGACGCCTCGGCTTTGACCAGCCGCAGGCGGAAGGCACTCCCGTTTGCCGCTGGGCCAGCGGTGACTTGCTCTTGGACTTCATGCCTACCGATCCATCCATTCTCGGCTTCAGCAACCGGTGGTATCGTCCCGCGCTGGAGAACGCACAGGTCGTGCCGCTCGGCGGCAAGGTGGTCAGGCTGATTACCGCACCATACTTCCTGGCTACGAAACTCGAAGCGCTTCATGGCCGAGGAAAAGCTGACTACCGCATGAGCCGCGACTTGGAGGATATAATCACCGTCATCGACGGCCGGGCGGCGATTGTGCAAGAAGTGCAGCTCTCTGAACAGGAACTGCTGCGTTATCTCAGCGATGAATTTCGCACGCTGATATCGAGCCGGGATTTTCTTGACGCTCTCCCCGGTTACCTGTTGCCGGACGCGGCTAGCCAAGCGCGGGCTGGCTTAGTGCTAGAACGGATGAGAGGAATGGTGCTTGAAGGCTAAACGATGGTGCTGCTGGAGAGACGCAATCTGACCAAAGGCTTTCCGCTGGGCGAATCCGTTTTAGGCGGAGGCGCTACGGGCGAGGTTCGCGCCGTGGATGCAGATCAACGAGCGACCAAATCACTCCTACATTCGTAGCCTGCTCGCCGCCACGCTCGAGGTGGTTGCCTGAGTCTATGCGCTCGCACTTAGGCGAAGCGGACAGCGTTCCCCGCTCAAGTTGCAATTCCAATTTGAAAAAGGGCCTCGCATATTTGCCGTGGAAACGCAGGCCGTCGGGAAGAAATCTGCTAAAGTAGGACTTCAGGTTCGCGTCATGCGGACTGTTTCGGAGGCGGTGTTTTCATGCGGATCGCGGTGGTCGGGTCGGGCTATGTTGGACTGGTGGCGGGGGCCTGCTTTGCAGATTTGGGCCACGAAGTAAGTTTGGTAGACAACGACCAGGAGAAGCTGGCTGCTTTGCAAGCGGGACAGGTACCCATTCACGAAATCCTTCTTCCTGAGCTGCTGGCGCGGCATCGCGGCAAGCGGCTGACCTTTTCTGACGACTTGCACGCCGCGGTGAAAGAGAGCGCCGCGGTGTTCATCGCGGTCGGGACTCCTCCAACTGAGCACGGCGAGGCCGACCTTTCGTATGTGGAATCGGTGGCGCGGGGCATCGCGACCGCCATCAACGGATACAAAGTAGTGGTGGAGAAGAGCACGGTGCCGGTTTATACCAGTGAATGGATTCGCCGCATTCTGCTGCGCAATGCCGCGGCCCCGGACCTGTTTGACGTCGCATCAAACCCGGAATTCATGCGGGAAGGCACGGCGGTGGTGGACTTCTTCTATCCCGACCGGATCCTGCTCGGGGCAAACAGCGAGCGGTGCGCGGCGATGCTGCGCGAGATTTACGCTCCCATGACCGATGGCAGCTATTACCGGCGAAGCGAGGCGATTCCCGGACCCGAGGGGGCACAAGACCCTCCGCGGTTGATCATGACCAGCACGCAGAGTGCGGAATTGACCAAGCACGCCTGCAATGCATTTCTGGCGATGAAAATTTCCTACATCAATGCAGTTGCCTCGGTGTGCGATGCGGTCGGGGCGGACGTGCAACAGGTGCGCGAGGGCATGGGCAGCGATCGCCGAATCGGCCCGAATTTCCTGAATGCTGGCATTGGCTACGGCGGGTCGTGCTTCCCTAAAGACCTGAAGGCGTTTCGTGCGGTGGCGCGGGAAAGGGGATATGAGTTTCGCCTGCTGGACGAAGTGATGCGCATCAACGAAGAGCAGCGCGAACATTTTCTGAAGAAAGTTCGGAACGCGCTGTGGACTTTGCGCGGCAAGCGCTTGGCCGTGCTCGGTCTGGCATTCAAGGGCGGGACCGACGACATTCGCGAATCGCCGGCGATTGCGCTGGTGGAAATGCTGGTGCAGGAAGGTTGCCAGATTTCCGCTTACGATCCTGCGGCTATGGAGCGCGCACGGCAGGCGCTGAAATCGGGAGTTGAGTTCGCGGGCAACCCTTACGAAGCGGCGCGAGGCGCGGATGCACTGCTCATCCTGACGGATTGGGAAGAGTTTGCCAAGCTTGACTGGAAGCGGATGCGCAACCAACTGAAGGATCCTATCGTGATCGACGGACGGAATTTGTACGATCCCGCGGCGGTGGCGGAGTCGGGCTTTACTTACTACAGCATGGGCCGACCCGTGGCGTCGCCGGAGGAAGCCGCGGTGGAGGCAACTCCCGCGAGGAAAATCGGGAATTCATGAGTCCACGAGCGCTGGTAACCGGGGGGGCCGGCTTTCTCGGCTCGCACTTGTGCGATGCCTTGCTGGCGGAAGGGTACTCCGTCGTCGCGGTCGACAATCTTCTGACCGGCAGACTCTCGAACCTGGAACATCTTCGTCACGAGCCGCGTTTCGAGTTCCGGCAAATCGACATCAATGAGCCCTTCGCCTGCCGCAAGGTGGATTATGTGTTCCATTTTGCTTGTCCCGCAAGCCCAGTCGATTACATGAAACATGGCGTCGAGACGCTCAAGGTAGGGTCGGCAGGTACGCTGCACGCGCTGGAAATAGCCCACAAATATTCGGCACGCTATCTGATTTCGTCGACCTCGGAGTGCTACGGCGATCCGCTGGAACATCCGCAAAAGGAAAGCTACTGGGGAAACGTGAATCCGGTAGGGCCACGGTCGGTGTACGACGAAGCCAAGCGCTTCAGTGAAGCTTTAACCATGGCCTTCCACCGGTACCACAAGGTGGATACGCGGATCGCGCGAATCTTCAACACCTATGGCCCGCGCATGCAGCTGAATGACGGGCGGGTGGTGCCGAACTTCATGAAGCAGGCGCTGCGTGGCGAAGACCTGACGGTGTACGGCGACGGCAGCCAGACGCGCAGTTTCTGTTACGTCAGCGACGAAGTGGATGGCTTCATACGATTGTCGAAGGTGACGGAGCCGTGGCCGGTGAATATTGGAAACCCGGTCGAGTTCACCATTCTGGAATGCGCCAAGGTGGTTTTAGCGGTGACCGGTTCCAAGAGCAAGATCACGTTCGATCCGCTGCCGATGGATGACCCCAGGCAAAGGCGGCCTGACATTACCAAGGCCAAAAACCTTTTGGGATGGGAGCCTAAGATCGGCCTGGAGACGGGATTGAAAAAGTCTCTGGAGTATTTCCGGCAAGCAGTAGAAGACGAAACAGCACCGTGGAAGGCGTGAGGCGCGCGAACTGCTCGGGGTCCGGAAGCAGACTCCCCGCTCTAAGCCGAATACCGCAGGAACTTCCCCGGCTGATTCTCAAAGCCCGGAAAAACCTGATCCAAGTGCTTGTTTCCCAGGTGCTGGTACACCGCCTCGCCGACTACTTGGCGGAAATCCGTGGTCAGAGCTAGATCGCGGCCTTCGTAAAGTTGAGCCTGGTCCAGCCCCGGCCACTTGCCATAAACTTTTCCACCCTTAACCGGACCTCCCATCACGAACATCACGTTGGCGTGGCCGTGATCGGTACCACGATCTCCGTTCTCGCGCGCAGTGCGGCCAAATTCCGACATGGTGACAATCACGGTTTCTTCCGCCAGATCGCCGAGATCAGTCCACAACGCCGCCAGTGACTGCGAGAACTCGCGCAGCACATTCGCGAGCTGGCCTTCCGTGTTGCCTTCGTTTACGTGGTGATCCCAGCCGCCGATATCGGCAAAGGCAACCTGCACCCCAAGATTGGCCTTGATGAGCTGCGCCAACTGCCGCAAACTTTCGCCGAAACGGCCCCTGGGGTAATCCGCGCCGGCGGCAGGCTTATACTGCGCCGGGTCGGCGGCCTTCAGCATTTTCACTGCTTCGAAAGTCTCCTGGCCCGGTCCGTGCAACACGCTATCCACCGACTGCTCGTACATGGCTTCGAAAGTGTTGGAGATTGGCGTGGCTTTGGGATTTTGCCCGCCCACTCCGAACTCGTTGATGTTGTTCACTGCTACGGCAGGTTCGCTGCCTGAGAGAATTCGAGGCAGAGAAGGTCCAAGAGCAATCGCACGAAAGGCAGCCTTTTCCGCCACAAAGTGCTGAGCGTCGAAACGCAAGGCGCGGTTCAGCCAGCCATCCTCCGTCGCTTTCATGCCCGGCGTGCCCGATTCCATAAAGTCCTGCGCGTCGAAATGCGAGCGCGTGGGATCGGGAGAGCCGGCGGCGTGCACAATCGCTAGGTGCCGTTGCTTCCATAGCGGTTGAAACGGCGCCAGCGACGGATGAAGCCCGAAGAAGCCGTCGAGGTCAATCACCGCATTGCGCGGAATGTTGATCGATGGCCGCATGGCGTAGTAGGCTCGCTCTCCGTGCGGCACCACGATGTTGAGGCCATCGGCCGCCCCGCGTTGAAAAATCACGATCAGCCGCTTGCCGCGGACGGCAGGCCCGGCGGAGCCGAGCGCCACGCGGGAAAGAAAGGCCGGAATGGCGGCTGTGCCAACAACGGCCAGCGCTCCGTTGCGCAGAAATATGCGGCGAGTGATGGACATAAAATACAGCTCCTAGCCATTAGCTATTAGCTCTTAGCCTTTGGCCGCTTGTGCCCTAAGTTTTGGCTTCAAGCTAAGAGCCAAGAGCTGAGGGCTAAAAGCTATCTCCTCTGAAACTCCGGCGAACCCAGTAACAACCCTTCGATCATGGCGAGGTTGGGCGCGCGCGGCGGATCATCCAGTTTGCGCCGGCTGATCTTTGGATCCTGCAGCCGCGCGCTGATCACACGGTGCGTCTGCTGCGAAACATCACCGCCCAGCAGACTGTTTTCCAACGCAGCCAGCGCCTGTTGTGAATCGAGGGCAGCGGTTTCTGGCAAAAGCCGGTCGGGTTCCACAGCCACACCTTTGAGTTTTCCAGCAGCCAATGCCATCGCAAAATTCATCCGATCCAACAGCGCCGATGAGTTCACCCAGGCATCGGCCTTTGTCGAGTAACCCGTCGGCGGCTGCATCCCGTAAAGCGGCATGCCCATATTTTGGAGATGACGCGCCACCGGCATTGCATCCGACACCTCGGCACCGCTGGCTCGCAACGCCGACACAGCAAACTCGAGCGGGGTTTTCACCTTGGCTCGATAAGCCTCTGGCGCCCAGAACTCGGGCGAAGCCAACATGGTCTTCAAAACCTCGCGAATGTCGCCGTCTTTGTTGAGAAACGTCTCGGCCATGCGATCCACCAGGGCCACCGGCGGATTGTCCGAGACAAAGCGCACGGCCAGCTTGGTGCTGATGAACTTAGCAGTCGAAGGATGCCGCGCCAGAATATGTAACACCTCCAGTCCTTCTTTTTCTCCGTGGGACTTGACGCGATGACCAAGCACGATTTTTTCGCCCGGTTCATGCATGCGGCCTTCAAAAGTAAAGCCTCCGCCCTTCATCGGCTGCAATAGCGTCCACCCGGTGAAGACGCGCGCTACTTCGGTTACATCGTCCTGCGTGTAACCGCCGTTCACGCCCAGGGTGTGCAGTTCCATCAATTCACGGCCGTAGTTCTCATTCAGGCCGCTACGCCGGCCGTTTGGCCGCACGCTTCTTGCGCGCCAGCCGTCACGATCATGAACACCTAGGGCTGCATCGGAATCCGGTCCCACGCTCAACCAATTGTCCAGATAGAACAACATAGCGGGACTTTGAGCGGTCGCTACTAGCAAGTCCTCGAACTTGCCCAACGCGTGTCGCCGTATGACGTCGCGTTCATAGCCGGTAAGCAGATAACGGTCCGGTCCTTTGCCGATGAATACGTTGAAGTGATTGAACCAGAAATCGGTCATTACTTCCTGCAGTTGCCGGTTGCTGTAAGTTGCCCGCAGGATCTTGGCCTGCAGAAGTTCACTTCCCACCACCTGCCCCGGATCGTTCACCGCCATCATGGTTTCGCGCTGTTTTGGATTCATGCCCTCGACAAACGCATCGCGCTGATCGCCCTTCAGCGAAGAAGTCAGCGCCCGCTGCTCTTCGGGCGACAACCTTAGGAATGCCTTCACCCGCTGATCGGGAGCTTGATCAAGCAAGTCCTGGATTTGCCCGGCAGGAATCGTTTGGTCTCCAGCCGCGACGCCGGGCGTATCGGCCGCGCCCGGTTTGTTCCCTGACGCGCCATTGTTGGCTTCTTGTTTCTGATCCTGCTTTTGCTCATAGCGCTGAATTTGTGCCTCGTACACTGCCCGCTTGAGAGGATCGGATGGGAGTGACTGTCTGCCCGAGGCAACCGCTTTAATCACCGGCTGTGGAGGAAAGTTCTCGACAATTTCGCGGGTGTTCATGCTCAGGGTCCGGAAAGGCGTAAGGCGCGCTTCGAGCGCGCCATCGTCAATTTTGTCGGGATGAAGTTGACGATCGATCCATTGATCCAGGCCGGTAGCCACCACACGTTCGACCTCCCCTGGCTGCGGCCCAAACGTCAGCCGGTTGAGGGCGTGAATGGCACGCTTGTGCTCGTCCATTGCAGACGCAGCGGGTTTTACCTTTTTTTTGCCCAGCGCGATGGGACCAGAAAGAGTAAGCCCCGCCAGAAGAACCACTACTGCGACATGACGAACGCCGGGCTTCATGACCACAGACACTGCTTAAGCTATCAACCCGAACTGGCTCAAAAGTTGCGGCTCAAGAGACTGCTTTTGGGGCATGACCCTTTCTTCGCCATAGCCTAGTCGGGGCCGTGCTGTTCTCTGCTGGTGATGTTGCGCGCCGCACGTTCGTCTTGGTGCTCCGCTAGCAACTATTTTGGCATGACTTGCGTGTAATCGATAAGTCGTTGCAGCTGCTCGCGTTGGCTCTCTGTCTGCGATGTGAACTGCACGCCCATGCCATGCGCAGGGTGCATGACGCGGACAATCCCTTCGACCGAAAGCCGGATGCCTCGGGCGCGCACGGTGATTGTCAACCGAGTACCGGTTGGGAACGGGGTTGAACTTTCCACGTAGCAGCCGTCGAGGTTGAGATCGGAAAGACGGCAGTGCTGCGGACCATTGCTGCCTTCGCCGTGAACCTCCGCACTCAAACGGCAGGGATAGCGAGGCAGACTGCGGTGGCTGTTGCCGGCGGCCAAAAGAAGTCCCAGACGGGCAGAAAGGCGAACGGTCAGACTCGGCTCTTCCGGCACGGCGGTTGCGGGACCCTCGGGCGCGGTAATGTGCGCAACTGGAGACTGGGCCTGCAACCAGGTCTTGAGCACGCGCTGAGAAGCTTGCGGCACACTCACGAAGCGAATTCCGGCGCGCCCGGAATCCTGCCAGACGACTTCGCCCGAAAGGCGGATGACACCGGCTTTCCCCGGAAGGAAAAACTGAAAATAAACCTTGCAGTTCGATGGGATTGGGAAAGGAGTTTGCAATGCGGTTCCGCCTTCGCTCAAATCCATAAGCATTACCGAAACGGATTCTCTGGCGGCAAAGCTGATGTCGGCGGGCGCGTTCACATTCATGCGGGGCCGGGCACGTCGTTCCTCCCAGGAACCATCGGTGGCTGGCCCGCTTTGGGCGATGTGTTCCTGCAGCACCGTCTTGTAGAGGATGAAATTGGCTCCGCCGGAAAAAGCTTGGGCGGCTTGGATTTGGTTGTCGACAACGGCAATGATCAGCGCAGCACGATTAGCACGCGATCGGCGAGCATGGGAAATCAGACCGAGCCCAGCGGGCGTGCCGCCGCAGTCGAGCAACAATACATCAAACCGAACTTGATCGATGCGAGCCTGAGCGGCAGCCGGGTCGCCGCAACATTCGACAGCAATTCTCAGCTCCTGGAAAATGCGGCTGAATAGTTGCACCGCCTCGGCATCAGCGCACAATAAAAGAGATGAGGGTGTCACGCTCCCGATGGTAGGTCACGGAGCGAGGCTGGGCTATGTTACAGAAGTCACCTGCCAGTTCGCCTGCCAGTGACGTTAGTCATCTCGATTTACGGCGACCGGCGAGCTATGTTCGGGAAGTGCTGGCAACCGGCGGTGGAACGTCTCATCCAGGCACGGGGTGAAAGAAATGTCAACGAAAGCAAGCACTGGGCTGGTGGTGGCGGGCAGTATCCTGATGGTGCTGAGCCTTTGCTTCTTGCCGGCCGTATTTAACGACCGCTCTGACGCCAACACTCTGGAGATGGGGCTGTGTCTGTTCAGTGCGGGATCGCTGATCGCGTCTCTGGGGATGTACTTCAAAGCCCGAGCGTTGAGGGCGGGAATCGTACCCGAAAAAGCGGGGCCCGAGACGACCGTTAAGCGCAAGCTGCGAGGAGCGTGCGATCTGTGCGGAACGGAGCCGCCAGCCGTCCTGTGCACCGTCCATCAAGTCGAGGTGTGCGGATTCTGCCTGGCGCAACACTATGATCAGCGTTCCTGCGCCTACGTGCCCAGCAGGCGCGCCAGCGCCAGCAAAAACGGGAAAGGCCTGGCGAAAGCGAAAGGCGCATAAAACGTCGGCCGGCAATTCCTGCGGTTTGGGCCGGTCTGCGGAAGTGACGAAAGTTACACCCACCCGTTCAATTACGTTGGTCCAACGATTTCCATAGTCCTCTAGTGCTTTGACGGTGCTCTTCGCCGCTTCATACCATGGGCGATGAAGACGGTCTGTTCCAGCGGCTGTTCCGCGGCGGGAGGGCCGACTGCGCGAATTGCACGGTAAGCCTAGCCGCCCCCAGGCCGGCAAAGAAACCCAGACCGACGGAAGGATTTTGAGGCAACTGCGGAGCGTTTTCTCCGCCAGGGGTTGACAGATGGCAACAGGCAAAGTGCGAGGCTTTTCGCTGCTTGAAATGGTGATCACGATGACCGTGTTCATGATCGCGGCCGCGGTGATCCTGATGGGGGTGCAGCCGGCTCTGAAAGAAGCCCGAGTCAGTGAGGCATACAACTTCACATTGGCCGCCATGCGGCAGGCGCGAGATGCCTCCGTGGCACAACGCCAGGTCTTTTATGTGACCTTCAACAACAACGTCGCGCCCAACACCATCACCATTACGCAAGGGTCAACCGGCAACGTAGTCAACCGCTTCACCTTGCCCACCGATGTGTTTTACCAGGTGCTGCCGAATTTTCCCACCAACCAGAATGCCTTTCCCACCACGCCTGACGGTTTTGGAGTGGGAGCAGCGGCCATCGATTTTGATCAAAACGTGGCGGGCCGAGTGCCCAATGTCGTTTACTTCCAGCCCGACGGCTCGGCACAAGACCTGAACGGCAACCTTAACAATGGCGTCGTCTACGTAGCGCGCACGGGTGACTACTACAGCGCGCGTGCGCTCACGCTGTGGGGCGCCACCGGGCGGCTGCGCGGCTGGCGTATGGACATGCAAGGCGCGACCTACTACTGGAGGTACCAGTGAAGACAAGCGGAGGACTGGCAGGCAGAAAAACCGTGCGCGGCCGGCAGAGCGGCATCACTCTGATCGAAGTCCTGATTTCCATGATGGTGTTGACGATCGGACTGGTGGGAATGCTCGGCGTGTTGGGGATTGCGGTCAAGTCCACACAAGCCTCGCAGGAAAATTCCGTGGCCAAACTCGTGGCTGACGAGGCGCTGGAGAGCATTCTGACGGCGCGCGAGACCGCCAATATTCCATGGTCATCGATCGCGAACGTGGGCAGCGGAGGCATCTTCCTCTCGGGCTATATGCAGTGCTACAACGCTGGCGCGGATGGCATCTACGGCACGGCCGATGATGCCGCCTCGGGGGAGCAGACTCTGCGACTGCCCGGTCCTGACGGCATTTTTGGCACGGCCGATGACAAATTCTTGCAGTTGACCAATTACCAGCGCCAGATTCTCCTCACCCCGGATGCATCCTGCGGTGGCGCACCCGGCTGCAACCTCATGGATGTGACCATCACGGTGCAGTTTTACACCGCCAATTTTCAGGTTCCCCAGACCTACACCGTGTCCTCTTACATTTCGGAGTACCGCTAGAGGGAAATATGAGACAAGCAGCAAAAGCCGGAACTCGCGGTTTCACGCTGATGGAAATGCTGATCGCTATGACGGTCAGCATGATCGTCATGGCCGCGGCGGTGGCGTTGTTTAGCCAAGGCGTAGACGCGATCTGGGTGACAACGCAAAAGGCCGAGATGCAGCAAGATCTGCGCGCGTCCTCGAACCTGCTGGTGAAAGACATCACTCTGGCAGGCCAAGGGTTGCAAAACGCCGAAACCGGGATTGCGCTGCCCAACGGAGGGGGAGCACTCATACCAATTTACGGATGCAATCAGACCGGCACCTGTCTGCCAAACGGCGCCGTCAATTATCCGACTCCGCCCCCCGCCATTGGAGGCCCGCCCACCCTGTATCCGATCATGCCTGGTTGGCAGCTAGGGATTACCCCTCCGGGTGCCCCCTCGCCCACCGACATCATCACCGTGGCGTACGTAGATCCGGTGCTGGCTTTGGACTGCTACCAGGCGACCTTCCCGGCAGCCCCTGCGGCTAGTCCGGTGACATTCACGCTGCCGGGGGCTCCTCCCGCAACGTGTTTGCCTGCGGGTATCAATGCTGCCCAGCAGTTGCTGGGTACGTCCGTGGCGTTGCAAGCAGGGGACTTGCTGCTATTTACTGACACCTATTCGGGAACCACCTACTACGCCGTCGCGGAAGTGACCGGTGTGGTCGCTGCCGGCGCGGGCGTATACACCGTCACCTTTGCCAATGGCGACGCGCTAAGACTGAACCAGAACGGGGCTGGCATCGCGAACAACCTGGCAGCCGTCTCCACGGCTTACAACAACTGCATCGTCAGAACGCCGCCGCCGAACAATACCCCAGCTGCTTGTTCGGGAACTGCCGTGCGGTTGGAGGTGATCACGTATTACCTAGTCAACAACCCGGACCCGACCGGTGCAACCACGGGAACACCCACTTTGATGCGGCAGGTCAACGGGCAAACGGCAGTACCGGTGGCGGAAAACGTGGTCAATCTGCAGTTCACTTACGACACTTACAACTCCGACGGCACACTTCTCAGCGGCGCCGGAGATGGGGGGTATTCGCTCGGGGACTCTTACAACCTGATTCGCAAGACCAATGTGCTGCACATGTCGATTCGCAGCACGCTGCAGGGACAGCGAACCGCGCTGATGGCCACCAAGGGTTATCAGACCTTCGACTATCAGACGTCGATCAGCGCGCGCAACATGAGCTACCAGCAGCGGTATTGAGCGGGAAAGGGCGGTATGGTGGCGCACGAGAGATTACGCAGGCAGATGAAGGAGTGCACAATGGCAAGCAGAAAATGGGGCTCAAGAGGATACACGCTAATCGCAGCATTGCTGTTGCTGACGATCCTGTCAGGTATCTCGATTGGCTTGCTCATGATGGTGAACACCGAACAGAAGGTCAACACCCAGGACTTGCAGGCCAACATGTCGTACCACGCCGCGGAAGGCGGGATCGAGACCATGACGGCGAACCTGTCGGACATGTTCCAGAACTTGCTGGCGCCCACCATCAGCCAGATCGAGGCGTTGAGCGCGCTGCAGCCTCAGAATTCGGCAATGGTGAGCTACCCGGTGTACAGCCTGTCGCCAGTGACCACCGCAGTCGCTTGCCCGGGGCCAGCGGGGGCCCCCTGTTGTCCGGCGGCGGGGCCCAATCCCTGCCTGGCTAGCACGTGGGGACCGATTCCGTCGGGCAACTTCGCCGGCTTGTATGCCCAATTGGTGCCCATCAATCTGAACGTGATTGCCCAAGGGCCGCTGGGTGACGAAACCAACATGTCGCGGGAAGTGGATGTGGCGCTGATTCCGGTGTTTCAATTCGGCGTGTTCTCCGACAGCGACCTGGGCTTTTACAGCAGTCCGAACTTGAACTTTGCCGGGCGAGTGCACACCAACGGCGACCTGTACCTCGGTGTCGCCGATAGCTATACGCTGACCTTCCATGACAAATTGACCGCCTATGGAAACGTGATTCGCGCCGTGTTGCCCAACGGTTTGTCGGCTTCGTCGAACAACGACGGCGGGACCGTGCAGATTCCCACCGCCAGCGGCGGATGCGACGGAGCGCAGCCCAACTGCCGGACGTTGGGAGCGACCCAGGGCAGCGTGGTTGGCGCCGGCGGTTTCCCGCCGCAGTCAGCCTACAACTCTGGACCGCCCTCGTGGCAGACCATCTCATTGAACTACTACAACGGTTTCCTGCGCGACGGCGATTGGGCAAGTTCAACCTACCCCGTCGGCTATACCTACGGCACGGGGGTGCAGAACCTGACCCTTCCCTTTGTGGGTGGAACCACCGGCACTACCACCGGTCCGCAACCTTATGAGATCGTTCGCCGGCCACCGGCCGGGGAGAACGCCGGCGGAGTGCTGGGAGCCTCGCGGTTGTACAACGAGGCGCAGATTCGCGTGTTGCTGGCCGATTCGCCGGCCGAACTTGGCGGGCTGGGAGCGGGAGACACACAGAACATTCGCTTGGCCAATGGGCAGTTCGCGGGCGGACCGAACTACACCACCGGCGTGCAGACTTCGGTCGTGGCCGGAATGCCAAATCTGCCCGCTGGCCACCACTACACCACTTATTTCGCAGCTGCAACTACGGCGCTGCCTGACCCAACCCAGTGCCCTATCGTGGGCGGTGTCCCTCAAGCCTGTACGGTGAACTTCCTGCCGCCGGACTGGCTCTACCAGCCTTTGCCGCCTCCGGCAGGGGACGTGACGCTATTCGATGCCAATGCGCCAGTGATGAAATCTGCGGGCGACGGAGAGGGTCTGGCCCAAGCGCCAAATAACGTCGATATTCTCTGCTTCCCTCAGGCGTTTACTCAGCCCTCGGCATCTGCTCCCCCCACGTGTCAACCGTACCCCTACTACACGCCGCAGCCGTATCCGAACCTTCCCAACGCCAACACTGCAGTCTGGAATCTGCTGGATGGCTATATTCGAGTTGAGTATAGGGACTCCAGCGGAAACTGGCACCCGGT
>Ga0187771_10001304_pt1 | contig 16490 bp, 9 predicted proteins | sample 0116_SJ02_MP15_1_FD_133139 | JGI IMG/M metagenome (GOLD analysis project Ga0187771, IMG submission 133139) | Tropical peat soil microbial communities from peatlands in Department of Meta, Colombia - 0116_SJ02_MP15_10_MG | ecosystem: Environmental > Terrestrial > Soil > Wetlands > Peat | place...
GGTAGCGCGGACCTCCGGTTTTGGGTCGGCGGCTTTTGCCTTGATTCCAAGGACCGTGCCTGCCCGGCAAGTGACCCCTCACCCGGCCCACGACGGCTAGTGAAAGCGCCGTCGCGGTTCACCCTCTCCCCAGCGGAGAGGGCAAGCAATTCCACTTGGGAGCGCGCGCGTTTCCTTTTGAGGGCGCAACTCCCTTGTCAGAGGACATTGGCTCAATGAGTCAATGATTCAATGACTCAGCGGCTCAGTCCCTATGGAAGCACGAATAACCGAGGCGATGCTCTTTCCGCTCGCCAGAAGTTTTTGGGCTTTGTCCCGCTTGATTCCGTGCTGAAGCATCAGGAGCGCCATCGGGAGATTTCCCCCGGCAGCTTTCAAGGTTCGTGCGGCTCGGGCAGAGCTTGCGCCGGTGGCCTTGATCAAGATTTGTTGGCCACGCTGGCGCAGCTTTTTATTGGTTAACTGGACATTGATCATCCAATTGGAGAAAACTCTCCCCAAGCGGACCATGGTGGCTGTAGAAAGCATATTGAGCACGAGTTTTTGGGCCGTGCCGGCCTTCATGCGGCTGGAGCCCGCAATGACCTCGGGCCCGACCACAGGAGCGACGAAGACGTCGGCGAGGTGCTTCATGGGTGCGGCAGGATTGACCGTGAGGCCCACGGTTTTGGCGCCGCGGCGGCGTGCATAGCGCATGCCGCCGAGAGTGTAGGGAGTGTGGCCACTGGCCGAGATTCCTACCACCACGTCCTTGGCGCTGAGCTTGAGGCGGCGCAGGTCGCGCGCGGCTTGAAGATGATCGTCCTCTGCCCCTTCCTTGGATTTAAACATCGCGCCATCGCCGCCGGCGATAATTGCCAGCACGCGGTCGGTCCCGAAAGTCGGCATGCACTCCGCCGCGTCCAGTATCCCCAGCCTCCCACTGGTTCCGGCGCCCACGTAAATCATTCGCCCGCCTTCGCGGAGGGCCTGGGCCGCCAAATCCACGGCGCGCGCAATCTGCGGCAAGACCCTCGCGACGGCGGGAGCAACACGCTGATCTTCGCAGTTGATGAGGCGCAGAATCTCTGTGGTGGTTTTTGTATCCAACGCCACTGAGGCCGGGTTTTCTCTTTCGGTAACGCGCATATCGTGAAGAAGGGACTGGGGGGCTAGACGCTGGAGGCTAGAGGCTAGGGGAAACAGGCATTTCACTTTCGTTCTTTTCCCGTGCCCAGCTCCCGGCGATTGAGCGGCCCCCTCACTCGGCCCGCCCTGGCTGAAGAGGGCGCCGGTGCGGTCCACCCACTCCCCCAAGGGGAAGAGGGGTGGAACCTGAGAGCGTGTCGAATCGCTAGGCGCTGCCCCCTAGCCCCTAGTCCCTAGCCCCCAGCCCCCATCCCCTAGTCCCTATTGCTTGAACGTTTCCCACCCGCGTCTCGAGAAGTCCCAATAGATGGTGTAGCCGGCGAGTGCGGCGCCGGCCAAAAGGACTATTCCCAAACTGGTCGAGCGCAGCAGCAGGTTACCAATCCCAAACAGTGTCATGTAAACCATCAGGCATCCGAGCAGCCAATCCATGAGGTTATACCAGCCGTCACGACTGGCCGGGACTTCGGGGGCCAAGCGAGCAACTTGCTTCCAGCCGGCCACTCCCGGTCGGACCCGGCGGTAGAACTGAAGAAGTTTGGATTCGGGTTCCGGCGGGGTGAGATAGGTGACCGCAAGCCAAACGCAGCTTGTCACGGCAACCGTGAGCAGGATGGACTTCGCAAAAACACTCGCCTCGGTACCCTGAATGTGAATCACGGTGTGAAGAAGTACAGTTGTAATCGCGGCAGCAGACATGGCGGAGACTTCCGACCAGGCATTAATGCGCCACCAGTACCAGCGCAGCAAGTAGACCGCCCCGGTGCCGGCGCCGACGCCGAGCAAGAGTTGCCATGCTCCGGCGACGCTGGTCATGACCAGTGAAACAGCGGCTCCCAGGACAGCCAAGAAAGCGGTCAAGAATTTGGCTGTGATCACGTAGTGGCGCTCAGTCTTTCCTCGTACCAGGAAGCGCCGGTAGAAATCGTTAAGGATGTATGAGGAACCCCAGTTGAGCTGGGTGGCGATGGTGGACATGAAGGCAGCCGCAAATGCCGCCAGCATGAAACCACGGAACGCTCCCGGCAGGTAATCCACCCAGACTTTGATAAAGCCGATCTCGGGGTCTGCGAGCTTTGGGTACAGAACCACGGAGGCCAGGGCGGTCAGCACCCAGGGCCAAGTCCGCACCGCGTAGTGCGCGATATTGAACCACATGGTTGCCCAGAGAGAGTTCTTTTCATCCTTGGCAGAGAAGATCGTCTGGGCAACGTAACTGCCCCCACCCGGTTCCGCGCCCGGATACCAGTTGGCCCACCAATTCATTCCCAGGTACACAAAAAACGTGAGCAACGGCATCCAGGCCGAATTCAAATCGGGAACGAAGGAGAGAATCGAACCTGACCCGCCGGTGGCCGCTTGGCGTGCGGCGTCAACAAAAGCCAGTTTCTGCTTCAATAATGCCAAACCGCCGACCGCCTTGATGCCATAGTAGGCCAGTACGGTCACCATCGTCATCTTGAGGACAAACTGAACAGCGTTGGTCCAAAGCACGCCCCAGAGCCCCGAAATGGAGGTGTAAAAGCCGGTGAAGGCAATGATGACGAAGATGATTACAATCGCCATGAACTTGGAAACGCCCAGCGCCGTCTGAAGGATCTTCTCCATCGCGAGATTGACCCAGCCTACGATCAGGCAATTCATGAGGATCCCGAAATATAGTGACCGAAAGCCGCGCAAAAACGCGGCAGGCTTGCCTGCATATCGCAACTCGACGAACTCCGCATCGGTAATGATCTCCGCGCGCCGCCACAAGCGAGCAAAGAAAAAGACGGTCATCATGCCGCTGAGAAGGAAGCTCCACCAGAACCAGTTGCCGGCAATCCCCTGTCGCGCCACAAAACCGGTGACCGCCAGAGGAGTATCGGCCGCAAAGGTGGCGGCTACCATCGACGTGCCCGCGAGTAGCCATCCCACCTTTCTGCCGGAAACGAAAAAGTCACCCGTGCTGGCGCTTGCTCTCTTGCGATAGTAGAGCCCAATCAGCAAATTGATGGCGAAATATGCGGCTACGACGAGCCAGTCGATCGGAGTGATTTTCATTGAGTAACCGACCTTTAGGAGATTCTCCCCGCTGCTCCCAATTGCCTGTTGACAGGAGGAAGCGGAGAGTATATAGCAAAACTTTCGCGAATTGAAGCTGGCGTAACCGCGGGTTGAGGTGAATGCACACGTAAAGCCCCGAAGGGGCGAGCTAACACAGCCCAGGTCGAAGGCCTGGGACAAGGGTCGCGCGTGCGTTTAACTAAGCCCTGAAAGGGCGCAATACTGCTGCGCATTGGATGGTGGAAGCGGTATTGCTGTTACGCCCTTTCAGGGCTTGCCGCAAGAAACGGGACCAACTCTAGAAGCCGGCCGTTGGCCTGGGCTGTGTTAGCTTGCCCCTTCGGGGCTCGGAGGTGAAAGTGAGTCGATTTCAGATGATGAGTCTGGTCTTTGCGACCTGTCTGCTTGCGGGCGGAGCAAACGTTCGGGCGGCCGCTGTGCTGAAGACAAAAAAGCCGGCCCAGGACGTTATCAAGCAAAAGCTGGCGGCCATCGACCCCATTGTCAAGGAAGCAATTCGCGCTGGGAATTGCCCGGGCGCCGTGGTGGTGGTGGGGCAGAGTGGAAGAGTCATCTACCGCAAGGCCTTCGGGCACCGCGCGTTGGTTCCGCGAGCGCTGCCCATGAATGTCCGCACGATCTTCGACATGGCCTCGGTAACGAAAGTCGTGGCCACCACCACGGCCATCATGCAGCTTGTGGAGCAGGGGAAGATCGTCCTGAGCGCGCCTGTCTCCGACTATTGGCCGGAGTTCAAGGCCAATGGGAAAGAAGCTATCAGCGTCCGAGAGCTCATGACCCATTATTCAGGGTTACCTCCTGACCTCGAGCTGAAGCCGGAATGGTCGGGATATGAGACAGCCATGAAAATGATTGTCGATGTGAAGCCGGTGGTCCCCCCCGGCACCCGGTTCATCTACAGTGATATTAACTTTGAGACGCTGGGCGAATTGGTGCGCCGCGTCTCCGGCAAGCCTCTGGATGTCTATTGCTCGGAACATATCTTTAAGCCGCTGGGAATGAAAGACACGCGCTTCAATCCTCCCGCTGGGTGGCGCAAGCGCATTGCTCCCACTCAATACCAGGAAGGCGACAAAGGAAAAATGTTGTGGGGGGAGGTACATGATCCCACGGCGTACAATATGGGCGGCGTGGCGGGTCATGCCGGACTTTTCTCCACCGCGGATGATCTCATCGTCTTCGCCCAAATGCTTCTCAATGGAGGCAGCTACAAGCGCGCTCGCGTCCTGAGCCCTCTGAGCGTTGAGAAGATGACCTCGCCCCAGAACCCTCCCGACGAGATGGCGGTGCGCGGATTGGGGTGGGACCTGGATTCGCCTTTCGCTTCCAACCGGGGCGAACTATTTGAAGTCGGCTCTTATGGCCATACAGGATTCACCGGGACAGATATCTGGATTGACCCGGTGACCAAAACTTACATCATCATTCTGACCAATCGCGTGCACCCTAACGGAAAAGGCGATGTGGTGATGATGCGGACGCAGATCACAACCGCCGTGGCGGCCGCGCTGGGACCTGTTTCCGCTGAGCAGGTGCTAGCCAGCCGCCGCTCGCTCACTGGCTATTTCGAATTGATGAGAGGCTATCGAGAAGAGGGTTTCAGGGATGGCAAGACGCAGACCGGCATCGACGTTCTCGAGGCAGAAAACTTCGCCTCCTTGCAAGGCCGACGAGTGGGTTTAATCACCAACCTGTCGGGTGTGGATTCTGCCGGCCGGCGGACCATCGATCTCCTCTACCACGCGCCCGGAGTGAAGCTGGTCGCATTGTTCAGCCCGGAGCATGGCATCGCTATCCAGGTGGACACGCGAGTCGCCTCGAGCACCGACTCGGCCACCGGCTTGCCCGTCTACAGCCTCTATGGGGAAGTAGAGAGGCCCACGGACAAGATGCTGGACGGGCTGGATGCATTGGTTTTTGATATTCAGGATGCCGGAGTGCGGTTTTATACCTACACCACCACTCTGGGTTTTTGCCTGGAGGCCGCAGCCAAAAAGGGCATCGATTTTTACGTTTTGGATCGGCCCAACCCTATCAACGGAGACGTCGTGGAAGGGCCCGTTCTCGACAACGACTTGCGTAGCTTCGTGGCTTACTTTCCCGAGCCCGTCCGCCCCGGCATGACGGTAGGAGAGTTGGCCCAGATGTTCAACGGAGAAAACCACCTCGGCGCCAAGCTCCATGTGATTAAAATGCAGGGGTGGCGGCGCACAGACTGGTATGACGAGACCGGTCTCACTTGGGTGAATCCTTCACCTAACCTTCGCAATCTCACTGAGGAGGTTCTATACCCTGGCGTGGCCATGGTGGAAGGGGCGAACCTCAGCGTGGGCCGCGGCACGGATACCCCGTTTGAAGTTCTCGGCGCACCTTGGATCGACTCTCGCAATCTCTCGACCTACTTGAATGAGCGCCATATTCAAGGAGTCCGATTCCTGCCCGTGGATTTCAAACCCTCGAGCAGTTCCTTTTCCGGCCAACTCTGCCACGGCGTCCAGATCCTTTTGCTCGACCGTCAGGCCCTTGATCCCACAGCGCTCGGGGTCGAACTCGCGGCCGCACTCTGGAAGTTGTACCCCGACGTGTTCAAGCTCGATAGTACCCTCGGTCTGATCGGCGCCCGCTGGGTCCTGAATGCCATCAGGGCAGGCGAGGACCCGCGCCGCATTGTCTTCGAGTGGCAGGACGCGCTGGAACAATTCCGCGCCTTGCGTTCGAAATATCTGCTTTATTAGCAGGCTGCGGAAAAACCCTTGGACGGTGTCATTCTGGGTGTACATGGGCCTGCGGCCCCTCAGGATGACAGTTAAAAGGGTTTTTCCGCAGCCTGCCAGGTCTTGAATTTTAGATTTTGAATCTCAGATTGATCTAGCTACTCCTCGCGCAGTACCTTTAGGGGATCGATGTGAACCGATCTGCGCGCCGGCACATAGCAAGCCAGCATCGCCACCGCAGCCAGCATCAGCGGGGCGCCGAGGAGCAAGCGCGGATCGTCCGTACCGATCTTAAGCGATTCGACAAAAACGCTGGTCAGTGCTGAAAGTATTTTGGCCACTGCGAACGCGCCCAAAAACCCGAGAACCGTTCCAACGCTCACTAAAGCCATGCCTTCACGCAGCACCAGCCCTAACACTTGGCCCTTACGCGCGCCCAGCGCCATGCGAATTCCGATCTCCTTCCGCCTTCGGGCAACCGCGTAAGCCGTGACCCCCGCAAGCCCGATGGCGGCCAACACCAGACCGAACACTCCCATTCCGCCGTAGGTACTGACCGCGAAACGCTGGGAGGCCCGGCTAAGTTCCAGGTATTCGCTGAGGGTTCGCACATTGAAGATGGTCAAGTTCGGATCGATGGAGGCGATTTCGCGCCGAATGCCGCTCAGCGCATCCGTTCCCCCATCCGACCGCACCATAACGGTCATGCCATCGGCCGGCGGCCGCGCGAAGTTGCGCTGTGTCAGCGGTAAATAAACAACGGGTAGGCTTTCCCCCATGCCGTTCCTCATGTCGTGGACCACCCCAACCACTTCGTAGGGCTGCTGGTCGTCCCTGATGCGCCGCCCGATCGCATTCCCATTCTCGAAAAATCCGCGCGCGGCACTCTCACTCAGTACGGCAGGGATAGTCTGCGATCTGTCCGGCTGGCCCCGTTGATCCGATTCGACGAACTCCCGGCCGGCCTCGAGCGGCTCGCTCAACGCGGCGAAATACCCCGCGCCCACAGTCTCTTCGACCGCTGATATTTGCACCTGCGAGGCCCCCTTCGAGTCTTCTGCGGTCATATGGATAGCTTCATCTTCATCTTCGATCGAAAAGGGCGCCTGCGCCGCCACTGCGACGCTGCGCACTGCACGCACGGTCTTGAGCCGTTCGGGAAGTCTGTCGAATAGAGCTTGCGCTTTTTCGGGCGCGTAGCCGTCACGCACCGGATCGATGGATAGGAGATACATCGTGCGCGGATCGAATTTGGTTTGCATACTGCTTAGATTGCTAATTCCAATCACCAGGAAGCCTGTAATCAGCAGCAGCATGAGCGATCCCGCAAACTGGGCCACCATAAGCAAATTGCGCAGACCAAAGCGCAGGTGACCACGGAACCGAAGCGCCGAGCCCTGTTTGAGTGCCGGGGTCACATCTGTTTTGGTCGCTCGAAGGGCGGGCACGAGGCTGAATCCGATGCCGCAAACGATCGCCAGACCGAACACGAAAATGGCTACGTGCCAATCCGGAATGAAATTGGATTCCTCCGGCACCGCCGTGGGCGGAGTGAATCTAGACTTCAATACAGAGAGCCCATAAGCGAGCGCGAATCCTGCGGCGCCCCCCAGAAGCGAGAGTAAAATACCCTCGCTCATCATCTGGCGAACCAGGCGAAAACGGCTGGCCCCGACTGCCAAGCGAATTGCCAACTCCTTTCGGCGATTGGCGCCGCGCGCGAGTAGCATATTTGCCAGATTCACGCAGGCGATGGCCATGATCAGCCCCATTAGGGCGATAAAAAATCCGAGTATCGCCGGCCTCACATTGCGCGGAATCAAGACCATAGTACCCGCCGAAAGTAAGGTCATGCGTCGGGCCTTGTCAGAGAGTACCCGCGGTGAAGGATCCTGTTCCTCAAGATGACGTGTGATCGTGTCGAGAGCGGCTTCCGCGGGTTCAACGGTGACACCGGGCGCCAGGCACATCATGGCCAGGAACTCTTTGGCATTGCGTTGGTGCAGCACGTCATTCCCAAGCTCCGGAGCGAGTGCGGCTGGCGCTGTGATGGGGACGAACAGCTCAGCGGGATACACAGAAACGGCGCCATTGAAATTCTTCGGAGTGATTCCCACGATGGTTGCGAGCTGCCCGTTCAGGCGAAGCGTCTCGCCCACGGCGTCGGGAGAGGAGTTGAGGCGATAGCGCCAGAAACGGTCGCTCACGACCACCACGGGTGAGTCGCCGGGCTTGTCAAGTGCGGGGCTAAGCACTCGTCCGCGCTGCGGCTGGACGCCGAGCACCGAAAAATAGTCGGCGGATACAAGCTGTCCGAAGACGCGCTGCGGCTTCGCGTTCACATCGCTTTGGAAGGTGACATTGAAGGGGATGCCGGTCTTGAATGCAGCGACGCCGGTGAACAGTCTCCTATGATCCCGGTATTGCTCGATGTAGTAATACGAGACAGGCTTCTCCGGCATTACTAAGCGCTTGGCATTTGGCGCGGCCGGCAGCTCACGAGATATCAACTGCCATTTCGAGTTGTACACCATGGTCGTCAGACCCATTCCGAGTCCCATCGAAATGATGCCGACCAACGCGAAGCCGGGCGACTTGATCAGCCCTCGGACGGCATACCGCATATCGCGGCGCATTTCGCTCAAGTATTCGACCGGCACGCGAAGCGCGATGTCCGCAACCAGCCGGACGAGCCCGGCGGCTCCATGCCTTTTGGCAACCTCGCCCACCACGTCGTCGCCGAGCTGCATTAGGTCGTTGCCGTAAGCCAATTTGAATTCGTGGGGAAAAGCTTCCGCCAGCCGCCTGTAAATGCGCCCTGCCCAACTCATTCTGTCACCACGCCTTGCCTCACTCGAATAGTGTGAACCAGTTCCTGCAGGCGCTCACATTCCGCGTCGAGCACACGCCTGCCGAGAGCAGTCAGGCGGTAATAGCGGCGTCGCGCGTCGTCCAGTTCCGGCGCGGGACGTTCGTCGGATTCCTGAATCAGCCCCGCCTCGATCAATCGTTTGATCGATCCGTACAGGGTTGCCGGCCAAAGCCGCACTTTTCCGTGAGTGCGATTTAATACTTCCTGCATGATTCCGTAACCATGCTGCTCGCCACCGGCCAGCGAGAGCATGATGTGGAACCACTGAGTCTTGAGTGGGATAAACCTTTGAAGATCAGTCTCAGTCATAGCGTTATCTATATCAAATGATATCTATATATGTCAATAGTATTCTTGTCCGCCCCTTCCACTTCTGCCTCCCAATCTCCTGTCCCGGTGATACGTGTTGCAAGTCGCACTAGCCCCGATAGGGGCGGAAGATAGTAGCCCAGGGCGAAAGAAAATGTGAAAAAATCAAAGCACCTCACGCAAAGTTGCAAAGACGCGAAGAAGCGCAAAGGCGAGGCCCTTTCTTTGCTTTGCGACCTTTGCGTACCTTGCGCCTTGGCGTGTGACCGGGTTGTCCTTATATGAATTACCTCACAGGTTCAAAGCCCCGGGAAGAGCGGCCTTCCCTTTTCGGTCCCTCCCCCGCCCGGCGCGCGTCTGGAACATCCTCGAACCCCTCCACGTATGACCACCATGGAGGGAAAAACACTGTGCTTCGACGCGGTCATCTGGTTTTCGCTATTCTGCTTGTATCGTGGAGTTGCCTTGGTTCGCTACAATCCCCAGCTTGGCGCGATCCATCCCCGCACCGCGTGCAGTTTGTAAGCGTGGATAAGAACATTCGGTTGGAGGTGCTCGATTGGGGTCGTACCGGCCGGCCTGTCGTTCTCCTCGCGGGAGGAGGAGACACGGCACACGTGTTCGACGATTTCGCCCCCAAGCTTGCCGCCGGCTACCATGTCTACGCCATCACTCGGCGCGGCTTCGGCGCCTCGGGTTTTTCTCCCTCCGATTCCGGGGCCGATCGCCTTGGCGACGACGTCCTGGCCGTTATGGACGCGCTGAAGTTGAAGCGCCCTGTGCTGGTCGGACACTCTATCGCAGGGGAGGAATTAAGTTCGGTGGGCAGCCGGCATCCCGAGCGGGTCGGGGGGTTGGTGTACCTCGAGGCCGGATACCCTTATGCATTCGATAACGGTCAAGGGCCGACCTTCAAGCAGTTTCAGGATCTCAGCGGACCTCAACCCCCGCCTCCCGGTGAGTCTGATTTGGCCAGCTTCCGTGCGCTACAGAAGTATTACATGCGCGTCTCAGGATTCACATACCCCGAAGGCGAGCTCCGTCAGGAGTGGAACGGCACACCAGAGGGAGGCGTTGGAAAGCGGCGCGAGTTCCCGGGTGGCGCGGCGCTCCTGGCGGGCATGAGAAAGTACACAGCTGCTCCGGTCCCCACGCTTGTCATCTTCGCGAGCCCGCATAGTCAAGGGAGCTGGGTTGAGAACAATACCGATATCAAGGTGCGTGCGGCGGCCAAGGCATATTCTGCCGCGTTAGACGTTCTGACCGAGAGGCAGGCGAAGGCTTTTGAAAAGGGAGCGCCCACCGCGCGCGTGCTGAGGCTGCCGGGCGCGCATCATTATGTCTACCTATCAAACGAGGCGGATGTGCTCCGCGAGATGCGCGCCTTTCTTGCAGGCCTGCGTTAGCCGGTCTCCATACCCAGCTTCAGGTGAACCATGGATATGATTTGAAGCGCGTCCGTAACCACAGTCCCCCACCTTTCGCTGAAGCTGAGCCCCGTTTTGAAGTTGTGGAAAATAGGGTATTCCGAGATAACGGCGATTCGGCTGTCCCACAGCTCTATGTCCGCTGCCCGGCGGAGCCCCCATTTCAGCATGGCGCTCTCATCCATGCCCCCGGCTTTGATGACCTTTTCGCTTGCCATTTTGAGGCCGCGAGGAGAACACGCGTCAAATAGAACTTCGGCCCCCGGAAAAGCGTCCGCGAGCTTGAGGAAGAGCCCTCTGACCTGCCCCTCCTCCAAGTAACAGAACACGCCTCCCGCAACGAAAAAGACGGAGTCAGCAACGGTCACTTGGCTCAACCAGGCGTCGTCGAGGAGTGAGCAGGCAATCTCGTGCCGTCGGGCCCCTCCTGGAACAAACCTCTTTCGTAGCTCCATCACGTCCGGCAGATCAAGGTCATACCACGACACACGCCCATTGTCGATTCGCTCGAAAGTGGTGTCGAGACCACATCCGAGATTCACGACGGTTGCGCCGGGGTGCTTTTCCAGAAATTGCTTTATCGTCCGATCGGTGTGAAGGCTGCGGGCGATCCATGTCAGACGGGTGATCGGACTGATATTTCGGGCCATCGTTGAGAAATCATAGTCCGCCGTCGCTACGATCTTTGCCGCGGTGTGATCCACGAGTAGTGGACGCTTTTTTTGGGTTTCTATTGCACGCCCCCATAAAGGAAGCAGCAGCGTCCGCTGCACACTTCCCAACTCAACGGCGTTCGATCCCATACCTTCCTCCGCGATGCCCGCCCATACTACAAGAACGTCCCCTTCAACTCAAGGCAAGGGTCGTCCTTTATGGTTTTCCTTTTGCACTTTTGGGCTATTGTTTTCGTCGCCGGGGGGGAGTAGTATTTCCACGGCCAAGGTCTCAATATGGGTCTTACAAGACCGACCACCGAACATTCCATATGCCGGAGTTATAGAGGAGGGATCATGCGAACCCGATCTTCGCTCTCTCTGCTAGCCGCAATCTGCGCTCTTCTAGTGACCGCCGCACTTCCGAGCGTCTACTTTGCCAAGGAAAAGCCCCCAGTCGTCAACCCGGATGACGTGACGCTGCGCCTTTTCCAGCTTCTCGACAGCTCCTACAGCGGCAAGTTGGCAGACTGCTATGTCATCGGTGACGTCTACAAGGACCCAAAGGTTCCTGACAAGGAACTCCAACACGTTTTCAAAGTGGAATACGAAAAGGACAGGGCCTTTGGAAGGCTCAGGATCTGCGTGCGGAGCGTTGACAAACTCACTGCCGGCCAATTGAAAGACTACACTCCCACGCAAGTCTACGAATTTGGCGAGCTGGATGTGGAGAAGTTTACCAAGACTGACCCTGGCCCCTTCGGCAGGACAGGTGACCTCTATTTTCGAGCCTCGGAGAACGGCCCTCTCGCCACCGTCCCCATCACGGACGAGGCCCGAAAAGAATACGAAGCTTATGTTACGCAGTGGATCTTTCCCACCCTTCAAAAGAAATGAATGGCAAGAAGACCCTTAACCAACTATGCTCATTATCATAGGCTAGCCCTTGGTGCCCGGTTCTTTTGCCATGACCGGGCAGACCCCGTCAATGACTCCTTGGTCTCTGTTTCCAGTCCGGCGAAATGTCATTCTGTTACTGAAATAGGTCTTCGTGGAAGAGTTTCTGTCCTCCGAGCGAAGTGTAGAAACCCCAGCCGGCAATGGCGACGAAGCTGAGCAGAACCGCAAGCGCGCCGGTGGCGTACCAGTTGCTGAAGTCGAACGTATAGGGCACGCTCAGGAGAACGTTGGCAGTGAAGATTGCCACGGCCAGCGAGATCAAGCCAAAGCGGATGACTGCATAAGCGGCGATGGCAAAAACTACCAGCCAGATCGGTACAAAAACCTCCGGGCGTGTGGTGCGCAGGGAATTATTGGTCGTCCAAATGGCGATGAAGGCAACGGCTGCCAGCCACTTGTTGCGCAGAACAATGCGAAGCAGGAACATAGCGAAAAAGAACTCGATTGTGGCTCCTATACACTGAACGACGTTCAGCAGCCAGATTCCTACCATCTCACGACCGCCAGCGAGAAGAGATTGACTGGGTAGTTCCGGAACCTCCCCGAGCCGGTTCAGGATGATAAGGCCTATGCTGATCACCACTGTCCAGACCACACCCAGGACGACTCCCCAGAGCACGTCGCGCCCCACCAGTGCGTCGCGTACGCGACCCGTGGTCAGACGGCTCCAGGAGACGACCGCCTGTGGCCAATGTCGCCGCACGAACGGTTCCAGCGCCAGGTAAAGCATGGCAATGGCTCCCGAGAGAAAGAGCCCGGTGCTTACGGCCAGCACAAAGCGTCCGAATACAGCGAGCGTAGGAATGAAATGGTAGCGGCAGACCCAAATGGCGATCTCGATCACGAAGACTGCGACCGCAAGGCGAAGAGCGCCCCGAAGATCGCTTTTGCCGCGCACGTAATTCCGGCGTGCGATCAGAGCGCCGGTGGTCAAAAACAGAATTACCAAGGTGGCGCCCAAAATCGAGCCCACGTGCTCAAGCCCATTTGTGCTGGATTGCTCCTCCCGACCGGGCGTAACCCACGGTCCAATCAGCCGGAAGTAAACCGGCTTGTCCCGCCAAGCGGCGGCTTCCACGCGTAAGGGGCGGCCGGAATCCGGCCAAGTCCCCGTCCAAGCCGCACGCGTGTCAGAAGCACCCAGTTCCACCCATTGCGGCTCGGCGGGTTTTAGCTGCGCAGGATCAATTGCAGCCGCTGCGAAAAGGGGCTTCCAATCCACGGCCGCAGCCGGAGAAGGATTCGGCTCGAATTCTTTGGGAATCGCTTCGAACGATATCAATCGGCCCTGGGAGTCAACAACCAAGTTGATCATGCCTGACTGGATGGCGGGCGGGTCATCAAACTGAACGATTCCGGGGGTGAGCGAAATGCCCTGATAACCATCGGGATCCAGATAGACCGGACTTTGCCGATACGCATAAACGAGGACTTGCGGTCTTTCGGAAAGAATCTTCGACCAGTTTGGCCGCGCGCCGTCGTGCTTCCGGACGTAATCGGTGAATCCCGTTTGGTAATACCATTGGCCAGCGTGATCGACCGGTCGATCGGTGTAGCCAAGACTCTTGACGATTTCTTGCGTTTTAACCTCCAGGACGTAGGGCGGCAAAGGCTGGGGCATCGAGCGGAACGCGCTTACTCGGACGCCGATAAGGCTGCTGATCACCAGTCCCGCGACGACCGCGGCGAACGCAGCGACCGCCACGCGCGGCGCAATGCCTTCCTTTTCGCCCGCTGCTGCCACCATTTCCGGAGAGGGCGTTTCGCCCGCCGCCAGCGCTGCGGCCAATGGATCCCCGCCGGGCAACGCTGCAGCAACGGCCAGCGCCGATGCCGCCCGAGCGGCGGGTTCCGGTTCCAGGCAGCGCATGATCACTCGCTCGACGGCGGGATCGAGGTCCTTCACCCAGCTTGAGGGGTTGCTGACCGGCTTCTCATTCCGAACTCGGACCAATTCGGCGAGCGTCTCGGCTTCAAAAGCGCGCTTGCCCGTAAAGATTTCATACAGCACCAGGCCCAGCGAATAGATATCGCTTTTGGCACTCACTTCCTTTCCAGCGAGCTGCTCGGGCGACATGTAGGCTGGCGTTCCGCTGCGCACCTCGGCGCCCTGAATCTGGTCTACGAGTCCGGCCAATCCGAAGTCTGTAATAACGGCGTGGCCGCGGCTGTCCAGCATCACGTTTGCCGGTTTCAAATCTCGATGCAGCACGCCCTCCATGTGCGCGGCAGCGAGTCCGGCGCAAAGTTGTCGCGCAATCTCCACCGCCTTGTCTGGCGGCAAACGGCCGATGCGCCGCAGGAGCGACGCCAGGTCTTCGCCATCCACATATTCCATGGAAAGAAACGTGTGGCCCTCGACTTCACCTACGTCATAGACGCGACACACATTGGAATGAGATACCCGGCGAGCGGTGCGGACTTCATTGCGGAAGCGATTGAGCAGCTCTTGTTTGCCGGCGGCGGCTTCGGGAAGGAATTTCAAGGCCACCGGCTGGCCAAGCACCAAATCGTCAGCGCGGTAGACTTCGCCCATTCCGCCCCGGCCGAGCAGCGCCACAATTCGGTACCGCTCGGCCAGCAAGACTCCGGGAAGGAAGCGACCTTCGCTCGCGAGACCGCTTGAACTCGCGGTAGCGCGGAGGCCGCTCGTGGCTCGAGAACCGCTGGAGCGCGGGCGAATTTGCCCGCTCGCCCCTGTCGGCGTGTCACGCCGCGGTTCGGCCGTAGTCGCGGCCGCCGTAACCGCGTCACCAGCTACTACGCTCGCCCCGCAAGACGAGCAGAACCTCGAATTCTCAGTAAGGGTAGTTCCGCAGGATTGGCACTTCACCATTGATGGGCCTCGCTCGGGCGTCCGCCGCCTTCGCCCCCTACATTGTCACTGGCATAAGTAGAGATGATACACCACAACAGCGCTGTACCGTGCTATCTCCGCCGCCGTCGAAGTTGTGCTACCATCGATGCCCGCCGAGGAACCAATGAGGGTCCTGCTGATATCTGCCAACACCGAAACGATAAGCATGCCTACCCTCCCTCTGGGATTCGCCTGTGTGGCAGCAGCAACTCAAAATGCGGGCCACGAGGTGGCCCTGCTAAACCTGATGTTTGAAGGAGACCCGAAGGTGGGGGTCAGGAACTCGATTGAGGATGTCCGCCCGGACGTCATTGGCATTTCGGTAAGGAACATCGATGACCAGAATATGCTGCAGCCGCGGTTCCTGCTTGCTCCAGTCAAGGAGGTTGTGGCGAGTTGCCGGAGCTTCTCGCACGCTCCCATTATCCTAGGAGGAGCGGGTTACAGCATCTTTCCTGAAAGCGCCTTAGGTTATCTGGGCGCAGACATGGGTATTCAAGGTGAAGGGGAGACTGTTTTCCCTCTTCTGGTCGATCGAATCGGCAAAGGTGGTGAAGTTGCGGATCTCCCCGGGATTTACCTGCTAGGTCGACATGACCTCTCGAAGACGTCGCGGGGCGCGTCATTCCCGCGAAAGCGGGAATCCACCTCCCACTCGACTGATGTGGGCCCCCGCTTGCGCGGGGGTGACGTCCGATCTTCATTCCGTTGGGCTGCCCATGAAGGGGCGGTTCGCCCTTCGGCCCAGAGGCTTCGGGCCTCCGCCTGCAGAAGGGCTTCGGCCCGCAGGCAGGCGACGGGTCGCGAACCGCCCCTGCGCTACTTTGAAGAGAACCTGGATAAACTGCCTCTCCCAGAACCCGATCTTTGGATTCCTCCGGGCGCCTCCAAGCGCAAGCTCTGGGTACCGGTGCAGAGCAGGCGAGGCTGTCCTCTGGACTGCACTTTTTGTTCGACCAGCGCGATTGAGGGAAGAGCGATACGGAGACGTTCACCTACCCACGTCGTGAACTGGCTCAGGCAACTGAGAAAGACTGGCTGCCGGAACTTCAACTTCGTCGACAACATCTTCAACTTTCCGCCCGACTATGCAAAGGACCTCTGCCGGCAGGTGATCCAGGAGGAACTCGGCCTCCATCTGTGGTGCCTCATTTATCCAAAGTGGATCGACGCGGAGCTGGTCGAACTCATGAGACAGGCCGGGTGCAGCCAGATCAGCTTTGGCTTCGAAAGCGGCTCGGACCGGATGCTGCGAAGCCTCAACAAGCAGTTCAACAGGCATGAAGTGAGCGCCGTTTCAAAGATGTTCGCGGAGGCGGGAATCGAACGGATGGGATTCTTGCTGCTGGGAGGGCCTGGCGAAACGAGAGACAGCGTCGAGGAAAGCCTTTCGTTTGCCGATTCCCTGAATCTCGAGGCCTTGAAGATCACGGTCGGCCTGCGTATCTACCCACAAACTCCGTTAGCAAGAACGGCTTTGGAGGAAGGCGTCGTAGAGGCAGA
>Ga0187771_10001306_pt1 | contig 16482 bp, 15 predicted proteins | sample 0116_SJ02_MP15_1_FD_133139 | JGI IMG/M metagenome (GOLD analysis project Ga0187771, IMG submission 133139) | Tropical peat soil microbial communities from peatlands in Department of Meta, Colombia - 0116_SJ02_MP15_10_MG | ecosystem: Environmental > Terrestrial > Soil > Wetlands > Peat | place...
ATGTCGAAGTCGGCGACCGTCGATTTCCCCCACCCCAGGTTGGTGTAGAGGTCCGCCATTAGCTGCAGGAATCCCTCCTGCCCGATCTTCGCCACCAGCCTCTTCAATCGTCTCCCCTCCGCTGCGCCTGCCTGGTCCCCCGCATTGTACCAGATAAGGTCCGAACCGACGTGAAGCATCTCCCTCACGCTGGCAAAAACCTGCTTGAGGGCCACCATGTTTATCACGATGACATCGTCTCCGTTCGGCGCCGAAAGCTCCCCGAGCTCTGGATTGAAGACGAGCCCATCGAGGTACTTGGGTCTCGACTTGTTCATCTGCGATTCCGATCCGCCCTTCACTCCTGAACGGCTCGCCTTCATGCTGTCGTCCACGTTGAGAGCACGACCCCAACTTCTAATATGCCTTCTGCGATGAACCAAAATGCGCCTCGGGAACCAGGCAGAGTACAAATCGGGGACAGCTCAGCGGGAGGGCAGCCAGCCCCTAGTGGCTGACCACGAGCCCCGAGTACTTCTCTCTCAGTGGTTTCTTGTCTATCTTGCCAGTGCTTGTCTTTGGCAGCTGCTCCTCTAAAATGACATAGTGGTCGGGCACCCAGAACTTCGCCATCTTGCCATCCGCGACGAATGCCTCCATGTGCCTCCTGAGGTCGTCGGTGGACGTAGATTGGCCCTGCCTAAGGGATACTACAGCGAGGGGCCTCTCCCCCCATCGCTGGTCCTTGGCCCCGATCACCGCGGCTTCGAAAACGGCGGGGTGCCGGACAAGCAAGTCTTCGAGGATGATAGTCGGAATCCACTCGCCCCCGCTCTTGATTGCGTCCTTGATGCGGTCGACTATGGTCACGTACCCTTCTTCATCCATCACCGCCATGTCCCCGGTGTGCATCCACCCGCCCCTCCAGAGGTCCTCCGTCCTGGCGGGCTCCTTGTAGTATTCGCTGGTGAGCCACGGTCCCCGTACGACTATCTCTCCTGCCGTCTTGCTGTCTCGCGGGACGTCCTTCATCTCCGGATCGACAACCCTTACGGCAACAAGCGGGATAGGAATCCCCGTCTTCAGGAGCACGGCGTCGAGTGCCTGCTCCTTGCTCATCCCGATGTGCCGCTGGGTCGGGTTTGCCAGGGTCAGGACAGGCGCAGTCTCGCTCAGGCCGTACCCTGCCATCACGTTGATTCCCAGTTTCTGGGCGCTAAGCGCCATCTCCCGCGGCAGTGCACCACCGCCCACATTGACCTTCCACTTTGCCAGGGCGTCCCTGTACTTCTCCACCGCGGGATGAACCAGTATCATGTTGAGCACCGTCGGGACCATGTTGGACCAAGTCACCCCCTCCCGGGCGATCAACTCGAGGATGTTGGCTGGGTCGTACTTTCCTGCAAGCACCGTCTTCTGCCCGTTAAGCCCTACACCGTAGGGTACCCCCCAGCTGTGCACGTGGAAGAAAGGTACCAGGGGCATGACCACGTCCCTGACCTCGAGCCGATTCTGAGGGAAGCTTCCTGCCAGGCCTATCTGGGTGCCGAGCGTGTGCAGTACGAGCTGTCTGTGGGTGAACCACACTCCCTTGGGAAGCCCGGTGGTGCCAGAAGTGTAGAACAACGTGGCCCGGGTATCTTCGTCAAGCTCCGGGAACTCGTACTTCGGGTCAGCCCCTGCCAAGAGATCGTCATAGAATTTCGTGTTTGGGAACGGCACGGAAGGAGCTGACCCTGTATCGCTCATGGAGACGACACCCTTCAGGGATTTGATGCTTCCCGCAAGCTTCGCCGCGACGGGCAGAAACTCGTCCCTGATCAGGACGAACTCGTCCTGGGCGTGAACCATGGTGTAGCCGAGGTGCTCGGGCGGGAGCCTGATGTTGACGGTGTGCATCGTGGCCCCCATCATTGGAATGGCGTAGTAGGCCTCCATGTACCTGTTGGTGTCGACGTCGATCACCGCCACCGTCGTCCCCTTCCCGACCCCCATCCGTTCCAGCCCCGAAGCAAGCCTTCGTACCCGCTCGTAGAAGGCAACCCAATCGTACCGCATCTTTCCGTAGACTATTTCCTGGGGGCTCTTGCGATGTAGCGTATTGAGTAGCAACTTGTCGATGGTAAGCTCGTAACGGGGGGCGGCCATCTCCGCCATTGCCCTCTACGCGTTGGTAGTGATATTAAAGCGTGATTCGTCGGAAAGGATCGTCCCCACTAATGCGTTCGGTCGAGAACACTCAGATCGCGGAGTTCCTCCCGCCCGGCGGGGCACAAGGGTGGGCTCGGGTTCAGTGGTGAGCTCCTCGTTTCCTGGCGGTCTTTTCTCCAATCCCCTTCTTCATGATGTCCCTTACCAGGGCCTTGGAGGTTCCGAAGTCGTACTCCCTTGAGAGTGCGATGAGGCTTGCGGCGATAGACCCCTCGGCGTGTATCATGGCTGGACCGAGAACGCCCCCCATCGCACCCGTCAGCTCCCGGATCAGGCGGAACAGGTTCATCCTCTCTTCGGCCGACATTTTCGCGTTGCCGGCCAGGTATTTCCTCATCAGGGGCCCGATGTCGTTCCGCGCATAGTCTTCGGGGCTCGGCATTGTGGAGATCAGTCCCCCGGCTATGTCAACCAGGTTCTGGACGGAGCTCATGAACTGTGTGTTTGACTGGAGCTTGCCGATGTTGGCCCACAGGCTGTTGGGGTAAACTATTCCTGTCCGCTCATCCTTGACCGCGTCGAGGGCCGCGAGCCTGATTGCCATCCTTGATTGCTCCCTGTACATTATCAGATGGGCGAGCTTCTCCCTCACGTGAGAAGCACCGTCGGTCCCGTTCTGTTCGGCCATCAGCTTCGCCGCCCCGAGGAGAGTCTCTGCAATCACCTGCCTGTACGAAAGAGCGGTGAAGCGGTGGTACAGCCCGAACAGGTTAGCAAGTATCCCTGCGGCCACCCACTCCCTCAAGAGGAAGACACGGTCGTAGGGGACGAACACGTCGTCGAAGATGGTGAGCGATTCCACCTCGATGTTTTTCGCGGAGATCATCCCCTCTTCGGGGGTCATGGCGCTCTCGGCCTCCACCAGCGGTCGGGCGACTAGCTTCAACCCCTTCGTGTTGGTTGGAACCGAGAAGGCCACGGCGTAGTCCTTGTCTGCCTCTGTCATCGCCCTCGTCGGGAGTACGATCACCTCATCCGAAACGATTGCCTGGGTAGTGTGGGCCTTGGCGCCCCTCACCACTATCCCTTTCCGATTCGACTCGAGCACGTGCAAGTACATGTCCTTGTCCGCCTGGTCGCTCGGCCTGAGCATCCTGTCCCCCTTGACATCGGTCTGTCCAACCGCCAGAGCGAGATCGTTCTTGGCGACGTACTCGTGGAACCTGGAGACCCTCTGGAAGTAACCCTTGGCAGGGTCCCTGGCGTCCAGGGCCTTCGAAACTATCATGAGAGCCATTATGGCGTCGGAGCCGATTGCTTGGACGATGTTGAATACCCCGCTCTCAGTGCGCGTTGTCTCCTCAATCAGGCGAGACCTCGTGAGCAGATCCTGCGGCGTCCTGCACAGCTTGTAGAATGTGCTGATCTTGTGCCCGTCGACCACTGTCATCGGAGAGGGTTCGAAATCAGGGTCTCGCTGCAACCGGTAGAGCTTGGCGGCGTGCTCCGATGCGAGGCTAAGGTACGGGTGCTTCGTGATATCCCGCACCCTACTTCCACGATAGTACACCTCCCTCCCATCTACAAGACTGTCCAGGTACTCTTTGGCACTTCTCATGGCGATGGCTCCGTGACAAAATCCAGCCAGGTGGCGTTAAAGGCTTCTCGTATACAAGGGGTAGGGCTTCCGGGCACACGTTATCCGTTGCAGACTAATCAGAGCGGCCGGGGAGAACTCGCCGCCAGAAGGAGCGCCCGGCCCTGGTTGATCAGGTCTTCACTTCCGTCCCGCGGGATGATGGAGGCTCGGCATCGAGCAGCTCCGCCTCATGACCCGAGAATCTGGGTGACAGCTTCCCAGACGGGCGTCCAATCATCGCTCACCAGCCGGTACCTCCGGCCGCGCCCCTTCACTCTGAGCACGACACCACATCCGACCAAGAATTCCAAGTGTGCGATTGTCTCCATGACCGCCAGCCATCTGTTGACATGCCCCAACGACTCGTACGACCCCCTGGACCAGTTCACCGAAGAAGTCACCTGGGCGGCAGAGCGTTCCCCTCCGCGAAGCCCCACAAGGACTTCCTGGAGGCGTTCCTCGTGATGGGCCGAGATGGTCTCTATTCTCTTCATTACGTTTGTTATGACATTTCCGTGCCCGGGGAGGACAACCCTGGGACGTAGCCTCTTCACCTTCGCTAGAGAAGCGAGGTAGGAGCGCAGTGCGTCGTACTTGGGAAGCGGATAGAAGGCCACGTTGGGGGTTTCACCCGGAAGAATGTGGTCCCCCGAGATCAGGGTGCCGTCGCTTGCCCTATGGAGGCAGATGTGGCCAGGAGAATGGCCAGGTGTATGCAAGACGGTCCAGGGGCCCAATCGTGTCCTGATCGTTTCCCCTTCGACCAGATAGGAGTCCGGTTCGGGAAGGACTTGCCGGCTTGCAGAAATCGCGCCCCTGACGGTCTCGAGGACATCTGCTGGGAAGCCAAGCCTGTCCCCGGCGTATGCCATTCCCCTGCTGAAGATGCTATAGTAGTATCTTCTGTGGAGAGTCTCCCTCTTGTGATAGGACACCCTCGCCGAGTATCTCCTTACAATCGAGTTCGAACCGCCGAAGTGGTCCGGGTGCAGGTGCGTAATGAGCAACCTCTCGATTGAAATCGGTCCAAGCCGATCTTGAATCGCCTCAGTCAGATCCCTCCCAGCGCGCGCCCAGCCTGAATCAACGAGGATATGCGCTCCGGGCGAGACCTCGACGAGATAACAGTGTACCCTGTTCACCACGCTGTCGAACTCGTTGTGTTCCGAGGTGGTCACACGGATCAAGCCCTCCCCGATTTCCTTGATCTCCGCACCCACGCCATCGCGCCCATGGGTGCGCATTTATGGTTAGGTGTCCCTTTTTCGTGCTCACCCGAAGGCGAAAAGTTCGGCTGCGCACTCCGTGGGGTTGCAGGCAATCGGAGGGCGCACTCTGAGGCTTTTGCCGAAGGGAATCACTCCAAATCATAAATAATCGCTTTCCCGTTACTACCACCGTTCAAGGCGTGCTCTGGGAATGCCCCAACAGAACAGGCTACGCCCCGGGAATCCGTTGACAGGATTTATGGAAGGCCTTGAAATCAAGAGAATCACCCCCGCGAGGAATGCCCTAAGGAGCGAGATGGGTTCCCTTGACGAACTGGCAGCTTCCATCGCGGAGAAAGGGCTGCTTGAACCAATAGTGGTGAGGTTCGCGCCGGGGGGTTTCGAGGTCGTCGCAGGGAATAGGAGGCTCGAGGCATGCAAGATGCTCGGCATGAGAAGCATTCCGTGCCACATAGTTGACCTCGACGATAGGGAGGCGTTCGAGGTCTCCCTCGTCGAGAACATCCAGCACGAGACCATGAACCCGATCGATGAAGCCCGGGCTTTCAAGAAATACGCCGAAGAATTCGGCTTCGGAGGAATCACACAGCTGTCTGAAAAGATAGGCAAGAGCCAGGCCTACATCAGCAACAGGATTCGCCTGCTCTCTCTGCCCAAAGGAGTTAGGGAAGACGTCATTCGGCGCCGAATAAGCCCGAGTGTTGCCCAGGAACTGGTTTCCCTCGGTGGCGAGGAAGCGGATGAGTTCGTTGAGATAATCCGCGAACGGCATCTCTCGATGAGAGAGGTGAGGCGGATCGTGAGACGACGCCGCGGCAGCGTGTCGAGCCAACGGCTAGAGCTGTCCGCCACCGACCTTGACGCCCGCGAGCCAGACCTGACCGAAATGAAGGCCCAGCTAGCTGATCGGGCGATCGCTAGGGCTGTGGCCTCAATGAGGATGGATTCGTACAGGCTCGGAGAGGTAATTGACGACGTCGCCGATCAGTGGGTTCTCACGGAGACCCTTCTCCCGTGCAGGGACACTCTGAACGAACAGATAGACACCCTTCTACGTTTCAGAAAAAAGCTCCTCCGAGAATCTGCGAGACACTGATGTCCTTCTAGCGCCGAGATCGGCGGTGGCTTGGCTTGGCCAGGAAAAAGGAGCATCTTACGATAATGGATAAATTGAATATGACAAAGCAGATTCACTGTAATGATTTCAAAGGAAGAGAGCACTGCAATGCCCGAGTCGGGGCGGATGAACGCGAAGGCGATCAAGAAAGTCGCTGTGCTAGGCGCGGGGACGATGGGGCACGGGATTGCTCAGCTTGCGGCGCAGATCGGGTGCAGCGTGGTGCTCCAGGACGTCGAAGAGAGGTTCCTTGACTCGGGGATGGGGAGAATCGAGTGGAGCCTCGGGAAGCTCGTGGAGAGGAACAGAATTACCAAGCTGGAGGCCGATGCCGTCCTTCAGCGAATAGAGAAGACCACCGACCTGGGGCTTGCGGTTTCTGAATCAGATCTAGTTATTGAAGCGACGCCGGAAGTGATGGAGCTCAAGAAGGAGCTGTTCGCTTCGGTCGATCGGCACGCTCCTTCGGACGCAATCCTTGCATCCAACACGAGCTCCCTCCCGATTTCCGAGATGGCAAAAGCGACAGCCAGGCCCGAGAACGTCGTCGGTATGCACTTCTTCAACCCGCCCCAACTCATGCGCCTGGTGGAGATAATCCTCGGATCCCAGACCGCCTACTGGGTCGCCCAGACCGCATCTGAGTTTGCACGGAGGCTCGGGAAGGATACGATCGTCTGCAGGAAGTATGTGCCAGGATTCGTCGTGAACAACGTCCTCCATGCCCTTGGGAGGGTCCCGATGGCGATGTATGTGAGCGGGGACGCAACACCGGAAGAAATAGACTCGGCGTTGATCAACAAGGCTGGCTTCCCCATGGGGGTCTTCTTGCTCCGGGATTACAGCGGAATCGACATAGGATACAACGTTCAGAAGTTGTTCGAAAGCTATGGTTACCCTCCTGAACCCGGCTCCCCGCTGAAGAAGATGGTCGAAGAGGGGAAACTTGGTTCGAAGACCGGACGCGGGTTCTACGAATGGAAGGAAGGGCAGAAACCGAAGATATCTGCCGACGCGGGGAAGAATGTCGACGTTACCCCGATAATAGCGAGTGGAGTCAACGCGGCGGCGGAGCTGATAAGGCAGGGGGTCGCGACTCGTGAAGACATCGACAAGGGGATCAGGCTTGGGCTCGGATTCCCGAAGGGGATTCTTGAGACGGGGGACGAAATCGGCCTCGACAGGCTTGTGGAATCTCTGACATCGTTCAACGAGAGGCATGAACGGAAGGATCGCGAGCTCTCGCCCCTCCTGTTGGGGCTAGTCCGCGAAGGTAAGCTCGGCAAGAAGGCGGGGAAGGGCTTCTACAATTACGACTAGACAACCGCCTCCGCTTCGGGCTACGCATCTCCCTTGGCCTCCTGTCACCCGGGCGTATCAGGGTTGAGTCAGGGAGCGAGATAGGCTTCGCGGATGTGAGGGTCGGTGGCGAGGTCCTTGTTCATCCCGCTTAGGGCGACCCTACCAACCTCCAGGACGTAGGCGCGATGAGCGATGGTCAGCGCCTGCCGAGCATTTTGCTCAACTAGCAACACACTCATCCCGCTCTTTGCTATCTCCTTTATGCCACGAAAGATGGTCTCCTGGGCGAGAGGGGCCAGCCCCAGTGAAGGCTCGTCGAGCATGAGCACTTTGGGGTTGGACATCAGCGCGCGGCCTATGGCCACCATCTGCTGTTCTCCTCCGCTGAGAGTTGAGGCGACCTGCTTGGACCTTTCCTTAAGCACGGGGAAAAGGGCATAGACTTTCTCGCGGTCTTCGTCAATCTGACGGTGCTCCTTTCGCAGATATGCGCCAAGGAGAAGGTTATCCAGTACCGTCATCTCGGGGAAAAGCCTCCTACCTTCCGGGCAATGCACGACCCCAGCCTTGACGACTTCATGGCGGTGGAGGAGGTCGAGCCGCACCTGGCCGAACCAGATTTCCCCGGTGCCGCGGACAAGACCGGATATCGTCCGAAGGAGGGTGCTCTTCCCTGCACCATTGGCCCCCAGAACCGCCACTATCTCGTTCTCTTCGACGTTCAGGCTGACGCGGTCGAGAGCGAGGGCCTTGTCGTAGTGGACGGTGACATCCTTGACCTGTAGCACCCTCCTATCCCTTCCCCAGATATGCTTCCAGCACCTTCTGGTCGCTCAGTATCTCTTGGGGAGTGCCCTGCGAGAGGAGTTTGCCATGATCGAGCACCAACATCCTGTTAGCCATCTGGACCACCTTGGAGACCTTGTGCTCCACCATCAGTAGCGTAAGGCCCCTGCTCGCCTTCACCCGGATGAGCGCATCGGACAGCTCCTGCGTCTCCTGGGCGCTGAGCCCACTGAAGACCTCATCGACAAGCAGCACGTCAGGGAAGGTCGAAAGGGCGCGAGCTAGTTCCAGCTTCTTCAATTCCCCGTGGGATAGGTTACGCGTCAGCGAGAGCGGGGCCCGGGTGAGGCCCACAAGCTGGAGGAGCTCCGTCGCCTGGTCCTTGAGTTCAGCGCTGCCTCCCTTGCGCGTCAGCCTTCCTTTCCCCTGAATCAGTCCCACAAGGACGTTTTCAAGCACGGTCAGGTCCTTGAATGGCCGGACTGTCTGGAATGTCCGGTTCATGCCTCTCTGGACGATCTGGTTCGGACTTTGACCGGTTATCTCGCGCCCGTCGAGCATGACCACGCCTGACGTCGGGTGCTGGAATCCGGTTATCAAATCGAACAAAGTGGTCTTGCCAGCTCCGTTCGGGCCAATCACGCCTACTGTCTCTCCTTGGTCGACCTTGAAGGTAAGATTGTCGAGAGCCACGAGGCCGCCGTACTTCTTCGTCAACTTCTCGACGGTGACTCTAGGTGCCAGGACGCTTCCCCCCTACTAACCTCCTGATCCTCATACCCCTGAGGCTAGGTTTCAACCTTCCGAGCAGGCCTCCCGGGAATGCCAGGACTATCGCCATCAGCAGGACGCCGTAGGTAAGAACTGAAATGTCAGAGCTCACCCCCAGGCCATCAAGCACCACGACCAGAAGATAGGCGCCCAAGACCGGGCCTACGATGGTCGCGATCCCCCCGACGATTGTCATGGCGATGACTTCGAACGAGATGTTGCTTGAGAAGGTGTCTGGCCCGACGAACTTGAACAACTGCGCCTGGTAGGCGCCGGCCATCCCGGTGAAGAAGGCGCTGATGATGTACGCGACCAACTTGTACTTTGTGACGTTCATGCCCGTGGCTGACGCTGCCTTCTCATCGTCCCTGATTGATTCAAGGGCGAGGCCGAGGCGGGAGCTCGCCAGGTAGATGAGGACCATGACGGTCGCAAGCATCAAGATCAGGGAGCCGTAGTACTGCACTACGTAACTGTCGGAAATGCTTGTCAACCCGTACAATCCGTGCTCCCCACCGAAGACAGAGGACAGGCTGAATGTGAGGTCCCCTGCGATTAGGGGGAAAATCAGGGTGGCCAGAGCGAAGTAGGGGCCTTTCAGTCTGAGCGTGGGATAGCCGAAAGCAACGCCCACGACGATGGCGACGCCCCCGGCGAGAGGGATTGTCAGCATCGGCCCGTACTTGAGGTTCAGATTCATGAAGCCGGCAGCGTAGCCTCCGACACCGAAGAAGAGGGCCTGTCCGAAATTGAACCTACCCGTAAAGCCTGTGAAGAAGTCCCAGCTGGCGGCGACCACGGCAAGGGTGTTTGCGAATGTCATTATCGTAAGGGCGAAGTCGTTAGAGTAGACCACCGGCAGAAGAACGAGCGTCAGTGCGAGCACGATTCCGAGTCCGAGGAACCGTGGGAGTTTCGGCATTTCGCCTTCTACTCCTCCACCTTCCCAAGCAGCCCCTTGGGACGCACAAGGACCGCCACTGCTATGACCGCCAGGGGGACTATGATTTCGTAACTTGACGAAACCTCGAAGGCGACAATGATCTGCGAGTAGGAAACAAGAAAGGCGGCCAAGAACGTGCCAGGAATGCTTCCGAGCCCGCCCAGGATTACTACGGCGAAAGCGACCACAGTTGCGTTCAACCAGGCGTCGGGCGATATTCCTGTCAATGGGCCCAGAAGAGCCCCCGCAAGCCCGGCCGTGGCTCCAGACAATCCCAGCGTGATTACGGAAATCCGCGTGTCGTTGATTCCCATTAGGGAAGCGGCTTCTGCGTCCTGGGCCACTGCCCTGACCGCCCTCCCAAGCTTCGTGGTCCTAATCAGGAGCCAGACGCTCAGGAACATGGCCAGGGAGACGCCGGCGGCAAGGATCCTCTGGTTCTCCACGACGACCCCGAGCGGCGCGGAGATGCCCCCAATGATGAACGGTGCGCCGACGCCTCGGTCGCCGAAGGCAAGGCTCACAACCTCTTGGGCGACAATGGCAGCGCTCAGGGTGATCAGGAGGACTCTTACGGGCGCGGAGCGGACTGGCCGGATGAGCCCTAGGTAGAGGGCGATGCCCAGTAGAAACGTCAGGGCGACAGCGAGGAGGAGTGAACCTACGCCGTTGACCCCCGACAGTGTCAGGAATACATAGTAGACGTATCCGCCTATCATGTAGAACGAGCCGTGCGCCAGGTTGAGTATCCTAGCCACGCCGTAAGACAGGGAGAAACCCAAAGACAGCAGCGCGTAGACCGCTCCGAGGAGTCCACCAAAAACAAGGATTTCGGGGAGGACCACGTCACCATGGCCTCCCCTTGGCTATTTGCCTCCTAGTTACATCCAAGGAGGCAGTGCTATGGGCTTGGCGACAGTCGGCGGCCATACGGGCGTGTAGGTGTTGAAGGCAGTCCATTGGACCATAGAGAGCGCTGCACCTTTTGTGTAGTCCGGGTTGTAGACAACGTTGTGCGACCTGTCGAAGGTGACGACTCCATCGGGCCCAGTCAGATTCGTCTTCTCGATGTATGGAATGAGCACGGTTCCGTTGGTAGTACCAGCCTTCTCAATCGCCTGAGCTGCGATATAGACGGATTCGTAGGCACCATCTGCCGTGTATATTGGGAGCGTGTTGTAGTACTTTGAGTAGTTCTGGTAGAAGTTCGCGCCGATGGTATTGATTGGTGTGCCTGTGTCCCCTATCCCCACTTCGATTGTCTCGTACTTTGCTGCCCCGCTGGTCTGACCCCAGAAGCTAGGAGACTCGGCGGCGACGTCAATACCCATGGGAATTGCTGGGACCTTCAGATTGGCCCATGTCTGTATCAGCTGCACCGAGTCCTGACCAGCCGCAAGTATGCAGATGACCTGAGCTCCTGTACTCCTTACGTTACTCATCTGCGTAGTGAAGTCAGTCGAGCCGTAGGGGAAGTAGTCAGCCCCACCACCCGGGGACACGATCGTGAATCCCAGTGTTGGGAGGTAGTACTGGAGGACTGGGACAAGCGCGTGCCATACGGCTATGTCCTCAGCCAGGATGTACACCTTAGTGAGGTTCGGCTCCACGTAGTGGAAGTACCCATAGTAGGAGATGAGGCCGGTCGCAAGTGCCGTGCTGTTCACTGGGCTGACCATGAAGAAGTACTTGTAGAGGCTGTAGTTCGATATCACCTGCTTACCCAGTGATGTGTCAGCTGCGCCTGTGTCCAGGAATGGCACCTTGTACTTTGGCAGCTGTTGCTCCTCCGCCAGAACGACGTCACTCCTCTCGCCCCCTATGATTACCTGGGCGTGGTCCACTGTCACGATCCTGTTCATGGCAGCGAGCCCGGTGCTGACGGGTATGGTCGGGTCGGCTTCTTGGGTGTCCTCGTAGACAAGCTGTAGTGGCCTCCCGAGGACTCCTCCATGGGCGTTGATTTCCGTGACAGCAAGCTGCGCGCCTTCCTTCTCATCAATTCCTGTAACGTCAGTCAGGGGCCCAAGGATTCCGAATGTGATAGGCTGGACCCCGGTGGACGTGACGGTCTTGATACTAGTGGAGGTTACCGTGGAAATCCCCGTGCTTGTAACGGTCTGCGTTGAAGTTGAGGTTGCGGTTGAGGTTGCGGTTGAAGTTGCGGTTGAAGTGGACGTTGAGGTGCTGGCAGGAGCTGTACTCACATAGTAGTACGACACCACGCCAGCCACCGCCGCTATGACGATGACCACCAGAACGGCAATCGCCGCAGACCTCGCCATGCCAGAGCGTCGCGTTAACATTTCATACGAAATCTTCCTGTCTCACGTATAAGCACTATCATGTGTCTGCGTTGATGAAACGAGCGGGCCCCGGGGAGCGCAAACGCAGGATCGGTCCTTGTCCCTCGGGTGACAAAAGTCGGTAGGTCTAAAATAGAACCGTCCATGGTGATGAAGAGCGAGATGAAATCTCCCGAGCTGTTCGACCTTTCAGGGAAATCAGCCCTGGTGAGCGGCGGCGGTAGGGGAATTGGCAGGGTCATTGCATTCGCCCTGGCGGAAGCAGGAGCGAACGTGGGGGTCGCATCCCGAGACGAGCAGGCGTGCTCAGGGACGGCCAAGGACATGGCCGCAGCCACGGGCAGGACAACAGTCTCTACGAAACTGGACGTTACAGAGAGAAGCAGCGTTGAGGAGTGCGTGAAGACGGTGAAGGAAAAACTCGGCTCAGTGGACATCCTTGTGAACAACAGCGGTGCCACATGGGGAGCGCCGTTCGAGGAGATGCCTCTCGAAAAGTGGGAGCGGGTCATCGATGTAAACCTGACAGGAACTTTCCTGATGTGCCAGACGGTCATCCCCATCATGAAGGACAGGAAATGGGGGAGGATAGTCAACGTCGCATCGGTGGCGGGACTCTTAGGTGCGCCTCCGTTCATGCACGCCTCGGGCTACTCGGCGAGCAAGGGTGGAATCATAGCTCTCACGAAGGAGCTTGCAGTCAAGCTGGCTGAACACGGCATCACAGTCAATGCCATCGCACCGAGCTTCTTTCCGACAAAAATGAGCCGACCTCTGACCGACAGATTCGGCGATCTTATACGACAAGACAACCCGATGGGGAGGATGGGAGAGGATGACGATCTGAAAGGGGTCGCGGTGTTCCTCGCATCAGAGGCCTCAAGGTACATTACTGGCCAGGTAATCCCTGTTGACGGTGGCCAGACAGCGGCATAATAATAGCAGCTGTCGGGATAGAACGGACTATTTAGAATAGTTCCAACGAATGCCTCGGAATCTCTAATATTTATCATCAAATGCCTCCTGAATCTCCCATAAAGCTAAAAGTGGAGAAGGCGTTCTGCCCCGACATGACAATCGCCATCACGGTCAGAGACCTGATGGACAAGGACGTCGTGTCCATCGACGCGAGCGATAACGTCGCCGAGGGCGTTGCCCTGATGGTCAGCTCGAAGGTCTGGTCTCTCCTGGTCACGGGGGAGGGGCGTCCCCAGGGGGTTATCACAGAGAGGGACATCCTCCGTAGATGCATCAACAAGGGATTGGCGCCTCGTGATGTGAAAGTCGGTGCGATCATGTCTTCCCCCCTCGTCACCATCGGCCCTGATGCAACCGTCAGGGAGGCCATGAGTCTGATGGTCGAAAAGGGTGTGAGGCGGCTCTATGTGGTGGTTGGAGGCGAAGTTGTCGGTCGTTTGACTCAGACGCGTCTTTTTCAGAGCAACTTTGATCTCATGCTAAGCCTGTCAGGGCTCACAGGCGCTCTGTGAACAGGTCCGAGGGAGCTGTTGGAGCCTGCACCGCCCCGCCCATAGACGATTCTGGGGCGAATGGTATCTGTCCCGAGGGACGCGAGTGCAGTCGGAGGGGCCTGCGAAACTCTGGCCCGTAAGATTGGGAGCCCACCGTGACTGAAGCAGCTCGATAGCCGTAATAATCGAAGACATTCCGGGCAAGCCTGTTAGATGCCCCGGCTCTTCCTGGAGGACTTCGAGGTTGGGATGACGTTCGAGACCCCCAGTAGGACGGTCACCGAGGCCGATGTGGTTGCTTTCGCTGGAGTGAGCGGAGATTTCAACCCTCTCCACACCGACGAGGAATTCGCGAAAAACGGGCCCTTCGGAAGGAGAATAGGCCACGGGGTCCTGACCCTGGCGATCCTGACCGGCCTCTGGGACAGACTTGGGTTCCTCACGGGCTCCGTAGAGGCATTCTACGGCATCGACAAGCTCAGGTTCACTAGGCCGGTCTTCTTCGGCGATTCCCTGCGGGCTACCGTCAGGGTAGTGGGCAAGAAGGAGCGAGAGGCGAACGGAATGATTGTATTCTCCAACGAAGTGGTGAACCAGCGAGGCGAGACCGTCCTGATCTGTGACACCAAGGTCGTCGTTCGAAGGAAGCCGGCCGGCGGCGCTCAGAACTGAGGGTGTCGAGCCCAACCTTCCGCGTCCGTTCGGAGGTCTTGTGTCGGTCGAGAAAGCGGAAACAAAGCCTAAATCGCAGGAGGAACTCGTGTGTCCGACGATGAGGTGAACGTAATCGCAGCGTAGAGCTGCGTACAGACGTAAACCCGTTCACCGTCAAGCCGACACGACATAGATTCACTCAGGAACAACTTGCAAGAGGCAGACGAAAAGGGAACATCACACGCTGGGGAAAGAACCAGCTACTGAACCCCATCCTCAGGGACGACCCAGCAATCAGACGCTACCTAGCCCACATAGCCGCAAGGCGAGGAAATGCAGGGAAGGTATCAAGGACAAGTCAGATAGTCTCCTGCTCAGCACCCAGAGCCTTCCTCGAATACCTCGGGTTGCCCATTGAACAGGATTCTGTATCAAGGCTTGTCGCAGAGACCCGAGCCGAACACAGGAACGACATCTTCCAAACGGACGAGAAACTTCTCGCCTTCGCCCTGAACCCGCCCAGCAAAGGAAGATACAACAAGGCGGCAACGGTCAAAGGGATATTCAAGGCGAACCACTGCCCACTTTCAATCTCCCTCCCGACTCCAGAGCCGCCGAGACCAACCAAGAAGATAGACTCGGAGACGCTGAAGGCGATCTACGCAGGCCTACCCCGGGACGAGCTCAGAGCCATCATAGACCTTCAAGCTTACGCCGGGGAACGCGTCGCCTGCCTATGTGAGCTAACCCCAATCTCAGACTGGACAGACCATGGGAAGTACGTCTTAATCCACATAGTCAGCCAGAACACCAAAGCCCGATACACGCACGTTAGCATCATCCCAAAACCGCTAGCCGCCTACCTTCGAGCCTATGCAAGAGCCCTTGGAAGGACAACTCCCTTCCCGAACTACGAGACCCTTTGGCGCGAAATAAGGCAATTCGCAATCAGCAAATTCGGAATCAGACTTACCTCCCACTACCTACGGAAAAGGTTCGCAACAATTGCAAGCAAGACAACCATGCCCGTGAACTCTTGGGACTACCTCATGGGAGACAAGCCCAGCCTGGGACATCACGCGGAAGCCTACGCCCTAGAAGACTACTCTGGCCTTGTCGAAGAATATGACCGCTACCTAGCGCCGTATCTCTCCATACCCGATATGAAGGAGCCGGACGCACCAAAGGAACCTATCAAGCAGGACACAAATATACTGCTAGAGACCATCAAAGCGCTTCAGGAGACAGTCAAACTGCTTACCGCACAACTAGCAGAAGCGCGGGCACGCTAACCGCGCTTCATTCCTATTTCTTGGTCAAAGTTTCGTCTTCGTCCCGTCTCAACGCTTAACTCATCATCTACGGGACAAACTGGCCGTTTGAGATGTCCGAAAGAGAGCTCGTTATCGAGGCAACCGTCAAAGCCTCGGCACAAGCAGCCAACGGAACTCTTTGCGATGCTCACTTTACTGACACTGACTTTTATCTCACACCAAGCCAGCTGATACCTGCTAGCGATCGCAAGAGCTTCTTCTATCGTAGATTCAGGAAAGTCAAACGCATCACTTACGACCAAATCAGAAATGTCATGATAGAGCCACAAGGAGACGGATACTTCTTGGTTAGGATTACAACGGGAAGCCCAAAGCAAGGTTGGAGGAGGTTTGTGACTAAAGCGAGAATAAACATGTCAGTCTCAGAGAACGCCTACAAACAGATGAAAGAGCTCTTGTCGGGAAAACTGCAGTTAACGGGAAGGATTCAAGACCTGGCAGGACCAGTCAGATTCACTCGACTTCAAGGACTCTACCTCCTTGGACTCTGGCTTGTTATTGAGGCAATCGTGGTATACGTAATCCTGGGGCCCGCTCACGACCTCCTTAACCAGATTGCAAATGATATTGGGCCGGCTGGCACTGACAATCCGTGGCGAGCCGCGTTTGTCTACAGCGTCTTTGGGGTCGAGTTCTTAGGGCCACTCTTCACAGTGTTATGGCTTATGCGAAGGCTCTATCAAAGAAAGGTCGCAAAGATGCTTCTCGTCTAACTTCTCTCCTTTTTCCTATTTTGGTCAGACTGGGACGGCGTTATCTTCATCTGGTTTCTGCTTCGTCGCGAGGTCATCATCCCGAA
>Ga0187771_10001307_pt1 | contig 16480 bp, 12 predicted proteins | sample 0116_SJ02_MP15_1_FD_133139 | JGI IMG/M metagenome (GOLD analysis project Ga0187771, IMG submission 133139) | Tropical peat soil microbial communities from peatlands in Department of Meta, Colombia - 0116_SJ02_MP15_10_MG | ecosystem: Environmental > Terrestrial > Soil > Wetlands > Peat | place...
ATGCCCGTGGTGTCGCAGTCCATCATGAAACCGATGGTGCCCGTGGGAGCCAGCACGGTCACTTGTGAGTTCCTGTAGCCGTGCTTCTCCCCCAGCTCCAGCGCCGCGCTCCAGGCCTCCTGCGCCGCACGCATGAGCTGCGGCTGCACATTCTCCGGGCCGATGGCGCGCAGCGACTCGCGGTGCATGCGAATCACATCCAGCATCGGCTCCCGGTTGACCGGGTAACCCGGGAAAGTTCCCATGCGCTCGGCCAGCCGCGCCGACTGGGCATACGCCTCGCCGCACATCAAGGCCGTTACGGCCGCGGCCATGTCCCGGCCGCCGTCCGAATCGTAGGGCAGGGCCAGGGACATCAATAGGGCGCCAAGATTGGCGTATCCCAGGCCCAGCGGGCGAAAATCGTGGGAATTTCGCGCGATCTTGGATGTCGGGTAGCTGGCCCGGTCCACCACGATTTCCTGTGCCGTGATGGCGATATCCACGGCGTGCGCGAATCCCTCCGTGTCAAGCTGGCCGTTCGGGCCCAGGAACTTCGCCAGGTTGAGCGAGGCCAGGTTGCACGCCGTGTCGTCCAGGAACATGTACTCGGAGCACGGATTGGAAGCATTGATGCGCGCCGTGTTCTTGCAGGTGTGCCAGCGGTTGACCGTCGTGTCGTACTGCATCCCGGGATCCCCGCAGTGCCATGCCGAGGCCGCCATCTGGCGCAGCAGTTCACGCGCGCTGTGCTTCTCGAAGGGCTGCCCGTCGGTGACGTTGCGCGTCCACCACTCGCGATCTTCCTCCGCCGCACGCATGAATTCGTCCGCCACGCGCACGGAATGATTGGCGTTCTGGAAAAAGACGGACGTGTAGGCCTCGCCGTCTATGGCCGAGCCGTAGCCCTTTTCGATCAGCGCGTGCGCTTTGCGCTCCTCCTTGTGCTTGCAGTGCACGAATTCGAGCACGTCCGGGTGGTCCACGTTCAGAATGACCATCTTGGCCGCCCGGCGCGTCTTGCCCCCGCTCTTGATCACCCCGGCAAAAGCGTCATACCCCTTCATGAAGCTCACCGGGCCCGAGGCTACGCCGCCTCCGGCCACGTGTTCGTGGCTGGAACGCAGCGTGGAAAAATTCGTTCCCGTGCCCGATCCCCACTTGAAGAGCATGCCCTCCGTCTTGGCCAAGTCCATGATGGATTCCATGCTGTCCTGGACGGAGTTGATGAAGCAGGCCGAGCACTGCGGCTTGGGCTGCACGCCTACGTTGAACCACACCGGGGAGTTGAAGCTCATCTTCTGCTCCACCAGCAAATGCGTGAGCTCGTCGCGGAAGGCGTCGCGGGATTCGCCGGAGGCAAAGTAGCCATCTTCTTCCCCCCACCGCGCGATCGTGTTCGCCACGCGGCTGATGAGCTGCCGCACCGAGTCCTCGCACTCCCGCGTGCCGCGCTTTCCATGGAAATACTTGCTGGCCACGATGTTGGTGGCCGTCTGCGACCAGCTCTTGGGCGCTTCCACGTTCTCCTGGCGGAAAATCGTCTGGCCCTTATCGTTGCTGATCTGCGCCGTGCGCAGTTCCCATTCCAGCGCCTCGAATGGCGGCGTCTTGCCGTCGGTGAACCGCCGCTTGAACTCCAAGCCCGCGCGTGTTTTCGGAACCGGCATGCTGAATGTCTCGTCCGTCAACTTGCCGTTTACTGCCGGTCTTGTCGTCGCCATGCCGTCCTCCCCCACGCCCGGGGCTCCCGCCTCCGGGCGCGGGGGAACCCTTTTATCTTACTCCCACGTTCGGACGCCCAAGCCGCCGCGCGGCTCAATCTGCGTCCTGTTGCCCGATTCGGCCCGAGCGCGAAGTGCGCAACGAAGCGGCGCCAAAGAAAAAGCGGGCCGCAGCCGCATGTTCAAGACGGCCTCGCGGCCAAGCATCGCGCCTCAATCGCCGCCTCGGGTGAGGCGCCTGGTCTTCGCCCTTGCTTTGTCTTGCGAAACTCGGTCCGGCTCCGCAGGTCAAGACCGGCCTTCTCCTTTTCCCCTAGGCCAGCCCGGCTCTTCCGCGTTCGTCCGAATCTGGGAGCGCAGTATCGGCACTTGCGGGGCGCTTGTCAAGTGAAAAACGCAAAATGTCGTACTATTGGACAAGAGCGCCCCATTTGTTGTGGTGCTTTTGCAAGCGGCCTCGCCTCGCTGTCCCCGTCCTCCCCGGCGCCTTTCCTGATTCGGCCATCTCCGCTCCCAGCATAATTCTCCAGGGCTATTGCGGTAGAGAAATCGGCAAGAAAGCCGCTGTGAATTTCTCGAACTCTGTGGATTTTTGCCCGCGCGGTTCCCCGCTTGGCGCGGGGACGGTCCTATTCGTAGCGCAGAGCTTCGACCGGATCGAGCTTCGCTGCTTTCATCGCCGGCCACACGCCGAACACCAGTCCGATCGTGATGCTCACGGCCATGCCCACGACTCCCGCCCATATGGGAACCGCTGGTTGCCAGGTGGTCAGCTCGCGAATCAGCAGCACGATCCCGCTCACCAGGAGAATGGCGGTCAGTCCGCCCATGCCCGTCAGGGTCATGGCTTCCAAAAGGAATTGCCAGGTAATGTCGCCGCGCCTCGCGCCGATGGCTTTGCGCACTCCGATCTCGCGCGTCCGTTCGGTCACGCTGACGAGCATAATGTTCATCACCCCCACGCCCCCGATCAGCAGCCCGATCGAGCTGAGCACCACCGTGGCCACCGCCACCACCCCCACGATTTGGTGAAACTCCTCGACCTCCTCCTCCGCCGTGCGCACGGAGAAGTTGTCCGCCTGGTTGTACTTGACGTTGCGCCGCCGGCGCAACACTTCGCGCACCTGGTCCGCCATCTGCTCGATCATCCCCGGCTGCGCCTGCACGCGGAACGAATTCTCGTACGCCCCGGGATACACCTTGCGGAACGTGTTGTAGGGGATCAGCACGCGCCGGTCCTCGTCGTTGGTCCCGAATCCGCCCTTGGGCCTTTCCAGCACCCCGATCACCGAGAACGCCGAGCCGTCAATCAGCACTTCTTTGCCCACCGCGGGCAGGCTGGGGAACAGCACCGGCGCGACGTCCTCGCCCAGCACCACCACCTTCTCCCGGTGCAAGTCATCGGCCTCGCTGATGAACCGGCCTTCGCGCAGCGCGGCATTGGCATAGACTTCGGCGTAGTTCGGTTGCACGCCGCGGAAGTCCACCGCGGCCACCTGGCCGTGCTTGGTCCTGATGCTGTGTTGCTGCTCCCACCAGGAGATCCACACCGTCACGGCCTTCGCCGCCGGGCAGCTTTCCGCGATGGCTTGCCCGTCCTCCAACGTCAGCGGTTTGCGCTCCAGTTCCTCCTTGGGCCGCCGGCCAATGTGGATAGATTGATCGAAGCGCGTGACAAACGCCGTGTCCGTCCCGAACTGCGAGAAAGCCCCGCTCACCTGCTGGTCGAAACCGGTGATCAGCGCCGCCACCAGCATGATTACGCCCACCCCCAGCACCACCCCCAAGACCGTCAGCAGGCTCCGCAGCTTGTGCGCCCGCAGAGTGTCCAAGGCCTGCCGCAGGTTCTCGTTGTAGGCTTGGGCCATGAGAGTCGCTCATCCCTCCGCCCGCAGCGCTTCGATGGGGTCCAAGCGCGCCGCGCGCGTCGCCGGATAAATGCCGAAGAACAAGCCTACGATCGTGGAAAGAGCCAGAGCCAGGAGCACCGCGCTCACCGGGGTGCGGATGGGAATCGGAGTCACCGCCCGCCCAATCGCCGCCACCAACAGGGCCAGGCCAATCCCGATGACGCCCCCGGCTGCTGCCAGCACCGCCGATTCCGTCAGGAATTGCATGACGATCTGCCTGCGCCGCGCCCCCAGCGACCGCCGCAGGCCGATCTCCCGCGTGCGCTCCGTCACGCTGGCCAGCATGATGTTCATGATCACGATGCCCCCCACCAGCAGGAACACGGCCGTCAGACCCACCGCCAATTGGAAAACGTTGCCCGTGAGCTGCTGCCAGAGCTGCGTGATGGAAGCGGAGCCGACGATTCCAAAACTATCGGGCGCGTCGTAAGGCGTGTGGCGCCAGGCCCGCAAAAACATCCGTGCCTCATCCTCGGAAGCCTCCACCATCTCAGCGTTCCACGCCTCCACGAACAGGTCCAACGATTGATAGGGGGTGTGCCATTCCTTGCGGTAGGTGCCCAGGGGAATCAAGATGTAATTGTCCTGGGATACCCCGAAAACCGTCCCGATGGCCTGGGCCACCCCAACCACCTGATAGGATTGTGACCCCGCGCGCACGGTCTTGCCGATAGGGTCCACGTTGGCGAAGAACTTCTGGGCCACGTCTGCGCCGATGAAGCACACCGGGGCGCGGTGCAAGTCGTCGGCCTCGGTCAGCATGCGCCCGGCGGCCAGTTCCACGTTGCGCAGTTCGGCGTAGTTGGCCGTGGCCCCGACCAGCTGCACGTCCTCCATGAGCGTGTTGCCCGAGCGCAGGTCCTGCACGCTCTCCTCGATGGCGGCCACCTGTTCCGCCGTGCGCATCGTCTCGCGCAGGCGCTCGTATTCCTCGAGCGAAATCGCCGGGCGCTTCTGCGCCTTCACCCAGGCATCCTGGCTGGTAATGATCCCGAAGCGGTCAATCACATAGGCGTTGGCCCCCAGGTTGGCCACCTTGTCGGCAATGTAAGCATTCAGGCCGGCCAGGACGCTCATCACTGCCACCAGCGTGGTCACCGCCAGGATCACGCCGATGAGCGTCAAGAGGCTGCGCAGCTTGTGCGCCCACAGGGTGTCCAGGGCCAAACGCAAAGTCTCCCCCAAGCCGACCGCGGCGCGTTTCGCGCGCGCGCGCAGGGACTGCGCCCGCGGAACAGTGTTTCCGCCTCCGTCCACGGTTTGGCTCTCCACGGTCGCCCTTGTCCTTACCTAAACTATATACGAATGGCGCCGCTCCTTGTTTCCCGTGAAACCCTCCCTTCTCCCCGCGTCGGCGGGGGCTGGCCGGAACAGGCCCAGCGGCTCCCCGCCTTGCTCGCAACTTGCGGCAACGTCGTGCCCCCCAATGGAATCCGATAAAATGCAGGAGGGTTGAGGGAAACTGCTCCCATGCTGAACGGACCGCGCAGCCGTGCCCCGATTCTTGCCTGGTGTGCGGCGTTGCTGTTCGCCGCCCCCCTACCCGCCTTCTCGCAGGCGAAGGCCGCTGACCCCCCGGCTCCCCCCTCCCCTGCGGAAACGCGCGCGGAGGCCGAGCGGGCCCTGGCCAATCTGCATCGGGACGATGCGGCCTTGAGTCTCTACGAGCGTGTCCAGCGCACCGAACAGCGCGAGCGTGGCGGAACTTCCGGGAATGTCTCCGCCCAAGTGTGCCGCGTATTTCCCGCCGGTCCCGCACGGGATTGCATTCCCCTGGGGAAGGATGGCAAACCAAGCGATTGGCCTGCATACCTTCGCCGACTGCATGACCTCGAGCGCCAGTTGGAATGGGACCTCCAGGACGGCAGCGCGCAACGCGAAGCGTACGCCCGGTTCGCCAAACGGCAGAAGCAGCGCTATGACCTACTCGAAGCCACCCGCCACGCTTACGTGTTCACCTGGGAGGGCCGGGAAACGCGCGACGGCAGGACCCTCGACAAGCTGCGCCTGGATCCCAATCCGGCCTACAGGCCCGCGTCGCGCTTGACCGCCATTCTGTCCAAGGCAGGAGGCGTCGCCTGGGTGGATGAGGCCACCTCTCAACTCGTGCATCTTGAAGCGGAAATCCTGGGTGACTTCACGCTATGGGGCGGAATCGTCGCCAAGGTGAACAAAGGCGGGCGTTTCATCATGGACCGGGCGGAAGTCGCCCCGGGCGTTTGGTTGCCGGTTTTCTACCAATATGATCTGGATGGCCGGAAATTCCTGTTCAGTTACGGCCTGCACGAGAAAATCTTCCTGAGCCGCTATCGCCAGGTGGGGCCGCCACAGGAGAGCATCCGGGTGGTGCGTGCCGAATTGAACAACCTTGCCCCTGCCCATGCGGGCCATTGAGCCGCCGGGCCTTATGATGAAGGCAAGATCGGAGGCCCCCATGTGGCTCAGCCGCCTGGTTCTTCCTTCTGCCCTTTTCGGGACCTTGTTGGCCGGCTCTGCCCTGCCGCAGTCCGCGGGAACGGGACAAGCGCAGCCGGCAAAGACGGACCAGACCGTCAAGCCTGCTGCCGCTCCCAAAAGCGGTCAGACTGCCGCGCAAGATAAGAAACCCAAAAAGGTTTGGACCAACGAGGACATGAGCGGACTTTCCGGCCCCGTGTCCGTGGTCGGGAGCGGCAGCAGCCCAACCGGCACGGGCCCTGAGTCCTCCGCGCGCTCCGGCGATAATTCCGCCGAAAACTCGGACCCCGCGGCCCGCTACCGACAACAACTGCAACAGCTCCGCGCCGAATTGCAGGACATTGACGGCAAGATCAGCGACTTGCGCAACTTCAAGGCCGGCACCCCCTCGTCGTCCACGACGGGGTTCACCGTGAAGCAAGACCAGTATAATAACTACTATTATAATATCGTGTCCCCGGAGGAGCAACTCCACCGTCTCGAAGAGAAACGCAAACAGGTGCAGTCGCGCATAGACGACGTGGAAGACCAGGCCCGCAAAGCGGGAATCGAGCCGGGACAGCTTCGCTGAGGGCTGTTCGCCCCATAATTATAATTTATACAAAGGGGTAGTTTTATTAGCTTGACGCGCCGCCCCCGCCCCCGTTACAAAGGCTCCCGTGAATCTGAGGCCGCCCAAACCGCCGTCTTTCCCGTCGCCGGTCTCCGCGGCGCCCGCCGTGGCGCTCCCCGGGACTTCCTTCCCCCTGCGAGTAAGTGTCGCTGTAGGAGGCGCCGGCGGATGATGTGACCCGCGCGATTGTACGGTTTCCTGGGCCATCATCCAACGGCGGATGGATGGCCCTTTGCATTTATAATCTCCGGAAGATTCGCCATGCGATGACAAAGGAGCAAGCTTGTGACGCAACCCTTGAAGTGGCATAGCACTGCGCTGACCGAAGGGCCTAGCCGTGCGCCCGCGCGCGCCATGCTCAAAGCCGTCGGCTTCAGCGACGAGGATCTGCACCGCCCGCTCGTCGGCGTGGCCAACACTTGGATCGAGATCGGACCCTGCAATTTCCACCTGCGCCACGTCGCCGAACACGTCAAGGCGGGTATCCGCGCTGCCGGCGGCACGCCCCTCGAGTTCAACACGGTTTCCATCTCCGACGGCATCACCATGGGATCGGAAGGCATGCGCGCTTCGCTGATTAGCCGCGAGGTCATCGCCGATTCCATCGAACTCGTCGCCCGCGGCAATCTCTTCGACGCTTTGGTCGTTCTCGTCGGCTGCGACAAGACCATTCCCGGCGGCGTCATGGCCCTGGCGCGCCTGGACATTCCCGGCCTGGTTCTTTACGGTGGCTCCATCGCCCCGGGCCGCTTCCAGAATCACGACGTCACCATCCTGGACGTCTTCGAGGCCGTGGGCGCGCACGCCCGCGGCTCCATGAGCGACGCCGATTTCCGGACCTTGGAAGACAGCGCGTGTCCCGGCGCCGGCGCATGCGGGGGCCAGTTCACCGCCAACACCATGGCCCTGGCTTGCGAATTTCTGGGCATCGCGCCCATCGGCGATTCCAGCGTCCCCGCGGCCGTGCCGGAGAAGGACGACGCCGCCCGACGCGCCGGAGCCTTGGTCATGGACCTTTTGCGCCGCAACCTCAAGCCGCGCTCCATCATCACCCGCCCTGCACTGGAAAACGCCATTGCCGGCGTGGCCGCTACGGGCGGCTCGACCAACTCCGTCTTGCACCTTCTGGCCATTGCCCGCGAGGCCGGCGCGCCCCTCCAGATCGAGGATTTCGACCCCGTCAGCGCGCGCACGCCGCTGATCGCCGACTTGAAACCCGGCGGCCGCTTTGTGGCCAGCGATCTGTATCATGCCGGCGGCGTGGCCTTGGTGGCCAAGCGCCTGAAGGACGCGGGCCTGCTTCACAACGACTGCGTGACCGTCACCGGCCGCTCCATCGGCGCCGAGGCCGACGCGGCCCGCGAAACGCCGGGACAGCAGGTCGTTCGCTCGCTGAATGCTCCCATCAAACCCAACGGCGGCCTGGTCATTTTGAAGGGCAATCTCGCGCCGGAGGGCTGCGTCATCAAAATCGCCGGCTACGACCGGCTCGCGCACCGCGGTCCCGCGCGCGTGTTTGAAAGCGAGGAGGAGGCCTTCGCCGCCGTGCAGGCCGCCCAAATCCGCGCCGGCGACGTCGTGGTCATCCGCAACGAAGGTCCGCGCGGCGGGCCGGGCATGCGCGAAATGCTCGCGGTCACCGCGGCTATCGTGGGCGCGGGGCTGGGCGACTCCGTCGCTCTGCTCACCGACGGCCGCTTTTCCGGCGCCACTCACGGCTTGATGGCCGGGCACGTCGCTCCAGAGGCCGCGCGCGGCGGACCCATTGCCGCCTTGCGTGACGGCGACACCGTGGTCTTCGATCTTCCTTCCCGCCAGCTCCGCGTCGAGCTGGCCGACGCGGACATCCGTTCGCGCTTGGCTTCCTGGCGGCAGCCGCCCCTGCGTTACACCGGAGGCGTGATGGGCCGCTACGCGCGCAATGTTTCTTCCGCGTCGCAAGGCGCGGTTCTGGAATAGGCGGAAGCGGGCAATCTATTGCGGAGCGCAACATGACACAAGGGAAGAAGATGACCGGCGCGGAGATTATCTGGGAGTGCTTGAAGCGCGAAGGGGTGAAGCACGTTTTCGGCTACCCCGGCGGGGCCATCCTTCCCGCCTACGACGCCCTCTGGCACCAGCCGTCCATTCACCATGTCCTGGTGCGGCACGAGCAAGGCGCGGCGCACATGGCCGACGGTTACGCGCGCGCCGGCGGCGGCGTGGGCGTGGCTATGGCCACCTCCGGGCCCGGCGCCACCAACCTGGTCACCGGCATCGCCACGGCCATGCTGGACTCCTCACCCATCGTGTGTATTACCGGCCAGGTCAACAGCAAGGTCATTGGCTCGGACGCCTTCCAGGAAGTGGACATCACCGGCATCACCCTGCCCATCACCAAGCATAACGCCCTGGTCACCCGCGCCGAACACGTGGCCCCGGCCTTGCGCGCGGCCTTCCTGATTGCCAAGAGCGGGCGCCCGGGTCCTGTGCTCGTGGATATCGCCAAGGACGCCCAGCAAAACTCTTGCGAATTCGACTGGGAGGCCGCGGCTCCGCGGCTTCCGCACCGCCCGGCTTCCGTTTCCTCGGCCTGCGACCCCGCGGATTGCCGGCGGGCTTTGGATCTCATCAACTCGTCGCGCCGCCCGGTAATCCTCGCCGGCCACGGCATCATCCTTTCCGGCTGCTCGCCCTTGGTGCGCGATTTCGCGGAAAAAGCGGGCATTCCCGTGGCCCTCACGCTCCTCGGCTTGGGCGCTTTCCCCGCCACCCATCCCCTCAGCCTGGGCCTCATGGGCATGCACGGCGAAGCCTGGGTCAACCACGCCATCCAACAGGCCGACCTGCTCATCGCCTTGGGCATGCGCTTCGACGACCGCGTCACCGGCAACCTGAAAAACTACGCCGTGAGCGCCAAGAAGATCCACATCGAGATTGACCGCGCAGAAATCAATAAGAACGTTCCCGTGGACATCGCCCTCGTCGGCGATCTGGGTCCCGTGCTCGAACAGCTCCTCCCTTCCGTCGAGCGCGGAGACCGCGCCGAATGGCTCGATCACATCACCGAGCTGAAGGGCGACGCCGCCGTGCGCGACATACAAAACCTTCCTGACGCCGGCCATCTCTACGCCGCCCACGTCATCAATGACCTCTGGCGCGAGACCCGCGGCCAGGCCGTCGTGGTCACTGACGTGGGCCAGCACCAGATGTGGGAGGCCCAGTACTACAAACACGATGCTCCCCGCTCGCTCATCACCTCCGGCGGCCTGGGCACCATGGGTTTCGCCCTGCCCGCGGCCATCGGCGCCAAGTTCGCCCGGCCCGAAGCCGAGGTCTGGGTGGTCGTCGGCGACGGCGGGTTCCAGATGACCATGGCCGAGATGGCCACCATCGCCCAGGAAAAACTCAGCATCAAGATCGCCATCATAGACAACGGCTACCTCGGCATGGTGCGTCAATGGCAGGAATTCTTCTACGACAAGCGTTACTCTGCCACGCCTCTGGTGAATCCCGATTTCGCGCGTTTGGCCGAGGCCTTCGGCCTGCGCAGCGCGCGCGTCCATACTCGCGCCGAAGTCCTGCCCGCCATTCGCGCCGCCCGCGAGCACCCCGGCACCATGCTCATTGACTTCAAGGTCGAGAAGGAGGATTCCGTCTTCCCCATGGTGCCCGCCGGCGCCGATCTGCACGTCATGATTCGACGGCCCAATCCCATCGTCGAGACCGCGGAGGATATCTGACATGCTCCGAACATTCGTCGTGCACGTGGAAGACAAGCCCGGCGTCTTGAACCGCGTGGCCTCCCTCTTTCGCCGCCGGGCCTACAACATCGAATCCCTTACCGTGGGCCATACGGAAAAGCCCGGCGTCTCCCGCATGACCATCGTGGTGGACACCGACGAAGGTGGCGCCCACCGCCTGGAGGCCAACCTCTACAAGCTGGTGAACGTCCTGCGCGTGCGCAACATCACCGCCCAGCCCGTGGTCCAGCGCGACCTGGCCCTGATTCGCGTTTCCGCCAACGAGGCCTCGCGCACCCACCTCTTTCAGTTGGTGCACGCTTTCCGCGCACGCGTCGTGGACGTCTCCCCCGATTCCTTGATCATCGAGACCACCGGAAGCGAGGACAAGAACGAAAGCCTCCTCGAGGTGCTGCGTCCTTACGGCGTGCTGGAGATGGTGCGCACCGGACGCGTAGCTATGGTACGCGGCGCCAAGCCTTCCGGAACCGTGGCCGCGGACGCCACGGATGCCTTGCTGGAAGGCAGCGACGACTTTACGGGTTCGGTTTGAATCGTCCCGTGTGGTTCTGTAGCTCACGCCTTCAGGCGTGAGGCCTTTGGGTGGTTCCGTAGCTCGCCTCTTTAGAGGTGACGATTTTGGGTGCGGCAGTCTCTTTCAGCATTCTGAAAAAAAGGAGAATAGCGTGGCCAATATCTATTACCAAGACTCCGCGGATTTGTCCCTGATTCGCAAGAAGAAGGTGGCCATCATCGGTTACGGCTCCCAAGGGCACGCCCACGCCCTCAATCTGAAAGACAGCGGCGTCGAGGTGCGCGTCGCGGAAAGTTCCCCCGCGGCCAAGGAGCGCGCGCAAAAGGCGGGATTCACGCCGGTGACCGCCGCGCAGGCCGCCGAGTGGGCCGACGTGATCATGATCCTGATCCCGGACACGGCCCAGCCCGCGCTCTACCAGAAGGACATCGCCCCGCATCTCAAGCCCGGAAAGATGCTCATGTTCGCCCACGGCTTCAACATCCGCTTCGGCACCATCAAGCCCCCCGCCGGCGTGGACGTCACCATGATCGCTCCCAAGGCCCCCGGCCACCGCGTCCGCGAAGTCTATCAGGAGGGCGGCGGCACGCCCGCGCTCTTGGCCGTCGAGCGCGACGCCACCGGCCAAGCCAAAGCCCTGGCCCTCTCTTACGCCAAGGCCCTCGGCGCCACCCGCGCCGGCGTCCTCGAAACCACCTTCGCCGAGGAAACCGAAACCGACCTCTTCGGCGAGCAGGCCGTCCTCTGCGGCGGCGTCAGCGCACTGATCAAAGCCGCCTTCGAGACCCTGGTGGAGGCCGGCTACCAGCCCGAAATCGCCTATTTCGAGTGCCTGCACGAACTCAAGCTCATCGTGGACCTCATCTACCGCGGAGGGCTCAATTACATGCGCTATTCCGTCAGCGACACCGCCGAGTACGGCGATTACACCGCCGGGCCGCGCCTCATCAACGCCGAAACGCGCAAGGAGATGAAGAAGCTCCTCGAGGAGGTTCGCAACGGCAGCTTCGCGCGCAAGTGGATCGCCGAAAATGAAGCCGGGCGCCCCGAATTCAACGCCATGCGCAAACGCGACCAGGACCAGATGCTCGAAACCCTCGGCGCCAAGCTCCGCGCCATGATGCCCTTCATCCAGCCCGTAACCATTAAGGCCGATTCCTAAGCCCGCTCATTCTGCGTCCCCATGCGCGGCGAAATCACTTCTTGTCCGCGGGAACCAGATCGTACACGTAGCGGATGCTGACGTCCGAGCTGGAGCGGCCCACCTGCATGTAGAGTGTCTCGAAGAGCTGCTGGCCGTCGGGAGCTAGCTCGTATGAGCGCGAGAGTTTCCCCCCGTGAGGCCCTTTTTCCTCGGTGAGCAGAACGTTTCCTTCCCAGTGTGCCGCAAGCTCCTGATAGTTGTCGTCCTTGGATTTCTCCAGCTTGCGCCCGTCCGTGTAAATGACGCGCTTGCGATTCTGATCGTCGGTAAGGTCAATCTCCGCGTTCTTCTGCGCGATGGTCAACGAATCGGCCGGTTCGAGCAGCTCGCGCATGCGTTGCCGGTCCTCGTCGCTCGCTCCGCTACCCATGCCGCCGTGATGACCGCCGTTGGGCCAGCCGCCGCCGGGGTAGCCTCCCCCCGGATAGCCACCTCCCGGATGACCACCGCCATGACCGCCGTAGGGTCCCCCTCCGTCGTTCTCCGTTCGGGCTTCCTGTATCTTCTTGCGCGCATCGTCGCTCTGGTCACGATTCAGCTTCCAGGAACCGGCCAGGTTCCGCAGTTGTTCTGGCGTGAGTTGCGGTTTGGGCTTCGCCTGTTCAGGCGCTTGCGCGGGAGGCTGAGGCTGGGCGGGAGCCATGGGGCCGGGGCTGGCTTGCGCGCGCAAACGAACAGGGATAATGCAGGCGGCGGTAAGGAGTGCGGAAGCGAACAGGATGGTCTTCGGTGTGGCCTTCATAAAGATCCTCGCTTAAAACTCGGGCACCACTCGGACAACAGACGTTAGACGCACCAGGGCCAACCGCGGTTCCAATCCGTGCCGCGATGGCGCAGCGGGCTGCCGGCGTCGGCGGGATAGATGGTCCAGTCGGCATGGGGAAATCGGTCTTGGCAGAGGCGAGAGAGGCGGAGTCTTGCAAGAATAGGGCGCAAAAGGGAGCGAGTCTCGTCATGTCGGTGCGCATCGCAGAGTGCCGGGGCCCTAGGAGCTAAACACGTTTCCCAGTGTCAGCGACCGGCGAGAGAGAGGGGTATAATCGTGCCGTTTTCGAGTTCAAGAAGGAAATTCTGGGTTACACGCGCGTCTCAGCCAGCGAAAGCTTCCGAAGGGATTTCGAAATGCCTACAAACGTGTCTCCTAGTCGTCTGTTACAGTTCTGGGCCTATGCGATCGTCGCCATCTTTGTCCTTGGCTTTTTCATCCCCGCCGTGGGCGTGTGGGCCGGCCCGATCTTGGGCGCATGGTTCATCGGCACGCAGAAACCGTGGCGCGGGTTTCTCCTGCTTGCAGTCATCAATATCATTTTGAATTTGCCGTCCACTTTGCGCGCGGCAACCGTCACTGGGTTTGAGTTTGCCGGTTGGAAGATGCTCGCTGTCCTCATCGGCATCCTGCCCTTCTTCCTCTATAGACTAACGAACCAGCGCTGGCAAGGTTTTATGCCAACCCTTTCCTTGCCGCTTTGGGGTGTTGCCGTTCAGAGAGGGGAAGAACGGATCCTGCCGGCCAACCTATTGAAGCCACATTCTCTTGCGCAGACTCAATCTGCTCACTCGTCCTTGCCACACTTCGCTTCAATCCTCGGGACGGGCGCATATTTGTTTTTCATCTATTGGTTCGCCGCAGTAATCGTCTGGATGTGGCGCGACGAATTTAAGCTGAAGAAGGTCGCTGCGGGCGCATCGACTTTCTGCGCCGTCTGCCTTCTGGCCTTGGGATATCGCTTCTTCGAGCAGACCGCCCATCCCATTGCACCTCGCGTCCTGCTCACTGGTTCAGCCCTTGCGTGGCTATGTTTTGTTGCAGCCATAATCTTGAGCGCGTGGGCCGCGGTTCACCCTGGCCCACGGCGCGAGTTGTGGGCGCAGAAAATAGAGACTATCGCCCTCTTGCGAAGCCCGTACACCGGCGATTCTCTACATGTTGTCAGCGACGATGGTCATGAGGTTTTGCTCAGCCAGTCAGGTGAACGCTTTCCGATTCGCAACGGTATTCCCGTCTTCTTAGCGCTCGAAAAGCTTACAGGTTTGAACCACAAATACAACCGCCTGTATGAAACCATCGGAGGCCTATACGATGACGTTCAGCGGGTGGCGTGTTCTTTACGGGGCTTCCGTCCAGATGATTACCTTTCGATTTATATGCAATTCCTGGAGGCCAAGCCCGGTGATTCCGTGCTGGAGACGTCCGTGGGCACAGGTCTCAACTTCAAGTTCCTTCCGCGTGGCGTGAAACTGTTTGGCCTCGACCTATCCGCCGAAATGCTGACGGCATGCCAAGGCAATCTGCAGCGCTGGCAGTTGGAGGCTGATCTCTTTCTTGGAAATGCCGAGGAACTGCCCTTCGCCAACGACAGTTTTGACGTTGTGTTCCACGTGGGAGGCATCAACTTTTTCAGTGATCGCGCAAAAGCGATCCGCGAAATGATCCGCGTCGCAAAGCCGGGAACCCGCCTGCTGATCGCCGATGAAACCGAGAAGTATGTGAAAAGCATATATGAACGAAGTCCAGTTACGCGCGGGTATTTCAAGAACCGAAAGCAAACCGTCACACCCCCAATTCACCTCGTGCCGCCGGACATGCAGGAAACGCATCTTGAACTGCTGCGCGACGGCCAGTTCTATGCCCTCACATTTCGTAAACCGCCCCCTGAAGCGTTGAAGCACGACCATTGATCCGCGGGCGAGGGCACCGCGCGACGCTAGAACGGTTTTCGCGCTACCACTTCGCTTTCGCGGATGAATACTTAAGGATGAGTCCCAGGGTCTCGCTAGCGTTGCGCTTCTGCTGCGTGGCTCGTTCCTTGATGCACTTGATGAGAATGGCCAGGAACGTGCCAGAGCCACAGGCGGGGTCGAGCACGCGCTTAGTCGAGTTACCGAGATCTGCGGAGCCGAGCGTCTGCACGATGAGCCGCTCAGCCAGCCAATCGGGTGTGTAGTATTCACCGAGATCGTGCCGGCTTGATTCTTTGCAAACCGGGAGAGCTTAAGCTGCCAGAAGATACGATACCACTGCTCCCAACTACGGTTCAGCAGCACCGCTGCCGGTGAGACTCTCCCTAGACTCTCTATCGTCCGCGATCTTTCTCAATTTCATGAGGCTATCTCCGCGATCCGATCCTTGGATGAAGCAAAGGAGAAAAACCAGCTAAAATGAGTCATTACCCTGTGACGGACTTCTTGACCGCTCGTGGGTGATCTGATAGAAAGCGCCCGGAGGCTGACGATGAAATCTCTGAGTGGCGTTGGATTGCTTGTCACGATACTGTCAGCCGTTGGTGCCCTGCCTTGCGGGGCAACCTCGGCAGGGACGAGGATTGATTTTTCTTCCCTCGACACGAGCCAGTCTTATAAGCTGTCGGGCACGCTGTATGTTCCCGAAAAAACTCCTGCTCCTGTCCCCGCCGTCGTCCTGGTTCACGGCACGACCGGGATCGACGTGCGCAACGAGTTTTACCGCGAACCGATCCTGAGCGCGGGGATCGCCGTCTTTGAAGTCGATTTCAAGACCGGCATCTACACTTCCGCGATGGACCGTCCGAGGATGGAAACGTTTGTGCCCATGGCTTTCGCGGCGCTAAAAGAATTGCGAAAGCTGCCCTCCATCGATCCCCACCGCATCGCCATCATGGGCTTTTCCATGGGCGGCCACATATCCTTGGAAACGGCCATAGAAAGCAATATCAAACGATGGATGGGAGATGAGAAAGGATTCACTGCCTTTGTGATGTTCTACCCCGTGTGCAGGCCCTTCATATACGAACTGAGAGAGAGCCAGAGCAAGCTCACCGGCGCTCCCATGATTGTCTTCTACGGGACCGAGGACGCCTACGGTGAAGGCCAGGCCGTTCCGGAGTTCAAGAGCCTGCTGGCTGAAAAATACAATTTCAATTTGACCACCGTCGAATATCCCGGCGCCACGCATGGCTTCAACCGCAATGCGCCCGCCGTAGCTTATCCGGATCCGGCCGCAATCGGAGGAAGAGGCTACATGAAGTGGAACCCGGAGGCCGCGAACGATTCCGTAACCAAAGTGGTGGCTTTCCTTCGGGAAAGCTGGTAGCGCAGAGTTTCGGGTTGAAACTCTGCGGCCTCTGGACTGCGGGTCTTTGGCCCCGCGCCCCGGCGGCCCAACCGCGCTGAATTATCCTCAGAATACTATTAATTTCTGGTAATGGACGTGCTATCATGCCCCATGAACATCGCGCCCCGCCCACTATCTCCCCTGGAATCAACACTTGCAGAAAATGCGCCCGTCGCCGTCGCTCCTTTCGCCGGCCTGCTCTGCGTGTCTCCGTGGCACTCCGGGTTGTGCCGTAGCCTTGGCGGA
>Ga0187771_10001308_pt1 | contig 16478 bp, 18 predicted proteins | sample 0116_SJ02_MP15_1_FD_133139 | JGI IMG/M metagenome (GOLD analysis project Ga0187771, IMG submission 133139) | Tropical peat soil microbial communities from peatlands in Department of Meta, Colombia - 0116_SJ02_MP15_10_MG | ecosystem: Environmental > Terrestrial > Soil > Wetlands > Peat | place...
CGCCGAACGATGGCTCCATTCTTTCTTGTGGACGCGAAAAAGGGGACAGTCCCCGGGTGGCCAGCGCGGCTTCGAACGGGCAGCGAAATCCATTTACAAGAGAGTCCCCGGGAGTACTTTAATGTTCTATGTCGGGTTGGATCTGGGACAACGGCGGGATCATTCGGCTATCGCCGTGGTGGAGAAGAGGAGCGCTTCGATGCACGTGCGGCATCTGGAGCGCGTGGCTTTGGGGACTCCTTATCCGCTGGTGGTCGAGCGCGTTTGCGAGGTGGTGCGGCGGGCGCATGGGTTCGGGCAGTGCTGTCTGGTGGTGGATGCGACGGGCGTGGGCGCTCCGGTGGTCGATCTGCTGCGGCGCGCAGGGCTCGGGTGCGAATTGACGGCGTTGACGATTACCGCGGGAGAGAAGGAGTCGGCCGGGTGCGTGCCAAAGCGCGATCTGATCGCCGGGCTGCAGGTGGCGATGGAGCGCGGGGAGATCCGGGTTGCGGCGGGATTGAAAGAGGCGGGGTCGCTGGTGCGGGAACTGATGGACGTGCGGCTGGCTTCGACGCCGGCGGGGAGGATGCGGATGGGGGCGGAGGGGTTTGGAGAACATGACGACCTGGTGATCGCTCTGGCGCTCGCGTGCTGGCGCGCGCGGCCCCGGACGATCGGGTTCGGGGACAAGCGCTTGTTGTAGCGACGCTGTCGCGGCGGGGAGACGCGCCTTCAGAGTCTGTGTGAGAACTCCGGTTCACGGGTATTCGGCTGCGAGCGTGGTCCGGAAAATCCGGTACAGACAACCTTCTTCGCGCCGTCCCGGCTCTCACGCAGAAGTCTTGTAACGCGAAAAAGGAGTCTGCCCCGGTTTTCCTCACAGTTCTCACACAGTCTCTGAAGGCGCGTGTACATGAAAGGAGTCTGTGCCGGTTTTTCGGCGTGGGAGATAATTCGGAATATGCGTTGTCTGGCGTGGCTCGCCCTCGCACTCGCTCCAACTCTCGTTCTCGCTCAGAAGAAGCCCTTCGATGCCGCCGTCATGCTGAAGATCCGGCGCATCGCCGATCCCCAGCTTTCGCCTGACGGCAAGACGGTCGCGTTCTCCGTCACCACGCCCGACGTCGAGGCCAACAAGAGCGCGCACAGCATCTGGAGCGTCCCGGTGGAAGCCGTCGGAGCCGCGGCTCTCCCGCGCAAACTCTCGGACGATGCCCAGCGCCCGCGCTGGTCGCCCGATGGCGCCTGGATCTATTACGTTTCGAGCGCCGGCGGCAGTTCGCAGATCTGGAAGATCAAACCGGATGGCTCGGCCGCCACGCAGGTCACAAAACTGGCAAGCGAAGCCGATGGCGAAATCGTCTCGCCCGATGGCAAGTATCTGGTTGTCACCAGCAACGTTTATCCCGATTGCGGCGCCGATGACGCCTGCAACGCGAAGCAAGCTGACGCGGCCAAAAAGAATCCGGTCAAGACGCGCGTCATCACGGGTCTTCTTTACCGCCACTGGACGGAATGGCAGGGCGCGACGCGCAGCCATCTGCTCTCGATCGAATTCGCCAGCGGCAAGGCCGTCGATCTGACTCCCGGCGATCGCGTCGTCCCGCCCTTCTCGCTCGGCGGGCCAGACGATTACGCCATCTCGCCCGACAGCAAAGAAGTCTGCTACTCGATGAACACGGACGACGTACCCGCCGCCGGAACCAACAACGATCTCTTCATCGTTCCGATCGACGGCAGCAGCGCGTCGAAGAAGATCTCCTCCAGCCCCGGCGCGGACAACTCTCCGCAGTACTCCGCCGACGGCAAATACATCGCCTGGCGCATGCAGCTCAAAGGCGGTTATGAAAGCGATCGCTGGCGCCTCGCCGTCATCGAACGCGCCTCGGGCAAAATCACCGTCCCCACCGAAGCCATCGACCGCTCCGTCAACAGCTTCACCTGGTCGCCCGATTCGCGCCGGCTCTTCTTCACCGTCACCGACCGCGGCCGCCAGTCCATCCAGTTCATCAACGTGGAAGGCGGCGGCGTCCGCACCGCCATCGGCGGCGACAACACCCTCGACGACATGCAGTTCTCCGCCGACGGCCGCACCATCATCTTCACCCGCATGAGCGGCTCGAGCCCGGCCGAAATCTGCAAGGCTTCCTCAGGCGGCGGCTCCGCCATCCCGCTCACGCACCTCAACGACGCCCTGCTCGACCCCTACCAACTCACCCCGCTCGAGGAATTCAGCATCAATGCCGCGGATGGCGCTTCCATCCAGAGCTTCGTGGTGAAGCCGCCCGGCTTCGACGCTTCGAAGAAATACCCCGCCCTGATGCTCATCCACGGCGGTCCGGAAGGCGAGTGGGGCGAAAGCTGGAGCTATCGCTGGAACGCTCAGGTTTTCGCCGGCGCGGGCTATGTGGTCGTGATGCCGAATCCGCGCGGATCGATCGGGTACGGCCAGAAGTTCACCGAAGACATCCAGCTCGACTGGGGCGGCAAACCCTATGACGACATCATGGCGGTCACCGACTACGTCGCCAAATTGCCTTACGTCGATCCCGACCACATCTCCGCCGCCGGCGCTTCCTACGGCGGCTACATGATCAACTGGATTCTCGGCCACTCGAGCCGCTTCAAGGCGCTCGTCTCGCACGACGGCGTCTGGGATCTCAAGGAAGAAGCCGAAAGCACCGAGGAGCTCTGGTTCCCCATCTGGGAGTTCGGCGGCATGCCGTGGGATAACCCGGAGGTCTACGACAAATGGTCGCCGAGCCACTTCGTGAAGGAATTCAAGACTCCCACGCTGGTGATCCACGGCGAACTCGATTTCCGCATCCCTTACAGCCAGGGACTGGAACTCTTCACCAGCCTCCAGATGCGCAAAGTGCCTTCGAAGCTCCTCATCTTTCCCGATGAAGGCCACTGGGTGCTCAAACCCGGCAACAGCGCCTTCTGGTACCAGAACGTAATCGACTGGCTGAATACCTGGACGAAATGAAAGCTCTCTTACTCGCTCTTGTTCTCTTCGCGGCCGGCGCCTGCGCCGTCATCCTTTTCGTGGCCTCCACCAGACCGGAGGTCACGATCGACCCCGCCGTGAAAATCGTCGGCTTCGATACTCCGGTGCACGTGCACCTCGAGAACGGCCACACTCTGCGCTCCATTCAGGCGTCCATCGATCAGGACGGCAAATCGTATCCGCTTTCGAGCACCACCGAACCTTCGAAGTGGTTCGTGCTCCGCGGCCACGAAACCCCGCGCGACATCACTTTCAACGCCGGCAGGAAAGAAGCGCCCGGCCTGCATGACGGCAAGGCCACTCTCGTGGTCACCGCCGTTTCGAACGACCTCCGGGCGCAGGCGAACTCGGCTTCCGCCGATGTCGATGTCATGCTCGCGCCGCCGCACGTCGCCGCCGATGGCGCCCAGCACTACATCAATCAGGGCGGCAGCGAGATGGTCGTGTTCACGCCTTCCGGTTCCTGGAGCGAAGCCGGCGTCAAAGTCGGCGACCGCGCCTTCCGCAGTTTCCCCCTGCCCGATCATCCCGGCCAGTACTTCAGCCTCTTCGCCTTCTCGTGGGATCTCCCCGTCGATACGCCGATTTCCGTCTACGCCACCAACGCCGGCGGCGGCGTGGCAAAGACAGGCTTCTGGTACAAAGTCTTCCCGAAGAAATTCCGCGCCAGCACCATTCCGCTCGAATCGATGAACATCGACCGCATCGTCAACCAGATCGATCCCGAAGGCAAAATCAAAGGCGATCTCGTCCAGCGCTTCGTTTACATCAACAACACTTTGCGCAAGGAGAACAACCAGACGCTCGCCGACCTGCGCAAATACACCGAACAGAAATTCCTCTGGACCGGCGCCTTCCTGCCCATGGTCGACTCCACCGTCGAATCCCGCTTTGCCGACGACCGCACCTATACCTGGAAAGGCAAGAAGGTCGATGAGCAGGTGCATCTCGGCTTCGATCTCGCCAAAGTGGCGCATTCGCCCATTCCCGCGTCGAACGACGGCAAGGTCGTCTGGGCGCAGGATCTCGGCATCTACGGCAACTGCGTCGTCATCGACCACGGCTTCGGCCTGCAGACTCTTTACGGCCACATGAGCGAATTCGCGGTCAAAAAAGGCGACATGGTGAAGAAAGGCCAGATCATCGGCAAGACCGGTTCGACCGGCCTCGCCGGCGGCGATCACCTGCACTTCAGCATGCTGGTCGATGGCGTCCAGGTGAACGCGGTCGAATGGTGGGACCCGCACTGGATCAAAGACCGCATCCTGAGCAAAATGGGCACCGACCTTGCGGCCGACGCGGCACCGGCCGAGCCGGAGAAGCCCGCGGCGACCCCGAAGCGCGCCCGAAAGAAAAAGCGCTGATGGGGCAGATCCGCAATGAAACCTGCGAGTTCATCGACAGCGAACTGCGCGCCCTTTTCCCGGAAGGCTACGAAGTCGAAACCCGCCAGGACACCTACACGCAGGACTACATCATCTGGGTCACGGCGGCCAGCCAGAGCGGAGGCATGGTGCAGCCCTTCCGCATCACGCGCGAGGAATTCCTCGAAGACGACTGGCGCGCGAACGTCCGCCGCCTCGTCGCCGAACTCGGCAACGGCTGAGCGAAGGGCATGTACCCGCGGCTTTGGCCGCGGCCCCGGCGGACGCAGAGCCAGCCGCGCCTGAAGAGTCTGTGTGAGAGCTCCGGTTCACGGGTATTCGGCTGCGAGCGTGGTCCGGAAATTCCGGTACAGACAACCTTTTTCGCGCCGTCCCGGCTCTCACGCAGACGTTTTGTAACGCGAAAAAGGAGTCTGTCCCGGTTTTCCTCAGTGGCTACTCAGGAGCAAAGGCCCTGAGTGCAGTTCTCACACAGTCTCTGAAGGCGCAGGTACATGAACTCCGTATACTGAACCTATGGGCCGCAGACTCTTCGCATCGATCCTCGTCGTGGTGGCGCTGGCAGCGCTGGCATTCGGACAGAGCAGCAGCAAGAAACCGCCTGCCGAGCGCTCCGTGAGCGGCGTCGTGACGAATGACGATGGGAGCCCGATCCCCGGCGCAATCGTGCAGATGAAAGACATGAAAACCCTCCAGGTCCGGTCGTTCATCGCCCGGGACAAAGGCGAATACTATTTCAACGGCCTCTCGACGGACATCGACTACGAATTCCACGCCGAGTGGAATGGCAAGACGAGCAACACGCGCCGCCTCAGTTCCTTCGACAGCCACCCTTCGGTAGTGATCAACCTCCAACTGAAATAGCTTCGAGCCGTTCGTAACCGGGATCGCCCACCGGGATCAATCCCGTTCCACCACACCAGCACGCGCCCGGCGAGGCGCTGATCGGTCGCCAGCTGATACACCGCATCCGCAATCTGCGCCGTTGAAAGCAGCGTCTGCGGCACGCCGCGAAGAGTTCGCTCTTCCGGCGTCAGCGAATCGACATAGCCCTGCACCTCCGGCGTCGCAATCCATCCCGGTACGAGGCAATTGACCCGGATGTTGTCGCGCTGGGCAAGAAAACCGAGCGCCGTCGTCAGCCGGATCACGCCCGCTTTCGCCGCGTCGAAGGCCGGCACTTCCGCATGCCTGCGCCCATGCCCGATCGCCGAAACCGAAGCCATGTTCACGATCGCGCCGCCCCCGGCTTTGCGCATTGGTTCGAGACACACGAGCGTCGCCTGCGCCACCGCCACCAGATCCACCTCCAGCGTTTCCACCCAATGCTCAAACCGCTCCTGCGGATGGTACGGGAACGAAGCATTGTTCACCAGCACGTCCACGCGTCCGAAGGCCGCGACGGCGAAATCGACCATCTTCCGCACAGCCCCGGGTTTGCCCAGATCGACCGGGACAAAAGCCGCCCTGCCTTCGTCCCTGTCGATCACCGCTTTCGTCACGAGGCCGCCGGCGGTATCGTTGTCGGCCACCACAACCGACACGCCTTCCTTCGCAAAGCGCCGGGCAATGGCGCGCCCGCAACCCGGCCCGCCGCCTCCGGTCACGATCACCACTTTCCCGCGCATCGCTTCTACCCGCGGAACGCCATGCCCGCGAAGCTCACCACGCTCTTCGGGTCAATGTTCCACTGCGCGTAGCGTTTCAGCGCGCCACGCGCTTCCGGCACCGCCTTCAGAAACGTGTAAATCGGCGACGATCCGCACCATTTCAGATCGTCGTGGTTCTCCTGCACCAGTTCCCAGAACCCATCCGCATCGCCCGCCATCATGCGTTCCATGCGCTGCATGTCGCGCTCGCGTACTTGCAGCATTTCATCGCGCTCGGCCAGCGCATCGAATTCATCGCCATAGCGCCGTCCGATATGCGCCATGTCGATCCCCATCACCCAAAGCAGCTTGCCGCGATCGCGCGCCGCAATCTCGCCCAGCGCTCCGAGAAACCGCCGCACTTCTTCGTTCTGCTCGGGTTTCCCGCCGCGATAGATGCTCAGCGCATAAGACCCGCACAGAATGGGCACGATCCGGATATCCGGCCCGAAGATCGATTGCAGATAGACGACCTGAAACTCGATCGAATGCTCCACCGAATGGCAGTAATCTTCCATCGACACCGCACCCGGCGCAAGCCGTTCCAGCTCATTCACCAGATCCGGATCCGTCCGCGCGTGCCCCCAGGGCGTCGCATAAGCCTTGCGGGTGAGTCCGAACCGGTCCGGCGCGCCGTAATGCGAGGTGCCCAGAACAACGAAGGTCTTCTCGGCGTACTCCGGCCCGAGCATCCGGTAGGCCGCCCGGTAACACTCAAACCCGCCGGCCGGACTCACATGCGGCGCGGCAATCGCGACGAGGTCCGGCTCATGCCGCTCCGCGCCCGTCATCCATTCATCCATCTGCTCGCGCAGTTCATTCGTCTGCACCGGATAGCCCGACCCCGCATGGGCCGCCATCCGCACCGGCGCCTCGGCAAAGGCCCTGAGCTTCGCTTCCTTCATGCCGGCGAAAACTTCGTCCTCGAGAAACCCGCTTCTCTTCAGAACACCGATGAGCTGCTCCTCGATGTTTCCCACCTGCAGATCGCCCGTGATCTTCACCAGCATGGCCCGCAGATCGAGCTCCGTCTGCTGCCCGTCGAAGCACGTGAGCGCCTGCACGAGCGGCGGCGGAATCACCAGCATCGCGTCGGAATAGCCCATCGAATCGCGAATCAGCAGACCGGGCGTATCCTCCATGGGCGAAGGCATGAAGTCAAGATCGTTACGCAATCGCGGCAGAGGCGAGGACAAGCGTCCATCGTAGTACACTCCAGAATTCGACATGAAAACCGCTTTCCTTTTTCCCGGCCAGGGCTCCCAGTTCGCCGGTATGGGCAAATCCCTGTCCGATGCCTTTCCCGCCGCTCGCCGGCGGTTCGAAGAGGCTGACGACGCCCTCGGCTTCTCCCTCTCGAAGCTCTGCTTCGAGGGCCCGGAAGGGGAACTCAGACGCACCGAAAACACCCAGCCCGCGCTCGTCGCCGTTTCCGTCGCGGCGCTCTCCGTCCTGCGCGCCGAAGCTGGCGAACCGGATTACGTCGCAGGCCACAGCCTCGGCGAATACTCCGCGCTGGTTGCCGCCGGATCGCTCGATTTCGGCGATGCCCTGCGCCTTGTGCGCAAGCGCGGCCGCTACATGCAGGAAGCCGTTCCCGAAGGCGTCGGCGCGATGGCGGCGCTCCTGCGCCTTCCCTCCGAAAAGCTCGACGAAGTCCTCGGGGCAGCCGCACAGGGCGAGGTCGTCACCGCGGCCAATTTCAACTCGCCGGATCAGGTCGTCATCGCCGGCCACAAAGGCGCGGTCGAGCGAGCCATGGAACTCGCCAAAGCTGCGGGCGCGCGCCGCGTCGTTCCGCTTCCGGTCAGCGCCCCCTTCCACTGCCCGCTCATGGCGCCGGCGCAGGAACGCCTCAAGCCCGATCTCGACGCCACCACTTTCCAGGACCTCCGCGTCCCGCTCATCAACAACTGGCAGGCGCGCGAAGTCCGCACCGGAGCCGAAGCGCGTGAAGGCCTCTACCATCAGGTCCCCAGCCCGGTGCGCTGGATGCAGTCGATGCAGGCCCTTGCCGCCAGCGGGGTCGATCGCTGGTTCGAAGCCGGCGCAGGCGCGGTTCTCTCCGGGCTGCTGCGCACCATCGTCGAAGGCGCGAAGTGCATTGCCTTCGGCGAAGCGAAGGATCTCGACAAGCTGAAACAGATGTAGAGTATTGAGCATGACCGGCTACCGCACGCTGCCCGCTCTCTTCGCGCTCGCGGCTCTCGCCCTCGCGCAATCCAGTTCCATGGACGAAAAGCATCGCAACCTGAAGCTCTACGGCGACCGCTTCCGCCCGCTCACTTACGACGAGATGAATCCCGCCCAGAAGAAGATGATCGACCATCTTCTCGAAGGCGAACGCGGCGGCACGGGCGGCCCGTTCAACGTCATGCTGCGCAGCCCGGAAATGGGCGACATCGCGCAGCAGCTGGGCGCCTACCTGCGCTTCCATTCCTCGCTGCCGCGCAAAATGAACGAGTTCGCGATCATCCTCACCGGCCGCTACATGACCGCCCAGTACGAGTTCTACGCGCATCGCCCGCTCGCCATTCAGGCGGGCCTGAGCGAATCGATCGCCAACGCCGTAGCCGAGGGCAAACGCCCGACCGGCATGAAGCCCGATGAAGAAGCGCTCTACAACTTTGTCGAAGAGCTGCTGACCAAAAAGCAGGTGAGCGACGCGACCTTCAAGACCGCCGTCGATCACTTCGGCGAACAGGGCGTGGTCGATTGCATCGCCCTCATCGGCTATTACCAGATCGTGTCAGCCATGCTGAACGTCGATCGCTACCCGCTGCCGGACGGCGCGAAGCCGCCGCTCAAGCCTCTGCCCTAACGTTCCGAGCGGTGCAAACCGGCGAGCGCGATTCTCACGTCGTGCAGCATCTTCTCCACGGCATCGTGGCTGCGCTTGCTGCCGAACCACGCGAAGCCCGGAACGTTCGTGCGTGACAGCGTGATGCTGTCGGCTTCGAGATCGAGGCCGTTGCCGCTCTGCCGCGCAAACCAGTAGGTATTGGTGCGCCAGAGAAACCCGTGATCGTCGCCCTCCGGGAAATAGCCCTTCGAAACGTCCTTCACGTCTTTCTGCTCTTTCATGCTGAGCGAGACGGACTTCGAGATCCAGCGGTGATCGTCGAGATACCGGTAATGGGTGTCGTAGGCGGTATCGAACTGCACGTTCATCCACAGCGTCGCTTCGGTCAGGGTCAGGTGGGAAATGAAGTGCTCATCGCGCTTCGTGCTGTCCGGCCGCATCTCTCCGTCCGCCTTCGTCACATCCGGCTTGAAATTCTTCGGATAGTCGGGGTAATCCTCCATGATGCGGCGCATGTCTTCGATGGTGGCGCCATCCACATGCATGGAGCCGGAGAAGTGATGGATGCTCCCGTTCTCCACGTCGTCGTTGACCCGCGCCTCGATCACCGGCCGGCCGGTATAGTTCGCTTCGTTGCGTTTGCAGCAGGCCGCAGCGTCGATCCAGAGCCTGCCCGAATCGGCAAACGGCTTCATATAGTCGTGCTCGAACTTCTCGATATAGGTGTCAAAAGCCTGAACCGTTCTGGCGTCGAGATGCGCGATGGGCAGAAATGCGGCCTGGAGGATCGTGCAGCCGGCGAGCGCTGCGCAAAACCCCGCGGCGTGGCGTAAACTCATTCTTTTCAATATAGCGACCGCATCCCTCCGAGCCACGCGGTATGTTAACGATTAGTGAGATTCAGTCACGGCTGGATGGCCGACACGCAGCCCGATGCCTTGCGCCTCTATCTCGACCTGAATCACGCCATGTCGCCGCAACAGAAGCTGGACGCGATCTTCGAGATGCAGGAAACCATGAATGCCACGCTGGCAGCGCAGGAACGCGCTCTGCACCCGAACGCCACAGACCGCGAAATCTTCCTGCGCGCCGCCGCACGAAGGCTGGGGCCTGAGCTGGTGAGACGCGCCTACGGCTGGGTCGCGCATGAATGAGGCCCTGAGGCGAATCGTCGCGATACTCACGGAGCTGGGCCTCCCCTTCTTCGCTGCAGGCTCTGTCGCCAGCTCTATCCACGGATTGCCTCGATTCACGCGTGACGTCGACCTCGTCGTAGCGATCACCCCGGACGCTGTCGACCGGCTTGCTTCGAGAGCAGCCGGAGAGTTCTATATGGACCCTGAATACGCCGCCTCCGCAGTCTCGAGCGCGCGGTCCTTCAACCTCATCCATCTCGCCACGGCGTCCAAAATCGATATCTTTCCACTCGAACACACCGAGTTTCAGGCGTCGGAACTCGCCCGCTCGACAGCCGCCTCATGGACGATTCCCGGCCACGAGCCGATCGAACTGCCCGTGGCCAGCCCGGAAGACACCGTACTCTTCAAGCTGTGCTCGTACGAAAAGGGCGGGCGCGTGTCCGATCACCAGTGGACCGACATTCTCGGCGTCGCCTCGCGCAACAAACTCGACTGGGACTATATGCGAGCCTGGGCCCCTGAGCTCGGCGTCAGCGAGCTTCTCGACCGGCTGTACTCCGAGGCCGGTCAGCTCAGTTCGTAAACTTACCGTCCGTTGCGAATCAATGAAAGAAACTCATCCCGGGTTTCTTTCCGGTCGCGGAAGCAGCCCAGCATGGCGCTTGTCACCGTCGCCGAATGCTGTTTCTCGACGCCGCGCATCATCATGCAGAAGTGCTGCGCCTCCGCCACCACGCCCACGCCCTCCGGATCGAGCAGTTCCTGAATCGACTGCGCCACTTCCTGCGTCAGGCGCTCCTGAATCTGCAGCCGGCGCGCGAAGACATCGACGAGACGCGGCAGCTTGCTGAGCCCGATCACCTTGTTCCGCGCGATATAGGCCACGTGGATTTTGCCCCAGAAGGGCAGCATGTGGTGCTCGCACATGCTGAAGAACTCGATGTCCTTGACGATCACCATCTCGTCGTACTTCACCTCGAAAATGGCGTCGTTCACGACGTCCGCCAGATTCGCCCGGTAGCCGCTCGTGAGATAGTGCAGGGCCTTCTCGACCCGCTCGGGGGTCCTCACCAGACCGTCCCGGTCCGGATCCTCGCCCAGCGCCTCGAGCACGGTGCGGATCGCCGGCGCGATCGGCTTGGAGGGCAAAACTTTGACTATTGCGCGTTTCCTGTTCATGGCTGGCCCTGAATCTCACAGATGTTGCGTGCCGTCTCGCGGATGCGAACCTTTTCGAGGCGCGGCTCACCCGACGCAAACGCCGTCTTCCACGCCGCGCGCAGCCGCCGGTCCACTTCGAGAGCCAGATTCTCCGTCGTCGGGACCGCGGCCTCGAACGCCGGCACTTCCTTATTCAGATCGCGATACCGGAACGGCTTCAGAATCTGCTCTTCCGCGAGACCGTCCAGGACGCTTAAATCCGCCACTCTGCCCGTTACCGGATCGACTGGCCCGCATACCGTCACTTCCACCTCGTAATTATGCCCATGCCCGTGGGGATTGGCGCACTTGCCGAAAGTCTCGCGATTCTCTTCCTCGCTCAACTGCGGCGAATAGAGCCGGTGCGAGGCCGCGAACGCATACCGCCGGGTGAGGCGCATGCTCATCCCCGATACTCCACCCATAATTCGCTCGTCTCTTCCACCCGCACCGAATACAGTTTCGCCCGGCCTGAAATGAACGGTTCGAGCCGGTTCCAGATATCGATCGCGATATTCTCGACCGTCGGCACCACGCGGTCGAACGGCTCCACTTCGCGGTTCAGCAGCCGGTGATCGTAGACCCGCAGCACCTTGTCCTCGAGAATGTCCTTGAGGCGCTTGAGATCGAGAATCATCCCCGTCACCGGGTCCGGCTCACCCTCGATCGCCACATCGACGATGTAGTTGTGGCCATGGCCCAGCGGGTTCGCCGCCGCCCCGTAAACCCTTACGTTCTCTTCCTCGCTCAGCAGCGCCGAGCGGCAGATATGCGAGGCCGAGAACTCCACTCTCTTTGAAATCAGCAAGCCGTTGGTGATCCAATAGAATTATAAGAAACCAAATGAAGACTGACCGCATTCTGCAGGCTGGCATCGTCGCCATGCTGTGCGCCTTCGTCGGCGTCCTTTACCTGTCGCTCCACGATAACGTGGTGAAGGTCGGCGACACCGCGCCCGAGTTCAGCATCAAGGCGGACAACGGCAAGGTGCTCACGGCGAAGAACTTCGGCGGCAAACTTCTCATCCTGAACTTCTGGGCCACCTGGTGCCCGCCGTGCGTCCACGAGGTGCCGTCGCTCAACCGGCTCGCTTCCGCGCTCGGCCCCAAAGGGCTGGTTGTTCTCGGCGTCAGCCAGGATAAAGATCCCAAAGCCTACCAGGCGTTCCTCGACCGTTTCCATGTGAGCTACCTGACGGCGCGCGAGCCTTCCGCCGACACGCAGTTCCGCTACGGCACGTTCCAGATTCCGGAAAGCTATCTGATCGACACCAACGGCAAAGTCGTCGAGAAGATTGTTTCCGAGACCGACTGGGCCTCCGAGCAGATGATTGAGCATGTCCAGTCCCTCCTCTGAAGTGATGGAGCGGGTTTCGCTGCCGCCCGCCGCGAAGAAGAAACTCGTCGATCTTCTGGGCCCGAAAGGCTATCTCGACCGGCCTGAGGACCTGACGCTCTACGAATACGACGGCTCGGTCGACAAAGCTTCGCCCGACATGGTCGTCTTCCCGCGCAGCACGGAAGACGTCGTCCAGATCGTCAAAATCACGCGCGAATACAATGTTCCGATCGTCGGCCGCGGCGCGGGCACGGGTTTGAGCGGCGGCGCCATTCCGCGTGCCGGCGGGGTCACCATCGGCTTCTCGCGGATGAACAAAATCCTCGAGATCGATTACGAAAACGAGCGGGCCGTGCTTCAGCCCGGCGTGGTGAATCTCGATATCACGCTCGCCGTGCAGGGCAACGGTTATTTCTACGCGCCCGATCCTTCGAGCCAGCGCGCGTGCACGATCGGCGGCAACGTCGCGGAGAACTCGGGCGGGCCGCATACGCTCGCCTACGGGGTCACGACGAACCACGTGCTCGGGCTCGAATTCGTTCTGCCCGATGGCACCGTGCACTCGACGGGCGGGATGGAACAGGAATCGCCGGGCTACGATCTGGCCGGGCTCCTCACCGGTTCCGAAGGCACGATGGCGCTCGTCACGAAGATCATTGTGCGGCTGATGCGCCAGCCGGAAAAAATCAAGACCATCCTCGCGGTCTATAACTCGCCTTCGGACGCTGCCGATACGGTGTCCGAAATCACGGCCTGCGCGATCACGCCTGTCGCGGTGGAAATGCTGGATGGCGAAATGCTGCGCATGGTGGAAGAAGCCACGCACGCGGGATACCCGCTCGATGCGGCGGCCGTTCTGCTGATTGAGCTCGAGGGGCTGGTGGAGGCGGTCGAGGAGCAGTGCAAGCAGATCGAGGATGTCTGCCGCCGCTGCCGCGCCCGTGAATTCCGCATCGCCCGGACACCGGAAGAACGCGAACTGTTGTGGAAAGGCCGCAAGAATGCTTTCGGCGCGGTGGGGCGCGTCAGCACTTCGTACTACGTGCAGGATGGCGTCGTGCCGCGCACCAAAGTCGCGCCCACGCTCCGCTTCATCGCGCAGGTGGCGGAAAGGCATGATCTCAAGATCAGCAACATCTTCCATGCGGGCGATGGGAATCTGCACCCGATCATTCTTTTCAACAATCACGTTCCGGGCGAGCTCGAGCGCGCCAAAGCGGCGGGCGAGGAGATTCTCGAATACTGCATCAATGCCGGCGGGTCGATCACCGGCGAACACGGCGTGGGGATGGAGAAGAATGAGCTGATGGGCAAGCTTTTCTCCGAGGATTCGCTCGATTACATCGGACGGTTCAAGGTTCTGTCCGATCCCGAGAAACGCCTCAACCCGGGCAAGGTTCTCCCGACGGGGCGGGGCTGCCTCGAAATCCGCCAGAGCCCGCTGACCAGCAGGAACACGGTTTAGCGAAACCTCGGCAGTTCGGGCCCGGATTCGCCGGGTTGGTTCCCCTGCCTCCTTTGTGGTTTCAATGAATTGCCGGGTTTGTTTGTGCATCTTTTGTTTGCATTTTTGCCTGAGTTTCGCCTGATATTCGGATAATGGGCCGGAATTCGGCGCGCGGCGTTGGCAATGGCGTTCCATCGAACCAACAGTGTAAACCCGGGAGGGGGGTTCCGGGCGGGCTTGGATGTAAGGTGTTGAGATCAGGGAGGATTTTGTTGGAAGATTGGCGGAATGGGGCTGAGGCCCCGCGGCGGAATTTGGTGTTTGAGGATGCTGTCCCTAATTTCGAAATCGTATTTGAGTGCGTTGTCCCGCCTTCCCCTGAGCATGATCTCAAACGCCGGTTAACACCTGCAAAAAGCGGACGGCCGGGCAAGCGGAACGCCATGGAAGGCCAAATGGCGCTGGGCTTCAAAGATGCAGCAGGATAGTCAGGGAACGTTCCGTCAGGCGACGGGTATCCCTTCCTTCCGTCAGGCGACGGGTTTCCCCTACCGTCGCTGCAGGCCGAGAGGTTGCTGGCAATTGAAGCTGAAGCTCGCAAGTGCGCGTTGAAACCCATCCTCATACCTTCCGCATGTCGAGGACGGACAAGTCAGGCTTAAGACATAGAATCCGCTCCCCTTCAGCGACACAACAGATTCGCTCTTCCAAGCTGTTCCGGACTTTCGATAGACCACAGTGACCTCGCGGGCAGGGGTGCCATCTAAGGAGACCGGCCGATTTGTCACCACTTCGGCTTGTGACTCCCCGATCTGGTTGGAGGCTTTCAGAAACGCCTGCACATTGTCTTCGAGAGTCATCGGCCTTTCGTCCTCCAGATCTCCCGTGAGCGTCCACCGCGGTTGATTGCGAAGCGCACCGGCCGCGATGCTGACCGCGTTATTTTGCTCAGGAGCGTAAATCGAAGCCCCTCCCTTATCGGTCCCTTCCTCCGCGCGCCAATTGCCAGGATAGTTGACACAAAAGCCCCAGCGTGCGTTGCGATACTCCTTCCGGGCGGAGGGGAGCTGAGCGGCATTTGCGAAGCTCAGCGCCACCCAGAGACTTGGGAGCAACAGCGAGGCGCAAGCAATCCCCCAAATTCGTCTCATTGGCAAATCCCGGCCATTTTCGAGAATCTGGCGAACCATGAATTCACGTTATTCGCCCATTGTTGCCTCAGAGCGGGAGAATCCCCCTCGTACGCTTGGCCTGGCTGGTTAGGTCCACGCAGCCCGTTGTTGCCATTAATTAGGTTTGACAGCGGCGAGACCTTCGTGAAAGAAGCCTTTTCCAGCTTTAGCACTGTTCCGAGGCCACGGCTCAGCGAGCTCGCGAAATTCGTACCGCCGGAGCTAAATGGATCGCGAATGTTTCTTTCGGTTAAAGGAAGCCCGTTACCCCATGATGTTTCAGCTCCCATTATTCCTATCGCCAGTCCTGGGTTCAACCCCGCGTTCGAGAACGCCGCTGCAGCAGCTCCCGCGTCCCATGATGCAGGTGCGAGCTTGTACCTCTTCTGGAAGGCCTGTGCTTGCGCGGGCGCCGCAAATCCGGGGCTATAAAAGGTGCTTGGGTTGTTTAGGCTCAGGGCTGAACATGCATTCGACGGAGGAACCATGTAGCTGGACCTAAAACCCTCCGCGTCTGTGAATGTTGCGACACCAGCGTACGTGGTAAAGCCGCCATTCTGAGGCCCCGGCGGCGACCAGGTAAAGCCAAAGCCGAAGCCTCCGTCGTCTCCGCTGTTGTCGCCCGAGCCGCCGCCCTCGCAGACGTTGCTGCCGTCATTTGGATTGACGCCTTGGTCGTTGCACGGGACCAGAGCGTAAAGCCCAGTCGGATCGATGTACGCCAGCGGGTTATTGAGGACATAGCTGTACATGTTCCACGTCTGCGGATTCGTGGGATCGGCACCGGCGTTCGCGGGGTCCGGCGAGGTGAAGCGTCCGATGGCATTGCCCATGTACCTCGCCTGATAAAACTCCAGGTTCGTCAGGTAGTCGTGGTCCTGGCTCGTGAAACGAGCGGTGACGCTGTCGGCAATCGAGTCCGTCGTTTCCCAGGCTGACGTCCTTCCAGCCGTGCCTCCGAAGATCTGCGTTCCGAACGGCAGGTAGTCATGAAGGAGCGCGTAGCTACCGGTCTCGTTCGTCACCATGCGCGTGCTGCCGAGATGATCCCAGCTCAGGTAGCACGTCAGGCAGGGCGGAAGGGTAGTGGATGCGGCGGTGTATTCGGCGGCGAGATTGCCGAAGGCGTCGTGGACGTACGTGGTGACGGTTCCGTTGTTGTTCATCGAAACCCGCTGGCCTGATCCATCATAGCCGTACGTGACGACGCGTCCGCTGCCGGTGTTGTCGTCGGCTTCGTATTGCCGGTTTTCGATGTCGTATTTGAGGTTCGAGCTGCCGAGGACGGTCTGGTTCCCGTTTGCGTCGTACGATCCGCCGGCGATCCGGTTCAGTGAAGAGTAGGAACTGAGC
>Ga0187771_10001309_pt1 | contig 16471 bp, 15 predicted proteins | sample 0116_SJ02_MP15_1_FD_133139 | JGI IMG/M metagenome (GOLD analysis project Ga0187771, IMG submission 133139) | Tropical peat soil microbial communities from peatlands in Department of Meta, Colombia - 0116_SJ02_MP15_10_MG | ecosystem: Environmental > Terrestrial > Soil > Wetlands > Peat | place...
ATGAACCCTTCCTACCATGCAAGCGGTTAGGAAACCCGTGGGTGGGAGACCTCGATGACGACGGTCGTCCCAGACCATTCCCGAAACGGTTGCCCACCCACTTCCCTCATAACACAATCCCGAGCGCAGCTGTTCTTCAAGCGGAGCGAGGGATCTCCCGCGCAAACACGCTCTGTGCTTGGGAGATCCCTCGCTCCGCTTGAAGAACAGCTGCGCTCGGGATGACGCCGAAAGAGAGCTCATTCAGATAAACTCGATGCTTGCTTCTTTGGGTAACCGATTTTACTCCGGCCACCCGTGTTTCATCGCCTTGGCGAATTTCTCGGTCGGCAGCGTGTTCAGCACGTCGTCGCGCGTCAAACCGGCGCGCCGCGCCTGCAGAATGCCGTAGCGAATCTTCTCCATGTGCGAGGTGTGATGAGAATCGGTGTTGATGACGATCTTCACGCCCTGCTGCTTGGCCTGCCTCAGATGAACGTCATTGAGATCGAGCCGGTCGGGATACGAATTCAGTTCCATGGCGACTTTGTTTTTGGCGGCTGCGGCGAGCACGGCCGCCATATCGAAATGATACGCATCGCGGCGCAGCAGCAGCCGACCCGTGGGATGTCCGAGAATCGACGTGTTCGGATTATTCACCGCTTTCAACAGCCGCTCGGTCATCTTCTCCGGCTCCTGATTGAAAACCGAGTGCACGCTGGCGATCACGAGATCCATTTGCGCCAGCACATCGTCAGACAGATCGAGGTCGCCGTCGGCGAGAATATCGACTTCAATCCCGGCGAAAATCGTGATGCCCTCAATTTGCTTTCCCGCTTCGCGAATGCGTTGGATGTGCTCGACCGCGCGCTTGTCGTCCAAGCCGTTGGCGAAGGCCAGGTTCTTGGAGTGGTCGGTGATGGCGATGTACTTGTAGCCGCGCGCCTTGGCCGCCTCGGCCATCTCGGCAATCGTGTTCTTGCCGTCGGTTTCGACGGTGTGCATGTGCACGTCGCCTTGAATATCGGCCTCCGTGATCAGCTTGGGCAGGGCGTGTTTCTCGGCCAGATCGATTTCGCCCAGATTCTCGCGCAGTTCGGGCGGAATGTAGTCGAGATTGAGTTTGGCATAGATTTCTTCTTCGGTCTTTCCCGCGACCGGCCTCTCGCCTTCAAGCGTGGCTAAGCTGTACTCGTTCAGCGTGTATCCCATTTTCAGAGCGCGAGTGCGCAGGGCAACGTTGTGGGCTTTCGAGCCGGTGAAGTATTGCATGGCCGCGCCGAAAGATTCGGGCGGGAGCAGGCGCACGTCCACTTGCATGCCGCTGCGCACGCGGAAGCTGATTTTGTTGTCGCCGCTGGCGATGACTTCCATGAGCGGCGGATACTTCGCCACGTAGGCGATCGCCTTCTGGCGGCCTTCTTCCGAGGTGCAAGCTTTGCCGGTGACGAGAATGTCCAGGTCGCCCACGGTTTCGCGGCCGCGGCGCAGCGATCCAGCAGGCGCGATCTTGTCGATGCCGGAGAACCTCTTCAAGTATTCCGTGAGCTTTTCCGCTTCGGCTTCGGCAGCATCAATCAGAAAGCGGCCGCTGATGCGGTGGTAATCTTCAATCGCCTTGAGCAGCTTGGCTTCGTGCTTCTCGCCCATGCGCGGCAGGATGCGGATTTTGCCCTCGCGCGCGAGTTTTTCCACGCCGTCCACGTCGCAGACCTTGTAGGCACTCCAGATGAGCGCGATCGTCTTCGGCCCCAGGCCCTGAATCTTCAGCAACTGCAGCATCGAGGGGTGATACTTCGCGAGCAATTCGGCCTGCACGGCGAGCTTGCCGTCCTTGAGCAGTTCCTGCAGATTGGCGAGCATGCCTTTGCCGATGCCCGGAATCTCGAGGACTTTCTTGGGTTCGGTGATGATGTCTTTGATCTGCTCGGAATGATTCTCGATGGCCTGCGCGGCGTTGCGGTAGGAGCGGATGCGAAACGAATCCTGCCCGTCAATTTCGAGCAGGTCGGCCGTCTCGTAGAGGACGTTGGCGATAGCCTTGTTGTCCATGTTTACTCTGTCCCGGGACAAGGTAAGAGTAAACAAAGTTGGACAGGAGGGCCAGAGGCGCGGGGCTTAGCGTCTTCACATACGGACGGCGCACTACGCTATTGCAGGATGGTCGCGCTACGCAACCTTGGTCACGTTCGCTGCCTGCGGTCCTTTTTGACCTTCGGCGATTTCGAACTCGACTTGGTCGCCTTCTTGCAGGCTCTTGTATCCATCCGCGGCAATGGCGCTGTAATGAACAAAAACGTCGGGGCCACCGGCGCGGCCGATGAAACCATACCCCTTGGCGTTATTGAACCACTTGACGGTCCCTTTCAGACGTTCCACGTAAATCCCCTTCTTTCTGCACGCCCTTTTTTGGGGGAAGGACGTGCCCCACAGTCTCGTTACATGCATTGTCGGGCGGCAGGCGAGGGCTGTCAAGGGAGTGGGTCGTGACATCGGTAAGGAGAGACCGTAAATGGGAAGTGGAGTGATCTGGTGGAATTCTGAGGCCTGCGGGCTTGCGAATCCATAGAGGACTCGCGCTCAAACCCTCTATCGCGAAGCTCGCCGAGGAATGCCGCGAGGCGCACGAAGAAGCTCAGAGGAGTGCCGCAGCGGCGCTGGCAGGGAAAGCGGCGTGATCGGCCACTGGCGCTAGGCCCTACAGCTTCTTCCCGGAATGCTCCCGTGCGACGTGCGTGCGCAACGAGTGATCCAGCCAGAGCAGAGAGGCGATCGTCTTGGCGTCGCGGATTGTCCCGTGAAGAACCATGTTTACTGCCGTGTGCAGCGGGACCAAACGTTTGTAAATGACTTCGTCGTCCTCCGGTTGCGCTTGGCCGGCACACAAGCCGGTAGCCATGTAAACGGCTATGGTCTCGGCGACGAATCCCGGACTGGCGTAGAAGCGCAAAACGCGCCGCCAGCGCGAGGCGGTGTAGCCAGTTTCCTCAAGTAGTTCACGCTGGGCGGCCTTGAGCTCCGATTCGCCCGGATCGATGCGTCCGGCGGGCAATTCCCACAAGTAGTCTTTGGCTGCGTGCCGGTACTGGCGCTCGAGAAGAACGCGAGGCGTCGAGCCGGAATCGTCCACGGCCAGCACCACGACGGAGCCGGAATGACGGACCACATCCCGGCGCACGCGCACGCCGCCCGGCTCCTTGACTTGGTCCGTCGTTACCCAAAACACCGGCCCGCGATACACAGTGCGGGAGGAAATAAGGCGGGCATTGCTTGGGCTGTGGCGGGCAGAAGATTTGGCCATGACAACAATAATAGTTTAATCGGTTAGGATTCATTGAAATGGGGGGAAAGAGGCAGCTCCGATTCGACGGCCCCGCGCTTTATGCGGCGCTGGATGAGCAGCGGCAGGCCCGTGAGTTGTCGTGGCATGAACTTGCCGGCCAAATCGGAGTGGCGGATTCAACCATTCGCAACACGAGAAACGGCGGCCCGATGGAGACCGATGGGATTCTGGCCATGCTGCGCTGGCTCAAGCGCAGGCCGGAGGACTTCAACCGTGGAGCGAAGCAGTCCCTCGCTTCCACCCCGCTTCCTCTCAAGTTTGGCCGGTTGAACACCGTTGCGCTTTATGAAGCCCTGGATGCGACGCGGCGTTGCCGCGGCCTGACCTGGAGCGCACTTGCAGTAGAGATCGGGGGCGTCTCGCCGAGCATGCTTACGCATCTTTCCCGAGGTGGTCGCGCTGAGATCAGCCTTGTGGTCGCGGTGGCAGCGTACTTGGGCCGCGACGTTCTCAGCTTCACACGTGCAAAGTGAGTCTTCGGCTCGGAACGAAATCCGGAAGCCGTTGAGCGGAAGCCGGAAGCCGAGCTCCTTCTGCTATCCTTCCCGGCATGGCTACCAAGCCGCGAATTGTCATTGTTGGGGCAGGGAATCTGGGGACGGCTCTGGCCTTGTCGCTGCGGCGGGCAGAGTACACGATCGAGACAGTAGTTGCGCGGGCGCGCGGGATGTCGCTGAAGAAGGCGCAAACGCTGGCGCGACAGGTTGGTTCGAAGGCTTCGGTTGGTCTGCCGACGAAAGTGCCGGCGGAGATCGTTTGGTTTTGCGTGCCGGATCGCGAGATCGCGCCGGTAGCACAGAGCTTCGCGGCCAAAATCAAATGGCGAGGAAGAATCGCGCTGCACTCCAGTGGCGCGCTCACAAGCGATGAGTTGGACGCGCTGCGACAGCGGGGAGCGTCGGTCGCGTCGCTGCATCCGATGATGACGTTCGTGCGCGGATCCCAAGTTCGGCAACCCCATCCATCGCTGGCGGCGGTGCCGTTTGCGGTCGAAGGCGACGGCGCAGCTGTGCGCTTGGCGCGGCGCATCGTAGACGATCTCGCGGGCTATGTCCACGCCATCCGCAAGCAGGACAAAGCTGCCTATCACGCCTGGGGAGCGTTTGCTTCGCCGCTCTTTACGGTACTGCTCGCTGCGGGAGAGCAGGTCGCGGCGATCGCAGGCGTGAAGCGCACGGAAGCGCGGCGACGGGTGATTCCCATCCTGCTGCAGACGCTGGCTAACTACGCCTCGTTCGGCGCGGATGGTGCGTTCAGCGGGCCGATTGTCCGCGGCGATGTGGACACGGTGCGACGGCACCTGCGGGTGCTCGCGCAAGTGCCGCCCGCGCGCGACGTCTATCTGGCCCTAGCCCGCGCCGCCCTGCGTTATCTGCCGGCAAAGAGAAGAGGCGAATTGGCGGGCGTGTTACGAAGGACGCTGCGGTGCTAAGGGGAACGGTCCTAGGGGCAAGAGCAGACATTACGCGCCGTACCGGGGCATCTTGAGTAAATGCCGTCGGTGACGTACATTCGACTCCGAGGTGTAGAGCCATGTCATGGTTCACGAGAAATCTAAAGAAACCCGTATTTATTTTCGTAGTTATTCTGCCATCTGCTCTCATCGCGGAGCTTGTGATTCTCGAAGGGGTCGTCGGGATTAGCTTTCCTCTAGATCGCGGTTCTGCGGTGTCAAGTTACGAGATCCAAGAGAAGGGGAGGGATCTGCATTTCATAACACGCAACAAGCGATTTAGCATCGTCGATCTCTGGAGCCAACACGGGTCCGCGCGCGAAGCGCTCGTCTTGCGCGAGTCGGTTGTCACCGACCGGCAAGACGGAATTGAAGGCGATAGATCGACGGTGAAGATTGAGGCGCTTGACGGCAACGCCGTCAGATGGAGCTTCGAAGAGGCTGGCGAGGCCGGACAGCCACTCGGCCAGCTGTATGAAGTAACGAAGTTTGGTTGCTGCGACGCCCCGAATACATACACTTACTTTTCCCTCCGGGACGGCAGCAAGCTCCGCACTACTCATACGAAGCTAGGCCCCGACGAGTTCGAGGCGCTTGAGAAGCCGCTCTACAATTGACCGCCGCTCGCTTTCGGATTGCGGGCCGCCAGCGTGAGCGCGGCCAGCACGATGAACGGAAACACCGACGCCATATCCAGCGGCATGTAGAAAATCGGCCGGGAATAGAACTGCTGACGGGTCAGCAGTGGGCGCAAGACGATCACGACCAACGAAGTGATCCACGGCCACAGCAGCGTTACTGTTCCTATGGCTAGCAGAGCTTTCAGCGGCCATCGGGCTGACAAACGCCGCCATTGCGAAGCCAGCAGGAGAGCGCCGGGCAGTAGAATCATGTGATCGTAAATGGCTTGTCCGGGAAGCACTGCAATGGTTGTGATCGCGAGCAGAATGGTCAACGTGAACCAGAACGCGGGCGAATCGGCCGCGGCTGCGCGGGTACGCCAGGCGAGCAGGGCCGCGGCGACGAGCAGGCCGATCGTCACCGCGAGCGAGGCCGGTCCGGCAAGACGCGGGCCCAGCAGCGACCCAAGAAATCCGCTTAGCAATGGCGGAGGATTATAGCCGCGGTACTCGACAATAACGTGCACCCAGGAGCGGATCCAGAGGGGCCAGACGACGAGAGATCCTCCGATCAATAAGAACAGAATCGTAAGAAATCCCGCGAAGAAGCGGGCGCGGCGGTGCCAGCCGTGCAAGCTCCAGACCAGCAGATAGAGAATTGCCAGCACCGTCACTTGCGGCTTGATGGTCGTGAGGGCTATGAGAACTCCGCCGAGCAACAGCTTGTCGCGCTGGAGGGCCAGAATCGCGGCGGAGAGCATAAAACCCACTAGCAGACCGACTTGCCCCGCATACACACCCTCCAACACCGGATAGCTGCATAACGCCAGCAGCAGGATCACAGTCACCCAAGGCCAGTTTGGGCGCCAGCGCAAGGCCGCCATCCAACAGAAGACGCTCGCCGCCGCGAGCGCTGCTACCACGCAGGCAAACGCGACGCGCGCCACGGTAAAGGGCAATTCCGCGACCGGCCAAAACAGCAAATCGGTGAAGGCAGGATAAGGAAACAAGCGGCGGTCAATCGGGTCGGTGGGAATGTGCGGATCCAGCGCGCGGCCATATAGGCCGGTCTGAATTTCCCGCGTCATTTCGGGGCTGTATGGATCGTTGCGTTGCCGCAGCCATGCGCGCGAAGTCACCCATATCTGGTAGAAGTCGTTGCCGAACGCGTAACCATCAATCTTGCGAGCCGCGCGCACCTCGAGTGCGCGCGGGATCAGGAGACCCTGGTGGTAATAGAGAATCGATGCCGCACCCAGGAGCGCGAGGCAGAGAGCGACGAGAGCGAAGCATGACGGGCGCTTTTCGGGAGCGAGCTCAGTCATGTGCAAGACAGCACGATCAGATTATTCAGCGTCGCAGAACATAGTGACAAGCAATAAGTTGTCATCCCGAGCGAAGCGAGGAACCCGCTTGCGGGCAAGCCAAAAAAGCAGATTCCTCGCGCCAAGACCGGGCGCTCGGAATGACAGTTCTGTTCTTACTACTCGGACGTGAACAAATGGCCGAGTTTCTCTTTCTTAGTTCTGAGGTAATCTTCGGCGTGGGGGCTGGGAGTGACCTCGCAGGGCACGCGTTCGACGACGCGCACGCCGGCGCGCTCGAGAGCCTCAACTTTATCGGGGTTGTTCGAGAGTAGCCGGACCCCGCTGACGCCGAGAGATTTTAGAATCTCGGCGGGAAGCGCGAATTCGCGGTGGTCGGGCCTGAAGCCGAGCTGTTCGTTGGCCTCGACCGTATCGAGCCCGGCGTCCTGCAGCTCGTAGGCTTGCAACTTCGCCATCAGGCCGATGCCGCGTCCCTCCTGCTGCTCGTAAATCAGGATGCCAGCGCCTTCGGCGGCAATGCTCTCCAGGGATAACTCAAGCTGCTGGCGGCAATCGCAGCGTAGGGAATGGAAGACGTCTCCGGTCAGGCACTGGGAGTGAATGCGGACGAGCGGCACCGCGGCCTTCACGTCGCCCATGACGAGAGCGACCGCCTCTTCGACGCGGTTCTGGCCGTTGGAGGCGAAATCCCCGCGAAAGCCGTAAATGCGGAAATGGCCCCATCGAGTGGGGAAATCCGCCGATGCTACCTGCTCGACAGCGTTATTACTCACACGATTATTATAGCGGGCGAGCGCCGGCAGCGGGCCGATGGAGAGAAGTTGCGGCGGAAGTGAAATCATTTACGGATCGTAGACCGCGCTGGGCATACCGGCATGCCGGGCCGCATCTGTTCAAGACGCTGTTTCTCGCGGTCGAGTCGCTGCTGCATTTGCTGCAAACGCTACAGCTGCAAAAGCTGTTGGCGGCCTTGATTATTTAGGCCGCTGCGCGGCGTGCGGGTTCGGGATCTGCTGGGGGTTCCGGCAAAATCGGCTCCAATGCAGTCTTTAGGGCAGTGCCGCCGCACGGCTTCCCGAATGGGTAGTTTTCTACCCACAACCGCAAGAGCGTTCATCTTGACAGCGCAGTCTAGCTGAGGAGAAGATAGAGTCTCCTCCTCGAACTCCCCCAAACGCACTCATTTTCGGCTCGGCAAGTACGCGGGCGTGCGCGCGCTTTAACAATCGATTGACGTTTCAAAGACAAATCCAACGGAACCCATGGCACAGAATACGAATATGAATCGGAATCGAGCTGGCTCGTGGAAACATCTACTTGGCCTCAGGTCAAAGAGTGCGTGGCGCGTTTTAATGATGTTGCTCGGCGTTTCTGCCTCGACAGTATTGAGCCTCGAAGCGCGGGCGGCAGCTGGCAATCAGTCGCGTCCTCTGCAGCAGCCGCCGCGAATCCGCCACGTGGTGATTATCGTCCAAGAGAATCGCACGCCGGACAATCTATTTCACGATCCCGTGTTGATCAGCCACGGCGCCGACATCGCCGGCGCGGGTCTAAGTTCTGGCAGGATTGTGGCGTTGACCCCGGGTCCGCTGTCTATCGATTACGATCTGGATCATAGTCACACGGCATTCGAGACAACATACGACAAAGGAAAAATGGATGGGGCCGACCTCATTGGGGTCCTGTGCAACAAAGGAGCAGTCGGTTGTCCGCCGCCCCTTGCGGCATACAGGTACGTGAATCCGAATGAAGTACAGCCGTACTTCCAACTTGCCGAGCAGTATACGTTCGGCGACCGCATGTTCCAGACCAACCAGGGACCGAGTTTTCCGGCGCACCAGTTCTTGATTTCGGGCACTTCGGCGCCCACGGAGGCTAGCGATCTGTTCGCATCCACTAACGTGTTTCCGGGCAACGGCGCCGCGGGCTGCATCGCCCCGCCGGGGTCGATTGTGGGTTTGATCGACCCGGCGGGCGTTCAATCCTCGCGCCAATACCCCTGCTTCGAACACACCACTTTGACGGATTTGCTTGAGGCCAAAGGCATCTCGTGGCGTTACTATACCCTCTCTGCCGGCTCCATCTGGACCGGCCCAGCCGCCATCCAACACATCTGCCAACCGGAAATCAAAGGCGCCGACCTTGTGTGCACTGGCTCGGCGTGGAGCAACGTGATCATCCCCCAGACCCGGATATTGACCGACATTGCCATGCACCAGCTGGCCGAGGTGAGTTGGGTCATCCCGGACGGGAGAGCATCCGATCACTCCAATCTCAACAATGGTTCGGGGCCCTCCTGGGTGGCTTCCATTGTCAATGCCATCGGCAGCAGTCCGTACTGGGGCGACACGGCAATCTTCATCACTTGGGACGATTGGGGCGGCTGGTACGATCACGTTGCGCCACCCAAAGTGTTGGACAACTGCTCGGAGTGGGGATGCGGGTATGTATATGGCTTCCGCGTGCCGCTGATCGTGGTCTCGCCCTATGCCAAGACGAGCTACATTTCGCACGTGACTCACGATTTTGGCAGCATCCTGAAGTTCGTAGAGGAGACGTTCAACCTGCCGTCGCTGGGCTACGCCGACGCTCGTGCCGACGATTTCTCGGATTGTTTCGACTTTAATCAAACGCCGACCGCGTTTCGGAAGATTTCCGCGCCGATCGCCGCCCAGCACTTCCTGAGTGACCAGCAGCCGCCCATAGACCCGGATGACGACTAGGCCTGCGGTCAGATGAGCGGAAACCCGGCGGTTCCCGCGAACCGGCGATCACAAGAAAATGGGCCGTCATGATGACGGCCCAGTCGAACCCCCACTTGAGGAATCTAGAGGACGTCTCGCACGATTCGAGTCTCGAGCGTCACACTACCGTTGCTTGCCTCACCAGTGGTATAGACCAGCGCCGCCGCTTGCGCAAACAGATTAAGCGGCGTTGCCGCGACCAAGGTCGTTTTGCCCAGCGTGACCGTAACCGTGTACAGCCCGGCAGGAAGACTGACATCCAGCAGGCTGCCCCGATCTACGGTGTAGCTGTAAGACTTCGAGGTCGCCGTGTTCTCGAATGTCACTTCGACCGGCGCGGCGTTGGCGGCCTGGGCAAACAGGATCCGGCTCATGCCTGCGGCCACCGACGTGAAGTCGTTGGTGAACGTCAGCAGGGTTGGCGCTCCATCTTCAGTCAGCGCGAACACCGCCGAGATGTCAGTCCGCGGATCGATCGTGACATCTTTGTCGATCAGCGGAGGGTTGCTGCATGGCGCCAGCGTGTTGGCGATACTAACCTTCACGTTGTAGCTTCCCGGTTCGAACGTGAGCGGGCCCACGATCGTTCCGAAAGCCATGCCGTGCTCATTGCAGGCCTCATCGTTCAGCAGAACGTCCACCGGGTAGGCGGGATCCGTAGCCGGCGAGCGGTCTCGTCCTGCAATTCCCTGGACCAGAAACATGGAAGACGCGAACGTGGCCGTGCTGAATGCGGCGCACAACAGGGCCAGCGCAAAACTCAGGCGAATCAACTTTTTCATAGTTTTCTCCAAAGGTACGTGCGGGTGGCTATCGGCCCCATAGCCAGCATTGACGGTGACGAGCGCCGCTCGATGACGATTTGCTGATGTCAGTGAGAGCTTCTGGCTCTCGGCTTGTTTGAACCCCGCATCTGCAGCGAAGTTCCGGCCGCATTGGAAAATTCATCAGGACGAAATCAGCAGGATCGCAAACGTGAATCCACTTGCAGGGAGATTCAAGTACGATCCAACGCTAGCGGCGCGCCTTGAACGGGAAGATAGCGTCTTGCTTGGAGCGAATGGGCACTCCATTGCGCGTGGCTGGGTGAAAGTGCCAGTCCTCGAGCGCCGCCAGGCACTTGCTGTCGATCTCGGGGCCGAGGCTCTGCTGCACGATCCTGCTGACGATTTCTCCGCGCTCATCGATCGTGATCTCAATGACTTCGTTGCCAGCGGACGCGGGTAACTCCCAGGGATAGACGACGGGGTCGGAAGTCGTGATCGGCAACGCGGGGCGAATTTCGTCGCCGGAGAATGAGCCGCGGGTCAAGGTTCCATAGGGAAGGCCGGCCTGCGCACCGTGACCCAAAGCAGAGAACGTCTGAGTCTTGGAATTGTCTTCCGCCTCGGTGCGCGTAAGCGGGGCCTGGGGCCACAGGTTCGCCAGGCGCGTCTGCTTTTTCCAGATCAAATTCGAATGGCCAAGTCGCTGGCGGCGATAGCGCTCGGTGGTGCTGTCCGGCGAACTGTGCGTACTGTCATCGAGAGACTGGCTGGGCCAGTACAGGCGTGTGACGGAATTTCCATTCTGCCCCATGGCGACCGACGAGGGCGTGAGCCGCAACGGCTCAGGCTCATGCAGCAGCCAAGCCAGCAGAAGCCCATGAAGCGCTATCGAACCCAGCCGGAACCAGGTCAGGCGGCGAGCGCTCGCGGAATTCAATTGCGCAAACACGGTCGATCTCCCTGCGGACTGGACATCGCGGTACTAGGTCGATTAGACGCGGCGGAACGAATTCCGTCAAAAAAGATTTTCCTGCTGCGGCTGCGGGTCCTGCGGGCAGCGTCGGAATCACCCCGCGGTTTTGTGCGGCTATTCGAACGCTGTTAGAATGGGTTGCGATCCAGGGCCAACCTGCGTGGGGCTATAGCTCAGCTGGGAGAGCGCATCGTTCGCAACGATGAGGTCGTCGGTTCGAGCCCGACTAGCTCCACCATCTTCTAAATCACTTGTAGCGCCGCTACGGGCATTCTGTCCCATAAATCGGCTTGCCTGACGGTATTTGCCTCAAATTCTGTTCTTCCAAGGTCGAGGATCAGAAGAGATCGCAGATCGCGGCGAAAACCTGTTCTCCTCAGGGAAATGCAAGGGGATACAGTGGAGCACCGTTGTGCTCCACGCAGTGCTCTCAGAATTTGCGCCCGCGTTACCGCCGTGAAAGGGCAAAACGGCAATTTGCGGGCCTTTGTTGGTGTTTCATGTGTCTTGATACGGGTCTGTACGCCGTTCGGTCTTGCGGCGATTGGTGGGTGTCAGCGGTCGTTTGTAGGTCATGATCGAACCCATTATGTCACCACATCTGCATCCGAATCGCTGCATGCTGTATGCAGCGTGTTGGCCGCTGCAGGACCCCTTTTTTGCTGACTCCAGGCCCGTTTCTACAGCGCTTTGTTTTGCAACCAGGGATGTAATCGCTAATGCCGCTCGATCTTTTTGTCGCGGTCGGACTCTCCGTCGTGTCAGAGCAAATTGAAGCGCGTGCGCCCGGCTTCTCCACACATAGTGGGCTCATACGATCTATTCGGACAGCCCAATCCGGTCAACTGCGGGCTTCGCAGAACTTATTTCCTACGAGTGGGTTTGTTAGGAATGAAACGGAGTCTTATCAGGAGCGGGCAATGAACTTAAGCAGCCTTAAGCACATCGTGCAGAGATGTTCCATATTGCTGGTCATTCTCAGCGTAACCGCGCTCAACGTAACCGCGGTTGCTATGGCGGGTGGGCGTCCACAAAAGCAAGAGGAGCACAAATCCGCTCCCAGCAGGCCGGCGTCACATCCGGCCCCACACGCTTCGCATCCGGCGTCACACCCATCACACCCCGCTCCACATGCGTCACACCCCGCTCCACACCCGTCACAACAGGCGTCACATGCGTCACATCCGGCAACGGCGCACAAGTCTACACCGAGTAAACCGGCGACGCACCCGGCTCCGGCGGCACACGCAGGAGGGCATGCAGAAGGAAGGGAGCCTAAAGGGGCTGGTGAACACGCGACGACACCAGAGCATTCTCCTGCTGGTGAACACGCGGCGGCGACTGAGCATTCTCCGGCGGCCGAGCACACGGCAAACGCCGAGCATTCGCCGACGGCATTCAGAAATGTTTCTTTGAAAGGCGGTGGGTCTGCGAGCATCGGCCCCAATGGACAAATTCGCTCGGTGGATCACAACGGCATGCACATTGACCACGGGTTCAGCAGCGGACGCACGGTGGTGAGTGAACATAATGGCGTGCGCGTGGTGAACACCGGGCGGAATAGCGGATACGTGCAGCGGTCCTACATGACCGTCGGTGGCCATTCCTACTATTCGCGTACGTACTTTTCCCATGGTTCCTACCATACCGCCGTTTACCGCGGCTACTACTGGCACGGTCATGCTTATTACGCCTTCCATGCGGGCTTCTGGTTTCACCCGGGATTTTATGCCTGGGGTTTTCACCCCTGGGGTGCGCCGGTTTACTGGGGCATCGGAGCGTGGGGTTGGGGAGGAGCGCCGTGGTGGGGCTTCTATGGCGGGTGGTTCACGCCTTATCCCTACTATACGGCGCCGGCGTACTGGTTGACGGACTACCTGATTGCTGCAGAATTGCAGTCGGCGTATGAGGCTCGACAGACGGCAGAAGCCGACGCAGCCGTCGCGGCGGCGAGCTATGGAAGTGAACCTGCTCCTGCCGCATCCGCTTCGACGACGGTAACGCTGACTCCTGAAGTCAAAGAAGCCATTGCCGACGACGTGAAAGCAGAATTGGCCGTGCAGCAGGCAGAGGCGGAAGTGAGTAGCACATCAGGCACTCAGGTAGCGGCGTCAGCTTCTGTCAATACTCCGGCGCCGAATGGCGGGGCCGAGGCCCAAGCTGCGGCTACCGCCGATAACACGGTGTCGAATGGCGGATCGGCCGCCCAGGCAACGCCAACTCCGGCCACTGCCCAAAGCAGTGCACCAGTCGATGCTTCAGCCAATACTAAAGAGGAGGTTCCGCCGGCGCTCGATCCGGCCAGACGGACGTTTGTCGTGGACAGCAATCTCACCGTAACGGCGAACGGGCAGGAATGCGGGCTGACCGGGGGTGACGTACTTACGCGTCTCACCGACACTCCGGATCCGAACAACATGGTGAGCGCAAGCGTCTCCGCCAGCAAGAAGTCGGACTGTGCAGCCGGGCTGACTGTCTCCGTTAAAGTCGATGACCTGCAGGAAATGCAAAACCACTTCGACGAACAACTCGACAACGGCATGAAGGAGCTGGCCAAGAAGCAGGGTACAGACGGTATGCCGAAGGCGCCTGACACCGGCATCGTGGAATCGGACATACCGGCCCCGGAGCCTGACACGACGGCGGCAAAAACTCTTGAAGACCAGCAAAAGGCGGCCGATCAGGCCGAAACGCAGGTCAAGCAGGAAGCTGCCGCACCTGCGCCAGCGCCAGCTGCGCCACCCGATAGCCAGCAGTAGAGCACGACCTGCCAAATGGCGGTCTTCACTGATCGCCTGGTAGTCGAGCAATTGGAGGGGGCGTCGGTCACGACGCTCCCTTTCTCTTCGCTTCAATTAGCAGCTACAATCATCGCACACGGGAACGCTCGTGCAAGCGGTAGACGAAGCTGGCGGTGAGGCGCAAGTTGTTCTGCGTCTGAATCACCCGGTTGGAGTCAGCGTAAGCCGTGCGTAAGTAGTCGCCGGTGAAGCGGAATCCGACGGGGCCGAACAGAGAACGTTCGATTCCTGCCCCCAGCATGTACGCGGGCCGTTCGACATATCCATGCAGATAGCGTCCGCCGCTGGCGGGAAATGCGCTGTCTACCAAGCCTGCCCCTGCCATGCCGTGCAAGAAAAAGCGGGTGTTTCGACTCTCTACGGGATAGAACACGGGGCCGGCGAGAAGACTAAGGACATAGCCGCCGTGCCCAGTGCCAAAGACATCGGAAGTGCGAACGTAACCGGCGTCTGCGGCTACGCCCCAGCGGGGCAGGATGCCGATCCGCCCGCCGACATCCAGGCCGTAGAGGTTCACGCGACCGGCGCCGGGAATCTGCGTCGAAAGATAGCTGTAGCCGACGTTAATGTCGTAAGACGGGCCATAGGCTGCGGCGGGCGGAGCTTGACCGTAGTTCTGCGCCAGTGCCGGCGCCACCAGCACGAGCGCGAGAAGCGCGATCTTCGCGAGAGCTCGCGGATGGAAAAGCGAGCGGTTCCACGGTGTTGGATGCTTGCAATCGGGTGTAGCCATGCCTTCTCCCAGACACGAAGCCAGCGCGATTGTGGAACTCTGATCCTTACAGTACCGGGATTTGGATGGGCGGAAAACGTGACCACAGCTTATGGACCTAAAGTAACAAGCCTTCGGACCTTAAGTAACAACCGGTTCGCGAAGTGATATCATTCTCTGTGAATCTGCTGCGGCTTGATCTTCGAAGATACGTCTGCGAGCGGCTGGCTCCTTCCGGCCTGTAATTCGACTTCCACGGCAACACTCTGAGCTGTTTTCCGGTTCAACTTAACTGAAAACGCGCCTCGTTGGCCAAAACGCGCGGTCTTGGCCGGCACGACTGAACAGATTCATACGAAAGGGACTTTATGAAACTCCTGGTGATTGGCTCCGGCATGATGGGTTCGGCGGCGGCCTTCGATATGGCCCGCACGCCGCAAGTAGATTCCGTAACGCTGGCGGATAACGACCTGAAGCGCGCCCGCGAGGTGGCCGCGCGTGTCAACCGCATGACCAGCGAGAAGAAGGTTCGAGCGGTCGCTCTCGATGCCAGCAACGAGAAAGCCGCTGCCCGATTGATGCATGGGCACGACGCCGCGCTTTCGGCCGTACCGTATTTTCTGAATCTTGGATTGGCGCGAGCCGCGGTCGAAGCGCGCTGTCACTTCGCCGACCTGGGCGGCAATAACACCGTGGTTCGGCAGGAACTGGCGCTGGCCGCGAAGGCCGAGAAGCGCGGCGTGGCGCTGGCGCCGGACTGCGGTCTTTCGCCGGGCATGGCTTCGATTCTGGGCGGGGAACTTATCCGCCGCCTGGGCGGCCACGCCGACGCGCTGCGAATTTACGTCGGAGGACTGCCGGAGCAGCCTACACCGCCGTTTCATTATCAACTCGTGTTCTCGGTCGAAGGATTGATCAACGAGTATGTGGAGCCGGCCCGAATCTTGCGCAAAGGCAAGCTCATCACGGTCGATCCGCTGACCGAGCCGGAAGATTTCCATGTTGCGGGGTTCCCGCCTCTGGTGGCATTTCACACCTCGGGCGGCACCTCCACCATGCCGGAAACGTTCGAAGGCCGCGTAGGCGAGTGCTTTGAGAAGACGCTGCGTTATCCCGGGCATTATGAGCTGCTGTGCGAACTGAAGGAACTGGGACTGTTTTCGAGCGAGAAGATGAAAATCAACGGGGCGGAAATTGCGCCGCGGGCCATGATGTCGAAAATCTTCGAAGGCAAGTTTGCCTCGAAGGCGCCAGATGTTTGTATCATGCGCATCGAGGCGCACGAATCGGTCAACCGGCCAGGCGTGCGCGGCTTGCTGGGCGGACGGCTGAAGGGACGCGTGGCGTCGTTCACCATGGTGGATCACTACGATGCGAAGACCGACACTAGCGCCATGATGCGCACCACGGCGTACCCGGCGTCGATTGTCGTGCAGATGATGGCTTCGGGAGCGATCTCGAAGCGCGGCGGAGTGCTGCAAGAACGCGACGTTCCGGCCGACTTGTTCCTCGAGGAAATCGAGAAGCGGGGAATCAGGATCGAGTATGGCATTGTGTGAGGGACGTTACACGGCATGTCCCGATACGGCTGAAGCCATGTTTTTCAACGGTTTTCTATCCCCAACCTTGGATTGTCATCCTTCTATGAAAACAGGCGCACCTGTCCATAGGGATTTTTGCGGCGATGCGGACAGGCTTCTATTCGTGCTCGAGGCACATAAGGTATGTCCGGACTCCGCCGCTCCATCTGA
>Ga0187771_10001310_pt1 | contig 16471 bp, 12 predicted proteins | sample 0116_SJ02_MP15_1_FD_133139 | JGI IMG/M metagenome (GOLD analysis project Ga0187771, IMG submission 133139) | Tropical peat soil microbial communities from peatlands in Department of Meta, Colombia - 0116_SJ02_MP15_10_MG | ecosystem: Environmental > Terrestrial > Soil > Wetlands > Peat | place...
CACTTAGTGGATGAACTGGTCTCAGTGGTTACGGGCGATGGGGAGGGTGACGTGGCCTTCGATCTGTATGCAGGGGGTGGTTTGTTTTCGGTTCCATTGGCGGAAAGATTTCGTCACATTTTTGCTGTAGAGGCGTCACAGACTTCCTTCTCCGACCTGAAGCAGAATGTGCCTGCGAGCGTGAAAGTGGTTGGCACGCGAACCGAGGAATACCTGAGAAGCGCGCCGGTGCGCACGCGTCCTGACTTGGTTGTCCTGGACCCGCCCCGCAGCGGCGTAGGGAAGACGGTGACACGGTCTCTGGTAGAACTCGGGGCGCGACGCATCCGCTATGTTTCGTGTGATCCGGCAACGCAGGCCAGGGATCTCGCCCCGCTGATCGCGGCCGGGTATCGCATCAAGGAGGCGCACCTATTCGATCACTTTCCCCAGACGTTCCACATCGAGTCGGTGATGCTGCTGGAGCGCTGACCACTTTCACGTCCGTCCAATAACTCCTGGAAGTCGGGTGAGTGGCCGGACGACGGCGATGACAGGCGTGCGCCGTGGCTCCGTGTTCTCACCCCGTTTTTCATGCAGTGAAGAACGACCCTTCATCACCGAGCCGCTAGCAGACGAACCGACCGCGCGGAGATCAAGCTTGACTCGTGAAGCAAAACAGCCGCGGCAGCCGCTGTTCTTGGCGGCGGTGGTGTTTTCGCTGGGCCTTTGGTGGGGGATCCGGGCATGGCGGCCGCCAACGTGGTGGACCGTTGCGATTGCAGTCTTTGTCCTCGCCGCAGTATGGTTCCTTTCCCGCAGATCGTTGCTGGCTCGCGCGATTGCGCTGGGCACGTGGTTCTTACTTGGCGCGTTTCTCATCCAGATTCGCGGGCGACCGGCGACCGACCCTCATCTTGTTGCGGTTTCCGACGGCCGCACCGTCATACTAACCGCGCATGTGATTCGGGAGGGATATGCGCGCGCAACTGGGCCGCGATCCATTCGCCAGGCGGTGGATGTAGAGACAGAAGCCGTTGAGAACGAGGGAAAGAGCTGGCCGGTGCGTGCGGGGATTCGGCTGGCGTTGTATGAGAGGACGGAAGATGCACCGTCGGGTACGGTTCAGCAAACGGGAGATGGGCGCAGCGATCAGAACAGCGGAGAAGCAATAAGAAGCTCTGGGGAGGGAGCGGCGGCGGGCACATCGCCTTCTTCTGTAATCGCTTTCACGTACGGCACGCGGCTGCGCATTCGCGCCAAGCTTCATGCGCCGCGGAATTTTCGCAATCCCGGAGCCTTCGACTACGAAGGTTATCTGCGGGATAACGGCATCAGCATGCTGGGTTCGGCGCAGACTGCCGATGTGGAACGTCTGCCTGGGTTTTCAGGCAATCTGATCGCGCTTTGGCGCGCCCGTGTTCATGCCAGCATCATTGCGAAAATCCACGAGCTTTGGCCGGCTCGGCAGGCCACCCTGATGGATGCCATGGTATTGGGGGAAGAATCGTTTCTGCGCAATACCACGCGCACCGAGTTTCAGCGCTCGGGCACCTATCACCTGCTGGTGGTTTCCGGGATGAACCTAAGCATTCTGGCGTTTGCCATTTTCTGGGCGCTGCGGCAATTTCGGCTTGACCCCGCGCTCGCGGCGCTGACGACGGTCGCGGTGTCGTTCGCCTATGCGTTTGTTGTAGGAGTGGGGCCGCCGGTCTGGCGGGCTGCGCTGATGCTGGCAACATATCTGGGTGCGCGCCTGCTTTATCGCGAGCGCAACATGCTCAATGCGATCGGAGCGGCCGCCATCGGAGTTCTCATCGCCGACCCAGATGCCGTGTTTGGCGCCAGTTTTCAGCTCACGTTTCTGGCTGTCATCATCATTGCGGGCATCGGCGAGCCGCTGCTGGAGCGGACGACGCTGCCCTATGTGCGGGGCCTCAGGTTGTTGCAGTCTGCGAGCTACGATTTGCACGTTTCGGCGCCAGCGGCACAGTTGCGGCTCGATCTGCGTCTGATTGGGGAACGGCTGTCGAGATTGATCGGAAAATGGCTGGCGCGAACGCTGCCAGCATTCCTGGTGCGCGTTACTCTCGGAGTGGGCGCGCTCATCTTTATTTCTGCCCTCATGCAGGCAGGGTTGGCGCTACTGATGGCCTATCACTTTCATCGCGCCACCACGATGGGAATGCCCGCCAACCTCGCCGTGATCCCACTTACACAGGTGCTCATGCCAGCCGCCGCGGCCGCGGTCGGACTCGGTTACCTCTCGCCCGTCCTGGCTAAGCCCGCGGTCTGGATCTCGGGCCTCGCGCTCGAAGGGATCACTGGAACCGTGCACTGGTTGGGCGGCGCGCAAACGGCCGGTGCTTCGATCGCCGATCTGCGGGTTGCTATGCCGTCTGCCGCCACGATTTTGGTCGCCATCGGCGCTTTGGCGCTGGCTATGTTGGCGGCGCGTCGGACGCCACGGGTCGTCGCAGTTGCTTCGATAGCGCTGCTGGTGGCGGTTGCGTCCTGGATTGCATTCATTCCGTCGCGCCCTCATATTCGCCCCGGCATCATGGAAATGACGACCATTGACGTCGGGCAGGGCGACTCCATCCTGCTGGTCACGCCAGAGGGACGTTCTTTGCTAGTTGACGCTGGAGGTCTGCCGCAATGGATGCACTCGGACTTCGACATTGGCGAGCAAGTTGTCTCTTCTTATCTCTGGAATCGCGGCTTTGACCGCCTCGACGCGGTAGTCATTACCCATCCTCACGCCGATCATCTGGGAGGCATGCGCGCCGTAATTGCGAATTTCCATCCGCAGGAGCTTTGGATCAGCATTGACAAGCCAGCGGGCGAACTCGCGCCCATCGTGGCGCAAGCGCAGCGCGCAGGCATGAGCATTTCGGTGAAGAAAGAGGGAGACGAGTTCGACTACGGCGGCTTGCATTTTCACATGCTCGCTCCCGGGCGCGATCAAATCACGGGCTCGATGCGGCCAAACGACGATTGCCTGGTGTTTAGCGCGAGCTTCGGCGCTTCGGCGGCCTTGCTGGAGGGAGATGCGGAGCGCGCCGTGGAACAGCGCGTAGTTCAAGAACATCCGCAAGCCATGCTGCTCAAAGTCGCGCATCATGGGAGCGCGAGCGCCACTTCAGATGCGCTGCTTTCCGCACTTCATCCACGATACGCCGTGATTTCAGTCGGAGTGAAGAATGTGTACGGACATCCACGACGCGAAGTGCTCGAGCGCCTGGAAAGAGCCGGCGTCACCACATATCGCACCGACGAAGAGGGAGCCGTCAGTTTTTATCTGGACGGCAAGTCCGTCACACCAGAGCTTGCGCTCATCCAATGATTTCGGCAGTGTCGTCCTCGTCACCGAGAGGCGGCAGTTTGCGATAAGCCTCGATGATCTTCTGGGCCTCGGGCGCGTCCTCTTCGCGCACCAGAATGATGGATCCGCCAACCCCTGGAAACGTCTCCTGAACGGCATCAATGGATTTCAGATCAACGTCAATGCCGGCGGATTCGAGCAGGCCCTTCACGACGACAGCTTCGGTTTCCTGCTCAGTGTCGAAAATGGTCACGAGTTTTTCGTTGGGATCGGGTCGCGGAGAGTCGGGTTGAGGCGCGGGAATGTTAGGGTCAGGCATGCGTCCTCCCTGAAGCGTTAATAACAGATTACGGCAGTTACGGTAGCTCTGTCTCGTTCGTCACAAAGGGCAAGCGCCAAGGGCAGCTTGCATGTGGCGTGCATCATGGCACAATGACGAGTGGGGCGAAACGAGCGGAGTAGAGTCTACATCTAAATAAATGCTACGGCTGCCGGCTTTCGGCTCTAGACTCTCGGACTCTGGGGTGATGTTCGCATCACCTGCAAATTCCTGGAGCCGAGAGCCGAAAAGCGAGAGCCTAAGTTGCGAGCCTCCGGGGGCAGAATGGAATCAGAGCGGATCGAGGAAGCGCGAAGATTGCGGCGCCTGCAGGTGATGATGAGCATGGTGATGTCCGTTATCAGCCAGGATCCGGGTCTTACGCTGGAAGAGGCGTCGGAAATGGCAGCCAACGCGCGTCGCGCCGCATTGAGCATGTTTCCAGATAAGGAGCTCGCCTACGACCTGATCTACCGGCCGCGCCTGCAGCGGCTGATGAACGAACGTTTCCGCCTGCAGTAGGTTCCGCTCGGACGTTGTGCCCTTCTGGCCAACGTTGGTGCGAACTTTCTATTTATCGCGACGCCAGATTGGCTTGTTCGTGTGCGTGATAACTGGAGCGCACCAGCGGGCCGGACTCGACGTGGCGGAATCCGCACTTCAGCGCTTCTCGTTTCAGGAAGGCGAACTCGACGGGCGTATAGAAGCGCGTGACCGGCAGATGATCTTTTGAAGGCCGCAAATACTGCCCAATCGTCAAGATATCCACTGCGCGTTCGCCCAGATCGCGGAAGACTTCGATCAGTTCGGCGACCGATTCTCCGATGCCGACCATCACGCCGCTCTTGGTGACCATCGCCGGGTCCCATTTTTTCGCGTTCGCCAGCAGGTCGAGTGTCCGCTGGTAGCGCGCGCCGGAGCGCACGGCGCGATAGAGACGCGGCACCGTTTCCGTGTTGTGATTCAGCACGTCGGGCTTGGCTTCGAGCACGATGCGCAACGGTTCTTCCAGGCCCTGAAAGTCGGGAATCAGCACCTCGACGCGGCAGTCCGGCATGAGCTCGCGAATCTGGCGGATGGTTTCGGCGAAGATTTTTGCGCCGCCGACGTTGTCGTCGTCGCGGTTCACGCTGGTCACAACCGCATGGCGAATGCCGAGAGTGGCTACGGCTTCGGCCACCCGCCGCGGCTCGTCCCAGTCAATCGGCTGCGGACGCCCCTTCGGAACCGCGCAGAACCCACATCGGCGCGTGCAGATGTCGCCGAGTAACATAAAGGTTGCGGTGCGATGATTCCAACACTCGCCGATATTCGGACACTGCGCCGACTCGCAGACCGTGTGCAGCCCCAGCCCTCGCGCTAACTTCTTCAAATTGTGAAAGTTGTCGCCGACCGGGGCCTTGGCTCTGAGCCACTCGGGCTTTGCCTTGCGCATGGGTAGGCCAAGTTCGATCTGCACGAGTTGCGATGCGGTGGACATTGCCTGACTCGATTCTAACAAAACCTTTCTGCGACGAACGCACTCGACTCAGGGGCAATCGGCGTGAACGCAAAGGATGTTCTCCGCGAATGCGGCCCACGCCATTCTCCTGGTTCTTACTAGTTGGTACCGGATACCCCTACTTCGCCGGTCTATTAAAATCAAAGACTTAGCGGAAACTGCCCGCCAAAATCCTCATCCGTAAGGACTTATGCGCAAAATCCTGAGAGAGTAGGACTTAACGTCTGTTTTCCGCTGCTTTTCATCAGCTTTGCTCGCAAAATTCTCATTCTAAAGGATAAAATCCGCAAAATATTCCGAACAAAGGAGTTGCAAGCAACCCTACGTCCTGCGAGGGTGCACCGCTTGCTCGACGCCTGGACTTTGGAGCTAGAAAAATCAGAGATTGTGTCCAGCCACGGCCTCGTTGGCGGCTTTGTTCGACGCGAAGAATGAGCACTGACCATAGCCCCAACAACTCTATTCTAGCGCGGAAGGTCAAGAGCCACCGGTGGCGCTGTTGACATCTCTTCAGATTTCAGGTCTGTCCCCCGAGCGGAGCTAGGGGATCCGTAGTTCAGCAAATGCAGATTCCCCGCTCGTCCCCTCGGCTTCGCTCGGGGCAGGCTCTCGCCTCCGGTTCCGGACGGCGCAGAACGACAAGTCTACAAAGGTTCGGGATATCAACCAAGCATGGTTTTTTTTTGGCATACCTCTTGACAAATCTTCCCAAATGTTGGATAAAGAACGATCGTTCGTTCTGCTATAACAGAACGAGCGATCGTTTTGTTGGATTTAGCACCCGCCATGATTGAACGTGACGCCGAACGCGCGAAGAAGAAGATCGAGGCTGCGGCCCTGAAGACCTTCATCCATCAGGGCTACCACGGCACGTCCATGCGCGACATCGCCAAGGCCTCAGGCTATTCGATCGGGAATATCTACAACCACTACAAAACCAAGGAAGCCATCTACGTCAGCCTGATCAAGCATTTCGAGGCGCGCATGGCCGAGAAGCGCAACGAGTTTATGGCCGGACTGGGCGATGTCTTCGACCCTGCTGAGCTAGAGCGGCTCGCCTGGGCGGTCCACGACATCGTGTTCAGCATGCCCGACTACTGGCGACTGATGTACATCGACGTGGTTGAGTTCCGCAACCGGCACTTTGCTGGCAGCTTCCACCAGTTCGCAAAGAAAATGGAAGCCGCCCTGGGTGAGCGGTTGCAATCGTCCACGCGCAGGGGATCATGGGGCGGAGTTGATCCCGCTTTGGCAATCACCACAATCTATCTGCAGTTTTTTAATTACTTCTTACTCCAAAAAGTCTTCAACGTGAAGGAACCCCTGGGCACATCGGATCGGGAGGCCGTTTCGCAAATCATCCAGATGATGACCGAAGGGTTGTGGCGGGATCGCCCCGCTCGCAGCAAGGGGTGATTGAGTAGCGGGCGAGGGCGGCAATCGGCGGAGGGAGATTTCGTAAAACTTAGGAGATGAGGCAGCACGGTTAGTAAGAACGGTTCACCTGAGTGAGCCGTTTTGTTCGAGGAAGAGGAAAGCAAACCCCACCAGTTCAGGAGGATGTTATGCGGTTACGGGAGTTGATTGCCATTATCGTTACGGTCGGCGCCGTCGGTGTCTTTGCCGGCAGCGTCTATGGACAAACAGCCACCACCGGACAAATCGTCGGAGTCGTGACCGATCCCTCCGGGGCCGTGGTGGTCGGAGCGAAAGTGACTCTGACTAGCGATGCCGGCGTGCGGCGCGAAGGCGTAACCGGCGACAATGGGCGATACACGTTTCCGGCGCTCGACCCTGGCGTCTATGTGGTCGAAGTGATGGGCAGCGGCTTTGCACCAATCAAACTGGAAGGCATCATCGTCAAGATCACGGAAACCACCGTTACTGACGCTGCCCTTAAGGTAGCCGGTGCGCCGACCACGGTTTCGGTCACCGGTGAAACGCCGCTGGTGCAGACGGAAAGCTCCGCCCGCGGCACGGTTATCGATGAGAAGGTAATACAGGACTTGCCGCTGCCGACCCGCAACTTCCAACAATTGTTGACGCTAACGGCCGGAACCTCTGGCACGCTCCAGAACTCCTCCGAGTTGGGGCGCGGCGATGTCGCCGTTTATGTCAACGGCCAGCGGGCGATATCCAACAATGTCATCGTCAACGGCGTGGATGCAAACTCCATTGGCACGGGCGAGAACCCAAATCTGGCAGTGCCCTCCATTGACTCGCTTCAGGAATTTATCGTGCAGACCAGCATGTACGATGCTTCAGCGGGCCGCAATGCTGGCGGCAACGTGGCTGCGGTCACCAAGTCGGGCACCGAGCGGTTTCACGGTGATGCCTACGAGTTCTTGCGGAATACGGCGCTGGATGCCAACAACTTCTTCCTGAACGGAGAAGGCGTTTCGCGGCCCACTTACAACCGCAACCAGTTTGGCGGCACGCTGGGTGGTCCGGTGGTGAAGGATCGAGCCTGGTTCTTCATCTCCTATCAGGGTACTCGCGAAACCAACGGAACATCGCTGACTAACTCGCTCGCCACGGTGTTCCTCCCGGCCTATCTAGGGCCGCAAAGAGACCTTACATCGCTACTAAACCTTTCGCTATGTTATGGCTTGAATGCATATTCTCCCGTCGGATACGTCGACCCTGTAGCCTATACTGCTCTAAACCAAAAGCTCCCCAACGGGCAGTATATGATCCCGTCGGCCCCGGGCGTCACCACCACCGGTGCCGGCTGCCCTATCGGTACACCCGGTAATTTTGTCCTTCCGCCTAATCCCGTGGCCGAGACGATTCCCTCCAACTCGACTTATAAAGAAGACCAGTTCAACACCAATCTGGATATCAAACTCACGGAGGCAAACCGCTTGTTCGTCAAGTACTTCCAAGCGCTCAACCTTGAGAATCAGGCGCTTTACGATCAGTTTGGCGACGGCAACGTGTTGCAGGCGCCCGGCTGGCCGACTGAGGAAGAGATTAACCAGCGCGTACTTTCGGTCGGTGTATCTTCCGTAATATCGAGTCACTTACTGAACGAAGTCAGGTTCGGCTGGAGCACGATTTACGGTCCTGGCAAACCTTCTACACCTGTCACCTCGGCGGATTTAGGGATTACGTCTCCGCTAGGAAGTTTGTTCCCCAGTATGCCGACGATGTCCTTCACCAACATGTTCACGCTAGGGCCGTCTCCGCTGGGCATCACTTATGCGGCCACCAACACTTACCCCGTTGGCGACATAATGACGTGGACCAAGGGTCCGCACACTATGAAGTTCGGTGGAGAATACAAACGGCAGGAGTTGGACGCTCCCTACTTCGACGTTTTTCCCAACGGAGAAATCTTTTACCTGGGCCTCAACCCTCTCCTAAATCCTGTCGTCAACCCTAAGAGTGGTACGCTTCCCAGCCCGTTCGAAGATTTCATCGCCGGGCTTTCCACCTTGTCCGTAATTGGCTCGGGCACCAACAGCCTGCACAACCGCGCCAATGACTTTTCAGCCTTCTTCCAGGACGACTGGAAGGTGACCAGACGCCTCACGCTGAACCTGGGGCTCCGCTATGACTATTTCGGTCCGACTACTGAGACGCAGGGCCATTTTGTCGGCTTCGATCCGTCGAAGGCTGTGACCAGTCCTCTGCTGATACCAGGGTTGGGCACGAATTGCCCGGCTGACCCAAGTACCTGCGGGTCGATCGTGAGCGGAGGCTTTGTTCAGGCTGGCAATGGAAACCTGCCCGGATTTCCCAAAGTCAGAGACGGATTAGTAAATCCTAACTACAAGAACTTCGGGCCGAGGGTGGGCTTCGCATATCAGCTAACGGATGACGGCAAGATTGTCCTGCGCGGTGGTTACGGCATTTTTTATGACCGGCCCAACATGCGGCTGTACAACGTCCAATTGTTCAACATGCCCTACGAAATGCTGGCCGCTCAGTTCTTCACTACCAACGCCAATCCATTTGTACAGGTTCCGCTACCTAGCGCTTTCCCCCTGAATCTGAGCAATACCAGCATTTTCCCCTACGGAGGATATCCGGCAGTCCTGGGCTACGATTCGTACTTTGTGGGGCAGTCGGCGACTCTCGTTCCGGCCACCGGAATCTATCCGGACCTGCATGACTGGAGCATCCCTTACACGCAGACCTTCAATCTCGGAGTACAAACCAGCCTCGCCAAAGACTGGATGTTGGACCTGGGCTATGTCGGTTCGCTGGGGCGCAAATTTCCACGCTTGTTCTCGTTTAACCAAGCGGCCCTCCCGGGCTTCGCCGGTCTGTATCAGTTTGGAAGTCTGGGCGGACCCTTGTTCCCAGGCTACGGCGATCTGACGGCCCTCGGATTGGGCAGTTTCCTGATGAAAAGCAATTCCAACTCCAATTACAACTCTCTCCAGGCAACCCTCAACAAGCGCTTCTCCCACGGCTTACAGATGCTGCTCAGCTATACCTGGTCGCACTCCCTGGATGACGCCTCGGGAAGCGACATAAGCGATGTCGTCCTAACCCCCGGCAACATGGTCAACGAGCAGAACCGTGCCTCTTCGGATTTCGACCGGCGGCATCGCTTCGTGGGGAGTTATTTGTATAGCCTGCCAGATGTCTATCATGGCGGCTCGCCTATCGCGAAAAAGCTGGTGAGCTCATGGAGCGTCTCGGGAATCGTGACCCTGCAATCGGGGGTTCCGTTCTCCATCTACGGCCAGGAGTCCGCGTTCCAGTCAACCCGGGCCGATCTGGCACCCGGTCGAACGCTCGAATCGGCAATCAAGAGCGGCAACGTAGCGGACCGTCTGACGGCGTATTTCGACCCCAGCGCCTTCGAGCAACCCGCGGCTTGGGGTGACTTGGGGCGGAACATCATACGGGGACCGAAACAGATCAATACAGATTTTTCCATCATGAAGGGGATTCCAGTTACGGAAAGCCAACGGTTTGAGTTTCGAGCCGAATTCTTCAACTTGTTTAATAACGTGAATTGGGCTAACCCGATCAACATACAGGCCTCGGGCAACTTTGGGCAGATCGCGTCAACCACCACGGGGCCCAGAGTGGTCCAGTTCGCTTTCAAGTACAACTTCTAGCAACATGATTGCGGGCACGCCAACGGCGTGCCCGCCCTACCAAGGTTCTTATCGAATGAATCAGACGGGACTGCAAGACAAGGTTGTGATCGTGACCGGCGCTGGTGCTGGCATTGGGCGCGCCACGGCGAAACGGTTCGCGGCGGAACAGTGCCGCGTCGCGGCTTGGGACATTAACGACGCCGCCCAGGCAGATGTGATCCGCGAACTCGAAGCTGCTGGCGGGCAGGCACTTTTTCGCAAGACTGACGTCACGAATGCGCAAGATGTGGAAGATGGTGTCAGCCAGGTCATCAGCGAGTGGGGCCGGGTGGATATCCTGGTCAATAACGCGGGCATCACGCGCGACGCACAGCTGATCAAGTGGAAGGATGGCGCAGTGGCCGGCGCCATGACCGACCAGGCCTTCGACGCGGTGATCTCAGTGAACCTGAAAGGCGTTTTTCTCTGCACTCGCGCGGTGGTGCCGCACATGATCCGTAATGGAGGAGGCGTTATCCTCAACGCTTCTTCGGTGGTGGGGTTGTACGGCAACTTCGGTCAGACGAACTATGCTGCCACCAAGGCCGGCGTGATAGCGTTCGCTCAGACGTGGTCGCGGGAACTGGCAAAATACAACATCCGCGTGAACGCCGTAGCTCCGGGTTTTATTGCCACCGAAATGGTGCAGAAGATGCCGGAAAAGGTCATCCAGAACATGGTTGCGCGCACGCCGCTGGGACGCATGGGCAAGCCCGAGGACGTCGCGGAGGCTTATGTCTGGCTAGCGTCCGACGCCGCATCGTTTGTTACAGGTGCTGTTCTGTCGGTGGATGGTGGGTTAGTACTGGGTACCTGAAGTACTGCAATTCGAGAGGTTCGTTCATGACTCGCTACGCGACGATTGTGGCCACGGGCCGGTTCGTCCCGGAAATCGAAGTGACGAACGACATGCTGCGGGAACGGTTAAAGCACATACCCGACTTCGTGGATAAGATGGAGGCCTCGAGCGGAATTAAGAGGCGCTGGCACGCGCCAGAGAATTGGGCGACCAGCGATGTGGCTCTGCCCGCGGCCAAGCAGGCACTCGAGCGCGCGGGCAAGAAGCCCGAAGAGGTAGATCTGATCATCCTCGGCACCGATTCGCCGGACTACATCACGCCAGCTACCTCGGTCGTATTGCAGTACAAGCTGGGCGCCAAGAACGCGGGCACATTTGATGTCGGCTGCGCCTGTGCGTCGTTCCCCACGGGTCTTTCCGCGGCGTCAGGAATCGTCGCAGCGAACCCTGGGATTAAGACGGTGCTCGTCGTCGGCGTCTATCTCATGCACAAACTCACGTCGGCTGCCGATCCCATGGTCTTTTTCTATGGAGATGGAGCAGGCGCGGCGGTGCTCGAACCTGCATCAGAGCCGGGTTTTATCACTTCAACCTTCCGCGCCGACGGCTCCTATCACGACTATTGGGGAATCTACTCGGGAGGCACCTTCGAACCGGCCACCGAAGACTCCGTCAAAGCCGGGCGCACTGCGTGCACTATTAAGAACCGCTATCCTCCTGAGTTGAACGAGGAGACCTGGCCAATTATCGCGCAGCGGCTCGCCAAAGATGGTGGATTTGATCTGCGCGACGTCAGTTGCTTTATCTTTACCCAGGTGCGGAAGCCCACGATTCAACGCGTGATGGAACGCCTCGGTGTGCCGGGAGAGCGCGCGCATACCATCATGGAGCAGTATGGCTATACCGGTTCGGCGTGTGTGGGCATGGCGCTCGACCACGCGATCGAACAGGGCAAGGTAAAGTCAGGGAACCTTGTCATGCTGATTGGCTCGGGTGTCGGCTACAACCAGGCGGGATGCGTATTTCGTATGCCGTTGCACTAATCGCTGCGGTGCCAGGCCGCCGCTTTGTTTTTCTGCTTGGGGAGAGAATGTTTGTCCCTTCTCGTTCAAGTCGCCTACCTGCTGGCCGCCGTCGCTTTTTTTGTCGCCGTTGTCCTTACCATTCGATTTTTCCGCCACCCGATTGCAACCACTGTATGGTTCCGGAGAAAACGCCTCCAGCGTGCCGGTTTTGCGAAGACGACAGTCGAGACCTCCGTAGGGCCGCAGGTCGTGTGGCGCGGAGGCGGCGGCCCGTTGCTGGTTCTCCTGCACGGAGCCGGAGATCAAGCCGGCACTTGGCATAAGATCGCGCCAGACTTGGCTAAGAAATATTCGCTGGTCATGCCCGATTTTGCTGGACACGGCCAAAGCGCGCCGTCATCGGGACCTCTAAGCCTGGGCACAATTTTGGGCGCGCTGGAACAGGTTCTGGATTCGGCCCCCTTACACCCCATCGAGGCAACCGCGGGCTTCCACGCCAGAACGGCAAAACCGGCCGTTTTGGGGACCCCAGGCTTGATAGGAGCCCCGCGGAATTCGCAGCGCTTTATATTGGCGGGGAATTCGATGGGAGCGTGGATAGCAATGCTATACGCATGCAAGCACCCCGAGCGCGTTTCCCGTTTACTGCTCATCGACGGCGGAGCGCTGAAGAACGATCAGGCGTTCGTCACACTTTTGCCAAAGAACCGTGAAGAAGCGCGCCTTGCTTTCGATGCGATCCTCGATCCGGCCAGCCCACGGCCCCCAGCATTTGTCCTCGACGATTTGGTCCGGGTAACCAATAGTGGCACCATGGCCCGATTGATGGCCTCGATAGTCGAGGCTGCAAACTATGTTCTTGATGGCAAGCTGGGCGACTTCCCCGTGCCCGTGGACATCGTGTGGGGAGCATCCGACCGATTGGTGCCGCTGGATTATGCGCGCAAACTGGAAGCACAACTGCCGGCGGCTAGATTGACCGTGATCGAGCGCTGTGGACACGCGCCGCAGCTCGAGTGCCCAGGGAAGTTGATCCAGGCGCTTCTGTCTCTGTTCGCAGAGGGGCCGCCGCCAAATCGTAAGCTTTGAATCGGAGGTGCACCGTAACCCATGACCGGTGACCCAGGTTTGCTGAAAGCTGAGAGTTGTCCACAAGTCCGGAATCATGAGCCAGCTGACGTCGAGCCCATTTATGTGAGGTCGTCTTGATAACCGCGGACATTCTGGGAGAGCGCGCGCGCATCACTCCCGACTCCGTTGCGCTGACTTACATTCCCACGCGCCAGGAGTTCACCTATGGCCAGCTAGATCAGCGGGCTACTAGGTGCGCGCGAGCCTGGATAAACCGTTGCGGCCTGCGACCCAAAGACCGCGTCGGCATGCTCTCGGAAAACCGCGTGGAATTCGTCGAAGCGTTCTGCGCCGCGGGAAAGTCGGGCATCATCTTAGTTCCACTCAGCACGCGATACACGGCCCACGAACTCGCGACGATCGTCCAGGACAGCGGCATGCGCTGCCTGATGTACTCCTCGCGCTTCGCGAGCGTTGTCCACGAGCTCCGCAGCCTGGCCCCGGTCGAAAGCTACATCCATTTCGATTCCCCGCACTCGTCTCCGCGCTCATCTCCCAACGGCCGGAGCTATGCGGAGTTACTGGAACCTGAAAACGCGACTCCGCTTCCCGCTGCCCCCATCGCGCCAGAGGACCTTTATTGCCTTCTCTACACCAGCGGCACCACCGGGAAGCCGAAGGGCGTAATGATTCCCCACAGTCAGGTCGCATGGAACGCATATAACACTGTGATGTCGTGGCAACTGCGCGATACAGACAGCGTGCAGATCTTCACCCCCCTTTATCACGCCGGGGGGCTCACCGTTTTCATCACGCCGCTGTTCGCCATCGGCGGCCGCATTCTTCTTCACGAAGGCTTCAGCCCCGCCGAGGTTCTCCGCGTCTTCGACGAGTACAAATGCTCGCTCCTTTTCGGCGTGCCCACGATTTTCAAGATGTTGATGGACGCGCCGGAATTTGCCGCGGTTGACTTTAGTCACGTCAGGTTTTGCTGCAGCGGTGGAGCGCCGCTGCCCCGCTACATCATCGCCGCTTATCAAGAGCGTGGCGTGGTGTTTCGACAAGGCTACGGCCTTACCGAGGTCGGAGTGAACTGCTTTGCCATGACCGATGCCGATTCCGTGCGGAAGGCGGGCTCGATCGGCAAGCCAATGATGTTCACTGAGGCGAAGGTCATCGATCCTGACGGAAAAGAACTGGGCGCGAAGGAAGTAGGCGAACTCTGCCTCCGCGGGCCGCATGTGAGCCGCGGATACTGGAATAACGAAGCCGCCACGGCCCAGGTTCTCGACGCCGACGGCTGGTTCCACACCGGAGACCTCGCGCAACACGACGAAGAGGGCTTTTTCTACATTGCTGGCCGCCTGAAAGACATGATTATCAGCGGCGGCGTCAACGTCTATCCTGCCGAGATCGAGGCCGAGCTGCTCAAGCACGATGCGGTTACCGATGCAGCCGTGCTCGGCATCGCGGACGAGAAGTGGGGCGAAATCCCCATCGCTTTCCTCGTGCTGCAGCCCGGAACTCAGATCACGGCGGATGAGCTCTCCGCATTTCTCGGTCAACGACTAAGCAAAATCAAGTTGCCCAAACGCTTCGTCTTTGTTGAGGCCTTACCGAGGAACGTCTACGGAAAGGTTCTCAAAAACGAGCTGCGTGCCACGCTTGCCGCAACGCCCGTGGAACGCAACGCTCGTTAGAATATAGGGAGTATCATTGCTCGTGTGCGACCCCGCTCGCCGCTGAAAGGAACACTGCCATGAAACCTGTCTATATAGCCGCCTACCACCAGTCAAAATTCGGAAAACTTATGGGGATGACGATCCCCGAAATCATCAAGAATGCCATCGTTGAAACCTGCGGCGAAATCCACGCTGAACCTGCCGCGCTCGATGTGGGTACCATCGGCGCCACTTGCCACATCTCGCTCAACGAGCAAGGACTGCTAGCCGGCTTGATGGCCCAGGTACCGGGCTTGGAAGGCAAGCCTTTGGACTCGGTAGAAAATGCCTGTGCCTCCGGTGGGCAGGCGGTTCTGTCCGTCATTCAAAAGCTACTCCTCGGCTGGGGCGATGTCGGCATCGCCGTTGGCTACGAGAAGATGCGCGACGCCGAAGGCAAAATGGACGGCAAGCTAGTCGGCAAAGCGCTCGGTTACTTTTCCCACCCTGACGACCGCGAGGGCAAGGTCTATGTCTTCCCGCATATCTTTGCCGAAGTGATGGACTGCTATCAGAAAGTGCATCGCGTTCCGGAAGAACATCTGGCTAAAATCGCCGTGGCCGAGTACGCAAATGCGAAACACAACCCCTACGCGCAGATGCAGAAGGTGCAGATCACGCTCGAGCAAGCAATGAAGATCGAGGGCATCAACCGCTACGTTGTGGACGGTCTCCCATTAAAGACCTACGACTGCTCGCAGATTACCGACGGCTATGCCGCTCTTATACTCGCGACCGAGGAAGGCTTGGCCAGGCTCGGTGTAAAGAAGAGCGACTGCGTGGAAATCGCCGGCTATGCCCAGGCGACCGACCCGCTCAAGAAAGCCGGACGCGACATCCTCCATCCCCGCGGCGCCTACACCGCCATGAAGAAGGCTTACGACATGGCGGGAGTGAAGCCGGCCGATATTAATATAGGCGAGGTCCACGACTGCTTCAGCGTCATGGGCGCGCTCGGAACCGAGGTCTTAGGCAAAGCTCCGGCAGGAAAAGGCGCGCAATACTGGGTTGACGGCAAAGCGGGCGTGGATGGCGACTGCGCCATCAACACCTCGGGCGGCCTGATCGCCAAAGGACACCCCATCGGCGCAACCGGAGTCGCCATGCTGGGCTGGTCCACATGGCAGTTGCTGGGCAAAGCCCCGGCTCCTCTGCAGGTGAAGAACCCACGCGTGGCGGCAACGTTCAACATAGGCGGCCCGATCTGCGCCTCGGTCTGCACCGTGCTGAGAGCGGCCCACTAGTAACACCATTTTCCTGAATGGCGTTGGGCGAGCGCGGCTTTTTCGGCCGAGCCCCCAACGCCGGGGCGGGGAGGCAGCGGCTAAGCAATAACTGCTGCTAAAATAAAGCCAAAGTCTCCTTCTATGGCCCAAATCCATCGTAGAAAAACTCTGACCGCTTTTATTGGCGACGACCGCTCGGGAAAGGTCCGCGTCGGTGGAGATGCACCGGTTATGGTGCAGTCCATGACCAACACCGACACCGCCGACATCCCCGGCACGATCCAGCAAGTCGCCGCGCTCGCGCGCGCCGGCAGCGAAGTCGTCCGTGTCACCGTCAATAACGACGATGCTGCGAAAGCCATCCCCCACATTGTCGAAGGCCTCGAAAAGCAGGGTGTTCGCGTTC
>Ga0187771_10001311_pt1 | contig 16468 bp, 15 predicted proteins | sample 0116_SJ02_MP15_1_FD_133139 | JGI IMG/M metagenome (GOLD analysis project Ga0187771, IMG submission 133139) | Tropical peat soil microbial communities from peatlands in Department of Meta, Colombia - 0116_SJ02_MP15_10_MG | ecosystem: Environmental > Terrestrial > Soil > Wetlands > Peat | place...
ATTCCTTTTAATGATTATCGGCGAAAAATTGTTTTTTGGAACGATTGATTATTTGTTCTCTGCAATCATATTCTTTTTGTTTTTTGTTGTAACTGTATTTTTTAACAAGATTAAACCGGGAACAGAAAAAGCGGTGGAGCAAATTCTATTCAAGGACCGCTACGATTACCGGGAAACTTTGGGGAAATTTAGCAGGGCGATGGTGACCATCCTCGATTTACAGTCTCTGGCCAAAAGGATCATCGATACGATTACCCAGACGATGGGGGTTGGAAAAGCCTCCCTATTCCTTTTGAATGAGGAAAAGGGAGGATACGATCTATTCACATCAAAAAACACAAAAATTACTCCCCCCTTTTTGGCAAAAGAAGATCCCCTGGCCCAGTATCTACAAGAATTTGGGGAAATTGTTATACGGGAGGAATTGATCAAGGGGGCTAATATCCTGGAGTTAAAAAATGTCGTCGATAACTTATCTCTATTAGAAGCCGAGGTAAGCATCCCTCTCATTCTGAAAGGGCAACTCACAGGAATGATCAATTTGAGTCACAAGTTTAATAAAGATATTTATTCGCATGAAGACATTGAATTGCTCAGCACTTTGGCTAACCAGACGGCGATCGCGATTGAGAATGCAAGGCTCTACGAAGATCTGAAAAAATCGAAAACCTATATCCGCAGGGCAGATCGCTTGGCGTCGCTGGGAACGCTGACGGCAGGATTAGCCCATGAAATCCGTAACCCCTTGGTGGCGATCAAAACCTTCACCCAATTACTTCCAGAAAGACTTGAGGACGAAGAGTTTCGAAACCAGTTTCTCAATATTGCCGCCGGAGAGGTAGACCGCATCTCGTTGTTGGTCAATGAACTCCTTGATTTTGCAAGACCTTCTGATCCGAGATTGGAAATGGAAGATGTCAATAGTATTCTGGATGGGATGATCCTTTTGGTTTCAACCGAATCAAAGAAGAAACATATTGAGGTTCTTAAGAACTATGGCCAAGATTTGCCTCCTATTAGCATTGACCGAGAACAGATTAAACAGGTTTTCTTGAATATCCTGTTGAATGCGGTGGAGGCGACACCTGAGAACGGAACGATTACCGTAACGACCCGGTCCTTCCTCAAACCAGGGGGGGAGCCCTACATCCAGATTGGGTTTACAGACACCGGTTGTGGAATTCCGGCAGAATACCTCGAAGATATTTTCAACCCCTTTTTTACCACAAAAAATAAAGGAAGCGGATTAGGACTCTCGATCTCCAACCAGATCGTCCAGGATCACAGCGGGTATATTAACGTGGAGAGTGAGTTGAACAAAGGATCTTCCTTTTTAATCAATTTGCCGTTAAATCCAGATCATCCGAAAAGAAGAAAGAACGATTTTGAAAAGGGTCGAGAGGCTTTTAACTCTTTCGAGCAACGATGAACTATCAGGAATTGTTTCGCTCCCCTATCATACCATTCGAGATCGCCCCGCTGATTGAGAAAACGGCCCATAATAACATTCCGGTTTTCATCCAAGGAGAACCGGGGACGGAAAAGGAATTGATAGCAAAAATCATCCATTATACCGGAAATTGGAGGTATTATCGTTTTTATAAAGTAGACTGCAAAATTTTAGCAGGCGATACATTCTGCGATCAACTTTCTCACATATTCAAAGAGATCAATGATGGAGCAATTTCCGCTACCCTCTATTTAAAAGAGGTCACGTATTTAGGGCAAGTCGAGCAGCAAAATCTCTTAGAATTGGTGGAAGATGGGCTTTTCCAAAATGGGACGGAGAAAAAGGTCATCAAGAATATCCGATTCATTTCATCCTCCTCAGAAAATGTGAAAGAAAAAGTTGCACAGGGGAAGTTTTCAGAAGATTTATACTACCGATTAAATACCCTGACAGTCTCTGTTCCACCACTAAGACAGCGCGTGAAAGAGATTTCGATGATTGCCCAATACATTTTGACGGAATACTCCAAGAGGATGAAGATAAAAAAGGTGGGGATTTCAAAAAACGTTTTGACGTTATTGGAAAATTATTGGTGGCCCGGAAATGTCAGGGAACTGGAGCACGTCATGATTCGGAGTGCCGTCTTCTCAGGTGGAGAGAATATAATGGAAAAGGATCTTCTTTTTGAGACAGACAATGAAAGGAATTCGTTTGTGTCCTTTCTCAAAAAGGGTGAGATGAAGGCAGACGCATATCAGACGCCGAACCACCATGGGGCTCCCAATAGCTACTCTTTGTCACTCTTTTTTGTTGAGCTGATCCATCGCATAAAAAACCCTCTCGTCTCTATCAAAACCTTCACACAGCTTCTGCGAGAAAAATTTGGCGACGACGAATTCAGAGAATATTTTTATCGGATAGTTACCGAAGATATTGAAAGGATCGATGCCGTGCTAAACGGTCTTCTGAATTATATTAAGATCAATACCCCTCTCGAGAAATCGGACACAGTTCACTTCATTCTTGAAGATGTTTTGAAAAAGCATGAGCTTGAATTAGAGGATAAAAAGATAAGAATATTTAAGAAATTTGAAAAGAACCTTCCGGAAACTGCGGTTCACGATGAACATCTGCGATATATCTTCGATTCGCTTCTTCAATATGTCATCTCTTCGATCCCCCCAAACGGAAGCATCGGATTTTTGACAAAAACATTCAACGGTCCGAAACAAGGTGGCGACGATAAAGGCGCTCCTCAGAAGGAAGGAAGATATATTGAGATCCTAATCGTTTTCACCGGATATAAGAAGCCGCTTGAACAACTTGAAGCCGTATTGGGAATTCCAACCATCAAACAGGAAGAGCCGATCGAACTGGAATTAAGATTGGTCAAGGAAATCATTGAAAAGAATAAAGGGATGATAAAATTCGAAATCAATGAGAAGAAACCGAGGACCCTTATTTCCTTGAAATTTCCCATTGAAAGGAGAAAGGTCATTTATTATCCGTCGACAAAACCGTAAGAAGGGGAATGATGGTGAAAGGTGAGGCAGTGAAGAGGATTTTAATTGTCGATGATGAAATTGGGACAAGAGAGTCCCTCAAGATGATCCTAAAGAATGACTACGAAGTATTCTTAGCCAAGAACGCCGAAGAGGCATTTCTTCAAATCAAAGAGCATTCCCCTGATCTCATCCTCCTTGATATCATTTTGCCCGATCTAGATGGCTTGAGGGTCTTGGAAAAGATCAAGCAGGGGGAACCAGATGCGATCGTCATTATGATTACTGCAACGAGGACCGTAAGAACGGCCGTCGAGGCGATGAAACTTGGAGCGCAGGATTATGTGACAAAACCTTTCGATATTGATGAACTCCGGTTGATTGTCACCCGAGCTCTTTCGACCAAGGCACTCAAGGAAGAAAACCAACGCCTTTGGGAAGAAATCGATAAGAGTTTCGGTTTCGAAAATATTATTGGTAAAAGCAAAGGGATGAAGGAAATTTTTAAAGTGGTCAGGCAAATCGCGGACTCAAGATCGACGGTATTGATCATGGGGGAGAGCGGGACGGGGAAGGAGCTTATCGCTCGGGCTATCCATTACCATAGCAATCGGAAGAATTACCCTTTCGTCACCATCAACTGTGCGGCAATTCCAGAAACGCTGATTGAAAGCGAACTGTTTGGACATGAAAGAGGGGCGTTTACTAATGCGATCGAGAAAAAATTGGGCCGGTTCGAGGTTGCCAACCAAGGGACACTCTTTCTGGATGAAATCGGTGAGTTGAGTTTGACCACCCAGGCAAAAATTCTAAGGTTCTTAGAAGAGAAGGAATTTAATCGGGTAGGAGGTTCGAAAACGATCAAGGTCGATGTGAGACTTATCACCGCAACCAACAAGGATCTGAGTCAACTCCTGAGAAGCGGAGGGTTCCGAGAGGATCTCTATTATCGGATTAATGTTGTCCCGATCGTCATCCCTCCTTTGAGAGACAGGAAAGAGGATATCCCACTTCTACTGGATCACTTTCTAAAGAAATTTAATAACGAAAACAATAAGAATGTGAAAGGGATCAGCAAGGAGGCTTTCGAATTGATGATGAATTATGAATGGCCGGGGAATGTTCGAGAATTGGAGAATCTGGTCGAACGCCTGATCGCTTTAACTTCCAATGAATATCTTCAGGCGGATGAAGTACCCTTTGCTTTATTAGACACTTCAAGGATCAATGATTTTAAAGAATCAATTCTTAATCGTAAAGTCTCCTTCCTGGAGGCGCAGGAAGAGTTTGAAAGAGAGATCATTTTGGATGCCTTAAGGAGGACCAACTATGTCCAGTCTCATGCAGCAGAAATGCTGGGGATTAGCCGCCGAATCTTAAAATATAAAATGGACAAATTAGGCATTACACACAACAATAATAAAGAGGTATGAAATAACGACAAAATTGTGCATCGGTGTCCAATTTTGGGCACTATCTTTTTATTTCTAATTACAGGCAGTTAGAATTTAGAATAAAAGAAAAATATTAAGATTTAACAAGAACTTCAAGAAAGCTTCTCGTCTCTGCCCGGAATGCCTTTTCCCTTCCTCCTATCGCATCCAGATTTATCATAAATATCAATAAATTACCAGGCTGGCTTAATTTCATATTTTAACTGCAAATGGCAAACTTCTTGCTTGGGATTATGCTCTGTTACGAAAACCATTGTAGATTTCACGGGTGAGAAAATGGAATCTAAAACCAACACGGCTAATATACTCATTGTAGACGATGAGATTGGGCCAAGGGAATCTCTCAGAATGATCTTAAAGCCAAAATATAACGTATTCGCTGTTGAGAATGGACACGCGGCCATCAAGATGATTCAGGAAATTGAGATGGACGTCGTTACATTAGACCTCAAAATGCCTGGAATTTCAGGCATCGACACACTCAAGGAGATACGAGGGATCGATCCGGATGTGATGGTTATTATCATCACCGGATTTGGGACTTTAAAGAGTGCCATTGAAGCCATTCGCTACGGTGTTTTTGACTACATCCCAAAACCCTTCAATGTCCCAGAAATCATATGCATTATCGATAAATCAATTCAACGAAGAAAACTCAACTTAAAGATAAAAGAGGTCCTTAGCAGGTTCTTAAACAATCATCCTTTGAAAGAAAGTGTGCCTGATTTTGGTTTATTTTTTCAAAACGGGATAAACGGTCTCACTGATTTTAAATGGGATAATGTGAGCCGTTCGGATAACCAAAACTGCTTGGCATTTGCTAAAGTCCTTGCCTACACCCTTGAAGAGAAGGATCCCTATACCTCAGGTCATTCGGAGCGGGTATGCTACTATTCTGACTTAATTTCCAAGCAACTCTCCCTTCCCCCGAAAGAACGGAGTGAACTCCAGATCGCTTCTTATCTCCATGATATTGGAAAGATCGGCATCAGCAATCGGTTTATTAACAAGAAGGGGGCTCTTAGCCCCACCGATTGGGCTATGATTAAGCAGCACACAAAGAAATCGATTGAGCTTTTAGTCCCTTTAAACCTTTCCCGGAGTATTCTCTCTTATATTCATCACCACCATGAGCGTTTCGATGGGACCGGTTATCCGGACGGATTGGCAGGGGATCAAATCCCATTGGGGGCAAGGGTGATTGCGATCTCAGACTCCTATGATAGCATGACCTCTGATCGCCCCTATCGAACCCCACTCTCCAACGGAGAGGCGAAGAAAGAATTGTTGAAATGTTCTGGAAAGCAATTTGATCCCAATTTGGTTTCAATTTTCCTAGACGTTTTAAAGGAGATGGAGGAAGCCTTTCTGGTAAGAGATCATTTAAAGGTGACCTCTATCACGTATTAAATGATTGAAGAGTCTGTCATGAACCGGCTGATTCGTTGCATCAACTGTGATGAAATTTTCCTCAGGACTCCTTTCGACCAATGGCCAGAATATGAATTGGTCTCAAATCACGCACCGGTCTCTGTCCAAACGATGGAGAGAGATGATTTTGAAGATTTTCTGATGGATCACAGCGGCCACCGCTTGGAAGATCTGACCATCATCGAGGACTCTTTCATCAGCGAGAAGGCATACTCCGAACCGATCAAGGTCTCCTATTTCAAGGCCACCAACGGTAAGAAAAACTTTGTGATTAAAAAATCGAGAGAGAAAATCGAAGAACCATTGAAGTATCAGTTGATAGAGGGAGACTATTTCCTTAGATGTATTAGTGTCGAGATTGAATTTCAGGGGATTAGGAAGCAATTGGAAAGAGAATTCAAAGAGAGACCCCTTCCTGAAAGGAAGGTTGCTGCTTTTCTTAAATTATATCGGGATATTGCAGAAAGTATCGATGTTAAAGATTTGGAAAGAGTCCCAGAGGAATCCTCTATCCCTTTGGAGATTTACTACAAAATGGACGACCTCAGCCTATTTTACTTACTGAGAAATTGCCGGAATATTTTCGAGCCGCGAGAGTATTACGATATTGAGGAGTTCATTCACCGCCACAAAGACGACGGCGTACTATTATTGAAAGGAATTTATGAAATCCAGATCGTCGAGGCGCTCAAATCGAAAAAGAAGGCTCCCTCCATCCCAATTCCCTTAGAAACAAAGAAAATTCTTGAGAAGAAATAGTTGTGTTCTTCTACCCCTCTATCAGCAAGAATTGACATATCCCTCTCAGTCTGTTATTTTTACTTTAATTACTTTATTCCACATAAGGGGTGCGTCATGGCTTTGTCGTTTTCGAGCCAAACTTTCTTTAATCTTTCAATGGGTATCTATCTCATCAGTTCCTTAGGTTATCTCATCTTCGCTGCCTCTCATAATAGGATATCAGGGAGTGCTTCAACCTTTCTACTAACGGTTGGCTTGTGCCTTCATTCTATAGGCTTGGTATTTCGTTGGGTGGAAACACACCAGACAGGATATGGTTATGTTCCCTTATCCAATATGTATGAATCCCTTATCTTCTTCTCGTGGACGATCGTCTTAGTCTACCTGATTCTCGAATTCAAATACCAGCAGAAAATTATTGGGGTTTTTGTAACGCCGTTTGCTTTTCTGGCGATCGCCCTTACTTCTATTATCCCTGGCGTTGATGCGAAAATCACCCCCCTTGTACCAGCCCTTCAGAGCAACTGGTTGGCCATCCATGTCATGACCTGTTTTTTGGGATATGCCTCATTTGCCGTATCGTTCGGAATTAGCGTCCTGTATTTAATTCAGGACCGGAGAGTAGCTCAGACGGCAGGGGGCTCGAAATGGTTGCCATCAACCCCTATTCTCGATGAGATTAATTATAAATCGGTCGTAATTGGTTTCCCGATGTTGACCTTGGGCATTATTACCGGCGCTGCATGGGCGAATTACGCTTGGGGAAGTTACTGGGGCTGGGACCCCAAAGAGACATGGTCTCTGATCACTTGGTTTATCTATGCCGCATTTCTACATGCTCGATTCACAAGGGATTGGAGAGGGAGAAAAGCAGCTATCCTTTCGATTGTCGGATTTACTGCGGTGTTGTTCACCTATTTTGGCGTCAATTATCTGATCTCCGGGCTCCATAGTTATCTTTAAGATCTCTATAATGTGTAGAGTTCTTCATCGTACATATGGACCCAGTTTCTCTTCAAGACTTGAACCGCTTCTGCCATTTTATCAACACCCATGATGAGAACCGTCTTTTCTCCCGTCCCCAGACAGGTGTAAAGATAATTGACGTTAATGAGAACCTCCTTAAGGGGTTTTAGAATGGCGGTCAAACCTCCTGGATGATTCGGAGTCTCTACCGCTAACACCTCGGTAACCTTGATAGAGTAACCGTGGCTTTTTAATACATTCGTTGCTTTCTCGGGATCGTTCGCCACAAATCGAACGGCACTGATATCTGCAGTGTCGGCCACACTTAAGGCAATGATATTGACGCCGTTTTCACCCAAATATTCACTCACTTCGGAGAGTTTCCCAGGTACATTTTCCAGACTGACAGAGATTTGTTTCACAGGCATCGGCTCTCTCCTCCTTTATTCCAAATAATCGTACCCCAATAGCAAAGCACCCTTATTCGATTTGAGAATCGTTGGATTTCTGCTGCCAAAGGTATCCTTCATGGCGCGAATCATCGTATCCAAAGAAACCAATCCGGTCTTTTTAACGAAGGCCCCCAACATAATCATATTCGACACCTTATTTCCAGGGAACTGTTTAGCTAAGTCATTCACTGGAATTTCATAGATCTCTAAATCCCCGCGAATGGGCCTTGACTCAATCATGCTTGAATTTAAGAAGACGGTTCCCCCTGATTGAATCTGATTCTGAAACCGAAATAAGGAGGGATTGTTCATCAGAACAGCGTAGTCAGGTTCTGAAGCAACAGGTGAGGCGATCTCTTCTGTTGAAATGACAACGGTGCAATTGGCAGTCCCTCCCCTCACCTCCGCTCCATAAGAAGGTAGGCAGGTGACATTCTTCTCCTCATACATTCCAGCCATCGCCAAGAGGTAACCCATGACGATCACCCCTTGGCCGCCAAAACCAGAAAAAATTGTCTTAATGAGCATCTCTTTTATCCCCGGTGATATCTTTTAAGACTCCGAGAGGGAAATGGACAGCCATCACCTCATCAATCCATTTGCAGGCTTCAACAGATTCCATCTTCCAGTTTGTAGGACAAGGAGATAAGACCTCGATGAGGGAGAACCCATACCCTTCCAGTTGAACGCGAAAAGCTTTCGCAACCGCCCTTTTGGTCTTCAAAATATTGGCAGGACTATTGACGGCTGTCCTTTCAATATAGGCACTGCCCTTGGCAAGGGCGAGCATTTCGCTCAGGTTGATGGGATACCCATCCCTTCTTTCTTTCCTCCCCCCGGGTGAAGTCGTGGTGTTTTGGCCCAAGACTGTGGTAGGAGCCATTTGCCCGCCTGTCATTCCATACACTCCATTGTTAACAAAGATGGTTGAGAAGTTCTCACCTCGAGCGGCAGCATGAATGGTCTCGGCTGTCCCGATGGCGGCAATATCCCCATCCCCCTGATAGGTAAAAACAACTCTGTCTGGCAACGCCCTCTTGATCCCCGTGGCTAATGCTGCGGCCCTTCCATGGGAGGCCTCTCCCATATCAATATCAAAATAAAAATATGCCAATACCGCACAGCCCGCCGGCGGAATACCAATGATTCTTTCTTGGAGGTTCATCTCATCGATAACCTCTCCAATGATCCGATGGAGAATGCTATGCCCGCACCCCGCGCAATAGTGAAACGGGGTTTTCTTTAGAGATTTTGGTCTGGAAAACACCTTTTTCATCTAAGTTATCCCAGTTTCTTTTGATAATAGTAACTCGAGATGGCCCTCGAGATTTCTAATGGGGTGAGAATGATTCCTCCGGGCCTCCCATAAAAATGGACCTCTCCATTCCCTTCAAGTGCTAATTTGACATCTTCAAGCATTTGGCCCATATTCATTTCAAATACAAAGAAGTATCTCACATTTTTCGTTAATTCCTTGATGGCTTTATATGGAAAGGGCCAAAGAGAAATGGGGCGGATAAGTCCTACTTTGAGTCCTTCATCTCTCATCCTTTTGATCGCCCCTTTTGCAATTCGAGCGGCGATCCCGAAAGAGACGACTACGAGCTTGGCGTCATCTACAAAGGATGTTTCCCATCTCACCTCTTCCTTGACTATCCTTTCATACTTCCTCATCAACTTCCAGTTATGCTCCTCCTCCTCAAAGGGGTCTAGAATCAGCGATCGAAGAAATCGACTGGGTCTTCCCTTAGCGCCGGTCAGGGTCCAGTCTTTATGGGGCAGTTTCTTTATTTGAACTTCAGGGGGCAAATCAACAGGTTCCATCATCTGACCGAGCATCCCATCTCCAAGAATAATGACAGGAGTCCTGTATTTATCGGCAAGATTGAATGCCTCGTAGGTTAAATCAGCAAGTTCTTGGCAGGCATTTGGTGCAAGAACAATATTGCGATAATCCCCATGTCCGCCCCCTCGAGTAGCTTGGAAATAATCTGATTGAGACGGAGCGATGTTACCCAGGCCCGGACCTCCCCTGCTCATATTGACGATGACTGCTGGTAACTCCAGCGCGGACAGGAAAGAGATGCCTTCTTGTTTTAAGCTAATTCCAGGGCCTGAGGAGGAAGTCATCACCCTTCCTCCAGCCATGCTTGCACCAATGACCATATGGATCGAGGCAACCTCGCTTTCCGCTTGGATGAAGACTCCTCCTTCCAGCTTGGAGAGCCTCTCGGACATATATTCAGGAACTTCATTCTGGGGGGTGATAGGGTATCCGAAATAGAAACGACACCCTGCTCGGACGGCTGCTTCCGCTACGACATGATTCCCACGCATCAAAACCTTAGGCACGATACACCTCAATAGCGATTTCTGGACACATGACAGCACAGAGGCCGCATCCTGTGCATTTTCTGTCCTCCTTTTTCAAATGCCTTTCGGTAAAGATGGCTGAATAGTATCCCTTTTGATTCATTCGATCAGAAGATTCGATTAGTCGATGGGGACAGACGGAAATGCATAATTTACAATCTTTACACAACTGTGAGTCGATTTCGATCGCCCCTGTTGCCAAAATTTCTCTCCAATATCTTGAGATTTCTAAAAAATAGAAATTTTTATGATCAACAAAGCATCAAGTAATTTGTTGGAGCCCTCAATGGAATATCTTGACCGCATAAACAATTTATTATAAAGTTTAATATCTTTAAAATCAATGCCCTTAGAGGTTGCGATGGGTCCCTCATTAAGACGCCTGGATAAAGAACAAAAACGCTTGATTATGATTGGAGGAAAGGGAGGGGTGGGAAAGACCACGTGTGCTTCTGCCATTGCTCTTCATTTCTCTCTTCAGGGAAAGAAGACCTTAATCATTTCAAGTGATCCAACCCCTTCCCTTTCAGACATTTTTGAAATGGAGATCGGCGACCAAGAACGACCCATTAAGAATGCAAAAGACTTATATGGAATTGAAATCAGTTCTGATGTTGTCTTGAAGAAATGGAAGGAAAGATTTGGACCTGAGATTTACGAAGTTGTGTCATCTTTTACCTCACTCGATTATGATTTTGTCGACTATATTGGGGGAGCCCCAGGGATTGAAGAGGAGTATATGCTAAATTATATCCTGGAGATGGTCGAGGGGGCTCAATATGATTTAGTTGTTTGGGATACTGCCCCTGCCGGGCATACCCTGAGGCTTTTGCACCTTCCACAGTTGTTTCTAAAGCATCTTGAGGCTGCAACTAAATTCTATATGAATCTCTATAGTTATTTTGAAAAAATAAAGGAAAGTGTGAAGTTAAGAAAAGGGAAAAGATCTTTACTGGAAATTATCAGCGGATGGGAGGGTTTAGCAGAAAAAGTGGTCAATTTTATTCGAGACCCTCAAAAATCTGATTTTATCATAGTGACCATACCCGAGGCCTTGGGCGTGAAACAGACCCAAAGGATTGTTAAAGATTTTGATGAATATGAACTCCGGGTAAACCATTTGATTGTCAATTATGTCATCCAGGAAGCAGATTGCAATTTTCATAAAATAAGAAAGGAAATGCAGCAGCACTATATTCAAGTATTGAAGAATCAGTATTCTAACAGAATCGGTTTGACAGAGCTCCCTCTCATGCCTCAGGAAGTGAAAGGGGTGGAGAGAATTATTAAAGTTTCAGATATTCTTTTTAAGGAGGTTTAGAAATGTCTGTTCTTTCAAATCGGGCGAAAGGTCTAAGATCCTCCCCTACCCTTGCCATCAATGCAAAGGCAAAATCGATGCAGGCACAGGGCGTCCATGTCATCAGCTTTGGTGCAGGGGAGCCTGATTTTGATACCCCTAAAAACATCAAAGAGGCTGCGAAAAAGGCCATCGATGAGGGTTTCACAAAGTATACCCCCGTCGGAGGGATTGATGAATTAAAAGAAGCAATTATCAAAAAATTTCAGAGAGATAGCGCCTTAACTTATAAAAGGTCTGAAATTTTGGTTTCGTGCGGGGGGAAGCACTCCTTCTATAATCTAGCCCAGGCCATTTTCGATCAGGGGGATGAAGTCATCATACCGGCTCCCTACTGGGTCTCCTATCCTCCGATGGTGGCATTGGCAAACGCGACGCCTGTCATTGTTGAGACAAAAGAGACAAATGAGTTTAAAATCACACCGAGGGAACTGGAAGAAGTCCTCACGCCGAAGACAAAGGCACTGATCATTAATAGTCCATGCAATCCCACAGGAAGTGCCTATACGAGAAAGGAGTTGGAAAAAATTGCAGATATTGCGATTTCGCGCAATTTTTTCGTTATCTCAGATGAAATCTATGAGAAAATTGTCTATGATGGTTTTGAATTCACGAGCATTGCTTCCTTAAGTGAGGAGATGAGGAAAAGAACAATCATTGTCCATGGAGTTGCGAAGACCTATGCCATGACAGGTTGGAGAATCGGTTACACTGCAGGATCTGAAGAGATCATTTCAGCCATGAATAATATCCAGAGCCAGAGCACCTCTAACCCCACTTCCATCGCCCAGAAGGCTGCGGTTGAGGCTCTCATCGGCCAACAGAATGAAGTCGAGAAAATGGTTTCAGCCTTTGGCCAGAGACGAAATTATATTGTGGATCGCCTCAATCAGATCGATGAGGTGTCGTGTTATAAACCAGTTGGAGCCTTCTATGTCTTTCCGAATTTTTCCCGTTATTACGGAAAGTCCTACAAGGGTAAGAAGATTGGGGACTCAACCGTTTTGGCCGAGTATTTTCTGGATGTGGCAAGAGTGGCCGTCGTCCCGGGAGTTGAATTCGGCGCCGATCCCTTTGAGAGGCTCTCCTATGCGACTTCTATGGAAGATATCATGGAGGGCCTGAATCGAATTGAAGAGGCTCTTAATAAACTCGCTTGAAATAATCACTCAAGATCAAGCGATGGTCGAAGGCGATATGATCGGGCAGGCCTGCCTCATTAAATATTCCTATTTCCAGCGCATCATCCTTAGCCTTAGGTCTCCCCTTCCCTTTTGCAATATAAACCGTTGAGATGCTGTGATGTCTCGGATCTCTTCTCGGATCAGAATAAGTATGAAATTGTTTGATTAAATTCACATTCAAATTGGTTTCTTCCTCCGCCTCCCTGACGGCAGCCCCTTCTAAAGATTCTCCGTAATCTACGAAACCTCCTGGAATAGCCCAACCATAAGGTGGGTTTCTCCGCTTAATCAATACGATTCCTTTTGACTCGATTTCAATGATAATATCCACTGTGGGAATAGGATTTCGGTAAACCTCTAATTCATTTTCGCACTTCGGACATCGAATCGTCTTCTTGACCATGTCATTTGACCTCTTCACCCAAGGAGTTATCCACCCCCAACTGCAACAAATGTCCTATGGGCTCTGCGTCATCTTCAGGAGGGATTTTCTCAGCATATCAAGAGCGATAATAGCGGCTCTTTCTCGGACCATCCATAGTTCACCGCCGAGGGAGTATTCTTGTTTTTCCATCCCAGTAGGGGTCGAAAGGGAGTAATAGGTTTCTATTCGATATTCTTCCTTCTTCTGTTCTTCTTTTATTTCCCCGAACATGGCAAGCCCAAGATCAGTATTGAACTTAATTCGAGCCTTTTTGGCTAATGAATCCGCGAATCCCTCTGGATCCCCTTTCAGGGCATCGAATTCCTTCGACGACAAATTATGAAACTGCCTTTGGGAGGTTTCAGAGGGAAGAACAGCCCCTTCAACAAAGCAGAGGCTACCCGTACTCGCCAATTTCGCTGAGATAACCCCTCCCGTGAAGGTCTCGACCACGGATAAGCTGAGGTTTAACCTTTCCAGTTCTTTCGCGATATTTCCTTGGAGAGTCTCATTATCCACACCATAGATCAGTGTGCCGAGACGACTTCTGATCTCTTTTTCCATTTCTTCTATCAGGCCTGAGGCTTCCTTTGAACTTTCAGCATCTGCCGCAATTCTAATCCTGATGTCACCGATTGACGCGAGCGTTCCCACTAAAGGATTCCGGCTTTCCTTCATCAGATCTTTGATTTGAAGGCCAATAGCGCTTTCTCCAAGACCACAAGCCCGCAAAACCTTAAACTGAATGACTCGATGCTTGGTACCGGATCGTTTCCGTAGATAAGGGATAACCGTATTCTCCATTAAATATTCCATCTCCAAGGGAACCCCTGGGATGGAAATCGTGACGTAATCCGTGCCTTCAACGATAAACCCAGGAGCCGTTCCCTTCGGATTTTCTATAGGAATCGCCCCTTCCGGAACGTAGGCTTGTTTTCGATTATTCTCTGCCATTCGAAAACCGCGTCTTTTGAAAAGGGCCTCAATTTGCTCCATGAGATGTGGCTGAAAGGTGAGCGGCCGATGGAAAACTTCTGCAATGGCTTCTCGGGTAAGGTCATCTTCAGTGGGGCCGATACCGCCTGTGGTGATGACGACCTCAGATCGATTGATCGCCTCTTTGATAACCTCTTTCATCCGTTGGAGATTATCTCCAACTGTTGTCGTCTGAACAAGTTCGATCCCATTTTCTGCAAGGCACCTGGCGATGTGAAAGGAGTTTGTGTCGATGATTTGCCCCAGAAGGAGTTCCGATCCAACAGCAATGACTTCCGCTTTCATTATTCCCCCAGCCCGAAATATCCCCGCCTCTGCGTGTAGGAAGACTCCAGAGGCGATTTAGACAGCTAAAAAAAATTATACAATCAATTTAGCAGGAAATAGGGGTCAACGCAATGATAACCTGTACCCATTGGAGGAGTTTATTAGAAGTCCATTGGACAGATGCGTAGGGTAAGAACCGCTCTAAACGATGAGCATTCCGTCGACAATAATATCTTTAAGAGATATTTGTGGCTAATCTTGGAAACGCTGTATATAGGGGAAGAGCTGGTGTAGCAGACAACATATAGTGGATCGCACCCAAAAGAAGTAAGAATAAAGTTGTCAAAAAGGATGATCAAACTTTGTGAAAAAGAAAACTTTGACAATGGAATAAAAATAGTGTATTTTATTCACCCAAAAGACATAAACTGGACCCATAGGAGGCAACATCATGCCGCGAGTTGGTCTTTATTTGACAGAACCTCAGGTAAATAAACTCAGGAATATTTCTGATAAGACAGGGTTAACCGTTTCGGACCTTATTAGAAGGGCATTGGATGATTGGTTGGAAAAATTTGAGGAAAGAGAAAGGAAAAAGAGAACAAAATGACCTTGGCCTAATTGAAACAAGTCGACGGGATGCCAGAAAGGAAGACAGTTCGGGGGTCAACAGAAATCTCTTAGGCCCTCAACGTCAAGGGAATCACCGAGAGTTCTTGCTCTGCAGAAGCCGATCAACACACGGCAAGGCACCTAAGGGGAGGCAAAAGTAATGGTCGATTATGCCAAAAACTTGTTGTTTAGGTATCGATGGGCGGGACAAACAGCAAGCCTGCAAGAGGTCATTTTAAGCATCAAGAATGATCCTCACTGGCACCTACTGGATAATTATAAGACCTTGATGGAGTCTTTGCGCCCGCTGGTGATTGATGCAAAAGTCGAAGAAAGGGATCTGCGGGGAGCCCCGCTTTCAGGGGCCGATTTGGTCAAAGCAAACTTGGCGAGGGCTGATCTGTTGAAAGCGAATCTCTCAGGAGCCCATTTAGCGGAGGCAAACCTATCAGGAGCCAATCTTTGGGGTGCGGATCTGTCAAAAGCTTCTCTAAGGGGAGCTAACCTGTCCGGGGGTAATCTCTGGGGGGCCAACCTCTGTGGAGCCGATCTGTGCGGAGCGAATTTATCAGGAACCAATCTGTGTGAGGCGAACCTTTCGAAAGCTGATCTATGGAAAGCCAATCTTTCAGGTGCCCACCTCAGAGGAGCGAATCTGTCAGGGACTAATCTTTGGGCGGCTGACTTGTCAGGAGCAGATCTGGGAGAAGTTTTGTATACGACGGATGAACTGTTCAGTCGGCTTATACGGTGGTGGGGACCGAAAGTTTTTCATCACGTTCCCATTATAAACTGGTTGAAGCCCGTAAGGGATTGGAGGCCAATAGGAATTACCAATTTCATAGGCGTTGATACAACGAGGTTTAATGGCTCCAAAAATCCGGTTCTTAAACGGCACATCGAGGATCATCAGTTCATCCAAGGATTCAAGGGAAAAAGCTGGGTTCATCGATGGATCCTCTACCCCCTCTGGAAATGCACATCAGATTGTGGCCGGAGTCTGCTGCTATGGTTTTTGTGGTCCGTGGGTTTTGTGGGATTATTCGCAGTGGTGCATTCACATCATTTGGCAGATTGGTTTAATCAGGTCAATTTGAAATCATTTAGTGCTTGGTATTTCAGTATCATTAAGTTTACGACACTTGGATTTGGAGGTTTGGCTCTAAGGACTGAGAACCCTGCTGCCCAGACATGGGTGATGGCAGAAGTGGTAATGGGATATATTATGCTTGGCGGCTTGATTTCAATCTTTGCCA
>Ga0187771_10001312_pt1 | contig 16454 bp, 10 predicted proteins | sample 0116_SJ02_MP15_1_FD_133139 | JGI IMG/M metagenome (GOLD analysis project Ga0187771, IMG submission 133139) | Tropical peat soil microbial communities from peatlands in Department of Meta, Colombia - 0116_SJ02_MP15_10_MG | ecosystem: Environmental > Terrestrial > Soil > Wetlands > Peat | place...
AGCGCACCGATTTCTCGCCCTTCGTCGCGGTGGCGGGCCAAGACAAGCCGGCGATCTCGGTCACCGAGAAGCAGCTCTGCGTCGAAGGCCTCAAGCACGGCGAGCGTTACGAAATCACGCTGCGCGCCGGCCTGCCGTCGGTGGTGCGCGAGACGCTGGCCAAATCGGCCGAGTTCACTATCTTCGTGCGCGACCGCAAGCCGTTCGTGCGCTTTGCCGGCAAGGCTTACGTGCTGCCGCGCACCGGCCAGCGCGGCATTCCGGTGCTCAGCGTCAACACCAGCGCGGTCCTGCTGTCGGTCTACCACATCGGTGACCGCAATCTCGTCGACACCGTGCTCGGCTACGACTTCCAGCGCAACCTGAGCCAATACGACGCCGAGCGCATCGCCAGCGAGCGCGGCGCCAAAGTGTGGAGCGGCGAACTCACCGTCGAGCCCAAGCTCAATGTCGAGGTCACCACCGCGTTCCCGGTCGATCAGGCGCTCGGCGATCTCAAGCCCGGCGTCTATGTGATGACCGCGGCGCCAAAGGATCAGGTCGCCAACGATTACGACCAGCGCGCCAGCCAATGGTTCATCGTCTCCGATTTGGGGCTCACCGCCTATAGTGGACATGATGGTATCGATGTTTTCATTCATTCGCTGGCGAGCGCCGAGCCGGCGGCCCAAGTCGGCGTGCGGCTGATCGCGCGCAACAACGAGGTGCTGGCGGAGAAGGAGACCGACAAGGAAGGCTTCGTGCATTTCGAAGCGGGGCTGACGCGCGGCGAGGGCGGGCAGGCGCCGGCCGCGATCGTCGCGTTCGACAAGGCCGATTACGCCTTCCTCAGCTTGAAGTCGCCGGCGTTCGATCTGTCTGACCGCGGCGTTGCTGGCCGCCAGGTGCCTGCCGGGCTCGATGCCTTTGTCTATACCGAGCGCGGCGTCTACCGCAGCGGCGAAACCGTGCACGTGACCTCGTTGCTGCGCGATGCGCTCGGCATCGCTGCCGCCGCGCCGCTCACCTTGGTGATGCAGCGCCCGGACGGCGTCGAATATCGCCGCGCGCTGGTGCCCGACCAAGGCCTCGGCGGCCATAGCTGGAGCGTGCCGCTGGTGTCATCAGCCTTGACCGGCACCTGGCGTGTCGCCGCCTATACCGATCCCAAGCGCCTGCCGGTCGGCGAGGCGACCTTCCTGGTCGAGGACTATGTGCCCGACCGCCTCGAATTCGATCTTACCTCCGCGGCGAAGATCATTCCGCGCGACGCGCCGGCGCAACTGAGCGTCGACGGCCATTTCCTCTACGGCGCGCCGGCCTCCGATCTTGAGTTGCAAGGCGGGGTGACCATCGCCGCGGCCAAGGAGCGGCCGGGCTTTGCCGGCTATTCGTTCGGGCTTGAGGACGACGAGGTCACCGCCGAGCGGCAGGAGCTGAGCGACCTGCCAACGACCGACGCCACCGGCAAGGTGAGCTTCCCGGTAAAGCTCGACACCATCCCGACGACGTCGCGCCCGCTCGAAGCCACGATCACGGTCAGCATGGCGGAATCCGGCGGCCGTGCGGTGGAGCGCAAGATCACTCTGCCGATCGCGCCGGCAGCGGCAATGCTCGGCGTCAAGCCGGCTTTCTCCGGCCGCTCGCTTGCCGATGGCGCCAATGCCGATTTCGACGTGGTCATGGTCGCGCCCGACGGCAAGACGCTGCCGCAAAGCGGCGTGCACTACGAGCTCATGCGGGTGGAGACGACCTATCAGTGGTACCGGCAGAACGGCAATTGGGAGTTCGAACCGATCAAGCGCACCGAGCGCGTCGCCGACGGCAATATCGACCTCGCCGCCGACAAGCCGGCGCGCATTTCGCTGCCGGTGAAGTGGGGCCGTTATCGGCTGGAAGTGTCGAGCGGCGGAGCGGGCGGCATCATGACCTCGCTCACCTTCGACGCCGGCTTCTATGCCGAATCGAGCGCCGACACGCCCGATCTCTTGGAAGTCGCGCTCGACAAGAACGACTACAAGTCGGGCGACGCCATGACCATGTCGGTCACCGCGCGCACCGATGGCCGCCTGACGCTCAACGTGTTCACCGACCGCCTGGTGGCGACAACCTCACAAGACGTGAAGGCAGGCAGCGTGCGCGTGCCGCTCACCGTCGGCAAGGATTGGGGCACCGGCGCCTACTTGGTGGCCACGTTGCGCCGGCCGCTCGATGCGCCGGCGCGGCGCATGCCGGGGCGCGCCATCGGCGTGCAATGGTTCTCCATCGATCGCAGCAATCGCACGCTTGCGCTCAATATGACATTGCCGGCCACCATGCGGCCGGACAATGCGCTCAACGTGCCGATCAAGCTTGCCGGCTTGGCGGGCGGCGAGGAGGCGCATGTCGTGGTCGCCGCCGTCGACGTCGGCATCCTCAACCTCACCAACTACAAGCCGCCGGCGCCCGATGATTATTATCTCGGCCAGCGCCAGCTCACCGCCGAAATCCGCGATCTCTACGGCCAGTTGATCGACGGCCTGCAAGGCGTGCGCGGGCAAATCCGCTCGGGCGGCGACATGGGCGCGGAGTTGACCGGCCCGCCGCCGACGCAGGCGCCGCTTGCGCTCTATTCCGGCATTGTCAATGTCGAGCCCGACGGCACGGCGCAGGTGAGCTTCGATATTCCCGCCTTCACCGGCACCGTGCGCGTGATGGCGGTTGCCTGGAGCAAAGACAAGGTCGGCAAGGCCTCCGGCGAAGTGATCGTGCGCGATCCGGTGGTCTTGACCACGACGCTGCCACGCTTCCTGCGCACCGGCGACCACGGCAATGTGCAGCTCGAGCTCGACAATGTCGAAGGCGCGGCCGGCGATTATGCGATCGCGATTTCCGCCGAGGGCACGGTCAAGCGCGACGGCGTTGAGCCGCTGACGCTCAAGCTTGCCGCCAAGCAGCGCAACCACGTGGCGGTGCCGGTCACCGCGGCGGGCTCGGGACCGGGCACGCTCAAGGTGAGCGTGAGCGGACCGAACGGCTTTGCGCTCGAGCGTAGCTATGCGCTCGACGTGCGGCCGGCCAACCAGATTCTCACCCGCCGCACCGTGCAGGCGCTGGCGCCGGGTGAGACGCTGACGCTGTCGAATGACATGTTCGCCGACTTCGTGCCGGGTACTGGCCGCGTCGGCCTATCGGTCGCCATTTCCGCCTCGCTCGACATCGCCACACTGCTCGGCGAGCTCGACCGCTATCCGTTCGGCTGCTCTGAACAGATCGCCAGCCGCGCGATGGCAATGCTCTACATCAATGAGCTTGCCGCCCAGGCCAAGCTCGCGCTCGACGGCGATATCGATCAGCGCATCAAGGACGCGATCCAGCGGCTGTTGGCGCGGCAGGATTCAAACGGCTCGTTCGGCCTGTGGTCGGTTGGCGGCAACGATCCCTGGCTTGACGCCTATCTCACCGATTTCCTCACCCGCGCGCGCGAGCGCAATTTCGAGGTGCCGCAGCAGGCCTTCACGCAGGCGCTTGACCGCTTGCGCAATTACGTGGCGAGCACGGCCGACCCCAGCAAGAACGGCGGTCGCGACCTTGCCTACGCGCTCTATGTGCTGGCGCGCAACGGGGTCGCGCCGGTCGGCGACCTGCGTTACATCGCCGACACCAAGCTCAGCGAGATCTCGACACCGATCGCCAGGGCGCAAGTGGCCGCCGCGCTCGCCATGCTCGGCGACAAGACGCGCGCCGACCGCGTCTATCTCGCGGCGCTCGATGCCATTGCGCCGCAGCCCAAGCTCGAGCTCGGTCGCGCCGATTACGGCTCGGCCTTGCGCGATTCCGCCGCGCTGGTGACCCTCGCCGCGGAAGGGCGGGCGACGCAGCGGACGATCGACGATGCGGTGGCGCGCGTCGATGCCGCCCGCGCTCTCTCCGTCCGCACCTCGACGCAGGAGGACGCCTGGCTGGTGCTCGCCGCGCGCGCGCTGGTCAAGCAGGTCAACGCCATTGCGCTGTCGGTCAGCGGCGAAAGCCGGCAGAGCGCCTTCTACCGCAGCCTGCGCGCGAGCGAGCTCGATCAGCCACTTACGGTCAGCAATCGTGGCGCCGGCACGGTGCAGGCGGTGGTGTCGGTGTCCGGCTCGCCGCTCACGCCGGAGCCGGCGGCCGAGCGCGGCTTCAAGATCGAGCGCAACTATTTCACGCTCGACGGCGAGCCGACCGATCCGGCTAAGGCGAAGCAGAACCAGCGCTTTGTGGTGGTGCTGAAAATGACCGAGCCGCAGCCGCAATACGCCCGCGATATCGTCGCCGATTATCTGCCGGCCGGCTTCGAGATCGACAATCCGCGGCTGGTGTCTTCCGGCGACACCGGCACGCTCGCTTGGATCACCGACGCGGCGGAGCCGGTCAGCAGCGAATTCCGCGATGATCGCTTCACCGCGGCGTTCGACCGCGACGAGAGTTCGCCGCCGGTGTTCACCGTCGCCTATGTGGTGCGGGCGGTGTCGCCCGGCCATTATGTGCTGCCCCAGGCGGTGGTGGAAGACATGTATCGGCCCGACCGTTTTGGCCGCACGGCGACCGGCACGATCGACGTCACGGCGGGCAAATGAGACGCTGGCGATTGATCCTGGGCAGCCTGGCCGGCGCGGTCGTCTTGACCGCGCTAGCCGCAGGCGCCTGGGCCTATTCGCTGGGGCCACCGCCGCTCGGGCAGAATCTCGAGACCTCGCATGTGGTGCTCGACCGCGACGGCAAGCTGCTGCGCGCCTATGCCACCAGCGAGGGACGCTGGCGGCTGCCGGCGACCGAAAAGGACGTCGATCCCCGCTTCCTCAAGCTGTTGTTCGCCTACGAGGACAAGCGCTTCTACGAGCATGACGGCGTCGACCTGTTGGCGCTCAGCCGCGCGGCATTTCAGTTCGTCACCAGCGGCCACATCGTCTCCGGCGGCTCTACGCTCACTATGCAGGTGGCGCGGCTCTTGGAGCCGCGCGAGCATCGCAGCCTCGACGCCAAACTGCGCCAGATCACGCGTGCGCTCGAGCTCGAGCACGCGCTCAGCAAGCGCCAGATCCTGGCGCTCTATCTCACGCTCGCGCCCTATGGCGGCAATCTGGAGGGCATTCGCGCCGCTTCGCTCAGCTATTTCGGCAAGGACCCGAAGAAGCTTTCGCTGGCGGAAGCGGCGCTGCTGGTGGCGCTGCCGCAGTCGCCCGAATTGCGCCGGCCGGACCGCTATCCAGAGGCGGCGCGGGCGGCGCGCGACCGTGTGCTCGACCGCGCGGCGGCTGCCGGCGTGGTGCCGCGCGATGAAGTCGCGCGGGCGAAAGAAGCCCTAGTTCCGCATGAGCGCAAGCCGCTGCCGGTGCTTGCCCCGCACGCGGCCGACCAAGTGCTGGCTGCCGAGCCGGACAAGCGCATTCATCGGCTCACCATCGACGCGTCGTTGCAGAAATCGTTGCAAGACTTGGCGCGCGAACGCGCGCACGCGCTCGGCCGGAAAATCTCGGTCGCCATTCTGGCGGTCGAAAACGAAACCGGCAAGGTGCGCGCGCATGTCGGCTCGGCCGATTATTTCGACGAGCGCCGCGCCGGCCAGATCGACATGACCCAGGCGCTGCGCTCGCCCGGCTCGACCTTGAAGCCGTTCATCTATGGGCTTGCCTTCGAGGACGGCCTGCTGCATCCGGAAACGCTGATCGACGACAAGCCCGTGCGCTACGGCAGCTACACGCCGGAGAATTTCGATCTCACCTTCCAGGGCACGGTCACCGTGCGGCGCGCGCTGCAAATGTCGCTCAACGTTCCCGCCATCGCCGTGCTCGCCAAGGTGGGCGTCAGCCGGTTGAGTGCGCGGCTCACGCAAAACGGCGCCGCGCTGGTGCTGCCCAAGGGCGAGGCGCCCGGGCTCGCCATGGGTCTCGGCGGCGTCGGCATCAAGCTCAACGATCTGGTGATGCTCTATACCGGGCTTGCGCGCGAAGGCTCGGCGCTGCCAATGCGGGAAGGCGAGGACGCAATCGCCGTGTCCGGCCGCCGGCTGCTCGATCCGGTCGCCGCCTGGTATGTCGGCAATATCCTGATTGGTGCGCCGCCGCCGGACAATGCGATGCCTGGGCGTATCGCCTTCAAGACCGGCACCTCCTACGGCTATCGCGATGCCTGGGCGGTCGGTTTCGACGGCCACATGACCATCGGCGTTTGGGTCGGGCGGGCGGACGGCGCGCCAGTGCCCGGCCTCTACGGGCGCGGCTCGGCGGCGCCGATCCTATTCGATGCGTTTTCGCGCACTGGTATCGCGCCAGTTGCGCTGGCGCATGCGCCCAAGGGCGCAATCTTTGCCGCCACCAACAAATTGCCGCCGCCGCTGCAACGCTTCGTTCCCGACGGCGACCTTGGGCCGGCGGCGGCCCCGCCGCGCATCATATTCCCGCCCGACGGAGCGCGCATCGAGCTCGCCAAAGGTGCCGCGCCAGATCCGGTCGCGTTAAAGATTTCCGGCGGCGCCGCTCCGCTCACCGTCATGGTCAATGGCATGCCGCTGCCGCCGCAGGGCGGCCGGCGCACCGTGTTCTTTGCGCCGGATGGCCCCGGTTTCGTGCGGCTCACCGTCATGGATGCGCGTGGCGCCAGCGACAGCGTCAGCGTCCGCTTGCAATAACGGGGCGGCATGACAGCGCGGGGGCTTGGGCTTATGGTCCCGGCCAAGGACGCGCAATCAAACCAGAACGACCCGATGAGCACGGCCACCGATGACGCGCGGCAATCGCTGCAACCGGCGCGCGGTCTCTCCGCGGTGCTGGATTATGCCAGCACCTCGCACCGGCGCGCCTGCGGTTTGCTGGTGGTGTTTGCCCTGATCGCCTTTCTGCCGGGCTTTTTCCAGATCCCGCCGGTCGACCGCGACGAGGCGCGCTTCGCGCAGGCCACCAAGCAGATGCTGGAAACGGGTCAATATGTGGACATCCGTTTCCAGGATGAGGTTCGCTACAAAAAACCGGTTGGCATCTATTGGCTGCAGGCGCTGGCGGTGAAGGCAGGCGAGGCGGCCGGCATCCCGCAGGCGCGCACCACCATCTGGCTCTACCGGCTGCCGTCACTGTTCGCGGCGATCGGCGTGGTGCTGCTGACCTATTGGACCGCGCTCGCCTTTGTCGCGCGGCGCACCGCGCTTTTGGCGGCGCTGATGATGGCGAGCTCGGTGCTGCTCGGAGTCGAGGCGCGGCTCGCCAAGACCGACGCCACGCTGCTGTTCACCTGCGTTGCCGCCATGGGCGCGCTGGCGCGCATTTATCTCCGCAACCGGCGCACGCCTGAGGCTCCCATCGGCTGGCAATTGCCGGCGATTCTGTGGACAGCGCTTGCCGCCGGCGTGCTGATCAAAGGGCCGTTGATCCTGATGGTGGTCGGGCTCGCCGCGCTGACGCTGTCGATCGCCGACCGTTCCGCCCGCTGGCTGTTGTCGTTGCGCCCAGTTGCTGGCGTCGGCTGGTTGATCCTGCTGGTAGTGCCCTGGTTCATCGCCATCATGCTCAAGTCGGGCGGCAGCTTCCTCACGCAATCGGTCGGCGAGGACATGCTGACCAAAGTGTTCGGCGGCCAGGAATCGCATGGCGCGCCGCCGGGCTACTATTTCCTGCTGTTCTGGGTGACCTTCTGGCCGGGCTCGATCCTTGCCGGACTTGCCGCGCCGCGCGTGTGGCAGGCGCGGAGCGAGCCGGGCGCGCGCTTTCTGCTCGCCTGGCTGTTACCGTCCTGGACCGTGTTCGAGGCGGTGGTGACCAAGCTGCCGCATTACGTGCTGCCGCTCTATCCGGCGATCGCCATCATGATCGCCGGCATTGTGGAAGGCGGCGGGCTGGTGACCAAGCGCTGGCTGGTGCGCGGCACGGTCGGCTGGGTCCTGTTTCCGTCGCTCGTCGCCATCGGCATCGTCCTCATCTTCATCATCATCGGCCGCGATCTCGGCATCGTCGCCTGGCCATTCGCGGCGGCCGCGGCGATCTTCGGCCTGTTCGCCTGGTGGCTGTACGAACTGGACGGCCCCGAGCGTTCCTTGCTGCGCGGCATGGTGGCCTCGGTGCTGATCGCCATCAGCGTCTACGCCATCACCTTTCCCTCGTTGCCCGCGCTGTTCCCGAGCGAACAGATTGCCGATTACATACGCGGCAACGATTGCGACGAGCCGCAGGTCGCCTCGACCGGCTATTACGAGGAGCCGAGCCTGGTGTTCCTGCTCGGCACCGACACGCGCTTCACCGACGGCGCTGGCGCCGCCGAATTCTTGCGCGGGGGAGCCTGCCGCTTTGCGCTGGTCGACGCGCGCAGCGAACGCAGCTTCGTGCAGCGCGCGAATGCGATCGGCTTGCGCTATGCGGTGAGCCAGCGTGTCGACGGCTACAACATCAGCATCGGGCGGGCGGTGACGCTCATCGTGTTCCGCTCGGCGGCCAATCCATGACCGCGGCGAACGGCATCGAGCACCAAGTCGGCCCGGTGCAAACCGCGCTGCGCCGTTGCGGCACCAACGTGGCCGCCGCCATCACCATCGTGCTGCGCCCGGCGCACGTGCGGGGGCGCAGAGCATGGCCGCTCACTGGGCAACAGCTCGCCATCGCGTTCGGGTTGGCGGCGCTGATTTTCCTCGCGGTGATGCTTTTGCTCGACGCCGCCACCGTGAATGGCGTCGGCCGGCTGCCACAGTGGATTGCCTGGTCGTTCGATCAGATCACCGACTTCGGCAAGTCGGGCTGGTTCCTCTGGCCGCTTGGCGTGCTGTTCCTGGGCCTCGCCGCGCTGCCCAGCCTGCCGCGGCTGCCGCAGCTTGTGCTTGCGGGCATCATGGTGCGGGTCGGCTTCCTGTTCCTCGCCATCGGCGCGCCCAGCCTGTTCGACACCATTATCAAGCGCATGATCGGCCGCGCGCGGCCGTTGGTCGGCGGCAGCCTCGACCCGTATCTGTTCAGCCCGTTCAAGTGGACCGCCGATTACGCGAGCCTGCCATCCGGCCATGCCACCACGGCGTTCGCGGCGCTGGTCGCCTTCGGCACGCTGTGGCCGCGCGCGCGTCCGGTGATGTGGATCTATGCCTTGCTGATCGCGACGAGCCGCGTGGTTCTGACCGCGCATTATCCGAGCGACGTGTTGGCCGGTGCCGCGGTCGGCATGACCGGCGCGCTCCTCGTACGCCGTTGGTTCGCGCTGCGCCGGCTAGGCTTTTCCGTCACGCCGGTCGGCGCCATTCGGCAGCTTCCGGGGCCATCGCTGAAGCGGATCAAAGCTGTTGCCCGCGCGCTGCTCTCTGAATAAGAAGCACGCGAAAGGCCGAGCGGCCGGCGGGACCAGACAATGAATGCGAACAGTTTAGCGGTTTCCGTCGTGGTGCCGGTGCGTAATGAAGCCGGCAACATCGAACCCCTGGTGAAGGAGATCGCGCAGGCGCTCGACGGCCGGTGGGTGTTCGAGGTCGTCTACGTCAATGACGGCTCGAGCGACGGCACCGAGGCCGAGCTCAAGCGGGTGATGGCGCAATATCCCTGGCTGCGCCGCGTGCGCCACAGGCAGTCCTGCGGGCAGTCGGCGGCGGTGCGCACTGGCGTCATGGCGGCGCGCGCGCCACTCATCGTCACGCTCGACGGCGATGGGCAGAACGACCCGGCGTTCATTCCGGCGCTGTTGCGCGTGCTCGAGGCAGGCGCGCCGCGCGTCGGGCTGATCGCCGGGCAGCGCGTCAAGCGCAAATCGGGCGTCTTCAAGATGTTACAATCGCGCATCGCCAATGCTGTGCGTTCCGTAGTGCTGCGCGACGGCACGCGCGACACTGGCTGCGGGCTGAAGGCGTTCCGCCGCGACGTGTTCTTAAGCTTGCCGTATTTCGACGGTTTGCATCGCTTCCTGCCGGCGCTGGTCAAGCGCGACGGTTGCGAGGTCGGCTATGTCGACGTGATAGACCGGCCGCGCGGCGCCGGCGTATCGAATTACGGGATGTGGGACCGGCTGTGGCTCGGCATCCTCGATCTCGCCGGCGTGTGGTGGCTGATCCGGCGCCGCAAGCGAATTCCCGAAGTGGAGGAGTGAATGCTGGTCGATATCACGCGCGCCATCGGCGGTTATCTGCACGATGTATTCCTCGGCAATGTCGAAATCGGCATTCTGATCGGCTACATCGCGCAGGGCATGTTCGCCATGCGCTTCGTCGTGCAATGGATCGCCTCCGAGCGCGCCGGCAAGAGCGTGGTGCCGACCGCGTTCTGGGTATTCTCGATCGGCGGCGGCTTGATGCTGCTTGGCTACGCCATCTACCGGCGCGACCCGGTGTTCATCATCGGCCAGGCGTTCGGCGTGATGGTTTATTTGCGCAATCTGCAGTTCGTCATCCGCAATGGCGGGCAGGGCGCGCCAGCGTAACGTTACCCTGCCGCCTTCATCGCCGCAAAGCCGCGCTCGAGGTCGGCAATCAGATCGTCGGTGTCTTCAAGGCCAACGTGGAAGCGCAGCGTTGGTCCGCCCGGGGCCCACTTGGTCGCTGTGCGGTAGTCGGTGCAATCGAACAGGATGACCAGGCTCTCGAAGCCGCCCCAGGAGAAGCCCATGCCGAACAGGCTGAGCTCGTTCATGAAGGCGTAGACGGCTTGCTGCGAGGTCGGCTTGAGCACGATCGAGAACAGGCCGCAGGCGCCAGAAAAATCCCGCTTCCAGATCTTATAGCCGGGGTCGCTTTCCAGTCCCGGATGGAGCACGCGCAGCACTTCCGGGCGGCTCTCCAGCCAGCGCGCGACGCGCAAACCCGACTCGAAGTGGCGCTTCAGCCGCACGCCCATGGTGCGCAAGCCGCGCAGCGCGAGAAACATGTCGTCCGGTCCAACGCATAGGCCCAGTTGCGTGACGGTCTGCTTGAGCGCCGGCCACGTCTCGGCATTGGCCGACACGCAGCCGAACATGATGTCGGAATGACCGCCGATATATTTGGTGCCGGCCTGGATCGAGAGATCGACGCCCTTGTCGAAGGCGCGGAAGTAGAGCGGCGTCGCCCAGGTATTGTCCATCAGCACCACAGCGCCCTTCTCATGCGCGACGGCGGCGATCGCCGGTATGTCCTGCATCTCGAAGCTTTGCGAGCCGGGCGCTTCGACGAACACAGCCTTTGTGTTCGGCTGAAACAGATTGCCAATGTCGGTGCCGATCAGCGGATCGTAATAGGTAGTCGTAACGCCCATGCGCTTGAACAGGCCGTCGCAGAAGTTGCGGGTCGGGCGATAGACACTGTCGGTGACCAGGATGTGGCCGCCTGTGCCGACAACCGACAGCAACGCCGTTGAAATCGCGGCGAGCCCTGACGGCAGCAAGGCGACGCCGGCGCAGGCGTCGCCCTCGAGCGCCGCGAGCGCTTGCTCCAGCGCCTCTGAGGTCGGCGTGCCGCGGCGGCCATATTGATAGCGCGAGCGGTGCGCGACCTGGTCCTCGGCGGTCGGGTAAAGCACTGTTGAGGCGTGATAGACCGCCGGGTTGACGAAGCCGTGCTGGCCTTTGGTGTCGCGGCCGGCGGTCACCAGCTTGGTTTCCGGTTTGACCGGTTTTTTCGGAGGCTTCGCCATGTCTTGCAGGTCCAGGTGAGCGGCGCCGAGGAAGCGCGCCAGGCGCCATATACGGCTGCATCGGCAGGAAGCGTCAACCCCTTGACCTGGGAAGGCGATCGTTCTGAGATGCTCAGCGTCGAGGGCTCGGGAAAACGGTCAGAAGCTTTCATTTTCTCCGCGGCGGGGCGTTCGCCCGGCGACGGCGCAAATGTTTGGCCGGTCCGCAGACCCACAACCGATTTTGCGTCAAAGAGGTCGCGTCATGAAACGCTTCGTCAGCTTACTTGCCTTCGCCCTCGTCTTTGCCGCGCACGGCGCCTCCGCCCAGACGCTGAAGGCGGTGACCGACCGCGGCATGCTCAATTGCGGCGCCAACGGCACGCTGGCCGGCTTCGGCCTGCCGGACGCGCAAGGCAAGTGGACCGGGCTTGACGTCGATGTCTGTCGCGCCATCGCCGCGGCAGTGCTCAACGACGCCGACAAGGTCAAGTTCGTGCCGCTGTCGGCGAAGGACCGCTTCACCGCGTTGCAGTCGGGCGAGGTCGACGTGCTGGTGCGCAACACCACCTGGACTTCTTCGCGCGACTCCTCACTCGGCTTGAGCTTCACCGGCGTCGACTATTACGACGGCCAGGGCTTCATGGTGCGCAAGTCGCTGAAGGTGAGTTCGGCGCTTGAGCTCAGCGACGCCTCGGTCTGCGTGCAGCAAGGCACTACCACGGAGCTCAATCTCGCCGATTTCTTCCGCGCCCATAACATGAAGCTGAAGTCGGTGACCTTCGCCACCGCCAACGAAGCGGTGAAGGCCTATGACGCCGGCCGCTGCGACTCCTACACCACCGACGCCTCCGGCCTCTATGCCGAGCGGCTGCGGCTGGCCAATCCCAACGACCACATCATCCTGCCCGAGATCATCTCCAAGGAGCCGCTTGGCCCGGTGGTACGGCAGGGCGACGACAAGTGGTTCACCATCGTGAAGTGGGTGCTGTTCGCCATGATCAATGCCGAGGAGCTGAACATCACCTCCAAGAACATCGACGAGATGATGAAGTCGACCAATCCGGACGTGAAACGCTTCGTCGGCACCGAGGGCAATTACGGCGAGCAGATCGGCCTGTCCAAGGATTGGGCGGTGCGCATCGTCAAGCTGGTCGGCAATTATGGCGAGATGTTCGAGCGCAATGTCGGGCAGGGCTCGCCGCTCAAGATCGACCGCGGGCTGAACAAGTTGTGGAACAAGGGCGGCATCCAATACGCGCCGCCGATCCGCTGACCGGTATTTGATGCCGCATCGCCGGCCGCCAAAAACGGCGGTCCGGCGGCCGACGCGAGCTGGGGGCGTCGTAAGGCCGACGAGGGGCACATGCCGACTGATGGTCCGACGGGGTCGCCCCCCGCGCGGGTTGTGTTCTACAACGACCCCAAGATCCGCAGCATCGCCTACCAGGCCGCGCTTTGCGCGCTCGTCGGCTTTCTCGTCTATGCCGCCGCGCACAACGCCATCGTCAATCTGCAGCGCGCGCACATCGCCTCCGGCTTCGGCTTCTGGAACAACACCGCCGGCTTCGACATCAGTCAGACGCTGATCGCCTTCGACTCGGCGAGTTCCAGCTACGGCCGCGCCTTCTGGGTCGGCCTGCTCAACACGCTGCTGGTGGCCGGGCTCGGCATCGTGTTCGCCACCATTCTCGGCTTCATCATCGGCATCGCGCGGCTATCGACCAACTGGCTGGTGGCGAAGGCGGCCGCCGGCTACGTCGAGACCATCCGCAACATCCCACTGCTGCTGCAACTCCTGTTCTGGTACAACGCGGTGCTCAAGGCGCTGCCGGGCATCCGCGACAGCTATGTCGTGCCCGGCGGCATCTATCTCAACAATCGCGGCCTGTTCATGCCGCAGCCGCTGTTCGCAAGCGGCTTCGGCTGGGTGATGATCGCGCTTGTCGTCGGCATCATCGGCGCGGCCTTCTTCTATGTCTGGGCGCGCCGCCGGCAGGACCAGACTGGCCAGCAGGCGCCGGTGTTCCTGGTCGGCCTGGCGCTGGTGATCGGCTTGCCGCTCGTCGTGTTTGCACTCGCGCGCTTCCCGCTCGCCTTCGAATATCCGAAGGCCGGGCGCTTCAACATCGAGGGCGGCGTCGAGGTGCTGCCGGAATTCGCCGCGCTGCTGTTCGGTCTCTCCATCTATACGGCGGCCTTCATCGCCGAAGTGGTGCGCGCTGGCATCACCGCGGTATCGCGCGGGCAGACAGAGGCGGCCTATTCGCTCGGCCTGCGCCCCGGCCCGACCTTGCGGCTGATCGTCGTGCCGCAGGCGATGCGCGTCATCATTCCGCCGCTCACCAGCCAATACCTGAACCTAGCCAAGAACTCCTCGCTCGCAGTCGCGATCGGCTATCCCGATCTAGTGCAGGTGTTCACCGGCACGGTGCTGAACCAGACCGGGCAGGCGGTCGAGGTCGTCGCCATCACCATGGCGGTCTATCTCGCCATCAGTCTCGTCACCTCGCTGTTGATGAACATCTACAACAGCCGCATAGCGCTGGCGGAGAGGTGAGGCGGCGCCATGACCATGTCGGAAGGCGATCTCGCCGTCACTGAAATCAAGTTCGTGCGCGGCGCTACCATCGAGCCGCGGCCGGCGCCGGCGGCGATGACCGGCGCGCTCGCCTGGTTGCAGAACAACCTCTTGTCGAGCCCGTTCAACATCGCGCTGACTATCCTGATCGTACTGTTTCTTGCCTGGGCCATCCCCGAACTGGTCAAGTTCCTCATGCTCGACGCTGTGTGGACCGGGAGCGACCGGGATGCCTGCCTCGAAGCGACGCAGCATCGCGAGATCGGTGCTTGCTGGCCGTTCGTGTGGGAGCGTTCTTCGTATTTCGTCTACGGTTCCTATCCGATCCCCGAGCGCTGGCGCGTCGATCTCTTCTTCGCGCTGCTCGCCATCGGCGTCGGCTGGCTGCTCTGGATCAACGCGCCGCGCCGCGACCTCGGCGTCTTCTACGGCTTCATCGCGCTGCCGATCGTCTCCTTCGTGCTGCTGCGCGGCTTTCCGCTAATCGGCCTGCCGGTGATCGACACCGTGTTGTGGGGCGGCATGCTGGTAACCATTGTGGTCGCCTCGGTCGGCATCGCGCTTTCGCTGCCGATCGGCATCCTGCTCGCACTCGGCCGCCGTTCGCGCATGCCTGCGGTGCGCCTGTTCTCCGTGCTGTTCATCGAGTTCGTGCGCGGCGTGCCGCTGGTGACAGTTTTGTTCATGGCGAGCGTGATGCTGCCGCTGTTCGTGCCGCAAGAGCTTGAGCCGGACAAATTGCTGCGCGCGCTAGTCGGTATCGCGCTGTTCGCCTCGGCCTATATGGCGGAAGTGGTGCGCGCCGGCCTGCAGGCGATCCCCAAGGGCCAGTTCGAGGGCGCCATGGCGGTCGGCCTCGGCTATTGGCAGATGATGCAGCTGATCATCCTGCCGCAGGCGCTCAAGATCACCATCCCCAACATAGTCAACACCTATATCGGCCTGTTCAAGGACACCACGCTGGTGTTCATCGTCGGCATATTCGATTTCCTGCGCACGGTCGAGGTGGCGCGCATCGATCCGAAATGGGCGACGCCGGTCACTTCCACGACCGGCTATGTGGTCGCCGCGATCTTCTATTTGATCTTCTGCTACGCCATGTCGCGCTATGCCCGCGCGATGGAAGCGAGACTCGCCAAGGGTGATAGACGCTGAGGTGCCATCATGAGTCCCGCCGAAAACGCCACCCGCCGCTGGAAGCCAACGCCGCTGGCGACCCCGATCGCGGTGGACATCGTCGGTCTCAACAAGTGGTACGGCGAGTTCCACGTGCTGCGCGACATCGATCTGCGCGTGAAGGGCGGCGAGCGCATCGTCATCTGCGGGCCATCCGGCTCCGGCAAGTCGACCATGATCCGCTGCATCAACCGGCTGGAGGAGCATCAGCAAGGCAAGATTATCGTCGACGGCGTGGAGCTGACCAACGACCTCAAGAAGATCGACGAGGTCAGGCGCGAGGTCGGCATGGTGTTCCAGCACTTCAACCTGTTTCCGCATCTCACCGTGCTAGAGAATTGCACGCTGGCGCCGATCTGGGTGCGCAAGATGCCGAAGAAGGACGCGGAGGAGATCGCCATGCACTACCTCGTGCGCGTGAAGATCCCGGAGCAGGCCGGCAAATATCCCGGCCAGCTCTCCGGCGGCCAGCAGCAGCGGGTAGCAATCGCGCGCGCGCTGTGCATGAACCCGAAGATCATGCTGTTCGACGAGCCGACCTCGGCGCTCGACCCGGAAATGGTGAAGGAGGTGCTCGACACCATGGTCGGCCTCGCCAAAGACGGCATGACCATGCTGGTGGTCACGCACGAAATGGGCTTCGCCCGCCAGGTCGCCAACCGCGTCGTGTTTATGGACCGCGGGCAGATCGTCGAAGCCAACCGGCCGGACGAATTCTTCGCCCACCCGCAGCATGAGCGCACCAAGCTGTTCTTAAGCCAGATCCTGCACTAGGTGCGTAGACTCACAAACGGGCAGCAATCACTCCGGCATTGCCTACCAATGTCCGCTTCCGACGGGATTCTGTTGAAAAAGTCGAAAGTTGAGCCGCAGCGAAAAACTATAGATACGGCATCGAAATCTGAGATCGACCCAAATTGCCACGGTAATTCGTTTTAGAACTCGTTACGTTTGTTGAGCCGCGGGGGATGGGGTCCCCCGCATCTGAGTTTTAAAAATGCACGTATGAGGCTAAGGATTTTTGTCAGGTTGCCGCTCGAACTTTTTCAACATTGGGTAATGGACGGCAGCTCTTCTACGAAGAGCCGATAATGTCGGCTCTGTCATTGGCAGAGGAGACCGACCATGGAGTATTTTGCAGGGCTGGATATCTCGATGGACGA
>Ga0187771_10001313_pt1 | contig 16454 bp, 16 predicted proteins | sample 0116_SJ02_MP15_1_FD_133139 | JGI IMG/M metagenome (GOLD analysis project Ga0187771, IMG submission 133139) | Tropical peat soil microbial communities from peatlands in Department of Meta, Colombia - 0116_SJ02_MP15_10_MG | ecosystem: Environmental > Terrestrial > Soil > Wetlands > Peat | place...
AATCCCAAACAGTCCACCGGGCGGCCCGCAGGCTCGACGAGAGCTTGCGGGCCGTTCTGCGTTTGGAACAAACCGCACATCTCTGATATTGGTATTCTTTCGGCAAGGAGTAAGCCCTATGACGAAGGACAACGGCCTGACACAGGTTGCAAGCCGCTATTCCGTGAACGAGACCGTCGAGCGCTTGCAGACGGCCTTTGCGGAGAAGGGTCTGAAGGTATTCAGCATCGTGGATCACAGCGGCGAGGCGGAGAAGGTTGGGCTGAAGATGCGGCCGACAAAGGTCGTTATCTTCGGCAGCCCCAAGGCAGGAACTCCGCTGATGGTTGCCGCTCCTAGCCTGGCGATTGATCTGCCTCTAAAGGCGCTCGCGGCCGAGGACGCGGTCGGCAAGGTCTGGGTCACGTACAACAGTCCTGAATATCTGCAGCAGCGTCATGGCGTGCCTGCGGAGCTGATCAAGAATCTTGCGGGCGCGGGCGCGTTGATCGCCAAAGCTGTGGAATAATGCTGGCGGCAGCGAAGCGGCCTTGGACGACAAGCCAAATCTCAATTCCAATCGTGCGCGCGACCATCTGGCTAATGAGCGCACGTTTTTGGCCTGGGTGCGGACCGGGGCGGCCATTGTCGTGTTCGGGTTCGCCATCGGGCGCTTCTCTATTGCGATGCGACAGCTGACCGTCTTCGTCGGCCATCCGGTGCGGACCGCCGGGCTATCGGTGTGGATGGGCGCAAGTTCGATTGTGGCCGGAGTGGCGCTGGTGCTGGCGGGGCTGGTGCGCTATCGCAAGACGCGGGCACAGTTGGATGCGGACACGTTTCAGCCAGCGGGATTTGTGCTCGATCTGGTGACGATTTTGACAGTCGTGTTTGGACTGGTGCTGGCTGGGTATCTGATTTACACGGAGAGAAGCCTGGGATGATGGGACGCCGCGGGGTCTGCGGCGACCGTCCAACAGCAGATTCCTCGCTGCGCTCGGAATGACAAGGCTTTTGGGAGCGGAGGAAACGGGGACACCGAATCAACACACATGGCGCACGAACAGGAAAAGGAAGCGGCGGCGCGGGCCAGCTTGAAGTTCGTCAAAGAAGGGCAGGTCGTTGGGCTGGGGACCGGCTCGACCGCGACCTACTTCATCAAGCTGCTGGCCGAAGAGGTGAAGAAGGGATTGCGCATTCGGGGAATTCCGACATCCATACGATCGCAGGAACTGGCCCTGAGCCTCGGCATTCCGCTGACCACGCTTGACGAATGCCAGGAGATCGCGGTTACGGTAGATGGGGCGGATGAAGTGGATCCGCAGCTGCGATTGATTAAAGGCGGTGGCGGCGCGATGCTGCGGGAGAAGATCGTAGCGTCGGCGACGAAGCAATTGGTCATTGTGGCAGATTCGTCCAAGCAGGTGCGGGTGCTGGGAGCGTTTCCGGTGCCGGTGGAGGTGATTCCGTTTGCGCAGGCGCTGGTAGCGAAGCGAATCACGGCGCTGGGGGCAGAGGTGCGTCCCCGAGCGGGAAGTGACGGTAAGCCCTTCGTGACCGACGAGAGAAATCACATTCTGGATTGTCGGTTTGGCTCCATCCGGGATCCGGAGGCTTTAGCCCGGCAGTTGAGCGACATGCCGGGCTTAGTAGAACACGGGTTGTTTGTTGGGATGGCGAGTGTCGCGTTGTTTGCCCGAGGGAGCGAGATTGTCGAGTTGCGTCGGAATTGAATGGCAACAGGGGCACAAGCGCGAGGTTCGGTGCTACCGTCACGAAGGCGAGTGCCGCGGTTTCGTCTACAGGCCCCGCTCGATGTAACGGTGTCGCGCTCAGGCACTGCGGACATGGTGCCAGGGCGCTCGATCAATCTCGGCGAGCGCGGGATCGCGATCATGCTGGCAGGAGAGCTCGTGCCGGGCGAAACTGTCAGCATTGAAGTTCCGCTGCCTCTGGTCGCCGGTTTGCTGCGCACGCGGGCCATGGTACGGTATCAGGACAAGCTGCGCTACGGGCTCGAGTTCGTAGGCTTGTCGGCAAAACAGCGAGCGGCCATTCGCGAGTGGACCAGAAGGGCGCCGCTGGAAACCGGGGTGGCGGCGAGCCCGTCATCACTATCTGAGAAGGGAAAGCCCGACGCAGAGAGAAACGCTACTGCTGGCAGACACGAAAAACTGCGAAGGAAACGGCGAGCCGTCGTATGGGGCGTCTTGCTGACTCTTGTCGCTATTGCGAGTAGCGTGCTCTGGTGGCGCTGGACCCGGACTTGGCACGAGCTGGAATCGGGGTTAAACGCTGCGCAGACTGCGGTCGCGGAGAAGCCGCAGGCGCAGGTGCCTGCGGAAGTAATGGAGAGGCTTTTGATTCACCGCGTCGAGCCGGTATACCCTCCTGAAGCGCGGCGGTCGAGGATCCAGGGAATCGTCGCGCTCGATATCGTAGTGGGCCGCGACGGATCGGTGGTAAGCATGCGCGCGCTCAACGGCCCAGATGTGCTGGCGCGCGCCGCCATGGATGCGCTGCGCTGGTGGAAGTTCGAGCCCTACCGAATAAATGGAGAACCGGCCGTCGCGGAGACAACCGTAGCGGTGGAGTTCAAGAGATAAGCGCCAATTCCGCCTCCTGAATTCGGAACCGGCGTTCCTGCGATGATGAAGGCTCATCCCCTGTTTCGAAGAGCGCGGAACACGACGACACCGCTCACTGCGAAGCAGGCAACGGCAATCAGCGCCGCGACCTGCAAGAGGCTAGTATTCAGCCGGAAAACATCGGCCACGATCGCGACCACGGCAAAGACTAGTCCAAGGATGTTGAGCCACGACGGTGCGCGGACAGGGACGCCAATGTCCCGGCGCAGCCGAATCTCGAGCAGAAGTGCGGCCAGTCCGATGGCCGCGACCACTACTAGGGCCAGCGGGCTCAGGAGAGCGCTGCGGCTGGTGTAGATTACAACCAAAGACAACGCGAGCAGAAGGAAGCCCGCAGCAAGAATAGTCCAGCGGCGCGGCTTGGGCACAACAGCCGGGTTGGAGCCAGCTTCAGGCAAGGAATTTTGTTCAAAGTTATACACGGCGGGGCGCCGCGTTTCAATCACTGGCCGCGTTTATGGGGAAAGTGGGGATGTGGGGATAGCCGCCCTCGGCTTTGCAGTCGAGCGAAGCTCGACGGCGCCATCGAAGCTCCGTGGTGACTTTCACGCGCCCCCAGCTCCCGCCAACCACTCCGCGTGGCGGGGATTGCCGTTATTGAAAGCGTAGAGGACGAGCTCGACGCGGGTCGAGATGCCCAGTTTGTCGAAAATCCGGAAAAGGTATTTCTTGATGGTGTGCTCGCTAAGGTTAAGTTCGCTGGCGATCTGGCGATTGCCCAAGCCCTCGGCGACAAGCGCGACGACCTGCTCTTCCCGCGGTGTGAGCAGCGGCCGGCCGCGAGTGTTGAGCACGCGCAAGGAAGGGACTTCGGAGACAAGCTCGATGAGGTAGTTGAGCTGTTCAGTGCTGGCCCAGATCTGGCCCTCTGCCACGCGTAGCAGACACTTGCACAGCAGGCGCAAGTTGGCATCGGTGAGCGTGAAGATGCCGTGTGCCCCGGATCGAAATGCGCTGACTGCCAAGTCACGGTCACATGAGTCGACGAGCAGAACCTTGGGAATCTCGGGATACGAGAGGTGAAAACGGCGCAAGGTCATGACGGTATCGGAGACGCTGGCCGGCGGGCTCAACGATAAAAGCACAACGCGCGGATAGTCAGTAGTGACCGCTTGAAGAATCGCAACGGTATCGAGCGGGCAGGTCGTAATGTGGAACTCCGGACGGCGGCGAAGAGCGCGGGTGAGCAACTGCGCCTGCATACGATTGGAGTCCGCGACCAGGACGCTGATTGCGTCCGAAGCGGCGGCGGACGGTGAACTCATAAAACGGGTCTCCCGACAGCTACAAAACTATGAATGCCGCGATTGTAGGAAGAACGGAGATCGTTCACAAGGAATCTGGTCACAAAATCTGGGAGCCGCTTTCAAATCGGGAATTGTGATTGCAGTGTCGCAGCGGCTCGCCATGCGGGTCGTTGCTCTGTGGAAAGGTGGGTAAGAAGTTGAGCGCCGTACGTGGCACTATTTGGAGGCGCTTCTTCTGGAGAGTTCGGGCGATCCTAGCGCGCAAACGATTCCGGTCGCAGGAAGCTTTCGGTGATTTGCACCTGCATAGCTGTGACCTGACGAACATGCAAGTCTACTTTTGTGGGTGAGGCACAGGGGGACGTAAAGTGGTGGCTTCGAAATCGGCGGGACACTTGATGATCTTCGACAACTGAGTGATTTAACGCCACGATTCGCCCGATGAGCGGTTTTCGCCGAAGCGGCGGACGATCCACTTTCGTGCACAGAACTTCCCAAGTCTTGTCGACTGGGGCCATTGGTTCTAACCTCCTCCCCAGAGTGCCACGGAACGCAGGTGACGCTCACAGCAGAGGCGCTGCAGAAAAACAGAGAACAGTCTACGGCGCAAGCAGAACTCATGAGGCGCCCTTTCATATTTCCGCGACTCATCGCAATCGTGTTCTTGCTGTTGCAGTGTGTTTCGGCCGCCTCCGCCCAGGAAGGGACCAGAAAGAACCTGGAGGGGGACCAACAGACTTCCCAATCCGGCATAACCGGGACTGGAGCGGGAGGTAGTAGTACAACGGCCGCGATGCCCGGCGGAGCGGATGGCCTGGGAAACCCTTTGCTCGGAGGGAATCGCCATCCGCTCTACCGGCTACGTCCCAGCGACGTGGTGGAGATCAGTTTCACCGTTGCCCCGGAGTTCAACCAGACTCTGACCGTCCAGCCCGATGGCTACGTGATGTTGAAAGACGCGGGCATGGTCGAGGTCCAAGGACTGAACCTGGCGGAGTTCGCCGAGGCCGTGCAGAAGGCCTACCAAGGCTATCTGCATGATCCCCAGGTAGCGGTAGCTCTGAAAGACTTCGAACGGCCCTACTTCATCGTGGGAGGGGAAGTGGGGCGGCCCGGCAAGTACGAACTACGCACGGACACGACCGTCGCCGAGGCGGTGCAGATCGCGGGCGGATTGACGCCGGCCGCCAAGCACTCCCAGGTGGTTCTGTTCCGGCGCGTGAATGATGATCTGGTGGAAACGCGGTTGCTGAATCTGAAGCAGATGCTGAAGGAGAGGCTCCTAAAAGAAGATGCCCACCTTCGGCCGGGGGACATGGTGTTCGTTCCGCAAAATGAGATCTCCAAGATCGCCCGCTTTCTGACCAAACCCTCGCTCAGCATGTACCTGAACGCCTCCCAGTTCTAAAGGAATTTTCCGCACCTGAATGCCAGACGAAGACCCAATTCGCCGGCGAGTTCAGACACCAACGCCAACCGTGCGGGAGCTGGCGATGGTGGTATTCCGTCAGCGCCGGGTCTTCGTCTGTGCCGCGGGGTTGGTGCTGGCGGCGGCCGTTTTCTATCTGTTTTTCGGAGCAAGATTCCGAGCGGACATGAAGATTCTGGTGCGACCGGGACGGGCAGACGCTCCAGTAAGCGCGCAAGAGAATGCGCCTCTTGACCTGACGCGGTTGGCGATCACCGAGGAGGAATTAAATTCAGAGGTGGAACTGCTGCGGGATGACGAAGTGCTGCGCCGCGTAGTCGAAGAAAACGGTCTGAGTGGACGCGACTGGCTGCACTTTCTCCGCCTGAATGAGGGGCTCGCTGAGCGTGTGGAACGAGCTGCGCGGCGTCTCGCCAAGAAGGTGAAAGTCGAGCCCATCAAGAAAACGAACCTGATCGCCATCAGCTATGCGTCCGATGATCCACGGCTAGCAGCGAAAGTTCTGCAGTCGCTGGCCAATGCATACTTGGAGAAACACACGGTCGTGCATCGTCCCGGAGGAGAGGCCAGCTTTTTCGAGCAGCAGACCGGAGAATCGCGGAGAGAGTTAGAAGAGGCCAAGCACAGGTTGCTCGATTTTACCTCGGGGCATGGAGTCGTCGAAGCTGCGCAAGAGCGCGATCTTGCGCTGCAGAAGCTCAGCGAAGCGGATGCCAGCTATCGCCAGACGCGCGTTGAGCTGGACGAGACTCAGCAGCGCGTTTGGGAACTCCAAGCTCAGCTGTCTGCGCTGCCGCAGCGCTCTACTACGCAGGTTCGCACATCGGACAATCCTGAACTCCTGAAAGCGCTCAAGTCGAGTCTGCTCGATCTTCAGTTGAAGCGTACGGAGTTGCTGACGAAGTTCGAGCCCAACCACCCGCTAGTGCAACAAGTCGAGCGGCAGATTGCCCAGGCGCAGGCCTCGATTGCAGGGGAAAGCACCTCGCCAGTGCGAGACGAAACCACCGATAAGGACGCGCACTATGAGTGGGCGAAGTCGGAGCTCGAGAAAGCGCAAGTGCAGCTGAAGGGTTTGCAGGCCCGGGCGGCGGGCACGGCCGCGCAGGTAGCGGCCTATCGGACAATCACGCGGCAACTGGGAGAGGCAGCTATCACGCAGGACGACCTCGCGAGCAGCGAGAAGGCGGCTGAGGATAACTACCTCCTGTACGTGAAGAAGCAGGAAGAGGCGCGCATGGCCGACGCCCTCGACACGCGCCATATCGTCAACGTGGCCGTTGCGCAGCAGCCGGTAGCTCCGGCGCTGCCGGTGTGGTCCGCTTGGACGGTGTTGCTGGTGGGGCTGGCTGCGGCCGGGGCCGCTGGGACGGGCGCCGCTTTTGCCGCCGATTATCTAGACCAGGCGTTCCGTACGCCGGAGGACGTTCTGGCGTATCTCGAAACACCGGTGCTGGCTTCGCTGCCACAAGGTGTGCAGGGCAGGATTTCGGCATGAGAGAGAGGGAGTTATGGGCGTCGAAGTGTTTCAGTCTCCGGAAATAGCCGCGCCGCAGGAGGCAAGTCGTTGGGAAATAGAAAGCCCGCGCGAGCGCGCGGGATGGAACCCGGAGAACTTTGCCCAGGAGCAGATCCGGGGACTGGTGCGACGGGTCTTCCTTGCGGATGCCGACGTGCCGGTGCGGCAGGTCGTGTTCAGCGCAGTTGAGTCGGAAACTGACATGCCCGGTCTCTGCCGCTGGGTGGGAGAAGCGCTGGCGACGCAAACGTCGGCATCGGTGGCTGTAGTGGGCGGATATCCGCATCTGCTTCAGGGCGGCGAGAAAAAGCCGGCGGAATCAGCTGAGCACGGGGTCAAGGACAACAACATGCCTTTGCGGCAGATCGCGGCCCGCGTGCGCGGGAACCTGTGGCTGGTACCCAACGGGGAAAGCAGCGGCGGTTCGATCACGAGCGCCTGCTTGCACTCGTATCTGAGCGAAGTGCGCCGTGAATTTGAGTATTCGGTTGTCCAAGGCGCGAATGCCGGTAACTCGGATGCGGCGACCGCCACGGCGCAGTTTGCCGATGGAATCGTTCTTGTACTGTCGGCACGCCGCACCAGGCGCGCGGCGGCTCTCAAGATCAAGGTGGAGTTGGAAGCAGCCCAAGTTCGAATCCTCGGAGCGGTGCTCAGCGACAGGGCATTTCCAATTCCGGAGGCGATTTACCGCCGGTTGTAGGAACACCAGTAGTGGCGCGGTTTGCTCTGCCCCTTGGGCTTTCCAGCAGAGGTGCGAGCTGCAGTAGAGATGCCTGTGGAAAAGTTAGCCACAACAAAGGCGGGAGCCAATGAGCGGAGCTATGGGGTGTTGGAGGCGGGAGTCGCGGTGAACAGCGCAGCGAGGGTCGCGATTCTGCCTGAGCGTGAGGCTGCGCCTGAAGTGTGGTTCGCCGTGCAGACCCGGTACCGGTTTGAGAAGAAGGTAGCAGCGCAATTGGCGAGCAAGGGAATCGAAGTGTTTCTACCATTGCGAGCTGAGAATCGAGAGTGGAGCGACCGCCAGAAGCAGGTGAAAGTGCCCCTGTTTCCGGGTTATGCCTTTGTACGTTCGGCTCGTTCCCTGGCAATGCGCCTGCAGGTTTTGCAGACTGCAGGCGTCATGGGCTTCGTGAATTTCGGTGGGACTGCGGCTGTTGTCCCCCAAAAGCAGATTGAAGACCTGCACCTGTTGCTAATACAGGATGTGCCGTTTTTCCTCTATCCGTTTCTGCGTGCCGGGCAACGGGTTAGGATTCGGGGCGGTTGCCTCGACGGATTGGAGGGTCTGCTGACTCAGCGCGACAAGGGCAAACTGGTGATTTCGATTGAGTCCATCCAGCGATCGCTGGCCATCGAGATCCAGGGTTACGAAGTGGAGCCGATCTAATACATGGGCCATCTGCAGTGTCTACTCCCCATCTAAATCCCCCGCAGCATAAACCCGAGACCGCTGGTTGGGAACGGCTGATTCCGGGGGAGACCCCACTCTCATGGGCGCGAAAGAAACCGCCACAGTCGGTGAGGTCCGCCGAATTCGCATCCGACATCGTCGCGGAGATACCGCGCGAAGAACCTGAGCGTCCTGCCGACAGCGCACTGGATCTGCTGGTCCCGCGCCCGCTGCAAACCCGGTCAGCATGGCGGTGGCTTCGATCCACGCGCGCCGACTTCGCCCTGGTTGGTTTGAACTGGCTGTTTACGGGAACGCTGCTGGCATCCCTGGGAAAGCTTTTCCCGCACTTGCGGGCGTTCGGGACGGGCGCGCCCGGTTCCCTGTTAGGGATCGCGGTTCTGCAAGCGGCCTTGATCACGCTGTTTGGGTACACCGAAGGACTGTATGCCGGGGACGCCGATCTCCGCCGGCAGGCCCGGATTGTGGGCAAGTCGGTTGTGTTGGCCAGCGCCATCCTGTGCGTTGCCGATGGACTGCAGCGCGCAGCCTGGGAAGTATGCGGCCTGATCTGCGGAGTTGGTTGTCTGGACTTTGGCGCGCTCTGCGCATGGCGCTGGCACAGCGGGAGGCGAGATGCGCGGGCGAAGTTGTCCGACGATTGCGTTCTCCGAGTGCTGATCGTAGGCGCGAGCGCAGTGGGGCGGCGGGTCGCTTCCTATGTCCGTGGGCACCCGCAGGCAGACCGCGTGGTGTGTGGATTCCTCGACAACGAAAAGCCGCTCGGCAACGGAGTGATCGGACGCATAAGTGATCTGGCCCGCATTGCCCGTACAGAATTTGTCGACGAGGTGATTCTCGCCGCGCCCCACGACCGGCAGTTGACACTCGAGGTCCTGCGCGAAGCCCGGCGCTTGCGTCTGGACGTCGAGATCGTTCCTGAACTGTTCGGGTGCAAGCCGGCAGAGCACGAGGTAGAACGCATCGGAGAGTTACCCGTCATTTGCCTGCACGCCGAACGTCTGCCGGCGGCGAGCTTAGTGTTGAAGCGATTCGCCGACGTCGCCGGGGCCGGACTCTCGTTCCTCGTGCTGGCGCCTTTGTTGGCAGTAATCGCACTGCTGGTCAAGCTGGACTCGCCCGGCCCGGTGCTGTACCTCGCCCCGCGCGCGGGACGCAAGGGCCGCCCGTTCCTGTGCTACAAGTTCCGCACCATGGTCAGCAACGCTGACGCGCTGAAAGATGGCCTGCGCCGGAATAACCAAAGATCTGGGCCGTTCTTCAAGATCGCCGACGATCCCCGAATCACGCGTGTAGGGCGTTTTCTGCGGCGTTACAGCCTGGATGAACTTCCTCAACTGTGGAACGTGCTGCGCGGCGACATGAGTCTGGTGGGACCTAGACCGCATCCCTTGGACGATCTCGCTGGCTATGAAATCAGACACCTGGCTCGACTGGACGTAACGCCTGGAATGACTGGCCTTTGGCAGGTTACGGCGCGTCGCGATCCCTCGTTCGAGCGCGGCATCGAGCTGGATCGTGAGTATATCCGCACCTGGAGACTGGGGCTGGATCTGCGAATTCTACTGAAGACGTTCGCCATTGTGGTGCGCGGGAGCGGGCAGTGATGCCGGCTCTTCCGCTGCCGGCAGCAAGGCACGATCGCCTGACTGTCGAGTTCGCAGCCCGAGCTACCGGTCTGGCTCTGCGTCCGCTGCAGGCATTGATCGCCGCTCCAACCGTCCTGTTCCTGGCAGCGCTGACGGCCATGCTGTTGCGGCATCCTGATGTGCCGTTCTACGCCATAGACCGCGTCGCGTTTGCCCTTCTCGTTGTAGGCGTGGCGGGACGGGCTGTGATCCTCCAGCAGCGTTTGTTTCTGCTAGAGCGGGCAACATGGCCCATGATTGGCCTAACGCTTCTGGCGCTGGCCAGCGTCCTGGGAAGGCCATTCGACAACGAGACCTGGAGTCTGCTGGCGGCGAAGTGCATCGTTCCTTTCACGCTGTTTCATCTGGCCAGGCTGGTGTTCACTGATGAGAAGCAGTTCCGGCAATTTGAGATCTTCGTCCTGATCGTGCTGGCTTACCTAAGTTTCACCTCCATTGCCTTCCTCGTGGGCGCACGCGACTTGATATTTCCCCGATTCATTCTGGACGAAAGCCTGGGCTTTCACGCCGACCGGGCGCGCGGGCCGCTGCTGCAGGCGGTGGCCAACGGCGTGTCGCTTAATCTACTGGGACTGCTGGCACTTCATGCATACCGGCGAGACAGCCTGCGCGGCGTAAAGGCGGCACTGCTGCTAGCCTCGGTGCCCATTGCCATCCTAGCCACTATGACGCGGGCAGTCTGGGCGTCGTTTGCCGGGACCGTGCTGGCGCTGATTTTTCTCTCCCGAAGCCGTGCGCTGCGGCGCGCAGCCTTTGGGATCCTTCTCGCGGCGGGAGCCGTGCTGGCGCTATGTCTGAACTCGAATGAGCTGGATGGAACGCTGCGGGACCGGCTCGCAGAATCCGGGCCGGTGGAGTATCGCCAAGCTGTGTACGCTGGCGGTTGGGAGATGTTTCTCCAGCGTCCGCTGACAGGGTGGGGCTTCAACCAAATGCCTGCCGAACTGCCCCGACACGTCAGCGGGTACAACGAGAAGCTGCTTTATCCCCACAACACCTACCTGGAATTGCTGGTCGAGGATGGCGTTCTTGGGCTGGCTCTTTATCTGTGGCTGATGTGGGAGCTGTGGCAGCTAGGGCGAGGGACGATCCCCGCCTCGGATCGCGACAGCTTTCTCGACGCCGAGTTTCACCGTTTGTGGCCGATTCTGCTGGGAGTGTACTGGCTGAACGCTGCCGTCGTAGTCATGAGCTATCAGTTCGTCAACGGCTTGCTGTTCACCCTGGCAGGAATGCTGGCGGCGCAGCGACGGAGGGCTCAGGGCTCCGAGTTGTGCTGACGGTCGCGTATCTCGCCAATCAGTTTCCCTCTGCCGTCGAGCCTTATGTGACCGATGAAATCGAGGAGTTGAGGCGGCGGGGAGTCTGCGTCATTGCCGGAAGCGTGCGGAAGCCAGCAACTCCCAAGTCAGCGGCTTCCGGTCTTGCCCGCCCGCCAGAAATCATCCTGCAGCCGTTGCAGATCACGGTTCTATTGCAGGCTCTACTCTTATGCCTGCGCCGCTGGCGACGGATTTCTTTTTTGCTCGAGCGAGTCGTTTTTCGCGGTTCGGAAGGACCAATCGAGCGGGCCAAGGCTCTACTGCACACCTGGCTTGGAGCCTGCTACGCCCTGCGGCTCGAAGGATGCGGCGTTGACCACATCCACGTTCACCACGGGTACTTCGGGTCGTGGGTCGCATTGGTCGCGGCGCGTTTGCTGAATGTGAACTTCAGCATGACGCTGCACGGTTCGGACCTGCTGCTGCGTGCCGCGTACCTCGACGCCAAACTCGCCGCCTGCGCCTTCTGCCTTACTGTGTCGGACTATAACCGGCGCCACATTCTCGACCATTACCCCGCAGTTGATCCCAGGAAAGTGCTGGTGTCGCGGATGGGAGTGGAAGTCAGCGCAGGCAACGGCGCTCACTCCATCGGCCGCTCCTCCAGTTCCAGCGTATTCACGCTGCTAGCTGTCGGGCGATTGTGCGCCGTCAAAGATCACGCGTTTCTGATCCGTGCCTGTGCCGATCTCCGCCAGCGCGGCGTGTCCTTCGAGTGCGCAATTGCCGGCGACGGTCCGGAGCGGCGGCGCCTCCACTCACTGATTCGAAGATTCGGCCTCGAACAGCAGGTGACCCTGCTGGGCCACGTGCCCCGCGAGCAGATGAATTCGCTCTACGACCGCGCGGACGTGGTCGTGCTGACCAGCCGCAGCGAGGGCATTCCAATAGTGCTGATGGAAGCCATGGCGCGCGGGAAGATCGTGCTGGCGCCCGCCATCACCGGCATTCCCGAGCTTGTAATTCCCGACAGGACCGGCTTCTTGTACGAAGCCGGCTCGCTGGATGATTTCGTAAGTCGGCTGCTCATGATTCGTTCGCTGCTGCAAACGCAAAATCGGTGGCCGCCACGTATCGCTGCTTCCCGCCAGCTGAACTGGATACGGCACGCTGCGCGGGTGCAGGTCCGCCGCAACTTCAACCGTGAGAAAAATCTTGAACGGTTCGCGGAATCATTCCTCAGGAGAATCGTCGCCGAGACTGAGAGCCTCGCCCATGAGAATTTTGTTTTGCAACAAGTATAACTACCCTTTCAGTGGCACTGAGGTGTACTTATTCGAGGTGATGGATCTGCTCCGTGCGCATGGCCATGAAGTGGCGCTGTTTGCCATGGCTGATCCGCGAGGCGTAGCGACTTCCTATGACCGGCACTTCGTGCCGCACATTGATTTCAAAGAAGAGGCGGGACCTCTGCGCAAATTGCCGCGGGCCGGGCATCTGGTTTATTCGCCGGAAGCGCGGCGCCGCATGCGGGCTATGATCAGCGACTTCCGTCCGGATGTGGCGCATGTGCGCAATATCTATCACCATTTGTCGCCTTCCATCCTCTGGGAGTTGAAGGCGCAGAACATTCCTGTCGTTTATCACCTGAATGACTTCAAGCTCCTATGCCCCACTTACAACTTGCTTTCGCGAGGAGAACCTTGCGAGGCATGCAAAGGCGGAGCGTTCTGGCGGGCAGCACAGCAAGCCTGCTATCCGGGGCTGGGCGCTCGCCTCGCTTTAATCACCGAGGCCTATGCTCATCACTGGCTGGGGACATATCGGGAGTGCGTGGATTTGTTCCTAGCGCCCAGCCAGTTTGTACGGGACAAGTTCGTCGAGCATGGGTGGGACAGCGCGACGTTCGAAGTGCTTCCGCATTTTCAGAGAACGCAAGCCGCGCCCGAGCCATGTGCAGACAGCAGCGCCCCTATACTCTGCTTCGGGCGGCTGTCCCCAGAGAAGGGCGTAGATGACTTGCTCCGGGCAATGCAGCGCCTTCCCCACGTTCGGCTAATCATCGCCGGAACCGGGCCACAACGTGCCGAACTGCAGAACCTGGCAGCTTCGCTGGGCCTAGGCAATGTGGAATTCGTTGGCCACGTCAATCCTGTTCAGCGCGATCGTCTTATTGCCCGCTCGCGCTTTTCGGTCATGCCTTCTCACGCGTACGAGACTTTGGGCAAGACCATCCTGGAATCCTATGCGGCAGGACGGGCGGTCGTGGCGTCCGACTTGGGCTCGCGCCGGGAGTTGGTGCGTGACGGCGAGACCGGCCTTCTATACCGAGTGGGAGATCCGGAGGCGCTTGCAGGCGCGATCGCCACGCTTCACTCAAGACCAGAACTGGCGGAGCGAATGGGCCGCGCGGGCTGGGATCTGGTGCATCAGCGCCATACGCCGGAGCAGCATTATGAACGTCTGGCATCCCTGTACGACGAGATGATTGCCAGCAACGTCAGGCGAAAAGGGGAACTGATTACGACTCGACAGGGACGACCCTGGAAACGGTCACGTCGGCCGTCACGCAGTACCGGGCTCGAGAGCACTACGCTCCTGCCCGATCGGAGGCTCCGAGTGGCCTTCATCGGGGGGCGCGGAGTGGTCTCGAAGTACAGTGGCATCGAGACCTACTACGAGGAAGTCGGCAAGCGACTGGCGCAGATGGGGCATGAAGTGACGGTGTATTGCCGGACGTATTTCACGCCGCGCATGGCCGAATACAACGGCATGCGGCTGGTGCGGCTGCCAACGATCCGGTCGAAGCACCTGGAAACCGTCGCGCACACGGTGCTGAGCACAGCGCACGCGCTGACCCAACACTATGACATCGTGCATTACCACGCGCTTGGGCCGGCGCTGTTTTCGTTCCTTCCGCGATTAGTTGGGGCCAGGACCGCCGTGACCGTGCAGGGGCTCGACTGGCAGCGCAAGAAGTGGGGACGCCTGGCATCGGCGGTGTTGCGGTGGGGCGAACGGGCGTCGGCCATATTTCCGGAGGTGACCCTGGTCGTTTCGCAGGCACTGCAGCAGCGCTATCGGGAGGCGCACGGGATCGAAGCAGTCTACGTGCCCAATGGCGGCCTGCTGCGAAAATGGCGCGAGCCCCGAAAGATTCTGGAACTTGCTATCGAGCCGAAAAACTACATTCTGTTCCTGGGTCGATTTTCGCCGGAAAAAGGCTGCCATCTGCTGGTCGAGGCGTTCGAGCAGCTCAAAACGGAGGCGCAATTAGTGATGGCCGGCGCTTCGAGCTACTGCGACGACTACAGCCGCGAACTGCGGAAACACTCAAGCGAGCGCATTCGCATTCTCGATTGGGTTTGCGGCGAAACGCTTGATGAGCTGTTGACCAACGCCATGCTGTTTGTGCTGCCGTCGGATTTGGAGGGGCTGTCGCTTGCCTTGCTCGACGCCATGGGCGCCGGACTGTGCGTGGTGACGAGCGATGTTCCAGAGAACCGTGAGGTCGTGGATGGGGTCGGATTCACCTTTCAGCGCGGGAGCGCGGTTGACCTGGCGGAGCGGCTGCGCTTCCTGATCGCTAACCCGGCGGTGCGCGAAGCCGCAGGTAGAGCGGCGAAAAAGCGAATCCGGGACCAGTATCAGTGGCAGAAGATCGCTGAAGACATCGAGAAGGCTTATTTCGAAATGATGGGATGGAAACCGGCGGAGGCGGCGAAGAGGCCTGTGGCGCCGGCGGCAGGCGGAGACGAAGCGCGCCGAGCGGGATAGCGCTTTCAGCGCTGCGATAAAGCCGCGTGGCTTTGACCCGGACCAGGAATACAACTTTTCCTCGTGGACTGGGCGTAGTCTAATCAGCCTCATGGAAGACTTTGCATCGAAGGGCAGTCAGCGATGGCTCCAAGTGGCGGTGAATCGGAAGCCGGATCTTCTTCTCAGCGCGCTCCAGCGGAGCGGAGCAGTTGCGCCGGGCGTTCCGGTCACATGGTCTTCTCCGCTGGAAAGCGAAAACTTTCAGGAATACCGGGACTTACAGGCCCTGGAGAGGACTAGGGTCGGCAATCTTAAGAGGCCCCTCAACGAGTTCTGGCCGGCGCGTGGACCAGTCTGGGATGCGTTGGCAACCACGTCGGAAGGGCCGCTCTTTGTAGAAGCTAAGGCCCACATAGCAGAAGCTGATTCGCCGGCCACTAAAGCGTCGCCGGAGTCCCGGAAGTTGATTGAGCAAAGCTTGGCCGAGGCGAGGGGATTTTACGCGCCCAAGGCAACTGCGTCTTGGGGCAATGTGTTTTACCAATACGCGAACCGGCTTGCCTACCATTACTTTTTGCAGCACGTCAACGGCATACCGAGCAGGCTCGTGTTCCTCTATTTTGTGAACGCAGCTGACATCGAACCCACGACCGAGGAAGAGTGGCATGGAGCTGTGCGACTTATTCACGCCGTTCTTGGACTGCCCAAGGATCTGACGCGTTTCGGAGTGTTCGACGCGTTTCTGGACACCAGACTTCTTCAAGACGCTATCGATTCAAACTGAACTGCTGGCGTTTGCCTTGAGGACGGGCTGCCCCCCGTCCTTTTCTATTACAATCAGATGCCTGCCAAACGCAGGCGATCATGACGGGAAGCACGCGCTACAAGGGCATCATTCTGGCGGGGGGAGCTGGGACGCGGTTGTATCCGGCTACGCAGGCGATGGGAAAGAGCCTGTTGCCCGTGTACAACAAGCCCATGATTTACTACCCGCTGTGCACGCTGATGCTGGCGGGCATTCGCGACATCCTTGTCATCTCGACGCCGGACGACGTCCCCAAGTTTCGTACGCTTCTGGGCGATGGCAGCCAGTTTGGGATTCATCTCGCTTATGAGGTACAGCCTCGGCCCGAGGGCATTGCGCAGGCGTTTCTCATCGCCGAAGAATTCCTTGCCGGCAGTTCCTGCGCCCTGGTTCTGGGGGACAACATTTTTTACGGGCACGATCTGGTTCGGGATCTGCGTGAGGCGGCGCAAACCGTTCGCGGGGCGCGAGTTTTCGCTTATCCGGTGCACGATCCGGAGCGCTACGGAGTGGTGGAGTTCGACGACAACGGCCGCGCGTTGAGTATCGAAGAGAAACCGAAGCGGCCCAAGTCGCGCTATGCCGTGACCGGCCTCTACTTCTACGATTCCGATGTGGTTAAGATCGCCAAGTCCCTGAAGCCGAGCGCACGCGGCGAACTCGAGATCACTGACGTCAATCGCGCCTATTTGAAGAACGGACAACTGGATGTGGTTGTGATGGGTCGCGGCATGGCTTGGCTC
>Ga0187771_10001314_pt1 | contig 16450 bp, 15 predicted proteins | sample 0116_SJ02_MP15_1_FD_133139 | JGI IMG/M metagenome (GOLD analysis project Ga0187771, IMG submission 133139) | Tropical peat soil microbial communities from peatlands in Department of Meta, Colombia - 0116_SJ02_MP15_10_MG | ecosystem: Environmental > Terrestrial > Soil > Wetlands > Peat | place...
GAGCAGAATTCAGCGCGGCCGAAATTGGAGGACACCTGTAGCCGGCTGGAATGCTTGGCCCGCCCCGGAGACGGGGCGCCCTCCGCCTCCGCGGGGCGTTCCAGGAGAGCGCGCGTGGCGGCAATTTCGCGCACCGCGGCGTTGTATTTGGCGCGCAAGCTCCCCGGGCCATCCGTAAAAACGTTGCGCACAATGAAGAGTCGGTGCCGGACGTGATCGAAAGCCACTAGGCCGAGGTAGAACATCAGCACGCTATCGAAGAGTCCGATGTCGTCGCGCAGGCGGCTGGGAAGGCGTTCGATAAGGCGCACCATGTCGTAAGAAAAGTAGCCGATGGCCCCGGCGACCAGGGGCGGCAACCCGGGAACGCGCACGGGCCGGTAACGCGCAATTCGCTGGCGAAGGAACTCGATGGGGTTCCGTTCCTCCCAAACGATACGCTCACGATCTTCCGAAACGCAGGCGCCCGAAGCAAAGCGGAAAAGTTCCGCAGGATCGGCACCGACGAACGTGTACCGGGCGATTTTTTCTCCGCCCTCCACGCTTTCGAGCAAGAAGGAATAGCGGGAATCCTTGGCCAGCCGGAGGTAGGCGGAGACCGGAGTGAGCAGGTCAGCGCTGATCGTTTCATAGACGGGAATCAGATTGCCCTGACGCGCCAGTTGAGAGAATGAGGCAAAATCGGACCGGATCATGAGGAGCCTCGACGGGACGGCGCTGCGCTCGTGCGAGCATCCTCGGCGCGAAGAACGCGGAGCACGACGCGCCGCATGACCGCTTCGGGAGCGCGCTGGCCCATCCACATTTCCCATTGGGCGGCGCCCTGAGTGACAAACATTTCCAAGCCGGAAACAACCGCGAGGCCGCGGCTTCGGGCGAGCTTCAGCAGGCGCGTTTCCAAAGGACGGTAAACGAGGTCCATTACCACGCGACAGTTTAGCTCGCGCGGCTCTAGCGGGGAAACCGCGGAGTGAGGATACATCCCCACGGGCGTGGCATTGATGATAGCGTCGAACGCTTCGAAGCGCAGCGCCTGGCGGGGCAAGGCCTCTCCGCCGACCGCGCGGGCCAGCTCCCGCACGCGGCCAAGATCGCGCTCGCAGATGGCCACCGCCGCCCCCGCCCGCGCGAGCGCGAAGGCCGCGGCGCGCCCGGCTCCTCCGGCTCCAAACAGAAGCACGCGGCTCCCGCGAAGAAGCATGCGGCGCTCGAGAGCGCGCAGCAAGCCAACGTAATCGGTGTTTGCCCCCCAGAGCCGTCCATCCCGCCGCACTACCACGGTGTTCACTGCCCCTATTTCGGCAGCCAGCGGATCGCAGTCATGAAGATGACGCAGAATCGCGTGCTTGTGAGGGATGGTTACGCTGAAGCCCCGCAGGCGGAGGAAGGCGATGGAAGCCAGGAAATCGCGGAGGTCGGGCGCCAAGAAGGGAAGGTAAACGGCGTCCACACCCCGCGCCTGGAAGGCGGTATTGTGCATGAGCGGCGACAGGGAATGGCCGATGGGGTCGCCGATGACGCCGTATACTGCCGTGCAGGGGCCGAGCAGATGGGCGCGATAGAGGTGCTTCATCTCGGGGAGAGGAACCTGCCCGGGCGCGGTCACCTGAGAAACTGGCGCATAGGTAAGGGTGCTACCGAACCGCAAGGCTAGAACGCGCCCGGGAAGCCCAATCTCGCCCATGGGCAAGACCGCGACGTTGCCTCCGCGACGGATCAGCTTCAGCAGTCGGACACTGTCGCCAATCGAACGGGCCAGGCCGGCAACCTTCACTGCATCGGCACCGCTCGAACCCGCCGCCGTACCGCCCCATTGCCGGACAAAACGTGACAGCCCCGGAGGCGTTCGCCGGAAATCATGCAGGGAAACCATCAGGCGCGCGGGAGCGAGCGACTCCCGCGCCGCGGCCGGCGAAAACTTGCGCAGGGACTCGGCCTCCAAGTCACACCAGGAACAGCCCGCGGCCACCGCGCGCCGGAGGCAAAGCAGCTGCTCGCGAACGTTCCCCCGGTAAAGCCCGCCCACTTCGCGCCGACGGCACGTGGCGATCAGCGTGGTCTTGCGGAACCGCTGTCTGGATAGCCAAGCAATGAAGCGGTCGCGCTGCACATCGTTTCCCAGCCAGTCCAGGCGCAATTCCACCGTGCGAGTTTCGCGAAGCGCGTCATGGAGCTGCCGGCGCATCTCCTGAGCTGTTGGAGCGGCCACGACCGCTGCGATTCCCGCGGTGGCGCCGCGCGGTTTGACTTTCGAGCGGGAGGCAAAGAGCCCGCGACCTTGTGTAGGTTCAACCATGCGGGAGAAAACACGGTTTGTACCATGCGGTGACAAAAGTGTAAAGCGGTGCGCAGGTTTCCTTTGACGCTCTTGCGGGCGGATGCTAGGTTCACCGTGTTGGGTGTCCAGATGGCCCCTTCGAGGGCCGGTTCGACTGAGGGAGTATTCCGATGCGCACACAAGTTGCAGGATTGTCTCTTGCCCTCCTCCTGGGTACGGGGATTGCCGGCGCGCTAATGAACGCCGGCCCGGCCAAGGCCCAGGGCCAGGCATCCGCAGCGCTCCAACAGCCCGATTATTCTTCCATCTACTGCTCGGGCTTCGTTACGGATGATAGGGTGCCGCAAAGCACCTATATCATCTCCGGCGAGCAGTCGGATACCAAGATTGAGTTCCACCGGGGCGATTACGTGTACATCAACAAAGGCTCCGACGGAGGCGTCAAGGCGGGGGATCAGTTTGCCATCGTGCGTGCGACGGAGGACCCGCTCCCGGCGTCTTGGTTCAAGTGGCAGAAGAAGCTGTGGCACGCCATGGGCACACACTACGATGACCTCGGACGCGTGCGCGTAGCTACCGTTCAGCCCAAGGTTTCCATTGCTCAAGTCCTATTCTCCTGCGATTACATCCAGCGCGACGACATCGCTTTGCCATACGAAGACCGGCCTGCGCCTCCCTATAAGGAGTCGGCCAAGGTGGACTACTTCGCGCCACTGAACGGGAAACCGGTAGCCATGGTCGTGTTGATGCGGGGCTTTGCACAACTGGGCGGGGTAGGTTCATCCGTCTACGTCAACCTGGGCGCCGCGCAAGGAGTGAAGGTCGGCGATTACTTCCGGGTGTTCCGTTACCAAGGGTCGCGCCTCGAAACCGCGCCGCAAACCAATGGTTATCAAGATATGCTCTATGGGTTTGGGAGCACTCCGGAGCGTTATGGTTGGCATGACCTGCCGCGGCAGATCCTCGGCGAGGGCATCGTCTTGAACGTCAGCCGCAACGCTTCCACGGTGCTGCTGACCGACAGCCGGATGGACATCTACACGGGCGACTACGTCGAGCTCGAATAAGGCTGCGCCGCAGCGATCCCCAAAACACACGCAACCCCGGGGCCCGAACCCGTGCAAAGGTTTGGGCCTTCTCATTTCTTCCGGCGGACTTAACCCAGACGCAGTATGCCGCCTTCTCCAGCCGCTCAAGCGGCTGATCTTGGAGAGGCATCGCCCGGCTGTTCTTCCGAAAACACTTCGCAGGTAAAGGCACGAATCTCCGTATCCAGATCCTTCCAGGCGTCCAGGGGAAGGCCGGCCTTGCGGCAGGCCTCTTCCAAAAAGCGCTCGCGGCTAAGACCGTACTCGACTGCGACCTGCGGCAAGAGCAGCCCGCGCTGCCAATGGCGGGAAATCAACAGGCCATGGCGCCCAACTTGAACATCCTCGGGACGGGTAACCTCTGGCGGCGTGAGGATGGAGATCTCGATTTGCAGGCCTGGAATCTCCTGGCGGCTTACCGGACTGAAGCGCGGATCATGCAGGGCGGCGCTCACAGCGCAGCGCGCGACGGTATCGGCAAGCGGTTCGCTGGCTTCGATGTGGCCGATACAGCCGCGCAGCTGTCCGCCACGGTGCAAAGTCACGAATGCTCCCGCAAGACGCGTGAGGGTGGGATTCGCGGGAGATTCTTCCAGGGCCCGGCCATGAACGACGGCTTCCACGATGGCCCGGCGGGCCAGCCCCAGCAACGCGCGGCGGTCTTCTTCACAAAGCGGGGACATCCCGAGACTTCTTGCGCCGCTCGAGCAGGCGCAGCCGGCGCCGCTGCTTGATGCTTTCGTCCACTTGGCTCCAGAAACGGAGGAAATACTGCACTGCGGAGGCCACCGCGCTGACGACCACGAGCCAGAGCAAGAGAAGCGCCAGGGGCTTGAATACGGGGTGACGGCCTCCGAGAATGACCACGGCGACGGCCAAGAGCTGGAGAACCATCTTGGTCTTGCCCAGGGCTGAGGCCTGAATCGTAAAACCTTCGGCGGAGGCTATGTTGCGCAGACCCAACACCGTGAACTCGCGGCCCACGATGATGACCACCATCCACGCGGGAACCAGGTGCATGTCTACGAGGGACACAAACGCCGCGCAGATCAAGAGTTTGTCCGCAATAGGATCAAGCAAAATGCCCAGCGTAGTGACCTGAAGCCGCCGCCGGGCGAAATACCCGTCGGCCCAATCGGTGAACGCCGCAGCTAGCAGAATGAGCACTCCCCAAATCTCGAAGTGAATGCCCAGGCCCCAGACTTCCATATTCGGGCTGCGCGTCAGAAGAACAGCAATCAGCAAGGGAACAAAGAAGATGCGCAAGATCGTGAGCGCGTTGGGGAGGTTCATGGCTCACTCAAACACAAGAATTGTGTCCTGACCGCCTTTTTGTCCGCAAGGAGACCACACTATAGCCCCAGCATCAGGCAAGGTCAATGCTAGCACGCACTTGGAATTGGTTCGTTACCCCCTGGCAGGGTTGAAACCCAACGGACAAGAACGGCCGAGGGGATAGTCTGCCAGCCTGGATTACCGGCAAGCGCGTCCGTTCGGCGTGGCCGTGTCCCGATAATGGTAGAATGCGCTCGGCGCGCCAATGAACGAGCAGGACATCTTGCGAATACTCGAAGCCGTGGGCGCCGGAAAGCTCACGCCGCGCCAAGCCATGGAGCGGCTAAAGCACCTGCCGTTCGAGGACTTGGGCTTCGCCAAGGTAGACCACCACCGGCCCCTGCGCCAGGGCTACGCCGAGGCTGTGCTGGGGAAGGGCAAGACGCCCGGGCAAGTGGCGGAAATCGTGCGAGCCATGCTGCGGGCGAAGGGATCGCGGCATAACGTGCTGGTTACGCGGGCCGACGCGAAGGTGTACGCCGCCGTTCGGCGGGTCAGCCGTGCGGCGAAGTGGCATGCGCTCTCCGGCGTAGTCACTATCGAGCGCAGCCGCGCGATCACGGGGAAGGGCACGATCCTAGTGGTGTCGGCAGGCACGAGCGACATTCCGGTGGCCGAGGAAGCGGCGATTACGGCGCGGATGCTGGGCAATCGCGTCGAGCGCCTGTACGACGTTGGCGTCGCAGGCTTGCACCGTTTGTTCGAGCACCGGGAACTCGTGACCGGCGCGCGCGTAATCATTTGCGTGGCGGGCATGGAGGGCGCGCTGCCCAGCGTCGTCGGGGGCCTCGTAGCCGTGCCGGTGATCGCCGTGCCCACGAGCGCGGGCTACGGGGCAAGCTTCGCTGGCTTGGCTGCCTTGCTCGGAGTACTCAATAGCTGCGCCTCGAACGTGAGTGTGGTCAATATTGACAACGGATTCGGGGCCGCGTGCGTGGCCTCCTGCATCAACCGCTTGTAGGCGGGGTGCGCGCGGCCGGTCCTGCCTAAGGCTGCAAGACGGCAGCCAGCGAGTCGCGAAGCAGCGCGTCCTGGTCGGGAAACACCGTGCGCAGGTCGAGGATCAAGCAATCATGCTCGACGCGCGCAATCACGGCCGTTCCGAGCGGCGCGCGGCGCAGGCGCTCCTCAAGCTGTGCGGCCGAATGGCGGCGGCTCACCACCCGAATCACGCGGGTGGCCAGCTCCTGGGCGGCGGTGGACCCGCCCCCAATCAGCGAAGCGCCCGGCACGATTTCCAGCTCGGATTCGCCGCGCAGGTCCGTCGGCAGAACCTCCCGCAGCGCCCGCGCCAGATTCTCCGCGCGATGCCCGATTTCCTGCGCCGTCAGGCGCATCAGGCGTATGACCGGGATTTCTTCCAGCGCTCCCCGCAGATAGGCGTTTAGAGTGACCTCCAGGGCGGCGATGGCCAGCTTGTCCACGCGCAGTGCGCGAAAGAGAGGATGCCGCCGGATGCGTTCGAGAAGAGCGCGTTGCCCGGCGATGATGCCCGCCTGGGGCCCGCCGAGGAGCTTGTCGCCGCTAAAGGTGACCACCGAGACTCCCGCTTCGAGGCTTTTGCGCACCATAGGTTCTTCGAGGCCCAGCGCGCCGAGATCCACGAAACAGCCGGAGCCCAGGTCCTCGATCATCGGAAGATTGGCGCGGCGCCCCAGGGCAACGAGTTCCTCCAGCGCGGGCCTTTGGACGAACCCGGTCATGCGGAAATTCGAGGGGTGCACGCGCAGGAGCAGCCGGGTCTTCCCATTGATAGCGCGTTCGTAGTCGGCGACGCGTGTGCGATTCGTCGTGCCTACTTCATGCAGGAAGGCTCCGCTCTCGGCCATGATTTCCGGGATGCGAAAACTGTCGCCAATCTCGATCAGTTCTCCCCGGGAGACAATGACTTCGCCGCCCTTGGCCAAAGCCGCCAGAACGAGCAGGACGGCGGCGGCATTATTGTTGACCACGATGGCGGCTTGGGCGCCGGTGAGGCGCTCGAGGAGCCGCGCGGTATGAACGTCCCGCTTGCCCCGTGCGCCGGTCTTGAGGTTGTACTCGAGATTGCTGTACTGCGTGACCGTCCGGCCAATTGCTTCGGCCACCGCGGGCGCGAGCGGGGCGCGGCCCAGGTTGGTGTGTAGAATCACGCCGGTCGCGTTGACCACTGGAACGAGCGAAGCTGCCAGCTCCTCTTCGAGGCGTTCCGCGATGCGGGCTGCGAGCGCCGGCGGATTGAGTAGGTCCGGGGCACCCCTCCCTGCGGTGATGCCGGTCCGAACGTCTTCCAAGACCATTCGCGTGGCGCCAACGATGATTCCACGTTCCAGTCTCTTGGCCCAAGCGCGCAACTCCGGCTGGGCCAGTAACTCGTCCACGGAGGGAATCTGCCGCAGCCTTTCCGCGCGTTTCGCCGAAACGCCTCTTGCTCTCACTGTCATCGCGGTCTATTTCAGCACAGAGGCAGGGGGGCGGCAAAGGGCCGACCTCGCGGCGCTTGCCCTTCCGTACAGCTTTTCCGCGCAGGTATGTCTTCCGCACATGCGTCCGAGCGCCGCGTTGACGCCCCCGCACACCCCCACTAGCATGGACGCAAGCAATTCGAGGATCGCATGCCGACGATTGACGAAGACCTGAACCAGATGGAGAAGGACATTCGCCAGCTCAAAGTGGAATACGACCAGTATTTCGGCGGCGGTCGGAAGCGCCCCCCCACGGAGATCGAGTGGCGAATTGACCTGATCCTGAAGCGCTATACCGAACATGGCGGGGATCTGAGCACGGGGCAGCGCTTTCGCTTCAACAACCTCATCCAAAGCTACGCGAAGTATCGGGAGGTCTTCCGCAAACGCATGCAACAGAGGGAAGAAGGCACGGTGCAGCATCATTATGGCGCCGCAGCCCGGATCATCGAGGCGGAACGCGCGCGGCAGCAGGGAGAGGCTGCCGGACAAGGCGCAGCGATCGCCAGTGCGCCGATGAGCTCTTCATTCCGAATTGCCTGTTCGGACCCCGAACACGAAGGCGAAAAGGTCCAGCGGCTCTACGACGAGCTATTGCGCGCCAAGTACCAAGCCGGGGAAAGCGTGGGGCGCCTCAACCGTGACAATTTCTGCGCTTTCCTGAGCAAGCAGACCAAAGAATTGCGCCGGCGAAAAGGCTGCAAGGAAGTCGAGTTCGTCGTGGAGACGACCGATGGCCGGGTCAAGCTCAAGGCTGTGGTGAAGGCCTAACCGGCGCGCCCGCCCCCTCCGGCGATTCCTGGGCGGCCCGCAAACAGCCCCCGCCGGCGCTAAACCGCGTTTCCCCTTTCACAATCAGCTCGCCGCGCTTAGAATAAGCCGTTTTTCATTCGGAGGAATTCCATGCCGGTCGAGCGCGCGCTGCTGAGCGTCTATGATAAGAGTGGAATTGTCGAACTGGGGCGGCGTCTCCAGGCCCTGGGCATCGAAATCCTTTCCACCGGCGGGACTGCGAAGCTTTTGCGGGAATCCGGCGTCGCGGCGCGGGACGTTTCCGAACTGACCGGATGGCCGGAAATGCTCGGCGGGCGGGTGAAGACTCTGCATCCGAAAATTCACGGCGGCTTGCTGTTCCGCAGGAAGCATCCCGGCGATGTGCAGGAAGCCTCCCGGCACGGGATCGCCCCGATTGACCTGATAGCCGTGAATCTCTATCCCTTCGAAGCCACGGAAGCGAAAGCGGGTCTCGCCCCGGAAGAGCTTGTGGAGAACATCGATATTGGCGGGCCGGCGATGCTGCGCTCAGCGGCCAAGAATTTCGAGAGCGTGGCCGTGGTCAGCGATCCGAACGACTACGGGCGCGTGGCCGCGGAAATCGAAGCCACGCGTGAAATCAGCTTGTCCACGCGCCTGGAGTTGGCGCGCAAAGTTTATGCCCTGACCTCGCGCTATGACGGTCTCATTGCCACGGCGCTGGAGCGCCTGTCCGCCATCGCTGGAGGCGGGATCGCGCTTGGGCGGCGCGCAGCCCTGCCCGAGCGCCTGCATCTGGCACTCGAGCGAAAGCAGCTCATGCGCTACGGCGAGAATCCGCATCAAGCTGCTGCGCTGTATGTTCCCGCTGGGCGTCCCCCGCGCGGACTCGCCGGCGCCCACCAGTTGCAAGGCAAGGAGCTCTCCTACAATAATCTGGTGGACCTGGAAGCGGCGCGCAGCCTGGCCGCGGAATTTGAGCGGCCTGCCGCGGTAATCGTCAAGCACAACAACCCGTGCGGCGCCGCAGAGCGGGCCACGCTGCTGGAAGCCTATCTGGGAGCCTTTGCCTGCGATCCGGTCTCGGCTTACGGCGGAGTGCTGGCGTTCAACCGCATGGTAGATGAGGCCAGCGCCGCCGAGGTGGCCAAGCTGTTCGTCGAGTGTATTGTCGCCCCGGGCTACGAGGAAGCGGCGCTGGCGATCTTGGCCGGAAAGAAGAACCTGCGCTTGCTCGAGCTGCCTGGCGACAGCCCGGGCGGCGACGCCGCGCTGCAGCTCAAATGTGTTTCCGGAGGCGTGCTGGCGCAGCAGCCGGACCTCGGAGCGCTGCAGGGAGTGGAGCTGAAAGTGGTCAGCAAGCGCTCCCCCAGCGAGAGGGAACTCTCCGACCTGCGTTTCGGCTGGAAAATCGCCAAGCACGTCAAGTCCAACGCCATCGTCTTCGTGCGTGACGCCTGCACCCTGGGAGTGGGTGCGGGACAGATGAGCCGGGTGGACTCCGTGAGAATCGCGGTGATGAAAGCGCAGACGGGATTGCAGGGCAGCGCTGTGGCTTCGGACGCTTTCTTTCCCTTCCCGGACGGCGTGGAAGAGGCCGCGCGCGCCGGCGCCACGGCGGTGATTCAGCCGGGCGGCTCCGTTCGGGACGCCGAAGTCATCTCCGCCGCCGACCGACTCAATCTGGCTATGGTTTTCACGGGGATGCGCCACTTCTTGCACTGAATCCACTGGCCTGGCGTGACGCCCAGTCGCCTTTGGAAGCGCGGGTTCTCCTCTTCTTTGACCACCCTTCCCGGCGCATGGGATAATATCGCCGAGGCAGATATGAAGACGGTGCTGAAGGTGGGCAGTGTCGCCGCCGTGCTGCTTGGCTGGACGGCCATGGCACAGTGCGCTGCTCAGAGCCAAGGGCTGCCTAAGTCTCAGCCTGCCAGCAAGGTTTCTGCCGGAAGTTCTCCGCGCGCCGAGGCCTACTTCGATCTCACCATGGGCCACATCAGCGAGCTAACGTACGAGGCAACAGGCGGAAGCGAGTACGCCAGTCAAGCCATCGAGTTCTACAAAAAGGCCTGTGCGCTGGATCCGGACTCGGACGTGATCGGCGAGCGCTTGGCGGAAATGTATTGGGAAACGCAACGCACGCAGGAAGCCATCGCCGCCGCGCAGGAGATTTTGAAGCGCAATCCCAACGATCTCCCGGCGCGGCGTCTGCTCGGACGCATCTATCTGCGCGGCCTGGGCGATCAAGGTCCGGCGCAAGGGCAATCGGAGGCCGTTGCCCGGGGGATCGAGCAGTTCCAAGAAATATTGCGCCTGGATCCCTCCGATGTTGAATCTGCGTTGTGGCTGGCGCGGCTGTATCGCCTGCAGAACCAGCACGATAAGGCGGGGCAAGTGCTCCGCGACGTCCTCAAACAAGACCCGGATAACGAGCCTGCGCTGCAGCAACTCTCCCAGCTTCTTTTGGACCAGGGGAAACCGAAGGAGGCCACCGCCCTGCTGGAGAACGCCAGCAAGGATTCTTCTTCCGCGTCTCTCGCGGATATGCTTGGGGACGCTTGCCTGCAAGCCAAGGACTACGCACGCGCAGCCGACGCCTACCGCCGCGCCGTCGAGCTGGACCCTGCCGAGCCGCGTCATTACCGAGGCCTGGCCCAGGCCCTGATGTACCTGGAAAAGTACCCTGAGGCCTTGGCGGCGTACAAGAAACTCAACGCGCTTGACCCGGACGATGCTGAGGTTTACCTGCGATTGTCACAGGTCTACCGGGAGCTGCATCAGCTCGATCTGGCCGAAGAGAATCTGCAGAAGGCTCGGCAGCGGGCCCCCGGCGACCTGGAGATCACTTACAACGAAGCCATGCTCTACCGCGCTGAAGGGCGCTTCGATGATGCCATTCGGGTCCTTTCGGAGGCCGTGGCCGACCTCAAGGCGCAAACGAACGGCCAGCCGTCGCAAGGGCACACGCTGGCGGTTCTTTATCAGCAACTCGGCCAGCTCTATCGCGACGTGCATAATTATCCCGCAGCCGTCACCAGTTTTCAGGAAATGTATCGTCTTGGGGATGAGGAGGAACGCAACGGCCGCCTTCTGGTGATAGACACGTATGGCGCGGGCAAGGATCTGCAACATGCTTTGGAGGAAGCAGACAAGGCCATCACGAAGTACCCGAAGGAACCTTCTTTTCAAGTCAGCAAGGCCCTCCTGCTTGCGGAGAAGGGCGATACGGATGCCGGGATCGCTATCTTGCGCAGGCTTCTTACCGGCACGGAAGGCGACCGGGAAGTGTATCTCAACATGGCCCAGGTGTACGAACGTGGGCGGCGCTATGCGGAGGCGGAATCGTCCGCGCGCTTGGCGGAGAAGCTGGCTGTTCAATCCCGGGATAATGAAACCGCATGGTTTCTTCTGGGCGCTATCTACGAGCGCCAGAAGCTGTACGACCGCGCAGAACAGGAATTTAAGCGCGCGCTGGCCGTGGATCCGCGCAACGCCGCGGTGCTGAACTATTATGGCTATATGCTCGGAGACCTGGGCATCCGCTTGGACGAGGCGCACTCCCTGGTGGACCGCGCTTTGGCCGAAGATCCTTATAATGGAGCGTATCTCGACAGCCTCGGGTGGGTAGCCTACAAGCAGGGACACCTGAATGAGGCCGAATCGGAGCTGCGCAAGGCCGTCGAGCGCGAGAGCGACGATCCGACCATTCACGGGCATCTCGGCGATGTTTATTTCAAGATCGGCCGGCCGGCCCTCGCCGCGCAGGAATGGGAAAAGTCGCTGGCCGAGTGGACCCACGCGCTGCCCGCCGAGGTGGAATCGGACAAGATTACCGAGACGGAAACGAAGCTGGCCAATCTCAAGCGCCAACTGGCCCAGGGAAAATCGGGCAGCGGCGAAGCGAAGCCGCAGTAGCTGGCATGCGCGCAGTTCACGTCCCTGCTTTCGCCAAGATCAATCTGCACCTCGAGGTCCTTGGGCGCCGTTCCGATGGATACCACGAGCTGCGCACCATCTACGAAACGATCAGCCTGCATGACGACATCGCCCTGGAATCGGCGCCGGGCTCCCGAATCGAACTCACCGTTCAGGGCGATCCTGGGCTGGCCCGCCAGCCAGTCAAGAGCAACCTGGTCTATCGCGCCGTGGAAGCGGCCTGCCGTGAGCTTAGGGTCCGTTCCGGCGTGCGCATTGTGCTGAACAAGCGCATTCCCGCGGGACGGGGGCTCGGCGGTGGTTCAAGCGACGCGGCTGCCGCCTTGGTGGGCTGCCTGCGGTTGACGGGCCGCGCGCTGCCCCTGGAACGCCTTATGGAAATGGCCGCCTCCCTTGGGGCGGACGTTCCCTTCTTCTTGTTCGGCGGGCGCGCGCTGGGTCTCGGCCGGGGCAATGAAATCTACCCCCTGCCGGACCTCCCTCTCAAGACGGTTCTGGTGGTTTCCCCGCGGGAGATTTCCGTCTCGACTCGGGAGGCCTACGCCTGGCTGCATGCCCGCCCGCTGCCTCCGGCGTTGACAAAAGCGGGCCTCAACTCTAAACTGATGCGGTTCTGTGCCCTGTGCTGGAGCGCTCGGGGAGGCTGCCTCTCGAATGATTTTGAGGCGGCGGTCTTCCGGCGGCATCCCCGTTTGGAGGCCACCAAGCGGGCACTGCTCCGAAGAGGGGCCACGGAAGCCGCGCTGGCAGGCAGTGGTTCGGCGGTGTTTGGACTCTTTCAGCACCCAGCGCAGGCGCGCCGAGCTGCTTTAAGTTTTTCAAACGATCAGGCGTTTGTGTGTCAAACCGTGTCCCGGGGAGAATACCGCCGGGCACTGAAACTGGGCCAGATCGCTTGAAGGCCGGGCCGGCAAGGCCTTTGCCGGCCGTTTCAGTAATGCGCAGTCAGGATAGTCGAGCGTGAACGACGAACGATTCAAAATCTTTACCGGTACGGCGAATCCCGCCCTGGCCAAAACCATCTGCGATTATCTGGGCGTAAGCCTGGGCCGCGCCGAGTTGGGCCGTTTCAGCGACGGCGAAATCTATTTCCAGATCCTCGAAAACGTGCGCGGCGCCGACGTCTTTGTCGTTCAGCCGTGCTGCCATCCCGTGGACTCTACCCTGCTTGAGCTGCTGCTGATGATTGACGCGTTCAAACGCGCCTCGGCTTGGCGAATTACGGCCGTTGTGCCCTACTACTGCTATGCCCGGCAGGATCGCAAGGACAAACCGCGCGTGCCCATCTCCGCCAAGCTGGTGGCCGATTTGCTGGAGACCGCGGGCGCCACGCGCGCGCTGACCCTGGACCTGCACGCCCCGCAGATCCAAGCGTATTTCAACGTGCCCGTGGACCATCTCTACGCCTCTCCGGTGCTGGTGGACTATTTCCGGCGCAAAACCCTGCCCAACCTGACGGTGGTTTCGCCCGATGCAGGGGGCGTGGAGCGCGCGCGCGCTTTTGCCAAGAAGCTTGACGCGCCGCTGGCCATCGTGGACAAGCGGCGCGTAGAAGTTGACGTCAGCGAGGTCATGCACCTGATCGGCGAGATCCGCGGACGGACGGCACTCATCGTGGACGACATCATTGACACCGCCGGAACCCTGGTCAAGACGGCGGATGCGCTAATGAGGGAAGGAGCGCTGGCGGTCTACGCCGGTTGCACCCATGCGGTTCTTTCCGGCCCCGCCGTCCAGCACATTTGTCATTCCCAGCTTAGCGAGGTGGTGGTCACCGACTCCGTGCCGCTCACGGAGGCGGCGGAGAAGACTTCAAAGATCAAAGTCCTCAGCGTTGCCGAACTCCTGGCCCGCGGCATCCGCTCCATCCACGAAGAGAGTTCCATTAGCGAGCTGTTTATCTGAGCGTTGCCCGGGGGGATGGGCCCGGAAGCTTTCAAAGGAAGGACCGTATGGCAGAAATCATCGTGGAAGGCGCCCCGCGCAGTGACCGGGGAAAGAATGCCGCCAGGCGTCTGCGCCGGACCGGACAGGTGCCGGCCGTGCTCTACGGCGGTGGTGGCGAGTCGCTGTCCCTGGCGGTGAGTGCCAAGCAGGTCGCCGGAATCCTCCGCTCCGAGTCCGGCCACAACACGGTATTCCACGTCCAGCTCGCGGGACGGCAGCATTCCGCCATCGTGAAGGATTGGCAGGTGGACCCGGTTAGCGGAAGCTTGCTGCACGTGGACCTGCTGCGCGTGGCCATGGACGTCCGCGTGCGCGTGAAGGTGCCGGTACACACGTTCGGAGAACCCGCGGGGGTGAAACAGCAGGGCGGGATTTTCGAAATGGTCACCCGGGAAGTGGAAATCGAATGCCTGCCCGGCGAGATTCCTTCTGAGTTTCGCGTGGATGTCAGTTCCTTGATGATCGGTAAACAGCTTCGCGTTGCCGACCTGGCGGTTGATCCGGCCAAGGCAAAGATGGTCACGGAAGCGCAGCGCGTGGTGGCCCACGTCGTGGCCGTGCGCGAGGAAGAGGAGAAGCCTGCCGAAGCTGCCGCGGTTGAAGCGGTGGCCGCGGCGCCGGCCGAGCCTGAGGTCATCAAGAAAGGCAAGAAGGAAGAGGAAGGCGAAGAGGGCGCCGAGGCCCCCGAAGAAAAGCCCGAAAAGGCCAAGGAGAAAAAGAAGTAATGGTGCGGCGCGCGAACCATGTGCCGGCTCCCGGACCTGCGGGCGGCGAGGCGGAAGACTCATATGCGGCTGATCGTTGGCCTTGGCAATCCCGGCCCGGAATATGTCTGGACGCCGCATAACCTGGGCTTCCTGGTTGTGGACCAGTTGGCGGACCGCGCCGGAATCCGCATCGAGCGGCCGGAAGCCCGGGCGCTGCTGGGCCGCGGGTCGTTGGCGGGCGAGGAAGTGCTTCTGGCCAAGCCGCAGACGATGATGAATCTTAGCGGGCTGAGCGTGCGCGACATCATGGCGCGCCATGAGCTTGGGCCGGCTGACTTGTTGGTGGCGTACGACGATGTGGCCTTACCCTGGGGCATGATTCGCATCCGGGAACGCGGCAGCGCAGGTGGGCATAACGGCCTGAAGTCCGTGATCGGCGCGCTCGATACGGACGAATTTGTGCGCCTGAGGCTCGGCGCGCGTCCCGATCACCCGGTGGGCGACCTGGTGAGCTATGTGCTTCGGCCCATGGGCAAGGGCCGGTTGGCCGTTGCCGCGGAGATGGTGGACGAGGCTGCCGGCGCGGTGGAACTGATTTTGAATCACGGCGTGGCCGCCGCCATGAACCGTTTCAATAAGCGCGTTCCGCTCTCGCCCGGAGCGCCTTGAACTCGAAGTCACGGAAACGTACCTTCTCTTGAAAGGGGCCGGGACTCAAGGGCGCGGCTATGTCGGAGCGGAAGAGCTTTTTGCGGTCAGGAACAAGGAATCGAGGAGCACATGGAAGAGCGTTTGTATGACTTGATCTTTATCTGCCGGCCGGCGACGCCGCAGGAAGAATTGGACAGGATCCTCGGCGTGCTCGAGCACGCCTGCGCGGAAAAAGGCGGGAAGATGGAAAAGGTGGAACGCTGGGGCGTTCGCAAGCTGGCCTATAACGTGGCCCGGCAGCGCGAAGGTTTCTATGTCTACGCCTTGCTGAAGACTGCGCGCGGCGATCTGGTGCACGAATTGGAGCGGCGCCTCCGCGTTCAGGACGCCGTCATCAAGTACCTCACCGTGCGCGTGGACGAAGACCTCCGGCGCCAGCGGAAGCACGCCCAGCGCCGGGAACTGCGTGCTGCGCGGCGGCCCCGCAAGGCCCCGGCGCAGGCGGAATCCGGGCGCGCGGGAACCGGAAGCGGCGAGCCTGCGGCCTCCGCGAAGTAGGCGCGCGGCACATTCAGGAAAAGGCAGGGTCCATGGCAGACGAACAGAAACCAGAGAAGGAACAGCGCTCCCCGGAACAGGAAGCTCCGCGCCCCGAGGCAAGGCCGGCCGGCCCGCGTCGCGAAGCGGGGCCGGGAGGACCGCGCAGAGGCAAGCGGCAGTTCTTTCGCAAAAAGAAAGTCTGCCGGTTTTGCGTGGAGAAGATTGACTTCATTGATTACAAGCGCGTCGAGCTGCTGGCCCCCTTTGTTCAGGAACGGGGCAAGATCCTGCCGCGGCGTATGACCGGTACTTGCTCGCGCCACCAGCGCTGGCTGGGTATGGCGATCAAACGCGCCCGGAATATTGCCCTGCTGCCGTTCTCCGGCGGCGTGGAAGGCAGCGGTTCCACGCACCAGCACCGCGAGCGCGGCGAACGCGGAAGAGAAGTCAGGGAAAGAGAACCTAAGGAAAGAGAGAAAGAATCGTGAAGCTCATCCTTCGGGAAGACGTGGATAAGCTCGGCGCGCGCGGCCAGGTCGTGGACGTGTCGCCGGGATACGCGCGGAATTTTCTGCTGCCTCGCAAGCTGGCCATCGAAGCCTCCGAGCCCAACATGAAGCAGCTCGAGCGCATCCGCGCCAGGCTGGCGAAGAAAACGGCCACGGAACGAGAGGCTGCACAAAAACAGGCGGAACTCCTGGCTGGGGTCGCGCTGCGCTTCGCCCGCAAGGCCGGCGAGAACGACCAGCTCTTCGGCTCGGTGACGCC
>Ga0187771_10001315_pt1 | contig 16449 bp, 12 predicted proteins | sample 0116_SJ02_MP15_1_FD_133139 | JGI IMG/M metagenome (GOLD analysis project Ga0187771, IMG submission 133139) | Tropical peat soil microbial communities from peatlands in Department of Meta, Colombia - 0116_SJ02_MP15_10_MG | ecosystem: Environmental > Terrestrial > Soil > Wetlands > Peat | place...
ACGCCCAGCCCGGGTCCGGGGAACGGCTGGCGCTCGGCCTCGGGGATGCCGAGGTGGCGGGCGACCGCGCGGACCTCGTCCTTGTAGAGGTCGCGGAGCGGCTCGACCAGGGTGAGGCGGAGGTCCTTCGGGATGCCTCCGACGTTGTGGTGGGTCTTGATCGTGTCGCGGGCCGACCCCCCGCTCTCGATCCAGTCGGGCGCGATCGTCCCCTGGACCAGCCGGTCGGCCCCGAACCGGGCCGCCTCGTCCTCGAACACCCGGATGAACGCCTCGCCGATCCGGCGGCGCTTTTCCTCAGGGTCCGTCACCCCGCGGAGGGCCCCAAAGAAGCGGTCCGCGGCCGACACGACATCGAACTTGAGGCCGCTCGTGCGAAAGAACGAGGTGACCTTCTCGACCTCGCCGGCCCGCAGGAGGCCATTGTCGACGAACACCGCCCGGGCGCGGTCCCCGAGGGCGCGCTCGACCAGGAGCGCCGCCGTGGTCGAGTCGATTCCGCCGGACGCGGCGATGATCGCGCGGCCGGGAACCGCGGCCCGTAGCTGCTCGGTCGCCAACCGGACGAACTCCGCGGGGTCGTTCACGTGGCCCCTCCCGACCCGCTGGGGGGCTCCTCGCGCCACTTCGCCCGGTACTGCTCGAGGCGGGCGATGAGCTCGGGGTGCTTCAGCGCGAGAATCTGCGTGGCGAGCAGCGCGGCGTTCTCGGCCGCGTCCAGCCCGACCGAGGCGACCGGGATGCCGGGGGGCATCTGGACGACCGAAAGCAGGCTGTCGAGACCGAGGCCGCGATAGAGCGGAACCCCGATGACCGGCTTCAGGGTCCGGGAGGCGACCACCCCGGGGAGCGCGGCGGAGAGGCCGGCCATCGCGATGAAGACGTCCGTCTCGGGGTCCCGGACGAGCCGGTCGACCTTCTCGGGGTTCCGGTGGGCCGAGGCGACGTGCACCTCGCAGGGGACCCGGAACTCCTCGAGGCGGGCCCTCACCTTTTCGGCGATCTCGAGGTCCGACTTCGAACCGACCAGGACCGTGACCTTCACAAAGGGACGATGCCGACCGAGAGAAAACCTTTGGCCGGACCGCCCCTACCTTCATACCCGACGCGGCGTCTCCCGCCCCGCCATGGAGCTCCGCCTGCACCGGGGCGGCCGCTTCCGGGCGTGGCTCGGTGCCCGCCTCGGAGGCGACGCTGAGCTCGGGAACCGGGCCTGGCGGAGGATCCTCCACGCCCTGGCCGCGGCGGTCCTCGTCTACTACATCCTCCCGAACGGGTTCTTCGTCATCGTCCCGAAGGAAGTCGTCCTGGGTGCGGGACTCACCGCCCTGGTCATCCTCGAGATCCTGCGACACACGGTCGGCGTCCAGCTCCCGACCCTGCGGCCCTACGAGGAGGGCCGGGTCGCGAGCTACGTCTTTCTGGCCCTGGCGTTCGTCGGAGCCATCGTCCTGTTCCCCCAGCCGATCGCGGTCGCGGTCGTGCTCGGCACCGCATTCGTCGACCCGATCGCGGGGGAAGTGAGAGGGCGCCCTCAGCTCTACCCCGGGCTTCCGCTCGTGGCGTACTTCATCCTCGCCCTCGCGGGGCTGTGGGCGATCGGCGGATGGCCATTCCTTCCCTCGGCCGGGCTCGCGGTCGGTGCGGCGATCCTCGCGGTACTCGCGGAGCGTCCCAAGCTCCCGTGGCTGGACGACGACCTCCTGATGACGTTCGCGCCCGCGCTGTTCCTTTACGCGGTCGGCGTCCTGCTCCTCGCATTGTGACTTCGCCGCTGGAGGTCCCGTGGGAATTGCCCCACCGGGGTCGTGGGGCCCTAAGAGGCGGTGAACCCCAGCTCCTGGACCCGGCGCCGCACCCAATCGAGTCGGTCGATTTTCAAGTGTTTGTAGATGAGCAGCGCCGCGAGCGTGTTCCCGCCGCCCACCTCGAGCTGGTTCGGTCCGCGGCGCAATCCCTTCGGGTCCTCGACACCGACCTCGGCGAGCCCGAGCTGGACCCCGGGAAAGACGAGGCGAGCGATCGCGAGGGCTTTGAGCGAGGTTGCGACCGACCCGGGCCTCCGGCCGGCCCAGGGCGTTCCGGGCACCGGCTGGAAGGTGGAGATGTGCAGGTGGGAGAGATGACGGAATCGTTTCGAGTGGAGGATCGAGGCGATCAGGTCCCGGGGGCGCCCGAGGCCGTTCATCACCACGTTCCCGAGCGAAAGGCCGACGCGGTCCACCATGTCCATGAATTGAAGGCGCGTCGCGAGGCGGTCACCGGGCTTCGCCGCCGCAAACGCCCGAGGGTTCACGGTCTCGACCGAGCAGTAGACGGTCCTCACCCCGAGTCGGGCGAGCCATCGAAGCGTCTCTTCCGATAGGGACGGTCCGATGTCGAGAGCAAGGTCCGCGTCGGTGGCGTCCAGCACTCTCGGGAGGAGCTCCCGCACCGGGTCGTCCGACCCGTCGAACACCGTTCCGCCGACCAAGACGATCGCATCGACGCCCCGGTCGGTGGCCTCCCGCACGTGCCGCAACAGCTCCGACGTTCCCAGCTTCTCCCGTTCCTCGCTCACGGCCGCTCGCGAGCTCGAGAGGCTGCAGTAGTGGCAGGGAGGGGAGACCTCGCATCGGGTCACCATGTGGAGGTGGGCGGTGAGCGTGACCGTCCGTCCCAGGTGGCGGTCCCGGAGCTCCGTCGCCGCCCGGAAGAGCTCCCGGGCCCGCCCCACGGTGTCCGCGCCGCGGAACAGCGTGAGGGCGCTCTCGAGGTCGACGTCTCCCGCGCGGCCCCGCTCGAGCGCACCCTCGAATGCGGAGGAGGAGACCCGGGGACGCATCGGGGGTTTCGGTTCGCTCCGATGCCCTCCCTATGCCACCCGGTCGGACCCGGGCGGCCGGCTACACCACCGGCGTCAGGACCGCGTGCGGCGCTCCCTTCTCCGGGTCCGGGCTGATCGCGTAGAGGGTCGTCCGCGGCCGGATTCCGTAGATGCAGGGGGCGCTGTCGATGTTGATGATCCGGAAGTAGGTGTCCATCATGTTGAGGATCTCACTCGACACAAGGAGGCCGGGCTTCAGGAGGCCGATGCCGAGGTTCCCGACGTGCTTCGTGCGGGAGACCCCGGTGAAATACATCCGGATCGCGACCTGGTCCCCCATCAGGCTCTCGAACGTGTCGAACGCCATGTACTCGACGAACGGCTTGCGGTCCGGGCCGGCGGCCGCCTTCTCGGCGGTCACCATCGCGCGCATCGCTTCGTCCCGTCCGTACCGGGCCATCGGCAGGATGTACGGTTCCTCCGTCTCGCTCGCGGTGTAGTCGGGAATCCGCACCCGAGTGTCGAAGACGTTCGCCGGGACGTGCCGGATCAACGTCTCGCGGAGCTTCTCGGGGGAGTCGCCCGCGGCGAGGACCGCGATGATCCCGCGCCCCTGCGACATGAAGTTGAGGAACGTCGGCGTGAACAGCATGTAGTAGTCGTCGATCCCGACGTTCACGTCGACCTCGAAGGCGTTGAAGCTCCCCCGGCGGAACCCGCCACCGAGGAGCTTGTCGAAGTCGGGGATGCCAGTCGAGTAGTACCGCTCGGGGTCGGTCATCGGCTTCCACGGCCCCTGCCCCGCGGGCCCCGCGTGGGGGCTCGTGATGCCGAGCGCCTCGAACCGACCACCGTCCAGCGTGACGGCGTAGCGCGCCCGGCCGATGTTGGTCGCCCGGAGCTTCTCGAGGCGAAGATGGCGGACTCGCCGCTCGTCCAGCTCCTCCCGCTGGATCGAGATCAACCCGTCCACGAGGTACTCGATCCCGCCCGCCTCGGGCTTCTCGAGGATCATCACGACGTCCGTGCTCGACCCCTCGACGAGGTCCTTCTGGAGCGCCATGACGAACTCTTCCATCTCGAGTCCGTACTTGTGGGTCACACCCTCGAGGGAGTCGATGACGAGGAGCGTCTTCTCCGGGAGCGCCCGCTCGATGCGGTTGTAGACGTTCTCGACCTCGGGCATCGGGCTCCGCTTGAGAAGCGCGGACAGGTGGGTCCGGTCGACGCGGGTCGGGGGACCCCGTTCCTGTCCGAAGCTCGCGAGGACCTCCCGCCCGGCGCGGGCCTTCCGGGCCTCGGGTTCCGGTAGCTCGTGCTCGCGGGGCTTTCCGCTCGCTTGAATCGCGTCGAGGAACAGTTTCGCGGCATCGAGCACGCGCGTGCGCATTTCGGTGGTCTTGAGCCACGGGAACTGTCGGTAGAGCGCCTCGTCACCGATCCGGGTGGAAAGGTAGTACGACCGGTTGGGTTGCCCGACCCGCTCGAGCAACTCGAGCCCAAAGGTCGTCTTTCCCGTTCCGGCACCGCCCTTGATAATCAGCGACCGCCCTCCCTTCCCGCTCAGGAAGGCGATCACCTCGGGTGGTACTCCCCCGACTGTGCTCCCTTCGCTTGCGCTCATGCTGATCCCGCGCGGCACGGCCGGACCGAGGGTCCCGGAGCCCTACGAACCATTCCGTGTCCCGTTGCCGTCATGGGCGCCTTCGGAAAGTAAAGCTTTCGCCGAGAATGGAAACGACGTCCCAGTTATCCGGCGGCGGCTTCCCGCGCGACCGACCGGGCCGCCTCCAGCGCCTTCCTTAGAGGAGCGCCCGGTTCTCCGACGGCGGTGGCGGCGGCCGGATTCCCTCCGCCCTTCGCTTGGAACAGCGGTTTCGCGGTGTCGACCACCTGCTGGGCCGACACTCCCGCCGCGGTCGACCCCACGAACAGGAACCCCTGGCCCTCCCGCTCGCTCGCGAGGAGCGCCACCCGCCCTTCCGCCTTCGTGAGGAGCCGGGAGAGCTCCATGAGACCCGTGCGGTCAAGGTCCACCTGGGCCGTGATGAGCACCGTCTCGCCCACGGTCTCGGTCGCGGCCGGGTCGGACGAGAGACGACCCGCGAGGCTCCCCAGGTCCTCCTGGCGTCGCTCGCGGTCGCGGCGCCGGTTCTCCTCCACCTCGGCGAGTAGGCGGTCGATCCCTTCGGGAAGCTTCCCGACGGGGACACCCAGGCGGCGGGCCGCCTCCTTGAGGATCTCCTCGTGCTCCTCGCGGAGGTCGAGGGCGCGTTCTCCGCTCGCGAACGTGAGTCGGACGATGCCGTCCTGGATCCGCTCGACGTCCAGTACCGAGATCGCCCCGACCTCGCTCGTGTGCGTGCAGTGGGTCCCCCCGCACGCCTCGACGTCGAACCCCTCGACCTCCACGATGCGGAGCTCTTTACCGGGGACCGCGCCTCCCTGGTAGAGCGTGAACCCGAACCGCCGCTCGGCTTCCGAGCGGGCCTCGAAGTAGCTCTTTACCGGGCGGTCCTCGCGGACCACCTCGTTCACCCTCCGCTCGACCCGGTGGAGCTCCTCCTTCGTGAGGGGACGATAGTGCGTCACGTCGATCCGGGCGGCCTCGGGCGCCTTGTACGCCCCCGCCTGCCAGACGTGGGGCCCCAGCACTTCGCGCAGGGCCCCGTTGAGGAGGTGGGTCGCCGTGTGGTGCTGCATCAGCTGGGTACGACGTACGGGGTCGATCCGGCCGCGGACCCGCTCGCCGACCCGGAAGGAAGAGGTCCTGTCCAAGCGGTGGTAGACGTAGGGGCCGCGCCGCTCAACATCCACGACCGCTCGGTCGGCGAGGTCGCCCTTGTCGGTCACCTGGCCCCCACCGGTGGGGTAGAAGTAGGTCCGGTCGAGGACGACGAACGGTCCCTCCGAGTGGACGACGTGGGCATCGAACGACACCGTGTACGGGTCGAGGTAGTAGAGCACCTCGGTGGGCGGGGTCTTCGCCGGCACCTCCGGCAGCGGCTCGGTCGTGTCGGCGTAATCCGAGGTCGGTACTTCGCCCTCGTGACGCGCGGCCACTCGAGCGTAGAAATCCTCGGGGATGGTGGGAGGCTGTTCCAGCTCTTCGACCGCGACGTCCGGGGGGACCCCCAGGGAATCGTACCAGGCGAGGAGGTCGTCGGAGGTGATCTTCCCCCCGAGCGAGCGGGTGCGCTCCTCCTGGCGGCGGATCGTCTGCCGGGCCCGCTCGAGCGCCTCGCCGTACCGCTCGACCTCGGCCTCGACCACCCGGCGGAGGTCATCCCGATGGGCGCCGACCTCCGGGAAGTCCCGGGCGATCTCCCGGCCGGCCCGTTCGAGGATCGCGAGGAGGTCCGGGGCCTCCGGCACCTTCTGAAGTATCCTCAAGGAGCGTCGCAGGAGGAGGCGAGCGAAGTAGCCCTCCTTGCTGTTCGATGGCACGACCCCGTCCGTGAGGAGGAAGTTGAGCGCGCGCGCGTGGTCGATGAGGATGGCGGCCTCCCTCGGCGGGAAGGTGCGCCGGAGCTCGTCGTACTCGCTCCCGAACACCGCTTCGTAGGCGCTCTTCGTTCCCTGGCTCCCCCAGACGAAGCGCTCGAGGCCGTATCCCGTGTCGACCACCGTGAGCGGCATCGGCTTGAGCGCCTCTCCGTCCCGGACGTACTCCATGAAGACGAGGGTCGCGACCTCGAGACCCGAGGCGGCGACGCTGAGCGACGGTCCCAAGTTCCCCCCGCCCTCCCAGACCTCCTCCTTGTAGGTGAAACGGGTCGGGTCGCCACCAAGCTCCGACGTCAGGAACTCGTGGCAGAGCTCGGTGCACCGTTCCTTGAAGTAGACCTCGTGGTCGGGCCGGTTGAAGGCGTGGTGCGCCATCATCTCGAACTCGGTGAAGTGCCGGCCGCTGCGGCCGACCTCCTCCAGGTCGATGAAGCGCAGCGACGGCTGACTGATCGTGAGCGGGTTCGCCGGGGGCGGGATGGCCCCGCTCGTCACCCACGGTTGGAAGTCGTAGATGGATGCTTGCGTGAAGAAAACGTCGTTCCGCCAGCGCGCGACCACCGGGTACCGGCGGAGACGGGTGTGTCCGCGGCGCTCGAAGAACCCGAGGAACGCCTCGCGCATCCCCCGCAGGTCCTGCGGCCGCGCGAACAGCGGCCGGCCGATGAACCCGTACTCTTGGCAGGGCGCTTCCTGGCACCGGTCGAACTCACCGAGCGACCAGAAGGCGTGACCGCAGACGACGCACGTCCGGCGGTGGAAGCCGTTCCGATGGAAGAACGGAAGGTCGTACTCGGCGCTCTCCATCGCGGGCGCCGACGTCCCTCGACACTTAAGGCATTCCCGTGGTTGCCGCGACCGCGCCGCTCGAGGGCGGGTGCCGTTCCTCGGGGCCGGCGGGAGGAGGGTGGGGAGCACGGCAACGGAGGCACCGGTGCCGGAGCAGGTCGCCCGGCGAGCGACCTGGGCCTTGGTGGCGCTCCGCACCGGCTACGCCTACAACTGGTTCGACGTCGGACCGTCGCTCATTCCGATCGGGGCGACCTTCTCGGTCGGGCCGGCCGACTGGGGAATCCTGGTCGCCACGTTCCTGGTCGGGGCCGGGCTGTTCCAGGTCCCCGCGGGCCTCCTCGCTCGTCGCCACGGGCCACGGGCGGTCGCCCTGTGGGGCGCCGCGCTCCTCTCCGCGGGAGCGGTCGCCAGCGCCTTCGCTCCGACGTTCCTGGTGCTGCTCGCCACCCGGTTCGCGGCGGGCGTGGGCGCGGCGCTGTTCTTCTCGCCCGCGATCGGGCTTGTGGCGAGCTACTATCCGCCGGGCCGCCGAGGTCTCCCGGTCGGCGGCTTCAGCTCGGCGTTCAGCGCCGGGGCGGCGGCCGGGATCTTCGTCCCGGCCCTCATCGTGCCGTCGGTCGGATGGCGGTGGTCCCTCCTGCTCGGAGGGCTGGCGCTCGGCCTCCTGACGCTCCTCGCCATCTATCTGGTCCCTTCGACCACCGGGGGGCCCTCGCCGCGCTCGACCGTGGCCCCCGGAGTTCCTCGCTCCCTTCTCTTCCGCGGGGTCTGGGCGATCGGTCTCGCCTTCATCGGGCTCGAAGGGGCCAGCTTCGCGACCGGCCAGTTCATCGTCCCCTACGGGGTCTCGGTCCGAGGCTGGACGTCCGCCCTCGCGGGGACGGTCGGGCTGCTGTTCATCCTCCCGAGCGTGGTCGGCGGGCCGGTCGGGGGGATGGTCGCCGAGCGGAGGACGAACCATCGCACGCAGTTCGTGCTGGCGACGGTGGGAGGTGCGGCCGTCCTCACGGCCCTACCGATCGCGGGGGTGTTTGCCGCGATACTCATCGGCGCCATTTTCTCGTTCTCCTACGGGTTCGTCTTCGCGGTCATGTACGTCATCCCGCACTACTGGCGGCAGGTCCCGCGCGAGGAGGTCCCGCTCGCGATCGGCCTGTTCAACTCGATCCAGCTCGCGGGGGGCGCCCTCCTCTCCGCGGCGTTCGGGGGGTTCGTTGCCCTCTGGTCGTATGGCCCTTCCTGGGAACTGCTCGCCGGCCTCGAGGTCCTCCCGCTCGTCTTCCTGTTCGCGCTCCCACCGCTGATCGCCCCGCGCGGGGGCGGTCCTCCGGCCGTGGCGGAGAGCCCCCCGAGGTGAGCGCCCGCCCGGTGGCGCAGAGGGTCACGATGGGGCAGAGCGGGCACTTCGGGCCGATCGGGCGGCAGAGGTTCTGGCCGTGCTGGACGAGGAGCGGGTTGAGGGGGATCCAGAACCGAGGGTCGATGGTCTCTCGCAGCCTCGCCTCCGTCTCTTCCGGGCTCCGGGTCCGCACGACTCCGAGCCGGTTCGCGATGCGGTGGACGTGGGTGTCGACCGGGATGGCGGGGATTCCGTAGCCGAAGACGAGCACGCAGTTCGCGGTCTTCGGTCCGACCCCCGGAAGGGTCGAGAGCTCGTCGAACGACTTCGGCACCTCCCCCCCGTACCGCTCGAGGAGGTTCCGCGCGACCGCGCGGATCACGCGCGACTTCACGCGGTAGAAGCCGGTGGGACGGATGAGGGCCTCTACCGATCGGCGGGGCGCGCCCGCGAGGGACCGGGCGTCCGGGAAACGTGCGAACAGCGCGGCGCTCGCCCGGTCGGTGTTGGCGTCCCGGGTGCGCTGGGAGAGAATGGTGCCGATGAGGACCTGGAAGGGGTCCTCGGCGTGGTCGCGGAGGTAGGGACGGCGCCAGTCGCCCGTGTGGTAGAGCTCCGAGAGACGGTCGAGGACGACCTCCCAGTCCATGCCCGGGTCCTGGGCCATTCGCTACGCTCCCCCGGAACGCCGTTGAGGGGCGACCGTCGGCGGGCGGGGACCTGGCTCGCGGCCCGGGTCGGAGAGGTCCGGCTCGTCCGAAGCGTCGGTCGCCGGGAGGAGCTCTCCGACGAGGTAGTCGCTCCCGGTGACGAGGGTGAGCCCGTCCGGCCCCGTCGCGGCCCGCGCCAGGCGGAGGGCCTCGGCGGCGGTGCGGGCCTCGACCACCCGCGGGAAGCGCCCGGTCGCGGCGGCCCGGAGCTCGGAGGCGGGCAGGCTGCGGGTCGACCGCACCGGGACGACCACCAGGGTGCGGGCGAGCAGGGAGAGCGCGTCCAGTATCCGGTGGACGTCCTTGCCCGCGAGCGAGCCGAAGACGATCGCGCTCTCGGCCGGGTCGGCGAGCGGCGAGATCTCTGCGAGGCTCTGGACGAGCGCGACCGCGCTCTCGGGCGTGTGCGCCACGTCGAAGAAGAGCTCCGGGCGACCGGGGCCGCGCTCGAGCCGGCCCGGCCACCGCACGGCCTCGAGACCTCGTCGTGCGGCCTCGGCGTCCCACGGGCGGCCGACCGCCTCGAAGAAGCGGACCGACGCCGCAACCGCGAGCCCCGCGTTGCCCGACTGGAACCTCCCGAGGAGGGGGAGGTGGACCGAGCGGAGGGTGTGGTTGGGGACGGTGATGGTCAAGGTCTGGCCGTCCCGGGAGAGGGTGCGGTCGGTGATTCGGATCTCCTCCCCGAGGTTCCACAGCGCAACGCCCTCTTGACGCGCGGTCCGTTCGACCACCTGCCGTGCCTCCGGGGGGATTTCCCCGATGATGCCGGTCATCCCCGCGTGGAGGATCCCGGACTTCTCCGTCGCGATCGCCCCGACCGTCGGCCCCAGGATGTCGGTGTGCTCGAGTTCGACCGTCGTCAGGACCCCGACGCGGGAGTCGAGTACGTTGGTCGCGTCCAGACGCCCTCCGATGCCGACCTCGACCACGGCCGCGTCGACTTTCTGGCGGGCGAAGTGGCCGAGCGCCAGCGCCGTCGTCACCTCGAAGAACGTCGCCGGTCGGTCGATCGTGCGCGCGGCCACCAGCTCGTCGGAGACCGCCTCGATCCGCGCGACCTCCCTCGTGATCGCCTCCCGCGAGATGCGGCGCCCGTCCACGACGATCCGTTCCCGGTAGCTCGCGAGGTGGGGAGAGGTGAAGAGCCCCGTCCGGAGGCCGTGGGCCCGCAGGATCACCTGGGTCATCGCGGCGACCGAGCCTTTCCCCTTGCTCCCGGTGACGTGGACGGCGGGAAAGCGGCGTTCCGGGTTTCCGAGCGCCCCGAGGAGGGCCCGCGTCACCTCGAGGCCGGGGCGGATGCCGAACCTCCGACGCTGGTAGAGCCGCTCGAGGGTCGCGCGGTACGCCGCTCGGTCCACAGGCCTCCCGACGCCGAGCCGGTGGACGGTCTTAGACTCTAGGGGGCGGACCCCCTAGTAGGTCGACCGCTCCCGGTAGGAACCGAAGACGTGCTGGAACGAGCGGACGACCTCGCCCAGGGTCGCCTGCGCCTTCAGGGCGTTGAGGACGGCCGGCATCGTGTTCTCCGATTCCGTCGCCGCGACCTTCTCGAGGCGCTCGAGCGCGGCCGCGTGCCGACGTGGGTCCCTTCGCGAGCGAAGAGCGGCGAGCCGTCGCGACTGGGAGCGGCGCGCCTCCTCCGAAATCTTGAGCCGGGGGACCTTGATCGGCTGGTCGACCGTGTAGGCGTTCACGCCGACCACCTTCGATTCCCCCGCCTCCACCTGGCGTTGGTAGCGGAAGGATGCCTCCTGGATCTCTCGTTGGAAGAACCCGCGGTCGATCGCCGCGACCACGCCCCCGAGCTCATCGATCCGGTCGAAGTACCGCTGGGCCTCCTCCTCCATCCGGTCGGTGAGCCACTCGACGAAGTAGCTGCCCGCGAACGGGTCGATCGCATCGGCGATTCCGGATTCGTAGGCGAGGATCTGCTGGGTCCGAAGCGCGATTCGAACCGCGTCCTCGCTCGGGAGCTGGATCGCCTCGTCGTAGGAGTTCGTATGGAGCGACTGCGTGCCCCCGAGGACTCCGGCGAGCGCCTGGATGGCCGTGCGGACGACGTTGAGCTCGGGCTGCTGGGCGGTGCAGGAACAGCCGGCCGTCTGGGTATGGAACCGGAGCCAGAGGGAGCGTTCCTTCTTCGCGCCGAACTCGTCCCGCATCACGCGGGCCCAGAGCCGGCGCGCGGCTCGGAACTTCGCGATCTCCTCGAAGAAGTCGTTGTGCGAGTTGAAGAAGAACGAGAGGCGCGGAGCGAAGGAGTCGACGTCCAGCCCGCGCTCGACCGCTGCCTGAACGTAGGTCCGGCCATCGGCGAGCGTGAACGCGAGCTCCTGCACGGCGGTCGAGCCGGCCTCACGGATGTGGTAGCCCGAGATCGACACCGGGTTCCAGCGGGGGGTGTGGTGCGTCCCGAACTCGATGGTGTCCGTGACGAGCCGGACTGCGGCCTTCGGGGGATAGAGGAACTCCTTCTGGGCGATGTACTCCTTCAGGATGTCGTTCTGGATTGTGCCGCCGAGGTGGGTCATCGGCACACCGTGCGCCTCGCCCGTGAGGAGGTACATCCCCCACAGGATGTTGGCCGGGGCGTTGATCGTCATGCTGGTCGTCACGTCGCCGAGCGGGATGCCGGCGAGGAGCCGTTGCATGTCGTCGAGCGAGCTCACGTTCACCCCGCACTTCCCGACCTCGCCGCGCGCCTCGAGGTCGTCGGCGTCGATGCCGTAGAGGGTCGGGTCGTCGAACGCGATCGATAACCCGGACTCGCCATGCTTCAGGAGGTAGCGGAACCGTCGGTTCGTGTCCTCGGGGGAGCCGAACCCGGAGAACATCCGCATCGACCAGGAACGGCCCCGGTACATCGTGGGGTGGATCCCCCGCGTGAAGGGCAGCTGTCCCGGGTATCCCACTCCTTCGAATCCCGAGCGGGGGGACCGGGGAGTGTAGACGCGATCGACGGGAATTCCCCCCAACGTGGTGAACTGCTGCTTCCGCTCGGGGCTCTTCCCGAGGGCCGGTGCGAGGACCTCGGCGGTCCAGCGCCGTTCCTCCTCCACCAGGGGGTCGGTCGACCCCCGGGGAGCTCGGGAGGCCGAGGGGGAGACCGCGCGCGCCGCCGACACGGACGGTGGAAGGGCGGCTCGGTCTATAACTCCGGGGGACGCGTCGGCATCGCGAGGCCGACCAGGTCGGTGCGTCCGCGGTAGAGCGGGGGCACGCCGACCCCGCGGGCGAACTCCGGGAACGCTCGGCCGGTCCACACCGTGTTGTCGGCGAGGACGACGGCCCCCGGGGTCAATCGGGGCCGGACGCTCTCGAGCTCGAAGGTGAGGTGGGCGGGCGTATGCAGGTCATCGTGCAGGAATAGCCCCACGTGAGGGAGCTCGCGCAACAACTTCGGCAGGACCCGCTGCGCGGGCCCGATCCGAAGGTCCCAGCCGTCCCTCAGGGAGTCGGGCACGGCCCACCCGCTCGATTGCCCCGGAGGGATCGCGACGGACGACTCGCCCGGGAGCAGCAGACGTTCCCGCTGAGGGAGCGGCAGGTCGATCGAATGGAGGGTCCCGCGACGGTTCCGGCGCAGCGCGGCGAGGAAGTGGGCCGAGGAGACACCGCTGCTCACTCCCGTCTCGATGATGTGGGTCGGCTTCAGCAGTCGAACGATCGCGTAGAGGTCGAACGGGGCCCGGATCTGCGCGTAGTTGGGACGACCCGCGGCAAGATGCCGATGGCGCAGCTCCTCCTCGAGGGGAAGGAGGCTCTCGAGCTCACCGAGGACCCGGTAGATCTCCTTCCGCTTCGCGCCGGTGAGCGCGACGATCCACCCGGGGTTCGGCCCGGCCCGCCGGTCCCCGAGCGCCCGCCGCACCCGTTCGGTCGACCGCGCGAGTTCGGCGGGCAGGGCGAAGGAGCGCGGCGGAATCGCCGGCGGGGTCATCGATTCTGGTCGTTCCGAGCCCCTTCTTGTCTTTTCGGTTCCAGATGCGCGCGTCGGACCTCGAGTCGGGCCGTCAGCCCGGTGACCGTTCGCTCGACCTCGTCCAGCTCGAGCCGAGCTCGGAAGAACGGGGCATCCACCACCAGCGTCTCGTATTCCCCGCCCTCCCCCGCCACGTTCGGGCCCCGGCCGCCCGAGGCGCGCCGCTCGAGCTCTTCCAGTAAGGGGCGGGTGAGACGCGTCCCCAGGAGCTCGGGGGAGAGTCCCTCGGCGGCCAGGTGAACGAGTCGGATGTCGAGACCCGCCGCAAGTTCCTCCCGAACGACCCGGCCCGGGTCGACCCTCCAGAGCGGCGTGTAGACCCGGCGGCCCACTCGGTCACCGATGCGCAGGATCCGCGACCACTGGAACGACGAGGCGATCGCTCCGGCCACGATCGGGCCGGCTCCGCCGCGAAGCGCCTCCTCCAGGGCGGCCAGCTCGGCGCTCTCGTCCCTCCCGACGGTCGGCACCGCGCGGTGCCGCTTGCCCCACGCCTCCGCCTGCAGGGCCACGAGGTCGAGATTGGGGGTGTGGAACATCATCGATTCCGGGTCGTCGGGGCGAAGGGTGAGGAGCTCGTCCACCGGCCAGCCCTGGGTCTCCGCGAGGTACGCCGCGTAGACCGAGTCCTTTCCGCCCGAGACGAGCGCCGTCCCTGCCATCCTTGCCCTACGGAAGGCCGAGGCCGCCACGCCAGCGGGGGTAGAGGGACGCGAGGTCGACCCGGGTCCGTTCCTCTCCCGCCCAGCAGAGGGTCCCTCCCGCCGAAGCCACCTCGCCGAGCCGCGCGAGGGGAAGCCCCCGGAACCTCTGCTCGAAGGATTTCGCGTGGCGGGAGGCGACCTCGACCACGACGCGGGAGCCCCCTTCGGTCGCGAGCGCGACGCCCGGATAGGAGAGGCCCGTGGCGGCGAGGTCGACCGAAAAGCCGAGGCCGCCGCCGAACGCCATCTCGGCCAAGGTGACGGCGAGGCCGCCGTCCGAGACGTCGTGGGCGGCGCGCACCCAGCCGGCGCTGTGAGCGCCGAGGAGTCGCTCCCCCCATCGGCGCAATCCGGAAGGATCCGGACGCGGTACGCGGAGGGCGGCGGTCCCCTGGCGGCGAGCCCAGAGCGACCCGCCGAGTTCGGGCGCCGACCGCCCGAGGAGGTAGAGGCGATCGCCGACGCGCTTCAGGTCGGAGGTCGCGACACATTCGATGTCGGGGACGAGGCCGGTCGCGAGCAGCACGGGCGTCGGAGGGATCTCCGCGCCGAGGCCACCGTTGTAGAAGCTCACGTTGCCGGAGGGGACGGCGAAGCCGAGCGCCTTCGCCGCCGAGCCCAGGGCCGACGTGACCTGAGCGAAGTCCCAGAGGACGTGCGGGTCCTCCGGGTTGCCGAAGTTGAGGCAGTTCGTGAACGCATCCGGCCGGGCCCCCACCGCATAGAGGCTACGTGCCGCCTCCTCGACGACCCCTGCGGCGCCCCGCGCCGGGTCGTCGCGGCAGGCCCACGGCTGGGCCGAGGTCGTGATCGCGAGCCCCTTCCTCGAGCTGGGGCGGGGCTGCATCACCGCCGCGTCCCCGTGCGAAGGCGAGTTGACCGCCCCCTGGAGCGGTTTCACGACCGTGCGGCCCCGGACCTCGTGGTCGTAGACACGGAGGACCGATTCGCGGGAGACCGAGTCGGGGGCGAGCAGGAGCTCCTCGAACAGGGCGGCGAGGTTCGAGTCGGGGACTCTCGGGGTAGGGTGGATTCGCCGGGCCCGACGCTTCGTCGGGCGGCGAGTCGGCGGCGGGTCGACGCGGAACCCCACGTCGAGCCGAGCCGCCGGCGCTCCGTCCCACTCCAGCGTCTCGAACGGCCCCGCCGTGACCTCTCCGATGTCGGTCGCCGGGACGTCGTCCCGTCGGAAGACGGCCAGGACGCGGTCGACGTCCTTCGGGCGGACGTCGAACAGCATGCGCTCCTGCGACTCCGAGATCCAAACCTCCCACGGGAGAAGACCCTCGTCCCGCAGCGGCACCCGCGATAGGTCGATGCGCGAGCCGAAGCCGCCCGCATGGACGAGCTCGCCGGAGGCGGTGGCGAGACCCCCGCCCCCAAGGTCCTTCAGCCCCTGGACGAGTCCCGCGTCGAACACCTCGACCGAGGCCTGCATCAGCGGCTCTTTCATGATGGGGTTGCCGAGCTGCACGGCCCCCCGCGACTCCGACTCGCTGCGGTCGGTGAGCTCCTTCGAGGCGAACGCGACCCCTCCGATGCCGTCCCGGCCGGTCAGCCCCCCGACCAGTACGAGGTGGTCTCCGACCGCCTGGGCGCGGTTCGGGAGGAGACGCGAGCGGGGAAGGAACCCAACGCACCCCACGTTGACGATCGGGTTCACGACGTACGCCGGGTCGAACCCGACCACCCCGGAGACCGTCGGGACGCCGACCCGGTTCCCGTAATCCCGGATCCCGGCGATGACGCCTTCGGCCAGGTACCGCGGGCTCTTCACCCCCGGCGGGAGCGCCGAGCGGTCCAGGTCGAGGGGGCCGAAGAACAGGGGGTCGGTGAGGGCGATCGGCTGGCCGCCGACGGCGAGCACGTCCCGAAGGATGCCCCCGATGCCCGTCGCGGCTCCGCCGTACGGCTCGACGGCCGACGGGTGGTTGTGCGATTCGATCCGGATGGCGTAGGCGTAGCCGTCCTCGAACTGGAGGACGCCCGCGTCCCCCGTCCCGAGCACGCGAGGCTTCGGACGCAGCGCCCCGAAGGCCCGGCGGAGGTACGGTCGGGAGCTCTTGTAGCTGCAGTGCTCGCTCCAGCTCTGGGCCAGCCCCGCGAGCTCGACGTCCGTCGGGTCCCTTCCGGCGCGGCGGTAGTAGCCGCGGAGCCGGGCGATCTCGATCGGCCCGAACCCGAGGCCGCGTTCGTCGGAGACGGCGGCGAGCTCGTCCTCGGACCGGCCCCGGAAGGGGACCGAGGTGACGCCCGGAGCCCAGTCGGCCATGCTCGTCAGTCCGTGAGCGACCGCACGCTCACGCGATGAATGACCGGGTTCGCGAGGAGGCGGTCGACGGCGTCGGCCGCGAGCTGCTCGGCGCGGGTTCGGTCGACCCCGGCGAACTCGATGTCGTAGATCCGGGCCGTCGTCACGTGGCGAACGGACGGGATCCCGAGGAGGGCCAGCGACTTCTCGATGCTCTCCGCTTCCGCGTCCACGACGCCCGGCTTGAGCTCGACCCGGACCTCGACCCGCACCGCACCGGGCCCTTCCGCCCGCGCTGACACGGCCGTTCGTATGGGATGGACAAGATAACGGTGCCTCCGGGAACGCGGAA
>Ga0187771_10001316_pt1 | contig 16443 bp, 19 predicted proteins | sample 0116_SJ02_MP15_1_FD_133139 | JGI IMG/M metagenome (GOLD analysis project Ga0187771, IMG submission 133139) | Tropical peat soil microbial communities from peatlands in Department of Meta, Colombia - 0116_SJ02_MP15_10_MG | ecosystem: Environmental > Terrestrial > Soil > Wetlands > Peat | place...
GCGAGCCTGTCTCGCGAAAGCGGGTTGTGGGTTCAAATCCCACCCCCGGCGTCTAAGTCTGTAGAACTTAGACACCACTTATGGTCCATTTCTCAGACTCCCGAGACTCACCTGTGCAAAACCGAAGGTCTCTGGATACCCCTGGTTGCAAAATCCAAGTAGAGGCAAGCTCTCAATGCCGATATGAGGTCGCGACTGCGTGGTGCTTGGCCAAGCCTTAGGCTGAGCAGCGTTCATATTGGTTCCAAAAACACTATAAAGCCAATGAGCATGGCGACGTCAAGTGAAGGATTCCAGCTTTAAGCCGAGGTTGGGCCTCACTTTCGACGACGTTCTTCTCGTTCCCAAATACTCGGATGTGAGGTCGCGGAAGGACGCCAACACAAAGTCAAGGTTCTCCCGCGGAATTCCCATCAGCATCCCCCTCGCTAGCGCCAACATGGACACGGTGACCGAATCGGCCATGGCGATAGCAATGGCTAGGCTCGGAGGAATCGGTGTGATACACAGGTTCCTACCACTCAAGGTGCAGGTCGCAGAAGTGATTAGAGTCAAGCGGTCGGAAAGTGTTGTGATCGAGGATCCAATCACTCTCAGCCCAGATAGGACAGTCAAGGACGCGTGGGCAGCAATAGGGGAACACGCCATAGGAGGGATTGTAATCGTTGACCCTAAGCGGAAGGTCTTGGGCCTCGTGACAAGGAGAGACATCATACTGGAAGAGAACCTCAACAGGAAATTGAGTGAGGTCATGACGAAGGGGAAGGATCTTGTCACGGCAGCCAAAGGAGTCCCGCTAGATGAGGCGGAAAAAAAACTCCACAAACACAAGATCGAAAAGCTCCTGCTGCTTGACAGGTCGGGGAAGCTTGCGGGCCTCATCACCTCAAAGGACATCTTGAAACGGCGGCAGTTTCCATCCGCAACAAAGGATTCGAAAGGGCGACTCCGGGTTGCGGCCGCAATCGGAGTGAAGGGTGATTATCTCGAGAGGGCAGAGAAGGTTCTTGGCGCTGGGGCCGATTGCATCGTTGTCGATATAGCGCACGGTCATTCGACATATGCGATTGAGACTTTGAAGAAGGTGAAGCGGGAGTTCGGCGAAGTAGAAGTCGTCGCAGGAAACATCGCCACATCAAGAGGGGCAACAGATCTAATCAAGGCGGGAGCAGACGCGGTCAAGGTGGGGGTGGGCTCAGGCAGCATATGTGTCACTCGCATCGTCACAGGTTCGGGGGTCCCTCAGCTGACAGCGATAATTGACGCTGCCCGCGCTGCTCGGGACTACGATGTTCCAATCATCGGAGATGGGGGGGTAAGGAACCCTGGTGACTTCACGAAGGCTTTGGCGGCAGGTGCTTCCACCGTAATGATAGGGAGTCTCTTTGCAGGTACTGAAGAGAGCCCTGGGCCGACAATTCTACGTGACGGGGTTCGTTACAAGCTCACGAGAGGCATGGCTTCACTTGCTGCGACGGTCGACCGGAGAATCAGAGAAGTGGGAGTGGGCAGCACGAAAGAGTCCGAGTTGATAGAGGAAGTGATTTCGGAGAGCGTGCCCGAAGGTGTAGAGGGCTTGATCCCCTACAAGGGGAGAGTCGAGGAGGTGGTCAAGGAGCTCGTCGGGGGTCTCCGATCGGGAATGAGCTACTCAGGCGCCCACAACATCCCCGAGTTGCATAGAAGAGCAGAGTTCCTTCGGATCACGTCAGCCGGTCACAAGGAGAGCCTCCCGCATGACATCCATCAGGTAGTCTGAAGTGGGAAACCTATCTGTGGTCGGCCTTCAATGGGGTGACGAAGGTAAGGGCAAGCTAGTGGATTTTCTTGCGGACCAGTTCGACGCAGTCGCGCGGTTCAACGGAGGGAGCAACGCCGGTCACACGGTAGTAATCGGCGAGAAGAAGCACACCTTCCACCTTGTTCCCTCGGGGGCGTTGAAGGGCAAGGAGCTCCTCATCGGGGCGGGAGTAGCTCTGGACCCGGTAGTCCTCAAGGAGGAACTCAAGGTGTTGCCTGACGAGGTCAGGGGAAGGTTGCTGATTGACGGGAGGTGTTCCCTAGTTTCACCTTTCGACAAGAAACTGGACATCGTCGTAGAAGAGATGAGGGGCAACTCGGAGATAGGAACTACGCGGCGTGGAATCGGTCCTTCGTACGGCATGAGGGCCTTGCGCCTCGCCCTGACCGCATCAGATCTGTTTGGCAATCCCGACGTCAAAGCATCCTCTAAATTCTACTCTCAGGTGGGAGTAAGTCCCACCGGGTTTCTCACTTGGGTGGAGGAGTCGAAGCTGGTCACAAAGGGATTGTTGGGCGATGTCGGTTCGCGTGTTGTTGAAGTTTCACAGAAGGGAGGCTCGGTCCTGTTCGAGGCGTCTCAAGGAACCTTGTTGGACATCTTACACGGCTCATACCCCTACGTGACCAGTTCCCATACCATTGCAAGCTACATTCCTGCTGGCATGGGCATACCGCCATCCTATGCAGGAGAACCTCTTGGCGTGATGAAGTGCTACACAACAAGGGTGGGAAGCGGACCTCTGCCTACCGAAATAAAGGGCCCCACCTCTGACCAAATCAGATCCGTAGGTAACGAGTACGGGGCGACGACTGGAAGGCCCAGGAGGGTTGGTTGGCTCGACCTAGTCGCCCTAAGATACGCGATCAGGCTCAACGGCGTGAAGAACATCGCCGTCTCCAAGATCGATGTTCTCTCTGAGGTGAAAGAATTCCAAGTTTGCGTCTCTTACCGCCACTTGGGAACTGAAACCAGTGATTTCCAACAGTCGCTTGAACATTTGCAAGAAGTGGAACCCATATACGAGTCGCCGTTTACCATGCATGGCGCCGAGTACGACAGGGGGTTGCCACCCCAGGCGAAGAAGCTTGTCAACTACCTCGAGGCGACGCTGGGGGTCCGGGTGAGCTTGGTCTCGCATGGCGAGGATCGGTCGAGAACAATTGAATTATGATTCCATTTCTCCCATAGACGGCAGGTACCGGGAGGAAGCCGGTCCCCTAGCCCAATATATGACTGAGCGGGCCTTGACTGCGGAACGAGTCAATGTGGAACTCGCATATCTTTCGCTATTGGTGAAGCTGGGTATAGCGCCGAACCGGAAGGTCCCCAAAATCACGCTCTCCATGGAGAAGGTGAAGGCCCTGGAGACGAAGCTGGGTCATGACGTGAAGGCTGTTGAAGTCTTTCTCAGGGATTCTCTCAGGAGCGAGGGTGCTGACGAACTTGGGCCATACGTCCACCTCGGGTTGACGAGTGAAGACACGAACAGCCTCGCATTCGCCATACTTCTCAGTTCGGCCCTGACGAAAGTCATGGTGCCGAATTACTCTAAATTGGCGATCAAGCTCGCAGCAATCGCACGGCGCGAGGCCAATACAGTTATGCTGGCGCGCACGCACGGCCGACCTGCCATCCCAACGACCTTCGGTAAGGAGGTTGCAGTTTTCGCCGTAAGGATTGCGGAGCGTCTCTCTCTGCTAAGGTCTATGAAACCAATGGCGAAGTTCTCGGGAGCGGTTGGGACTTATGCGTCTTTCTCCTTGATGGGAAGAAGAGACTGGAGAAAGACTTTGGGTAGCTTCATTGCTTCAATGGGCGTGGATGCTGCCCCATATTCAACACAGGTTGTCCCAGGCGAGAGGCTTTCTGACTTGCTTCACTACATCATGAACATCAACCAACTGATGATATCTCTTTCACGCGACCTATGGATCTACCAGACGCTTGACTACATTCACTTCGCACGCCCGGGGAAGGTAAGCTCGTCGACTATGCCCCAGAAAGTCAACCCTGTTGACATCGAAAACGCTGAAGGGCAGGCTGAGATCTCCAACTCCTTGCTGCAACTCCTAACATACCGGCTCCAGGTGACGAGAATGCAACGCGACCTGTCTGACTCGGTGATCAGGCGCATGGTGGGCCAGGCGCTCGGCCACTCTCTTGTTGCCTGCTCGAGATTGGTCGGCTCGCTAGGCTCCATGGCGGTGGAAAAGGCGGCGATGAGTGGTGACCTAATGAAACATCCGGAGATCTATGCTGAAGCAGAACAGTTAGCGATGAGACTCCAGGGGGACGAAAGTGGTTACGAAAAGGTGAAGTCTCTTTTCGAGAAGGGGAAGTTCTCGCCTACTCTTAAGGAGGCGGGAGCCTACTTGGGGGCGGCACCTTTGATGGCCCTTGAATGCCCTAGAGTCGTCTCTGGTTTTCTGCACACTAGGCCTTGAAAACCCATCCTAAGTCTGGCGGGTAGCTCCTTTTCTCCACTCTTTCGTTCAGGGCATGGGCCATAATGGGAAGGGCGAGAGTGATGTCTGCGTAGAGCACTGCCTTCCTCGCCTGAGTGGAGATTTTCCCCCAACTGATCGCCTCTTCGAGGGTGCACCCTGATAGGCCTCCCCATTGTGGGCTATCGGCCGTGACCTGAATGGCGTACTCGTGGGGGGTCTCCTCCTCCCCTCCTCTTGCGAGCGATTTGATTATCGTGGACAGTTGGATAGTGTCTTTGGGGACCCCTCCCCCAAGGTAGACGACCCCCGTCCGTTTTGTCCTCTCGGCAATCTTCGCCAGCTCTTCCATATCCTTGGTCTGGTCAAGCCTAATCATTTTCCCCTTCTGTCTCATTAGAAGGCTAAGGGCCACTCCGTACCCACTGTCAATGAGCCCAGGCGAGTAAACTGGAACTCCGGCCTCGTAGGCAGCGGCTACGATGCTGTTGATGCCCTTCTTTGAAAGAAACTCTCCGAACTGATGCAGGAACTCCCTGGTCGAGTAGGTCTTCTCTACGTCGAGGGTATTCGCGAACTTATAGATGGTGTTCTCCAATTTCCTGTACTGCATTTCGTCAGCATACACGTCGTAGAACCTGTCTATCTTTAGCTTCAGGAGCTGCTCATCGTCCGCGAGCCAGGTTCCCTGATAGTAGTGGTAACCGAGTGCTTCGAGTATGTCTTCGGAAATGTTTGCACCCGTGCTCACTAGGACATCAACATACCTTTTCTCAATGAGCCATCTGATTATCTTCCATTGTCCGGTCGTGCTGAGCGACCCCGTCAAACCTAGGAAGACAGTAAGGTCCTTCTGTCGAACCATCTCGGCCCATATGTCTGTGACTTGTCCCAGCTTCTTGCCTTGAAAACCAGTTTGCGCCATCTCGTCCATCAAGGTGGAAATGCTCTTCTTGCCAACCTCTATCGTGCCCACAGGTTTCGAGAGAACGTCCTTCTTTGATACCACGCTCCTCCGTCTTGGGAACGGCTTATTTGGTTTGTTTACTTGACCGTTACCGACTTTGCCAGATTGCGCGGGTAGTCTGGATCGTTCCTTCGGGCCAACGCGAAGTGGTACGCCAGTAGTTGGAGAGGAACAACTTCAACGATAGGCATGAACTTCGCCTGCACCTTGGGCACGCGGACAAAGTGCTTGTAGACTGCGTCTTCAACGTCAGAGACCCCTATTAGGTCTGCTCCCCTCGCTCTAAGTTCCTCGGAATTGGACAGCGAATCCGCGTGGCTCTCACCTGAAGGGTTTATGACCACTACCGGTGTTCCTTTCTCAATCAAGGCGAGCGTTCCATGCTTAAGCTCGCTTGCTGGCATCCCCTCGGCGTGTATGTATGAGAGTTCCTTCAGTTTGAGGGCACCCTCGAGTGCGACCGGACTCTGGTACCCTCTTGCCACGAAGTAGAAATCGGGCCTATCCTCATACTTTTGTACTATTCTCTTGATCTGCTTCTCGGTTCCCAGGGCCACGCCTACGGCTTCTGAGAGCAACTCTATCCCGTTGGACCTTTTCATGCCAAGGACGGCGTCGACGACAATGTTGGCTACCACTACCTGAGCCGTGAAACTTTTCGTCGCAGCGACACCAACCTCGGGCCCGCAATTGAGCAGGAGCACGAGGTCGCTTTCCCTCGCCAGCGTTGAACCCGCGGCATTGACTATCGACAGGATCTTCGCATCTCTACCCTTGGCTTCCTTCACCGCCTCGAGCACATCAGCGGTCTCCCCGCTTTGTGAGAGCGCGACGACGACTGCTCCTTTCCCAAGGAACCCGGCGTGCTCCCTTAGCTCACCCGAAACCACCACGTCGCACCTGATGCCTGCTTCCTGGTTTAGCCTAGACTTCATGAGCAAGGCGGCGTGATAGCTTGTCCCTGATCCTGTAATGAACAACGACTTCGCCCTCTTCAAGACTCTCGCGAACTCTGCGACCCTCCCTGGCTCCTGCATGGACGCTCCAATGACAGTCTGCGGCTGCTCGTTGATCTCTTTGAGCGTGTAGTGGGCATAGTCTGTCTTAGAAAGATCAGACAACTCCCAAGCAACCTGTGTGGGGCTCCGTTTCACCTCTCTGCCGTTACTGCCGATGATCCTAAGGCTCCCCTTTGAAATTTCGACCACTTCCTGGTTGTCCAAGAAGACAGTCCTGTCGGTATGCTCTATGAACGCCAGTACGTCACTAGCAATGAACATCTTACCGTCGCCCACCCCGACTATGAGCGGAGCGTCCCTTCGGGCACCAACCATCACGTCAGGCCTATCGCTGAAGAGCACGGCGATAGCGTACTGTCCTGACAGCTTCTTCGTTGCTCTCGTCGTCGCCTTTAGAGGATCATGTGTCTTGGCGTACTCTTCTTCTATGACGTGGGCAATCACCTCCGTATCTGTCTCGCTCTTGAAACTGTGGCCTTTGGAAGCCAGTTTCTTCTTCAACTGAAGGTAGTTCTCGATAATCCCGTTGTGGACTACGGCAATGGTTTCCTTACAGGCAGTGTGGGGATGGGCGTTACGATCTGTGACTCCCCCGTGGGTCGCCCATCGCGTGTGGGCCATTCCTGAGTTGCCACCAAGCGAAGAGAGGCTCTTCCTATCTTCGATATCGCTTATCCGCCCCGCGCCTTTGCGAACGCAAAGCTTGCCCTTGCTAATAGTGGCCATTCCGGCCGAGTCATATCCGCGGTACTCGACCCTTCTGAGGCCGTCTAGCAAGATGCCGGCCACCGGTTCCTCAGCCACGCAGCCGATTATCCCGCACATGGCGGGATTCTTCAGGGCGCAGATAATAAGTCCCCCAAAACGCGTTTCTTAACCACTCATAATCGATTCTGCACGCTTACTTCATCGATACCCAGTCAATTTGCAGACCATGCAAAAATGTTTTCTAGTGGTAAGGGCGCCCCGGGGGCGAATGCGTGAGGGTCTCCTTTTTGATCCGAAATCGAGGGAGCACATGGCGAAGCGTGTCCTCGTGTCGGCGAAGCCAGACAACTTTAGACCGGCGTCGGGCAGGGTGGGTCAAAGCATCCTTGAGCTCCTTGCCGCTGGCCCCCGTTACCCTGCGGACATTGCCCGCGAGCTGAAAGTTCACCACCAGACGGCATATTACCACGTTGGCCGGCTTGAGAAGGCTGGCCTAATTGCAAGAATCGGTCGTGAATCGATCCGTGGGGGCGAAGCCAATCTCTTCGCGCTATCTTCGGACGGTTACGCTGTTGAATTCCAGGTTCGGGGCGAGCCGCTGCCGACCCTGCAAGCCTCAAGCAGGTCGAGGTCGTTGGGTAACTTCTTCAAGGAATTCCTCCGCGACGGCGAGTTTGCCGGCTGGATAGTCGTTGGCTCCCCTGTGCCGCACGGCGCTGCTGGCACTCAAGCCCGCGATGGTCACTACGCCATTCAGCTGGGCTTTGCCCTCGGGCAATTCGTTGCCCTCCCTGTTCGTTTTCCGGTTAAGCTGGACGTCGACGTCAAGGCAGAGAACCTAAAGAAGTCGAATCTCATAATTGTCGGCGGCCCGAGGACCAACCTAATTTCAGAAGACCTAAACCAATTCCTACCTTTGCGGTTCAGACAGGGCAGCTTCTGGGGTTCAATTGTCGACGAACAAGGTGGTACCTACAACTCTGAGCTCGACTGTATCGTCGCCAAGGTGGAGAACCCCTGGGAGTCGGGCAAGACATGCGTACTTGCGGCTGGATTGACGGGGGCTGGAACCAAAGCGGCAATCATAGGAATCTGTAACTACCCTGACCTGCTCTTTCAGAGATACAATGGTGGGAAATACGCCGCGCTCCTCCGAGGCAACGACCGAGATGGCGACGGTAAGGTTGACTCGGTCGAACTGTTAAAGCGGATCTGAGAGTTACGCCCTTCTTCCCCTGCGCCCACCCTTCTTCCTGGTTGTATCATGAGGGATCGGGGTAACATCCTCAATTCGCCCAATCCTGAACCCTGCTCTTGCAATTGCCCTAATGGCGGCCTGAGCTCCTGGCCCTGGCGTCCTTGGGCCGGTCCCGCCGACGGCTCGGACCTTTATGTGGACGGCATTGATACCTTTACCCTTCGCCACATCAGATGCTGCCGATGCACTCCGCATAGCGGCGTACGGCGACGATTCGAACCTATCGGCCTTGACGTGTCTGCCGCCAGAAGAGAACGAAACCGTTTCGGCCCCTGTGAGGTCTGTGATATGGACGATGGTGTTGTTGTAGCTCGAGTAGATATGCACCACTCCCCAGCGATCTCTAACGATCTCTTCTTCAGAAGCCATTCAGAATCACTTCCCGGACGTCGGTGGTTGTGCCACCGCCTCTTCTACTTCATCTCCCGCCTGCAAAGCGGGCGAACTATCTGTAGATGCTACTGGGGCGGGTGGGGTTCCTTCTGCTACCCCCCTGAGGGTAATGGTGCCTTCCTGACTGTGAGCGACTTCATATCCTGGGATCGTGATGACCCTTCCACCAATCGCCACGTGGCCATGGACTATGAGTTGCCTCGCGTGAAGTGGTGACAGCGCCATCCCCTTCTTGAAGACCATCGTCTGAAGCCTTCTCGAGAGCAGGTCCTCGACCGTGAGGCTCAATATGTCGTCCAACGTCGCAACTTCCGTAACAAGGCCGCTCCTTCTCAGGCTGTCAAGGAGCTTCCTCTCCTCCCTCAACCTTACCTGTTCTGTCGCAGCGAGTAGTGTCCTCGCCTGTTTCCTTATGGAACTAAGGTGAGTTTGAGCCTTCCAGAGCTCTCTCTTGTTTCTCAACCCGAATGTGCCGAGCAGGTACAATTCTTGAGCCAACTGGTCAGCCCTCCAAGGGCTGCGTGGGCGGCTATGGTGTTTCCTCGCTTTCCTCGGGTCTCCCAACTTCTACTTCTCTTCCTTCTTTTCCCCAGCTTCTTTTGCCGCCGCAATGAGGGCAGCTTTCCTCACACCTACTGTCCTTCCTTTTCTACCTGTCGTCCTTGTGCGTTGACCCCTAACCTTCAACCCGAGGCTGTGTCTCACTCCCTTCCAGCTCTGGATGTTTTTCTCGTCGTCGACGTCACCTTTGATTACGAAATCTAGATCTGAACCCAACAGTTGCTTCGTCTCCCCCGTGTAGGGGTCGTTCCTCCTGTTGTAGTACCAGCTCGGAAGTGTCGACTTCGTCGCACTCAGTATGGCCATCTCGACCTCGCGGACCTGGTCTTCACTCAGAGTTCCAAGCCTTGCTCTAGGGTCGAGGCCTATCCTGGATGTTACGACGCTAGCGAAATTGTGGCCTACTCCTCTCAAGTCGGAAATCGCGACAATTAGCTTCTTGCTCCCATCTAGATCCCTGCCTGCGATCCTGACCAAATGCCTGAATTCTCCCGCCGTTGACATATTCGCGACCTGCCCATCCCTTTGAGGTTATAAATCTTGAAGGCTCTCACGTTTGAAAACCGACGATGGAGAGACTCCGCCCCTAAAGGACCGAGACTTCGCTAAAACTTTTTAACCACAACTCGCGCCCGACTTACGAATTACGGCGTTTCATGAACATGTATCGCTATCCAGTCGGTGTGGTCGTTGCTTAAGGTAAAGGTCGTAGAGGAATCTGTGAACTCGGTCACCCTTCAACTTGAGGGGATAGACAGGTCATATGCGAACGCGGTGAGAAGATTTTGCATTGCAGAAGTTCCTGCAATGGCGATCGATGACGTTGTCATATTGGAGAACTCCTCAGTTCTATACGACGAAATCCTCGCGCACAGGCTAGGAATGGTTCCCATTAAGACTGACCTTGAAAGGTACAACCTGCCTGAGGATTGCGATTGTGGGAACCCCTTGGGCTGCCATAAGTGCAGGATCCTCTTCGTCCTCGACGCTAAGGGAAAGGAGAAGGTCTCCACCGTATATTCAGGAGACCTGGTTTCGGAGGACAGGGAGGTCAGGCCTGTAAGCGAGTCGATTCCTCTGGTCAAACTAGCCCTAGGCCAGTCAGTGAAACTTGAGGCCTACGCGAGGCTTGGGAAAGGCAAGGAACATGCGAAGTGGCAACCTTGCACTGTGGCGGTGCTCACGGAGGGGAAGGGAGATGGAACCTTCAGTCTCAGGGTGGAATCTGCCGGGGGTCTCCCGGCGAGACAGATAGTTACAAAAGCAATTGAGCTAGTCGAAAAGAAACTGAAAGAGATTCAGGTTTCGGTGGGAGGGATGACCACGTGACCTCGCCCAACCCTATTCACCGACAAACAACGATAATGTTGGAAAGAGCTGGGAAGAAACAGAAGGCACCAATTTGGATAACCGCCGCTAAGCTCCTCGCAAGGCCTGAAGGAACAAGGATTGAGGTCAATCTCGGCAGAGTAGCGAGCATGGCTGAAGAAGGGCAGGCCTTCTTCATCCCCGGCAAGGTGCTCGGCACAGGCACAGTTGATAAGAAGATTGTGGTCGGTGCGTTCTCTTTCTCGGCAAGCGCAAGATCAAAGCTGGAAGCGGTTGGAGGATCCGCCCTGTCCATTAGGCAGTTTCTCAACAAGTACCCAAGAGGGAGCGGCGTAAGACTTGTCCAGTGAAGGCACTCTATATGTGGATGCGACAAACCAGATAGCCGGAAGGCTCTCTTCAAAAATCGCCAGACTCCTGATCTCTGGTAGGAGGGTCGTGGTTGTGAACGCTGAGAAATCCCTGGTTTCGGGGTCCAGAACCTCGGTGGTAAGGCAGTGGCAAGAGAGGCTCGAGATTGCTAGCCATGTCAACCCCATCTACGGTCCGATCCATCCCCGCAGACCTGATAATATCCTCAAACGTATGGTCAGAGGGATGGTCCCTAGGAAGAAGACAAAGGGCGTTTTGGCAATGAAAAGGTTGAGGGTCTACGTGGGGCTTCCGCAGGGAATTGATGCGACAAGGCTCACCCAGTTTGAGGACGCATCTGCCCCACGGCCCACTCCGGTCTACGTCACGATGGGGGAACTCTCGAAGACTCTTGGATGGAACGATTAGATTTGGTCAGTACCGCGGCTAAGGCAGTAGTGAAGAAGCCACCCAAGCTTTACTCCGGTGCGCGAAAGACAGCCAGAGCGACAGCCGCGATTCAGCCCGGTGCGGGACGGGTCAGGGTCAATGGTATCCCTGTCGAGCTTTGGGAACCCGAGCCTGCGAGGCTTCACTTGCTTGGCCCGGTCGCCGTCGCAAGAGAGCTAAGGGAGAAGTTTGATGTGGACGTAAGTGTTTCGGGGGGAGGGTTCATGGGGCAAGCTGATGCCGCAGCGATGGCTATCGCTCGCGCGCTCGTCGACCAGGTACGAGGAAACGAGATCCGAGAGAGGATGAATGCATACAATAAATACCTGCTTTCGGGTGACCCGCGACAAGCGGAACCGAAGAAGTTTGGAGGCCCCGGAGCGAGGCGCAAGAGGCAGAAGTCATACAGGTAATCAAACATGATGATACCAATCCGTTGCTTCACCTGTGGCAACCTCATCGGAGACAAGTTTGCATCTTTCCAATCTCGGACCAGGGAAGGAGAGGACCCCGCGAAGGTGTTGGACGATCTAGGATTGAGGAGGTATTGCTGTAGAAGCATGCTGATCTCCTCAGTCGATGTCATCGACCAGGTTCTCCCATTTTACAGCAGGAAGGCAGACATCCAATAACTGCTAGGAGTCCATGACAATGTCCCTAAGTGAAGACGATGAAGCAGGCTCTGCGGATAAGATGGTAGCTCACCAGCTAAGTGAAAAGGCCCTCCTTGCCACCGGCATCAGAATTGGGACGCCCGTAAGGACCAAGACTATGGAACCCTTCACTACGAGACCGAGACCTGATGGCCTCCATATGATCGACTATTCCAAGACCCTCCACAGGATTGATGTAGCCGGGAAATTCATTGCATCGACAGGAGCTCAGAATACCGTGGTCTACACTAGTAGAGAGCATGGAGCCATGGCCGTTGAGAGATTCTGCGAATTGACGGGAGCCATGCCCTTGATCGGGAGGTTCATGCCAGGAACGTTTACCAATCCTCTTTATCCTGGACACCTGGACGCCGAGTTGGTTGTAGTTGCAGACCCGATGTCTGACAGCCAGGCAATAGTGGAAGCAGGGAGTCTGGCCGTCCCCGTCGTAGCTGTCTGCGACACAGACAACATCACTGACGACATAGACTTGGTGATTCCGGGGAACAATAGAGGTCGGAAGGCTATCGCGGCGATATTTTGGCTCCTCGCAAGGGCGACACTTACTCACGCACATGCGCTCGAGGAAGACCAGCCCATGAAGTATTCGATCGAGGATTTCGAGACTAAGATTGAGGAGGAGCCGAAGCCGGAGTTGTCAGAATAACGTAAATCAGGCATCCCAGCACGTCCGACTAATGAAATTGAGAAGAGCCGCCGTCGCGGGCGCATTCTACCCCTCAGGCAGGGCTGAGCTCTTGTCTATGCTAGGGAACTGTTATGTCCATCCCTTAGGCCCAGGCCGTGTTCCTCCTGCACCTCCTAGCGACGCCCGAGTCGTTGCCGTAGTGTCGCCCCATGCTGGGTACGAATACTCAGGGCCGGTTGCGGCCCATAGCTATCTGCACATCTCCTCGCTTCGGCACCCGGACCTACTGGTCGTCGTAGCCCCTAACCATTATGGAATTGGAAGTGGCGTTGCGACCTTCAAGAACGGGGAGTGGGAAACCCCACTGGGGAAGATGCGAGTCGATGAGGAGGCAGCCTCTAAGTTGGCTGTCGACTCCGGAATTGTAGCCTTCGATCCTGAAGCCCAAGAGATGGAGCACTCATTGGAGGTCCAACTACCGTTCCTGCAACATATCTACGGCGATTCGGTCCCATTTCTTCCCATCTCTCTCCTCTACCAGGACATCGAAACTGCGAGAGCTATTGCTGGATCTCTGGTCAAGGTGGTTGGAAGCATGAAAGTGGTGCTTGTCGCCTCTTCTGATCTCACCCATTATGAGCCAGCGGCAGAGGCAAGGGACAAGGACTCGGCGCTTATTAACGAGATTCGGAAAATGGACCTGAATTCATTCTACTCGACCCTCAACAGAATGCAGGTCTCAGCGTGCGGCTTTGGGGCAATCGCCGTCGTGATGGAGACAGCCCGCGCCCTCGGGTTCAAAAGGGGGGAACTCCTAAAGTACGCGACCAGCGGCGACACCACAGGGGATAATAGCCAAGTTGTGGGCTACGGTTCACTAAGATTCGTGTAGCAGTTGAGAGCCATCGCAGAGGCGCCGTCCAAGGTAATCCTGACGGGAGAGCATTTCGTCGTCCATGGTGCTTGGGCGCTGGCAGCGGCCCTTCCCCGCAAGGTCAGGGTCGAGGTGAGCGAGTCAAGTCATCTTCGCGTAATTTCAGATCGGCCTTCGAGTTCAAAGACGCAAGGCCTCCATCCCATCCTAAGTGTGGTTGAGGCCATTGGCAGGGAGTTCTCGTTCGCTCCGCATCTAAGTGTTACCATAAGCTCGGAGATTCCTGAGGGAGCCGGCCTCGGTTCATCTTCGTCCACGATGGTCGCAGTGTCAGCGGCAATCTCACGGATACACTCCTTGGGATTCAAAGCGTCTGATATCATTAGGTTCTCGATGGTAGGCGAGAAAGAGGTTCATGGCCATCCCTCAGGCATCGACGCGGCCGCCTGCGTCATCGGGGGGGTCATCCTCTTCAAGTCTGGAAATGCTCCGAAGAAGTTGTCCTTCAAAGGACGCAGATCGGTATTGGTCGCCATCTCCGGTATGAAGAGAAGCACTAGGCGCCTGATACGCAGTGTTGAAGGCGTGAAGGAAATCTATCCAAGTCTTTTCATGGGCTTAACCGAAGCGGCGAGCGAGGTCAGCTTGATGGCGGCAGATCGGCTGGCGGCAGGCGATATGGAGGGGCTAGGAAGACTTCTCAGCTTCAACCACGCAGCGCTCTCGACCATCGGCACTTCCAACCGGACATTGAATGGTCTCGTCGACTTGGCCCTCTCGCTCGGGGCATACGGTGCCAAGCTTACAGGCGCAGGCGGTGGGGGCAGCATCGTGGCGGTTGCACCGGAGGGAAAGGAGAAAAGCATCATCTGGGGCCTCCGGAGGCGGGGCTTTGATGCATTTCGGGCTGACATTCCTGTAAGCGGAGTGAGAAGTTGGCTAGAATAGTGATAGCGAAGCTAGGAGGATCGGTGATAACTGATAAGTCTAAGCCGTTTTCCTACAGGGCGGACGTGGTGTCGGCTCTCGCAGAGGAGATTGCGTCCTCCGATGAGAAAACGGTCGTGGTCCACGGCGGAGGATCCTTCGGCCATACAGTAGCCTTACAGCAGGGAGTGTCTGCTGATCAACCCGCGTCAAACGCAGGTGCAATCTCAAAGACGAGGGGGGCAATGTACGATCTCAACGGGCTGCTATGCAGGACTCTGATGGAGAACAAACTCTTCCCTTACCCTTTCTCACCATTCGATGCAGTTGCAAGGGCAGGGAAGGGACCGGCCTCACGATGGTTGCGGGAACTACTGAAATATGGCCTCACCCCGGTCACGTTTGGTGACGTCACGCTGACGTCTGTCGGTCTAAAAGTGCTTTCAGGTGACATAATGGTCCTTGAGCTGGCGAAGATCCTTGAGCCCGAAAGATGCGTTTTCGCCCTGGACGCTGACGGGGTCTACGAGGGTGAAACTCGTGTCGTCATCCAAGAGCTGTCGCCAACCAAGATAAGAAAGATTCAGGTTCCCGCAGGCAAAGATGCCACCGGGGGCATGAAACTCAAGCTAGAGATCGCCGCCAAGATCGCTGCCCTCGGCCCGAAGGTATGCTTTGTGTCAGGCTACCGGCGCAACGAATTCTCGAAAGCCATGAAGGGCCACGAGTTCTACGGGACTGTCGTGAGGTCCTGAGCGGAACCCTACTCATGGTGAAGAACATTGGCAGACCTTCAGACTGAGATGAAGAGGGTCAAGTCGAGTATAGACAGCCTGATCCTAGATGAGCTTTTGCCGAAGTCAAGTGCGCGGCCTGAGGTTGACCTTCTGTATAGAATGATGCGGGATTACCCTTCGCGTCCCGCAAAGGGAATGAGGCCATTTCTCTGTGTAACTGCGTGCAGGGCGGCTGGAGGGGACGAGAAGGACGCACTTCTGACGGCAGCATGCATCGAACTCTTCCAGAATTGGATACTGATTCATGACGACATCGAGGACGGTTCTGAGCTGCGAAGGGGAGAAGCTGCCCTACATCTTAGGTACGGCATCCCACTGGCCCTAAACGCCGGGGATGCCCTCCACGCTCGCATGTGGGGGGCTCTCACACTTAACAAGGTCAGTCTAGGGACTGAGAAGACCGTCAAGATAATGGAGGAGTTCTCCCGCATGGTCAACGAGACTACCGAGGGTCAGCACATGGAGCTAGGATGGGTCTCGCATGGAAGGTGGGACCTTAGGGAGTCCGACTACTACGAGATGTGCACAAAGAAGACGTCCTGGTACACCGTGGCTGGTCCGTGCAGGCTTGGCGCAATCGTGGCAGGGGCATCTGAAGACGCCCTCGACAAGCTCGAGGAGTTCGGATTGAAACTCGGGGTCGCCTTTCAAATTCAGGACGATGCCTTGAATCTCGTAGGCAATCAGTTGAAGTATGGAAAGGAAAAGTCTGACGACATCTTGGAAGGAAAGAGGACACTCATTCTCCTCCATCTATTGGAGAGCATTAGGCCCGAAGAGAAGATGAATCTTCTCTCCATTATGAACAAGGACAGGGCCACGAAGACATCCGGAGATGTGTCGTATGTGCTTTCCTTGATCGAAAAGAACGATGCGGTCGGGTACGCAAGGAAGCGGGCCGTTGAGCTGATGAAGGAGGCGGTTGGGATTCTAGGGGACATTACTTGGAGGGGAGATCCAAGTGCTTCGGTCCTCTTAGGCCTCTTCGCAAGGTTTGCAGTAGAGCGGGAATGGTAGATCAGAAGTCGGAAGTGCCAGTCGAGGCGCTCGCCTCGATCGAAGCTGGGGCCCTTTCTAATGCAGTCCGGCATGGCGGTAGAGCAGAGGTAAGTGCCGTCGTGGGCAGAGTCTTGGCGGAGTTCCCGGAACTCAGACGTACCTCAAATGAAGTCGCGAAGGCAGTCGCCTTGGCAGTCTCCAGAGTCAACAACCTGAGTTTGAAGGAGCAAGAGGCACTTCTCAAGGAGAAGTACCCAAAC
>Ga0187771_10001318_pt1 | contig 16438 bp, 12 predicted proteins | sample 0116_SJ02_MP15_1_FD_133139 | JGI IMG/M metagenome (GOLD analysis project Ga0187771, IMG submission 133139) | Tropical peat soil microbial communities from peatlands in Department of Meta, Colombia - 0116_SJ02_MP15_10_MG | ecosystem: Environmental > Terrestrial > Soil > Wetlands > Peat | place...
ACGATTGGCCTGGAGAACGCATCCCAGGAGGACCTGAAGCTGCTGTTGGTCTCGGAGAATCTGATCCAATTCAAACCGGGACGGGCTCGTGTAGAGGCGAGAAAGGTTGTGGATTCCTCCGCCAACGAAATGTGGTCGGTAAACGTGGCTGTTGGTGATGAAGATGAAACATTTGTGGAAGGTGGGCGCCCATTCCAAGGGTATCCTCGGCCGTAATTGTCTGCTCAATTTAGGATTTCGTGACACGTAGCTCCACCCATTCATCGTTCAGCTTGGCTCCGCAGAAGCAGTTAGCCGCAAAGGCCGAGGTGAAGATTTTATTGCAAGCCTGAGTTTCGAACTCCCCCTAACTTGTTAGAAGTAAACGACTTACACTCTAATGGCATACAAAACGACGAGGAGGGTGCGTTGCTAACAACCTGAATTGAAAAGGAGAATCTTCTGGCGGAGAGGGTGGGATTCGAACCCACGTGCCCGCTTTTGGCAGGCAAGACGCTTTCGAGGCGCCCCCGTTATGACCGCTTCGGTACCTCTCCGACCTTTGGCAAATCGACAATCGAAATTCGAAAATCGAAACTCGAAAATTGAAACTCGAAATTCGGAACTGGGAACCGAGCACCCGGCACCCAGAACCAGGCACTCAGTACTCAGAACTCAGAACTCAGAACTCAGAACTCAGAACTCAGAACCTACCACCTCCGACCTATCGTTCATTCATTCCATCTCCTGGAGGCCGCTTTTTTCCTCGGCGTCTGCGAAAGAAATCGCGAAGCAGCTCGCCGCACTCGTCCGCGAGCACTCCGGGGACCACCTCCAGCCGGTGATTGAGTTTCGGGTGGTTGAGGACCGACAAGGCCGAGCCACCCGCGCCGGCTTTCGGGTCGGTGGCTCCGTACACCAGGCGCCGCACGCGCGCCTGGACGATGGCGCCGGCGCACATCGCGCAAGGTTCAATTGTAACATACAGGTCGCACGCCGACAGGCGGTAGTTTCCCAGCTTGCGCGCGGCGCGGCGCAAGGCCAGGATTTCCGCGTGCGCGGTGGGGTCGTGCAGATGTACGGGGCGGTTGTGCGCTCGCGTCAGGAGCCTGCCGTCCCGCACCACAACCGCGCCCACCGGAATTTCCTGCTCCCGCGCGGCGCGCTGCGCCTCAGCCAGAGCGTGGCGCATGAAGCTCGCGTCTTTGACGCTCGGAGCGAGGCCAGCCGCGGATTGGACCTCCGGGCGCATACACTTATGGTAACACGCCACCAGGAATTCGAGTTGCGTCGGGCTCGACAACTGGTGTAGTAATCATGCTGCGAAACGCATGGGACCGCATAAGGAGACAAGACGATGAACCGACGAGATTTCTTGCGCAACTCGGGCCTGGGCTTGGCAGCGGCGGCCGCGGGCGCGATCGTGGCGACAGACCTGCGGGCCAATCCTTTCAACAAGCCGGTGGGGCTGGAACTCTACACTCTCCGCGACCAGCTTGAGAAGGACGTCCGAGGCACCATCAAGAAGGTGGCGGAGATCGGCTACAAAGAGGTCGAGGTGTATGACCTCTACGGGATGACGGCGAAAGAATTCGGCCAGATCCTGAAAGACAACGGCTTGACCGCGCCCAGCGGGCATTACATGACGAAGCATATCAAGGGCGATTGGCAGAAATCCATTGCCGACGCTAAAGAGCTGGGGATGAAATACATGGTGAATGCCATTCTGGACCCGCCGGAACGCCAATCGCTTGATGATTACAAGCGGCTCGCGGAACTCTTCACTAAGGCCGCCGAACAGACTCAAAAAGCCGGCATCCAGTATTGCTATCACAACCACAATTACGAATTCAGGAAGTTCGACGGCACCATGCCCTACGACTACCTGGTCAAGACCTTGGACCCCAAGCTGGTGAAGTACGAAATGGACTGCTTTTGGGTGGTTCACGCCGGCCAGGACCCCGTCGCCTATATGAATAAGTATCCCGGCCGCTTCCCGCTGCTCCACATCAAGGACATGAAAGATAACCCTCCTTTCACGCAGGAGAAGGACGACAAGCCGGGCATGTTCGCCGAGGTGGGGCACGGCACCATTAATTGGAAACGAATATTCACCGCGGCCCCCAAGGGCGGCATGAAGCACTACTATGTGGAACAGGACTGGTGCGAAATTCCGCCCCTCGAGAGCGTCCGGATAAGCTACGAATACCTGCATAAGCTGACGGTGTAGCGGGGGACCGAAAGTCAAGAGTCAACAGTCATGGGTTGAAAGGCCAGTGAGGGGTGATTTTTTGGACTTTCAACTTCCGACTTTCGACTGCATTTGCGGAGATTCCCATGCTCAATCGACGCAATTTCTTGCGCAGATCGGCTATCGGCGTGGGCGCGATCGCGGCGAGCGCCAGCGCCCCAAAATGGCTCAGGGCTAATCCCTATGGACTTCCGGTCGGCCTGCAGGTCTATACGGTAAGGCACGAACTCCGCAAAAATCTCGTGGGCACGTTGAAGAAGGTGGCCGCCACAGGCTACCAGGAGATTGAGCTGGGCGATTTCTTCGGAAAGAGCCCGGCGGAGTTTGTCGGCTTCATGGAGGAGCTGGGGCTCAAGGCCCCCAGCGCGCACTATGGCTTCAAGCAACTCGGCGCGGGATGGGAGAAGGCTATCGAGAATGCGAAGACTGCCGGGCTTCAGTATATGGTGAATTCCGCGCTCGACGATAAAGACCGCGAATCACTGGACGCCTTCAGAAGGGCGGCGGAGGTTTTCAACAAAGCCGGAGAGCAAACCAAGAAAGCCGGAATCCAATTCTGCTATCACAACCACAACTTCGAATTCACTCGACTCGGAGACACGCTCGGCTACGACCTGCTTCTGAAGGAGACCGATCCGCAGTTCGTCCGCTTCGAGCTCGACTGTTTTTGGATGACGCATGCGGGGCACGACCCGGTGAAGTATTTCGAGAATCATCCCGGGCGATTCCCGCTCTTGCACATCAAAGACCTGAAGAAGGGAATTCCTCCCCGTACCGCGTTCGACACGCCCTATGGCAATCCTTTCACGGAAGTGGGCAAGGGCGTAATCGATTGGAAGCGAATCTTTACGGCAGCCAAAGGCGGCGGGCTGGAGCATTACTTCGTCGAACAGGATACCTGCGACCTGCCCCCGCTCGAAAGCATCCAAATCAGCTATGAGTACCTGCACAAACTGACGGTGGAGGGGACATGAAAGTCAAAGGTCGAAAGCCGAAGGTTAAAAGGCAATAACATAAAGCGGGGGCGGGCTGGCCGATGCTTTCGACATTCAACTTTCGACTTTCGACGATTTTCCCCGACGCTACTTCTTTGGGGCGGGTTGGAACATCGCGAGGATTTCGGCGATTTTACCGCGGAAGGCGTCAGCGGCTTCTTCAGCGGCCTGGGCCTGTTTTCCCTTGAGTTGCTCCGCGAACAGGTCCACGTTTTCCTCCGCCTGTTTGCGGAGCTGGGCCGCGCAACCCTCGACAAGCTCTTCGGCGAGCTTTTGCAGTCTCGACTGAGTCTGCTCCGCATTTTTCTCTTCCGCTAGCCGGGCCGCCTGCTGGAAGCGCTGCTCGAGGTCCTTTTCCAGGTCCTCCGCTTGCTTGCGGATTTCCACTTGCATGGTGCTTAGGAGGTCCGCGGCTTGCTTGTTGAGACTGTCCGCTGAGGCCTTGGCGGTTTGTTCAGCCTCCTGGAAATGCGCTTTGACGCGGGACTCGGTTTGTTGCGCCACATCCTCCAAGGCTGACGTGGTCGAAGAAGCCTGCCGGCTAATGTTGTCCACGGCTTCCTTGGTGATGGGTTCGACTCGCGCTTTCACCTGGTCGGCAGCTTGGTCGACCGCCGCCTCGGCAGCGTGCTCGAGCTGCTTCGAAGCCGTCTCCTGCGAGTTTACGGCGTCCGTCGCTTCCTTGACGACCTGATCGGCCCGTGTTTTGAGCAGAGCCGCGGTCTGGTCGGCGACCACTTCGCTGGCATCTCGGAGTTGCTTCAACGCCAACTCCTGCTTGGTCAAAGCCTCCATGGCCTCTTTAGCCAGGGCATCGAGCTGGGACTTCATTTTGGTCAGGGCCTGCGCGCTCGCCTCGTCGCCCGCCTTCTGGAGCTCTGCCAGGAAGGGCTTACGTTGCGCTTCCAACGCTCTTTCGAGCTGACTGGCGATGTCCTTCAGGTCCTTTACGGCGAGCTCCTCAAGACCTTTGCGCAGGTGGGCGCGATATGTCTCCAGCCCTGCCTTGGCCTCGCGGTTCATGGAGTCGACGGTGGCTTTAGTCAGCTTTTCGAGGCTCCCCTTGGTCTGGTCCACGAGCGTTTTCTGCGCTGCCTTTTGCTCATTCCGCAACTCGCCCAATGTCTCGTCCGTAAGCTTATCGAGTTGCTTGGCAAATGATTCCCGCAACTCTTCGGCAGCCCTCTGGATGCGCTGGCCGAAAAGCCCGGTGGATTTTTCCAGCGACTTCTCTACGTCCGCGCGGACTTCGCCGTACAATTCTTCGGAAGATTTCTTCAGCTCCTCGCGAAACTGAGCGGAGTACGCTTGCGCCGCAAGCTCCAATTGCTCCTTGAGTATGGCATCGAGACGTTTGCCCGCCTCCCGGGAAGTCGCCTCCAAGGCAGCCGCGGCCGCTTCCTGAACTCGCTGGCGAGCCCGCTCGGCGAGTTCACCCACGGCTTCCTCCACCCTCTGGTCCAATTTCGCCGCCAAGTCATCCAGGGCAAATTGGACAGCCTCGGAACCGGATTCCTGGATTCTTGCCAAGGCCTTTTCCACTGCCGACTGGGAAGCCTGCTGAATTTCCGGAAGCCTCGCCAGAACGGCGTCCACTTCGGAGTTCGCTTCTAAACAAGACTCCCGGATTTTTGTTAGCGCCTCATCCACTACGGACTGGGAGGTCTGCCGAATTTCCGGGAGCCTGCCCAGCAGACCCTCCACTTCATCGTGTGCCGCCTTCAGGCGTTCGTTTAGAGGATTAATCTGTGAGGTGATCGAACTCACCACAGCCTGTTGCAGACTGTTAGCTGACTCTTGCAGCGCGACTTGCGTCTGCAGTCCCACATGCTGGCTGAGCGCGGCGAGCCGATCTTCAAAGAGCTTGGTCTGGGCTTCGGCGGATTCCTCAATCTGCCGCAGGAAGCGGCCGAGCGTCGCCTCCATCGCGGGGGCAGTTTGGTCAGGGGGCGCGCCTGCCGCGGGGGTAGCGGGAGCAGAGGGAGTCGGGGGCGCCTCAGCCGGAGCCGACGCAGGCGCGGCCGCGGTCTCGATTGCTTCCGCCACCTTGGGAGCTTCCAGCACTGGGGCAGGAGCGCCGGCCTCACCTGGGGCCCCGGGGGTCGCGGCAACCTCCGGCGCTTTGGGTTTGGGAGGCGCGGCTTGGGCAGGGCCGCGCGCCGCCTTGCTTTCCCGCCAATCGTCCGGCGGGAATTCGATCCCCCAGATGTTCTGGGGCTCGAGGAGCTGGACTCCCACCTCGAAGAAGTCCTTTGGAGTGCGCTTCTCACCCAGCCAAACAACATTGACCTTCGCAACCTGTCCGAGAGCGCGGTTCTCAATCGAGAGCTCCGCGCCCAGCGCCAACTGGTGAGTCGTCGCAATCTTCGCACCGTGTTTGTTGATCATGATGGTGCGCGTGGTCTCGGTGAAGGCCGCTCCTTTCGCGTCCTTTCCCGTGATTAGGATCGGAATGGCAATGGCCAGGCGTGTGCTTCGGCGGCCGGCCACGCCCAAGGTTCCCGGCTCAGCTTGTTCCATTGGAGCAGACATGGTTTCGGGATTATAAGGAAGACCATCTGCCAACTCAACTCCATTAATATTCGGCCCACCAGCGCGCCCCGGAGGACGAGAGGGTTACTTCCATGTGCCGTGTGCGGGAGTCGTGCCCAGCCGCGAGCGGGTGGAAGGAGATTCATCGGGCAGCGATCGTTTCGGTTCCCCTCCGTGGGTATCCTATAATGGGCCTAAAGCAGGGGCTTTTCGCAAGAGGGAGGCAGGAACGATGGCTGTTCTTTTGAAGCGCGCCTATGAAGAGCCGAGCCCTCACGACGGCTACCGCGTGTTGGTGGACGGGCTGTGGCCGCGGGGAGTAACCAAAGAGCATCTAAAGCTGGACGAGTGGATGCGCGGCCTGGCACCCTCGCCGTCCCTCCGCAAGTGGTACGGCCATAAGCCCGAAAAGTGGGAGGAGTTTCGAAAAAAGTACGGGTCGGAACTTGGCCGTGGTCCAAGAAAGAAACTACTCGTAGAGCTTGTTCGGCGGGCGCGCCGCGAAAAGGTCACGTTGGTCTTTGGCGCCCGCGACGCCCAGCGATGTAATGCCACGGTAATCGCCGAGCTGATCCGTGAACGCCTCTAGAGGTATGTCCCGCGAACTTTCTGGTTCCTGATTTCCGATTTCCAACTTCCATTCTCGCTTGTTTGAGCCCGGCAACGAGCAGGCTTCAATATAACCGCGATAGCTTGACGTCCGGCCTTAACTATCGTTACGTGCTTACTCGCCTCAATGTGCCGCCCCGGGGGTGGCGGCGTGAGGCCTGGCTTTCTTGAGGAGGAACATCAGGGGGATCATGGCGATGAACGTATACCCCAGAAGCCAGAAGGCATCCACGAAGGCGAGCATATTGGCTTGGCGCAGGAGGTTTCCGTAGATCAACCCCTGGGCCTGGTTATAGGCCTGAGACGCGTTGGAGCCTTGCTGCGCAAGGAACTGGCTGGCGCCCTGAAGGGCGTTGCGATACATCGGGTCGAGCGGCGTCAGGTGGCTGACCAAAACGTTCTGGTGGAACTGGGCACGGCGGGCAAGCAAAGTGGTGACATTGGCAATCCCGACGCTTCCCCCGATATTGCGCGCCAGATTGATGATCCCCGTGGCGTTGTTGATTCTCTCTTTGGGAATAAAATAGAAGGCCATCACGTTGATCGGTATAAACAGAAAGGCCATACCGAGCCGGGAGTACGTCCAGGCTTTCAGGGCCGCCCAAAAGTCGATGTCGAGATTGAAACCGGACATGCTGACCAGAGATAGGCCTGTAATCGTCAGGCCCACGGTGACCAACCAGCGGGCTTCGACCTTTTGTGTCAACCGGCCGACCAGGGGCAGCACCAGCAGCGTGAACAGCCCGCCTGGAGACAGCACCAACCCGCTCAGCATGGCCGTGTAACCCATCAGGGTCTGCAACATGATCGGCAACAAAACCGTGCTGCCGTAAAGGACGAATCCCAGCATGAACATGGTGAGCGTTGCGAGAAAGAAGTTGCGCTCCTTCAACATGCGGAAATCCACGATGGGATCCTCGCGAGTGATTTCCCACAAGAAAGCTCCCACCAGCCCCACCACGGCGAGGACGGAGCACCAAATAATGAAGTTAGATCCGAACCAGTCTTCGCGCTGTCCCTTGTCGAGGACCACTTGGAGGAACCCCAGCCCCACGCTCAGCAGGCCCAAACCGATGTAGTCAATCTTCAGGCCGTTGCGAAAATCTCTGCGGCGCAGGTACGGCGGGTCAAAGATAAGGAGGGTTGTCATCAGCAACGACAGCATGCCCACGGGAATGTTGATGAAGAAGATCCAGCGCCAGGAATAGTTGTCGGTAATCCAGCCGCCCAGGGTAGGCCCAATGATGGGCGCCACCACCACCCCCATGCCATAAACCGCCATGGCCATGCCCTGCTTGTGCTTGGGAAAACTCTCCACCAGGATGGCCTGAGAAATTGGTTGCAGCGCGCCGCCTCCCGCGCCTTGCAGGATGCGGAAAAACACAAGGAGGCCCAGGCTGGGCGCCATCCCGCAAAGGAAGGAACTGACCGTGAAGATAGCCACGCAAGTCATGTAAAAACGTTTGCGGCCAAACAGGGAGGAGAGCCAACCGGTGAGGGGCAGGACGATGGCGTTGGAAACCAGATAGGAAGTGAGCACCCAGGTGCTCTCGTCCACGCCGGCGGAAAGGTTGCCGGCGATGTGAGGCAGGGAGACGTTGGCAACGCTGGTGTCCAGCACCTCCATGAAGGTTGCCAGCATCACCGTGAGCGCAATCACCCAGGGGTTGGTTTCTCCGTTTTGTCGAGCACGGGCGAAGTATTTCTTCATAACTGTAACCCGTCAGTTGTCCGCGGTCGGTTGCCCGCTGCGGACAACCGCCACCAGCCGCCAAGAACTAATCCCTAACCCTTTTCTGCTCGTCATCCCTCACCTTTCACTCGTCACTTCGTAATGATCGTCGCCTCCACATTCATTCCCGGCCGGAGGATGGCCTGTTCGGGCGGAACCGGGTCGAGCAAAATCTTTACCGGGATTCTCTGCACGACTTTTACGTAGTTCCCCGTAGCGTTCTCGGGGGGCAGCAGGCTCAGGCGCGCGCCGGTGGCCCCGGCCACCGAATCCACGTGGCCGGTGAAGGTTCGCCCGTACATATCCACCTTGATTTCGGCCTTCTGACCGGGCCGGACCTTGGCGAGCTGCGTTTCCTTGAAATTGGCAGTGACCCAGACGTCGTGGAGTGGAATCAGCATAAGCAGGCCTTGCCCGGGTTGAACGATCTGCCCGACTTCCACGGATTTGCGGGTAACCACGCCTTCCGTGGGCGCCACAATAGTCGTGTAACCAAGGTTGAGTTCGGCTGTTTCCAGGTCCGCACGGGCCTTTGCCACGGCGGCAACGGCCGAAGCAGCATCCGCTTCGCGAATGCTCACCTGCTTGTAGTTCGCCAGAGCCTGTCGGACGCCCGCGCGGGCCTGCGCAACCTTTGCCTGCGCGGCATCCATGGCGGCCTTGGCGAGGTTCGCGGACTTCTGGGCAGCCGCCTGCTTCTCCTTGGCGGCCTGGAGTTCGCTCTCCGCCACGCGCGCGGTTGCGACATAAGCATCGAATTGCTGCTGCGAGATCTCGGCTTTGGCGACCAGCGGCTTCATGCGATCCAAGTCCGCTCGAGCGCGGTCGTAGCTGGCCTGGCGGGCGTCCACGTTGGCGCGGGCGTAAGCCAGCTCGGCGGTCGAATCCTTCTCATAGGCATATTTGGCCTTTTCGTACTCCGCCTGAGCGTTGGCGAGCTGTGCATCAGCGCCCGAGGAGCCGCTCTGGGTCGTCTCCTGCGTCCAGGGGACGCCGACGCGTGCGGCTTGGGCTTGGGCCTCCGCAAGAACCAGGGCCGCCTTGGCTTGGTCCACCTTCGCCTGGTAATCTCGGGAATCAATGCGGACCAAAACCCGGCCGGCCTTCACCTGCTGGTTGTCATCCACGCCCACTTCCGCCACATTGCCGTAAATCTTGGAGGCCACAGGCACCACGTGCCCGTCCACCTGTGCGTCGTCGGTGCTGACGCGGTTGTGGAAATAAATCAGCGTGGCAGCGGCGGCCACGACGACGACAGCGGCAGCCCCAAGCAGCACGCGGCGGAGGCGAGGGTTGGCTAAACGCTCTGCCATACCGCCGCCTCCCGGCGCCGGGGCCTGCGCCGCGGGCGCCTCCCCCGTCAATTCCTTTTCGAGCTCGGCAATCTTGGATTCCATGGTCTCGCGGTTCTCACTGGGCATAGAGTGTCTCCATCTGGCCGATAGCGTGCGCCAGGTCGGCCCGTGCCTGGTTGTAGCGATCGAGGGCGGCAATTTGATTGTCGTTAGCGCGCGCCAGCTCATCCTGAGCGGTCACGAGTTCGAGATTGTTGGCGACCCCGGCCTGAAAGCGGTCGAGCGCCTGTCCGACTTCCTCCTGTGCCAGCTTCATCCCCGCGTTGGCGACCTCCACTTCGTTCCGCGCGGATTCGAGCTGGGCGATGGCGGTTTTGACTTCCAGGGCGATTTGGCTTCGCAAGTCCTCCCGCTCCTGGGCTACTTTCTTCAATTCCAGGTTGGCTTTGGCGATTTGCGCGCGGATTCGCCCGCTCGTGAAAAGCGGAACGTCCACGGTAACCTGGTATATGTAGGAAGGGATGGATGCAGGGGCGGAAAGGCCCTGGTAAGCCCAGTTGCCAGCCAAGCTGATCGTGGGAAACCTCGACTCGCTGGCCCCCTGGCGCTCGAGCTGGGCAATCCGCTCGCGCATGGCGAGGGCCTGCATTTCAGGCCGCGTCTGGAGCGACTGCTCCAGACTCTGGCTGGCCTCAAATTTCGGGGTCTCGAAGAAGCGGGCCTCGTCGATGAGCTGGATTTCTTGGTGGGGGTCGAGATTGAGCAGGCGGCTCAGCCCGTAGAGAGCCACCTTTTGCTGGGTCTCCGCCTCGATGAGGCGCTGCTTCTCGTTCTGGAGTTGCACGTTGGCGCGCAGAGTGTCAATGGCCGTACCAACTCCCTGTTTTTGCAGGTCTTCGGCCTGATCGTAGAAAGTCTGGGCGAGCTGCACTCGGGAGCGCGCGGCGGTGACCGCAGCCGCAGCCCGCAGGCCGCCCAAGTACTGCGAAACCACCAGGAGCACGATCTGCTCCCGCACCGTGGTCTGTTGAGCTTCCGAGGCTCGCACGCCCAGGTGGGAGGCCTGCCAGCGCCGCCATAGCGTCAGGTCGAGTACCGGCATCGAAAAATTCGGTCCGCCTTGGAAGAACTGAAAGGGACCGGCGTGTTCCGGGATGCCAGGGAACTTGCTGCCGAACTCCGCATAGAGGTTAAAACGCATGGCCCGGTCGAGCGTCTCGAGCCCGGCTTGCGGCAGCAGTCCCGCCCTGGCGATAGCGTGGTCCTGCTCGCTCTGCGCCAGGTTCAGGTTGGCGATCTGGACCTGCGGGTTCTCCTTCAGTGCCATGCTCACGGCATCTCGCAGCCGGAGCCGCAGCGGGCCCTTTTGCTGTGCTTGCGGGTCTGTCCGTTGCTCTGGAATGGGAGACCCGACCTGGCCTGTCAAGGTCTCGTTCGTACCGATTTGAGGGGGGGCATTCTCCTGGGCGCGCGAGTCACTGCCAATGCACAGTAGGGGAAGCAACAGCAACAGAATCAGCTTCAACGCTCCGCCCTTGGTTCCGACAAGAGTTCGTGTGTGGTTGTCTTTCGTTTTCGTGATGTCGTCACTTAGAGAATTCGCCATCAGGCCGACTCCCGTAAGTTGGGCACCCCGGGCATATATGTCAGCCAGTAATCTCTTTCCTGCGGCATCCACAAAGGTCAAACCTGTAAGGTCAACGATGGGGTTCCGGCAAGTGCCCCAAGCCAAACTCCAGCAGCGCTCGAATTCCTGCACCCAAGGGCCGGCCAACCTGCCCTCGAGCTTGAGAATTATTGTTCCGTCCTTTTCAGTAGTGGTAACCATGAGCATGGTCTCTCATCTCCCCGGCGCAACGAAAAGGTGCACACCACTGGCCGAAAACTTCAGAGAACAGAGACGACGTTTCTTACTGAATCTATTTGAGTTGAAAGCTATTTAGGTCTGTTTGAGGCGCAGCCACATATCATCGCTGTGCCGATATTTCGGCGTGTGCCGCGATGTCGTCACAAGGTATCTGATTGCGGGTCGGTTAAGAAATACTCCGCGGGATGCATTGCGCGGGACCCTAGGCTCGCGACTAGGAACTGAGCCGGGAAGAGGGAGGGCGGAGATCCAAGCTGCTGGGCTGCCAAGGGCTCGTTCACTTCATCGCCCGCTGAATCAATGATCCAGCCACTCAGTCCCTGTGCAGCTTGCCCTGTTCTGCTACCGGCGCTGGTAAACGAAGGCTCCGAATTCACGGAAGGTTTTGAAGCCCAGGCGGTCATAGAGTCGCACGGCGCCGGCGTTGGCATCCGTCACCGTGAGCGAGATTTCCTCGAAGCCCTGGGCGACCAAGTCCTGAAACGCCGACTCCATCAACAGAGTCCCCAGGCCTCTGCCCTGAAATGGAGGAGGGATGGCCACTTGGGGGATGTGAGCGGTGCGGGGACGCACTGCGGTGACTGCGAGCAGACCCGCAAGTCGTTGGGTGGGGCAGTGCACCACCACCCGAGAAATGCGCGGCAAGTACTCACCGCACCCCTGTTGGAGGACGATGTTTTCGATCAACCGAGCGGTTCCGGCCAGCGAGCTGTACTGGTCGTTGATTCCGGCGTCGACGTGGTGGCGATAGGTGTGGTACAAAAGTTCCGCAGCTTCCCGGTCGTGCGGCCTTTCCCAGGGGAGGACGGAGAACCCGTCGCCGCTCGGCGAGCCTGCCCCACCTCCGAGGGAGAAGGAGGAACTCGGAGCCTGGCGCGGACCTCCCAGAGTTCGAAGCATAAAGCGGCGGTGATATGCTCGAAAGCCGTAAGAGCGGAAGCAAGCCTCCAGAGCTTCGAAGGCGAAATGTGGGAGTTGGGCTTCGACGCGGCGCAGTCCGGGGGTGCCGAGGAGCGTCTCGAGCACGTGATTGAGCAGCCGCTGCGCGGAGTCGATTTCTGCTGCGAAAGGATCGAGGAACAAGTCGCCGATCAAGCCCTTTTCGCCAGCGTAATAAAAGAAGCAATATCCTTGCGGCTTTCCGTCCGAAACCAGGGCGTATCCGGCCAGCCTCATCTCACGCAGGCATTTCGAAATAATCCGGGACGTCGGCCCAAAATCCCAGCGCAGCTCCTGGTTCCAGACGCGCGACTCCGTCTCCAGCAGGGGAGCGAAAGCCTGCGCGTCAAACCGCCGAATATCGATGATTTCAGAAGTCAAAGGGCTTGCCCTCGAATCGCTCGGGGGCCGATCTGCCTCGCCCACGATGCTCCCCAGGGCCGGCATCGGCGGATGGCGTCAGGCAACTTCGGCCAGGCGCCGCCAGTATAACTCAGATTCGCACCGAGACCAGGCGGTTCCCGCGTTAGCGAGGAGGCCCACGGTTGGCAGCTCACGGTCCATAGTCTCCAATACGAACCACGCATTCATGTCCTTGGCTGGCGGTTGTCCCGCCTTCATCGAGGTAACTATCGGGTGACTAATCTTGCCCGCGTGGATGAAAGTTTTTGTCGTGAGTCGAAACGGGTTGTGCTAGCATAGCGCGTTTGAATTTTCGCACGGCCGAGAACTAACCTTAGAGGAGCCCTTGTAAGAAGAGACGCAGGTATGGCACGCCGACGAGCCGTGGCAGTTCCTGCCCCGTCCAAACTCCCGATAGCTTTTATTTCCAGACTGGTTCGCGGCCTGCTGATTCTGGCCGTGGTTGTCGTCTTGGTACTAGGGGGAGCGGCGGCCATGCTCAGCTATCGGGTAATGACTGCCCATAACGACACGGAAACAGTTACCCCTTCAACCTATCTCCTGAGTAGTTACGTCTCGCTGAATTTCACCGACCGAGTGGGGGGCGAGCACGAAGGCTGGCTCTTGCTGGGGTTGAAAGGCGCCCCGGCCATCATCCTTTGCCATGGCTATAATTCCAACCGGTCCGACATGCTCTCTTTGGGGACGATCCTGCGCGAAAATCACTTCAATGTCTACGTGTTTAACTTCGCAGGTCCGAAAGCGAAGGAGAGCCTTTCCGACCTGGGGGTCCGGCAAGGTGAAGATGTGCTCCAGGCCATTGAAACGGTGACCAAGCAGGGGGGCGTCAACCCCCACCGGGTTGGGTTGTATGGAACGAACCTGGGCGGGTATGCAGCGTTGGTCGCCGCCATGCAGAATTCGAAGGTCCAGGCGCTAGCGGTCGATACCATTTACAATCAACCTCAGCAGATGTTCGAAATCCAAGTCGACCAGGCTCTGGGCGGCTCAAGTCCGCTGTTCCGGTATCTGTCCGATACGGAGTTTCGACTTTTCACGTGGGGAAGTAAACCATATCCGGTTCGCGCCAACCTCTCAAAGCTCGCCAACGTGCGCAAGTTTTTTATTTCGGGCCGCGATACACCGGCTTTGGCCCAATCTACGGAAGAGCTCTATAACGCGGCGCCGCAGCCCAAGCAGTTACGTGTACTCGACCACTCGCAAGCCACACTGGCCTCAGGCACTGAGAAGAAGGAATTCGAAAACCAGATTCTCAATTTTTTCCTAGAGAACCTATCTCTTCGAGCTGACTGAGGCGACTTGTCGGGTCCAGGGTACAGGTGACAGGTGGCCCAGGAGCAGCAGGACCTTATCTGCATGTTACTTCCTGCACCCTACTGAGTCTCACGATGGCCAACGACACTGGCCGGCCCGCCCCCCCCGAGCAGGACGCTCCGCCGCCGGCGCCTTCGGTTCGGCACCGCCTGGAGTACTACGCGGCGCTCCTGGTGCTGAAGCTTCTGGGCGCTGTGCCGCATAAGATGGCGCGAGCCTTTTGCGCGGCCCTGGCTTGGCTCAGTTACTGGATGTGGCCACGTTTGCGCAAGGTGGGCCTTTTTAATCTCCATCTGGCTTTCCCCGATTGGTCCGAGCGCGAACGTCGGCGGGTGTTGTCCGGGCTTTTTCAGAATTTTGGCCGGACGCTGGCAGACTTTGCCCATTTCCCGAAATTAAACCGCCAGAATATCGAGCGCCTGATTATCTATGACGGCTTCGAGAATTACGCCAGCGCGCAAAGCAAGGGGCAGGGCGTGCTCTTCCTGACCGCGCATTTCGGAAATTGGGAGTTGGGCTCCTTTGCGCACGGCGTGTATGGCTACCCGTGCCAATTTGTGGTGCGAGAACTTGATAATCCTTTGATCGATCAACTGGTGAACCGCTACCGCTGCCTGAGCGGTGGGAAGGCAATAGCCAAAAGGGACTTCGCTCGCCAGGTGCTGCGCGCCTTCAATCAAGGAGAAGCGGTGGGCATCTTGATGGATCAGAACATGCTCCCGGGCGAGGGGGAATTCGTCGATTTCTTCGGGCGCCTCGCCTGCACCACCACCGGCCCCGCACGCGTAGCTAAGAAAACCGGGGTCCCGATTGTTCTAGGTCTGGTCATCTGGGACGCGAAGCTCAAAAAGTACAGGCTCCGGTTTGATTCTGTCGAGTGGCTGAAGCGCGACAATGCCGAGGAAGAGATCGTTGCGAATACGGCCCATTTCACCCGGCTGATTGAGGAATACGTCCGCCGCTATCCTGATCAGTGGCTTTGGGTGCATCGCCGCTGGAAGAGCCGGCCTCCCGACGAACCGCGGCTCTATCCGTTCTAACAGGGTAGCAGACAGGTGACAGTCGGCGGTGCGGACGAGACCTTCGATGTGGGGGTTTTTGCTGTAGACTGTCGGCAGTCAACTATCGACTTCTCTGGCGAGGCCTACGATGAGGGTCAACGAGCTAGCCGAGCTGCTGGGTGGCAAGGCCCAGGGTGAGGGGGGCCACGAAATTCGAAGTGTGGCCGGACTGGGAACGGCCGGGCCCGAAGACCTGGCCTATGCGGAAGGCCCGACGGCGCTGGAGGCCGCGGCGGGCTCAAAAGCAGGATGCATCCTGATCCCTGAAGGGCATTCCCTCTCCGGCCAGACTACGATTGTCGTCGCGCACCCTAAGCTGGCCTTTATCCGTGCCGCCGCGGCCATTTGTCCTGAGAAGGCGTTTGTCCCGCGCATTCACCCCACGGCCGTTATCGCCCTGGAGGCGCAGTTGTCGCCGGACGTCAGTGTGGGTGCGTACACCGTGATAGAGCGTGGAGTCCAGGTCGGTTCAGGCACGACGTTGGGCTCGGGCGTGGTCCTGGGTGAAGGGGTACAGGTGGGGGAGCAGTGCGTTTTCTACCCCCGAGTCACCGTCTATCCGGGCGCGCGGATAGGCAGCCGAGTGATCCTCCACGCCGGTGTTGTGGTGGGTTCGGACGGGTTTGGGTACGTCTTCGCCGAAGGCAGCCATCATAAGTTCCCCCAGCTCGGCCAAGTGGTGATTGAAGACGATGTGGAGATCGGAAGCAACAGCACCCTGGACCGAGGCTCGCTGGGCGTCACCGTCATCGGCCAGGGCACTAAAATCGATAACCTGGTGCAGATTGCGCACAATGTGCGCATCGGCCGTCACTGCGTCATCGCCGCCCAGACGGGTATTTCCGGCAGCGTCGAGGTCGGCGACTACGTGGTGATGGGCGGGCAAGTCGGCATCGGAGACCACGTTCGTATCGAGTCTCGAGCGGTCCTTGGCGGAGGGGCGGGGATCCTACCGGGTAAGATCGTGCGCGAAGGCCAAGTTATTTGGGGTAGGCCGGGGCGGCCCCTCGCGGAGTTCAAGAAAATGTACGCGCGCCTTTCGCAGCTTCCCCACCTCGCTGAAAGGGTGAAGCGGCTCGAAGCTCGACCCTCGAGCAAGGGGATCATTGGCGCGAAGACGACTGAGTGAGACGGCAGAGAAAACAGCTTGCCGTGTCAAGTATGCCGGCTGCCAAAGCTGCAAGGCCGATGAGTCCGGCACACCACAGGCTCTAGACGCCAGCTAATCGCTTGAGGTACCATGTGTTAGGCGAGACGCGGATAGTTTTCGATGGTCGACGGGGGCTTGACTGAGCCCTTCCTGAGCGAGCCGACCAAATCTACTCTGGCTCAAATCGAGAGCCGTGCGAGCGCGACCCTATCCTCGGCTTCTGCGCACGATGGCGGTTTGGATTGTTCTTTCCGCCCAGGCCCATCTGTTATGGGTTGCTGCACTACACCG
>Ga0187771_10001319_pt1 | contig 16433 bp, 16 predicted proteins | sample 0116_SJ02_MP15_1_FD_133139 | JGI IMG/M metagenome (GOLD analysis project Ga0187771, IMG submission 133139) | Tropical peat soil microbial communities from peatlands in Department of Meta, Colombia - 0116_SJ02_MP15_10_MG | ecosystem: Environmental > Terrestrial > Soil > Wetlands > Peat | place...
ACCTTATGAAGCCTTCAAGCGCCCGGCTCCCGCCGTCTGGGGTAACGGCTTGTGGGGTTCTGTGGGTGGAGCCGGGCGATCCTATGACTAGAAGGCCTAGTTCAATTGTCGTCTATTTAAGCCCTGGCAACCCCCAATTTCTGTGAGTGGGGTCACAGTTCTGTGTGATTCCGATCATGTGGAAGATGCAGCCACCGTTCTCCACCTACACGCTAACAAACACGTCGCATGCTGGCTCACATTCGACTGTGATCGAAATCACGGCCAGTTTTCTGATGGCTCCCTAGACTGAAGTTTGAGCTAGCGAAGAGCTCATTTCATCCTGGAGCGATTCATCATGGCCTATGTGATTACAGATACCTGCATCAAAGATTCCCTGTGCGTAGATGTGTGCCCCACCGATTGTATCCACCCCAAAAAGGACGAGCCCGGCTTCGAAGCGGCGGCCCAGATGTATGTTGACCCGGAAGGCTGCATCGACTGCGGGGCTTGTGTTCCGGCTTGTACTTCGGACTCAATTTACGCCCTCGACGATGTGCCCGAGGAAAAGAAGGAATTCGTCGAGAAGAACGCGGAGTACTACAAGAAATAACGATCAAGAACCGCTTGTGTGTCACAAGCGATAGAATAGGCCTCTGAGCTGATTACCAGCAGCCCGGTTGCAGTATCGTAAGCCTAGAAATGATCGTCTCCTGCGTCATGCCGACCTACAATCGTCGGCACCTCATCCCTGTCGCTCTGAAGTGCTATTTGTCGCAGGACTGGCCTGACAAAGAACTGGTGGTGATTGACGATGGCCCTGACAGAGTGGGGGATTTGGTCAAGCGGTTGGTTCCCAACGTCGTCTACTTCCACCTCGCTGAAAAGCAGATCATTGGAACAAAGCGGAATCTAGCCTGCGAAGCTGCCCGCGGCGAGCTGATCTGTCATTTCGACGACGATGACTGGTCAGCAGCTGGCAGAATCCGCGACCAAGTAATGCGCCTCGTCGAATCCGGCAAACAAATGACTGGATACCACTCCATCAAATACTGGAACGGAACAAAAGCATACCGCTATGTATCGGTCATTCCGCAGTATGCGCTGGGTACGACGCTATGCTACATGAAAAGCTTCTGGTACAAGCACCGTTTTCCGGCCAAGAATTATGCAGAAGACAACGCGCTAGTCTATGAAGCCTGTGACGAAAGACAGTTAATTGCCGTGGACGCAGGGGAAATGATGGTTGTGAGATGCCACGCCTCCTGCACAAGCAATCCCGGGAAGTTGAGGCAGAGCGCGTGGCCGGAAGTGCCGCGCGAGAGCTTGCCGCCGGAATTCTTCAAGGCGATCTCGTAAGACGACGCAAGCGTTTCCTATGTCAACCACTGTGAGTGGTCTCTGGAAAACCCTGAGGCCGCTCTGGACTTGTGATCGTGAAATCCGAATAAACCCATACTCCAGCATCGTCATAAAGCCCCTTAAGTTCAGGCCGTGCCTGTGGAGGAACGGTTTTCTTCTTCCAGGGCCAAAGGTCCGAATCAAGCGTAGAAAAGTTGACATCAGATTCGCCGCTGTCGCGCAAATCCCGGCCCTTGATCAATACCGTTGCTAGAACAGCCCGATCGAACTCGCTTAGTTCGATTTCCTTAAATGCAACTCGAGCGACATGTCCAGCACGGTGCCGTCCAACGGCACGACCTCGACACCCGCGGCGGTCGTAATGCCACGAAGCGTGTCGTTTAGGTGCGCGAGTTCTGACGTGATATGCCCCTGAAAACTCAATAGCATTTCCCTGGCGGATTCTGCCGTCTCTTGATCAAGTAGATTCTGTTCAACGGCCCATCGTACATAGCTCCGCAGCCTGTCGGCCTCTTTCGGTTGAAAACTTCGCCGAATTGTTTTCTTTGCCTCTCCGATGCCGCAGGCCGGTATATAGACCCGAATCCGTGCGTCCCTTGCCGAATCCAGCAATTCAAGTGCAGCAGGCGTTCGATCATGAGCGGGAGCAGCAACGGCGACAAGCCAGTTGGTCTCGAGGAATACATGTCGCATCTGGTCAGCACCCTATTGTGCCGGGGTGAGCAACGCTGACGCGACCGCCAACAACTGCGGGAAGTATGTGTTCATTTATGGCCGACCTTAGGGGCGAATCGCTCACTTGCACGTCCCCCGTTTGCGCAAGTTCATCTAACCACTGAATCAAAGCGGACTCGACCGCCGATTCCGCACCGGCCACGGGAGGCCCAGCCTTGAAGAGCTCACCCGAAGGGAAATCGCCGACCAGCTCAATGGAGTCCTCTGATCGGCCAATAAATCGATCTTTATAGATGCGAAGAACTTGTGGCGTGAAGATGATCCCAACTGCACAACCCATCCGGAGCATGTAGCGCTTCAACTGGAGTGCAGCCTCATCGAGGCTAGCGGTCACGCCCTTTGCTTCCGCTGCCAAAGCGATAGTGGCAGGTGAGTAATCCGTTGTCACGATCACATCAGGGGTGAATGCCATAGAAAAAGCTTATCACTCTTTACTGGGAGTAATGAACTGATCGCTTTTCAGCCTGAAGTATAAACCTTGGGGTACCCACCCTGCTGCGTTTGTCCGCGCATTTCCTTGCCTTTCCCCTGTTGACTTCCGTCTTGCCGCGCACTATCGTTCCGCACTATGAACGTCGTTAAAGCGACCCGCCAGTTTGAAGCCTGGCTGGGCCAGCGCACCGACATTGTCCAGAAGGATCTCCGTTTCAAGCACGACAACATGAAGGCTGCGGTCTTTCCCTTTCTGCGCGCCACTTACTACCGCTGGGCGCAGATGTGGCCTAAAGTGTGTCCCGATCTGGCCAAGGGGCCGCAGGTGCTGGCGGTCGGCGACCTGCATGTGGAAAACTTCGGCACCTGGCGCGACGTCGAGGGGCGCCTGATCTGGGGCGTCAACGATTTCGACGAAGCTTATCCCATCTCTTACGCCAACGATCTAGTCAGGCTCGCTGTCAGTGCTTACTTGGCGGGGGAAGCGGGCGACATTTCCATAAAAGGGAAGGATATTTGTGATTCGGTTCTGGAAGGCTATCGAAAGGGTTTGAGCGAACACGGCCGGCCTTTCGTCCTGAGCGAGGAGCACGTTTGGCTGCGCAAGATCGCGGAGAGCGAGTTGCGTGATCCGGTCCGCTTTTGGGCGAAGATGGATGCCCTCCCGACGGTAAAGGGTCCGGTCCCACTCAGCGCCGTTGATGCCATCGAGCACCTGATGCCGGGTGGCGACGTGAAGTATCGTCTCGCACACCGCATTGCCGGCCTGGGGAGTCTCGGACACGCTCGCTATGTCGCCATTGCCGAATGGCACGGTGGAAAAGTCGCCCGAGAGGCCAAGGCGCTGGTTTCCTCCGCATCGTACTGGGCAAGCGACCACGAAGGCCCATCCGAGATTCTTTATCAGGCGATCATCAGCCGTGCCGTACGCTGTCCCGACCCATTTGTTCAGTTGCGCGGGCGATGGATCGTGCGCCGCCTGAGTCCACATTGTTCCCGCATCGAGATGGCTGAACTCAAGGCGCAGGGGGAGGAGTTGCAATTGCTTCGCGCGATGGGATGGGAGACCGCCAACATCCATCTCGGGACAGGATCAGCGCGCAAAGCCGTTCTGCGCCACGTGCAAAAACAGAAAGCAAAGTGGCTGCGCGAGGCGACGGACGGAATGCTGGAGGCCGTGCGCGAAGACTGGAAGACGTGGAAGAAGAGCGGACACGCCTAGGCCGAAACTAAGCAATTTCGCTGTGGGTTGTGCCGACCGCGGCCGCGCTCGCTACCGGCCGCCGCAGCGGAGCCAGGGCCACACCGTGATCGCGGTCGTAGACCAGAGTCCAATGGGCAGCACAGTCATCGCACAGCCAGTAGTGCTCGACCTGCCGTTGCAACTGCCGGGCGCGGACAAATGGAGGTCCACCAGGCTCTCCCGGTTTGGTCAGGCGCTCGGTCTCGACCAGAAACAACTTTCCTTCTCTCAGTTTGAGGAACGGCTTGGAGCATTGCGAATTGGCGCATCGGCTCAGCATAGCAACCCCCAATTGTCGATCTCCGCTAATACGGCCAGCCCGACACGCTGTGCATTCCGAATGCCATCGGCTCGCCCCGTTGCACCACTGGCAGGCAGAGATGTTGCGCTTGGCGACCTCCTTCCTTGGACCCCATTTCCTGCCGACCAATCGGCACGAGATGCCGACGAATCGTCGGCATTCTTGCTCGCCTGCTGCCTACCCGGATACCATCTTGTTTATGCCCAACGTCTTACTTTGTCCACCGGATTATTTCGATGTGGTGGATTGGAAAAGCCGACGCACCGGTTCATCCGCAAATGAGTGACTCGCCGCGACTGCTTCTGGCCGCTCGCTTCCCGCGATTGCGTGTGCTGGCCTGGGCTGAGGATCATTTGTACGCGGGGCGTGGCTACCATCTAGTCAGAGCTGAGATTCACGATCCCACCCGCGTGGATTGGCAACCTGTCGCCAGCTTCCGTCCTGCCCGGTGGCGCAACTTCTCGGTTAGGAACCGCCTTGCCGGCCGGCTAGTCCGCGACGGCTTCCACGCACTGGCAATACTCCCCTCGGGCGGACTCGTAGCGGCAGTTCCGGGCGGAATCGTCACGCTACGCCCGAGCGAGAACGAGTTTCGTCGAACTCACGTCATCACACGCGGCACGCGTCCGCTGCACATCACGGCAGTGCCCGGCGGAGCCGTCTTCTGGGGAGAGTATTTCGACAACGCTGCGCGCGACGAAGTTCACATCTATGGCTCGACGGACGGCGGCGAAACCTGGAGCGTTGCCTACACTTTCCCCAAGGGCGCTATCCGCCACGTGCATAACATCGTCCACGACCCTTGGGAGAATTGCCTCTGGGTGCTCACCGGAGACTACGGCGAAGAATGCCGCATCCTCCGCGCCGACTGCGGTTTCAGCCGCGTCGAGGCCGTGCTGCAGGGAAACCAGCAGGCCCGCGCGGTCGCGCTCGTCCCGATGGAGGACGGTCTTTATTTTTCCTCCGATACGCCGTTGGAAGCGAACTACATCTACCGTCTCGACCGGCAGGGGGCATTGACGCGGCTTGTCCCGATCAGTGGCTCTTCCATTTACGGCTGCCGCGTGGGAGAGCAAGTGTTCTTTTCGACCATGGTTGAGCCGAGCGAAGTCAATCGCGATTCGAACGTCCGGGTCTATGGAAGTCGCGGAGGCCAGGGTTGGGAGCCTCTGCTCGCGTGGAGAAAAGATCGCTGGCCCAGCAGTTTGTTCCAATATGGAAATGCTTTCCTGCCCGATGGCAACAACAGCACGCCGTTCTTAGCTCTGACCACGGTGGCCGTGGAAGCGGATGACATGGTTACGTCGCTGTATGCGGTTCACTCGGCGACTTAGCGTACTTCGCGAATCCTTCGCGGTCTTTGCGGTTTGGGTTCTTTTCGTACATCCGGAGAGCACCCGACCACGGAAGCCCGCCTGCCGTAAGATGGATTGCTGTATTCGCCCAATTGCTTGCCTAGCCTCAACTACTACCGGCGCATCTTCAGTGCCTATCTTTTCGGCGGCAAGAGCCACCTCACGTTCTGGCACGAGGTTCCGGCGGAGAATCCGACTGCCATTGCCCACGAACTCGGCGAATATTACATGCGGTTCGCCGAAAAGGCCGATTATCGGGGCGCCTACGATTCTGCAGGGATTCCGCAGCTCGACTATCACGGCAAGATCGGCCTGCAGTACAACCCAATTGCAATCGCGCAATACGGGCTGGGCAACTACAATCTGTTTCGCCGCAGCGCGGATCCCGACCGGCGCAGGAAGTTTTTTCTCCCTGCCGACTGGCTCTGCTCGCATCTGGAGAAGAACGCTCACGGACTCGCTGTCTGGAACCACCATTTTGACTGGGATTACCGCGACACGCTCAAAGCCCCCTGGTACTCAGGGCTGGCGCAAGGGCAGGGAATCTCGGTGCTGGTTCGTGCCCACAAAGAATCGGGCGAGGCGCGGTATCTGGAGGCGGCTCGCTGCGCCTTGGCGAGTTTCTACCGGTCGGTGGACGAAGGCGGCGTCGCCTACACCGACGATCGCGGCGACTTGTGGTTTGAGGAGTACATCGTCTCGCCGCCCACGCATATTCTGAATGGATTCATCTGGGCATCGTGGGGAGTCTACGATTACTTCCTCGCGACCGGCGATTCCGCAGCGCGGGAATTGTTTTCGCGCGCGGTGAGGACCATGCTCAACAATCTGGACCGCTACGATCTGGGATTTTGGTCGCTTTACGAACAGTCGGGCACGCGCCTGCCAATGGTTGCCAGCCCGTTCTATCATCAGCTGCACATTGTGCAGCTGCGGGTGATGCATCGCCTGACCGGCGAAGCCGAATTCGCCCGCGTGGCGGATCGCTGGGAAAGCTACAGCCGCAGCCGCGTTAACCGCGCCCGCGCGCTGAGCTATAAGGCGGCGTTCAAGCTCGGGTACTACTAGAACCTAACGCGAGCAGCGAGGATCTCCCTCGCCCTCGACTGACCATTTGTTTCTCCTGTAGACTTGGGATAGGTCTTCCCAAACTGCCGGAGCTAGCTGGCAGGAATAGAAACAGCCACGGAAGCTAGTGACGCAGGCGAGGTTGACATCAAAAGCACGGCTCTTTTCCTCATTACTTGCACTGGGAAGAACGCTCGCGTTGAGGCTGTGAATGTAGTTGCGAATCAGGTGAGACTGGACTGAGTACGTTCCGTCCTCCGGGCGCAGTTGTTCTGGAACCATCTGCGCCTCGGCCTCAATCTCGTGACCGTCGGGTCTCTGAAAACCCACGTCCTGTTCAAAACAACATACCACGTCGTCTTTGACGTCAATCGTAGACACGACCCCCCAAGCGTGAAAGCCGAGATGTTGCAGTTGCGGGACGGCCGCCACCGCACGATTTATCATGTCCGGGGCGATCCTCATCGCGTATCGCGAGTGAGGGCCGGAGCAGGGCCCGATACCCCAAGGCGCGACATCGTAGGGATCGGGATCATCCATTTTCCAACCACCGTATCGTGAGACCAACTGCATGGCAGCTTGAGCCGTGGACGTATTCACCTGCAGAGTCCGAAGGTCACGCAAAAGATATTCTGCTCGCTGTCGTGTGTGGAAGTTAATCCCGTACCCAACCAGCAGAACTGCAACGACAAGGGCGACAATTACAGTCAGAACTTTGCTGAGCAGACGTAAGAACCTGGGACCGATCAGCCTTGGCACACTAAGCTCCCGCAAGCAGGAGACAATTCTACTTGCTTAGACGAATCCTCACCCCAAATTGTTCCCGTCACGCCCGAACGTCACGACATTCTTGTTGATCCGGGTATCAGCGCCGCAATGACTGTTGCAAGCAGGCCATAGCAGCACCTACCGCGAACGGCCACCAATACGATAGCCTGATACTTCTAGACACGCGTGAAAATCCTCTACGTCTCACAATACTTTCCGCCGGAGATGGGAGCGCCCGCCGCGCGCGCCGCTGAGTTGGCGCGGCATTGGGCTCAGGCGGGCCACCGCGTCTCGGTGTTGACCGGCTTTCCGAATCATCCGACCGGCGTGGTTCCCGAGGAGTGGCGTTCGCGGCTGAGGCGGTTGGTCTATCACGAAGTGGTTTGCCACGACAGATTTCGGACCTCAGACTTCGGACTTAAACCTCAGACCGAGACTTCAGATTACGGACCTCCGAGGTCAGATCCAGGACCCTCGATCTCAGACGTCAGACCTCAGGCCTTAGACATTCGACCTCAGGCCTCAGACCCGACGTCTGACGTCCGAGGTCTGAGATCTGAAAACGCCCGCGTGGACGTGTTTCGGACGTGGCTGTGGCCCCTGCCGAATCGCAAAGCGCATGAGCGCATGCGAAACTACGCTTCGTTTTGTCTATCTGCGGCTCTGCGCGGGCTGACCCTTCCCCGGCCGGACGTGATCATCGCAACCTCGCCGCAACTACTGGTCGGACTTGTCGGCTGGTGGCTATCATTTGCTCGGCAGGGCGCGCGACGGATTCCGTTCGTCTTCGAGGTGCGCGACCTGTGGCCGGAATCGCTGACTGCTGTCGGGATCGGAAATGAGAACTCGTTGCTGCATCGGGCGCTGGGCGCGGTTGCCGGCTTTCTCTATCGTCGTGCGGACTGCATCGTGGTTGTGACGCCCGCATTTCGGGAGCATCTGATCGAGCGCTGGCGCGTTCCCGCGGGAAAAATCGCCGTCGTCGAAAACGGCGTGGAAACGGATCTTTTTACGCCGCAGCCACAAGCGGCCGATGACAGACTACGTCAGGAACTCGGGGCCGAGGGCAAATTCCTAGTCTGCTATGCCGGAACGATGGGCATGGCTCATGGGCTGGAAACATTGCTGGACGCCGCCTCCCGGCTTCAGCAGCAGAATCCAGGCGTGCAATTTCTCCTAGTGGGCGAGGGCGCGGAAAAGGAACGGATCAAAGCGCTGGCCCAGTCGCGCAGTCTAGCCAACGTGCGCTTTCTCGATCAGCAACCGCGTGAGGAGATCCCTGCTTTCATCTCGGCCTCGGACGCCTGCCTGGTGCTCCTGAAGAAGACCGAGGTCTTCAAAACCGTCATTCCGACCAAGATGCTCGAGTTCATGGCGACGGCCCGGCCGGTAATTCTCGCTGTTGAGGGTCAAGCACGGCAGATCCTTGAAGAGGCCAAAGCGGGCCTTGCGATCGAACCAGAGAATGCTACGGCCTTGGCCGAGGCCATTGGCCGGTTGGTAGAAAATCCCGAACTTGGCAAGACCTTGGGGCAAAGGGGCAGGGACTATGTCGTGCGGCATCTCTCGCGCGAGGAAACGGCGCAGAAATACATCAGCGTACTGGAGACGGTCCTGAGTAAGAGAGCCTGATGGCGAACTCGCGAGACGGAGCGTCTGTCAGCGGGCAATTACAGTTATTAACCGCCGCGAGAGGTCTCGTGAAGCAGATTCCTCGCTTCGCTCGGAATGACAACCCTGGGGCCCGCATGTTCATGCCTCACGAATACGTGCAAACCCTCGGCAGCTAACGCGCGTAACTCAACTACGATTATCAACTGCCGCGACAGAGTCCCCTTCTCCTGAGCCAGAAAAGCAGATTCCTCGCTTTGCTCGGAATGACAACGTAGGGCCTACACGTGCATGCCTTACGAATACGTGCAAAACCCTCGGTCTGCAGTTAACGCGTAACTGAATGGTTACACTTAAGCCGTAACCACCAGGTTACGCGTAAAATGTAACCGCCTGGTTACGGATGTACCGCGTAGATGGAGACGGCAGTGGCCATGGACAGGCCAACATCGATGGTCCTTCCGGCCGCCACTTTTGCCCCGCTCACTGGAATGAAGAGAATGTCATCCGCTTGCAGAGTCACGTCTGGAGCTTTCGCTTCCAGCATCTTCTTCAGCTCGATGCGGGTCTCGGTCATCCCTCCAGTCTGCGTCTTGCGGAGCAGGCGTGTGCCGTTCATTTTTGCGGTGCGGTTGGCGCCACCAGCAAGAGCCAGGGCCTGCAAGACGGTCAGCGTACCGTTATCAACCAGCAGGCCGGCCGGACGTCCCACGTCGCCGACCACATAGATGATCGGCGCCCTGGGTACCGAGATCGTGTCGCCGGGCAATATCTCCACGTTTCCGCTCAAATCGTCGGCCAGATTGCGGGGAAGATCAATATGGACCGCCTCCGGCTGGTTGCGGTGAATGATCGCGATCTTGCGCGAGGCGGCGGGGGAAAAGCCGCCCGCCTCGGAGATGATGTCGTAGAGTTTGCGATCTGCGATGTCTGGATAGATACCGGGCTTGATCACTTCCCCGATGATGGTTACGCCTTGGGACTGTGCTTCATCCACGAAGATGCTTACGTGAGGATTGCGAACGAAGCCTCCGTCGGACAATCGCTTGGCAATCACCGTTTGGGCTTCTTCTATGCTCAGACCATCGACATGCACATAGTCGATCAGAGGCAGGTAGACGTCACCGGAATTGCTAACCCGCGCCTTGGTGGCGAGCTCGGGGACGTTGAAGACATTGACCTCAACCAAATCGCCCGGACCCAACTTGGTCAGGGCCGAATCGCCGGCGGCATCCTTGGCAGCGTCGGAAGCCTTCTCTGGGGCGGGCGCGACTGGCACGGACACATTCGCCTGTGGAACTGGCTGAAGTGCAGAAGTCCCGGCGGGCTGGACATTCTGGCTGGGCTGGCTCTGGACGGTGGCGGGCTGTTGAGCAACGCAGGTGCCGACGATGACAGTTAGGCCTACCAGCCAGGACACAAAGCCTGGAAAACTGGCCCGGGAACTCCGTGCGTCCGACTTTATGGCAAGACCCCTGAACGAAATCATGCGGACTTGACCCGCAGTGTAACACAGCCGGAGACGATGCAGAGCCGCGAATTTACGAGGCAAAACTTAGTTTTCCACAGCTTTTTCCCGATGACCGATTGCAATGGCCGCGCGGCTATTGCTAGAGTTTGACCAGCCTCACTGCAACAGGAATCTGTTTATTCACTACTAACTGCCGGCCGAGCGCTGCAATACTTCAGACAGAGTGCCCGGATCGTGAGCCAAGCGCGGATGTCTGCGTGCTGAGGTGACTGCTTGACTGTCGTTTTTCTGGCGATATTCCTAGTGTCGCTGCTGTCAGCTTTTGTGCTGACGCGGTACGTGCGGGACTTCGCCACTGCCCGCGGCTGGGTCGCGGTCCCAACCCAGGAACGTCATCTTCACTCCGCTCCACTGCCGCGGCTGGGGGGCGTTGCCATCTTTCTTTCCTTCTTCTTCAGCATGAGCATTGCCGCGGTTTGGGCACTGCGCAGTCCCAGCCTGCACCCGGCCTTTCCGCTGAAGACGCTGAGCACAATCCTGGTGCCGGCGGCGCTGGTGTTTCTGCTTGGCGTTTACGACGACGTTCGCGGCGCCGGTCCGTACTTCAAGTTCTCCGTGCAGGGCATCGCGGCCGCGATGCTATATGTGGGGGGCCTGCGCATCGTGAACATTCCGGTTCTGTTCGGCGATCACCCCCTGCCGTGGTTCATCGGGCTGTCCTTTACCATTCTGTGGGTCTTGGCCATTACCAATGCGTTCAACCTGATTGACGGCCTGGACGGATTGGCCGCCGGGTCCGCCTTGTTTTCGACTCTGGTGGCTTTTGTGGTGGCGCTGTTGCATGGTCCCTCGCTGGTCACGGTGATGACCATTGCGCTCGCCGGATCGATTCTCGGTTTTCTGCGCTACAACTTCAATCCCGCGACGATATTTCTGGGCGACTCGGGCAGCCTTTTCATCGGATTTCTGCTGAGCGCCCTGGCCCTCGAGGGAGCACAGAAGGCGCCGACCATTGTTGCGGTCGCCATCCCGGTAGTTTCGTTCGGATTGCCGATTCTGGAGACGTCGCTCTCTATCGTTCGGCGCCTGATCAGCGGACGCCCGGTGTTTACTGCCGACCGCGAGCACATTCATCACAAGCTTTTGCAGCATGGCCTGACGCATCGCCAGGTTGTGATTCTGCTGTATGGGGTATCTGCAGTTTTCGCCTTGCTGAGCCTGTTCCTGCTGTGGCCGACGGGAAGCTCGCTAGGCTTGGTGCTTGCCGTCTTGGGTATTGGGATCTGGATCGGTGTGCAGCACCTGGGCTATCTGGAATTTGGCGAGTTGGCGCGAGTAGCCCACCGCACTTTGAATCAGCCGCAAATCTTCGTCAACAATCTCGCTATCCGCCGCGCAACCGAGGAGCTGAAGGTGGCACGCGACTATGATCAAGTCCGGCGGATCCTGGGGGCCGCATTCGGCAGCAACGACTTTGACAGTTTCGAGCTGAAGGTCGAACCGCTGCCGGGAGAGCCTGTTCCGTTCGATTCGGGAAAGGCGGGAGCGCGCGGAGGCGCGCTTTCTTTCCGATGGAACAAACCCGGGATGTCCAGGACGCACGACGATGCAGCCGTGTGGACCATTGCTCTCGATCTGGTGAGCTCGGCCAACCGACGTCGCGGAACCCTGATGGTGCACCGCTCATATTCCCGGCGAGATCTGCAGGTGGACGTTAATCTGCTGACTTCGGGGTTTCCCACTGCGTTGGCCGACGCGCTCGAACGCACTCTGCCACATGCGGTGCAAGTAATCCCGCTGCCGGGGCAGGATACGTCGTTGATTGCCGCCCAGGCGGGATAATCTGGTTTCCCCAGAAGCAGATACAATCTCGCTTTGCCCCACCCATGCACATTCTTCACGTCGTCGGCGCTCGTCCCAATTTCATGAAAGCCGCTCCCGTGCTCCGAGCGCTGGCTGCGCACTCCGACGCAAGCCAGACAGCGCCTCGCCAAACTCTGGTCCATACCGGCCAACACTACGATGCGGGGATGTCGAAAGTGTTTTTCCAGCAACTTGGAATGCCGGAGCCGGACTACGACCTGGGGGTTGGTTCCGGCAGTCATGCGCAACAGACCGCCGCGGTCATGCTTGCATTGGAGCCGGTTTTGCAGGAAGGCCATCCGGATCTCGTTTTGGTCTACGGCGATGTGAACTCCACGGTCGCGGCGGCGCTGGTCTGCGCCAAGTTGGGCGTGCGGGTTGGTCACGTCGAGGCCGGGCTGCGTTCCTGTGATCGCAGCATGCCGGAAGAAATCAATCGTCTCGTGACCGACCAACTTTCCGATTTGCTTTTTACTCCTTCCTCCGACGCTGATGAAAACCTGCGGCGCGAGGGCATCGATCCTGCAAAAGTGCATCTGGTCGGCAACGTCATGATCGACACGCTGGTCCGCCTGCTTCCACGAGCGAAGGAGCAACTTCCCGCGAGCGTTTCCAGGCCCTACGTGCTGGTGACTCTGCACCGACCGTCGAATGTGGACGATCTGCCCTGGCTGCGCGAACTGCTGGCAATGCTGGGCGAGCTGAGCAGCCGACTGGGTGTTCTTTTTCCGGTGCATCCGCGCACGCGCCAGCGTCTCGACGGGCTGGGATCTCTGCCGGGAGCAAGCGCGCATCTCCGTCTGCTCGAACCGCTTCCTTATGTCGAGTTCCTCGCTTTGCAATGCCGTGCCGCCTTGGTGATCACGGATTCAGGGGGCGTTCAAGAGGAAACCACATTCCTCGGCGTTCCCTGTCTCACCGTTCGCGAGAATACGGAACGGCCGATCACCATCACGCATGGGACGAATCAGCTCGTGGGGCGGGATTTGCAGCGGCTGCGAGCAGCGGCGGAAGAGATCCTCGCGAAGAATCCACCCTCGGCGGGCGCGTCCCGAAAGTGTCGAGTGCCTCTGTGGGACGGTCACACGGCTGAGAGGATTGCGCAGATTATCCTGCGCGACCGCAGCAGCTGAGTGGGAAAGCAACGCACTGCTCCTTAGTTTTCCACACCAGGAATCAGTGCCGTTACTTTTTCGTTGCGCGCGCTCCCGTTACCTTCAACTCACCGCGAACTGAACGAGGGATCCCGCAATCATGTTCGGAAAGACCGTGTACGGCACGACCTTCAAGGATCTTCCCTTTGTCCCTTTGCAGTCGGCAACCTTCTGCGTGCAGTGCGAGCTGATCAGCATCAATAGCAAACCTTATTGTCTGGCGTGCGGCAGCCATGCTTTGCTGGGGCTGTCACGCGTGCTGGGCGGATCATTGCAGAACCAGCAGACCGCGCATTTGATCACCGACGCAGAGCTGGACCGTCTCGTTCGCGACTTGTTGCGGACTGTGCCCGATTCTGCATCTCTGACCGCAGACGAGCATTCCCGGGTGCCGTCACTCGCTTTACGCAGCCAACTGCGCGTGGCCAACGCCGCACATCCCACTACTGGGATTCGCGCTGTTCGGACGACCGAGGAGGCCGAAATTCATGTTCAGGCGGCGGAGCTCGATCTTGAGCCTGCCATCAGCGCCATCACCGAACGCGCCCAGCACCTGACGGGCGCAACCGGCGCGGCGATCGCCCTCCGCGCCGGCGATGAAATCGTTTGCCGCGCCCGCACCGGCCGCACTGCGCCGGATCTCGGAGTTCGCCTGCAGACCGATGCCGGCATTTCCGCCGAGGCGGTGCGATCGGGCGAGATCATGCTCTGCCACGACGCCGAGCGCAATCCGCGAGTGGACCTAGCCAGTTGCCGCCGCCTGGGCGTGCGCTCCATCCTGGTATCGCCTCTGCGGGACTACCGCCGCACGCTGGGGATCTTCGAGGTGCTCTCTTCGTCGCCGGGAGCGTTCGACGAACGGGATGTGGCCACAATGCAGTTACTTTCGGGATTAACAGTGGCGGCCATCACCCGCATTTCCGCCCTGCGCCACACGCAGGCCTTGCGCCGGGCCGGCTAGACGGCCGCCGGCCGCGGGGATCAACCCGGGAGTCAAGCCGACGCCAGTCGTCCTTCCCATTTTTCTTCCTTGCTTACTTTTCCACTGTCCCGCGCTAATATAGAGCCGAGTTTTCGCGCGTTCTCATGGCAGCTTCCGTCTCGCCCGTACGAACCGATGTGCCCAACCGGCGCCGCCGTGTGCGCCACAAGATCCAGACGCCTGCTTACGCCACTTTCGCAGGGGAACCCAAGGGGGCAGTACTCGAACTGTTCGAGATCGTGAACTTGAGCGAAGACGGAATCGCCATACAGTGCAGCGCACCGCTGGAGGCCGACCGGCGCGTCGACTTACTGTTGGATTTAGCGGGCAGCGCCGAGCATATCTACACCGCCGGGCAGGTGATCTGGACGAACCAGTCTGGCCGCGTGGGTTTGCGTTTTTCAGAGCTGCTGCCAACTTCCCTGTCGCGCCTGCGGGAGTGGCTTTTTCTCAATGCGATGACAGGAGCCCCCGCGCAAGGGGACATGCCGGCGGCCCCGTCAGCCACGGCCGCTTCTCTTCGTCCGGATTACAGCGACACGCTGGCGGCCGTGGCCGCAGTGCAGCGGGAGGTGGAGGCTCTCGGGTCGAACCTGGCGGGAGCGCTGCAGTTGATTGCCATGCGCACGCAAAAACTCCTGCTCGCCTCGGGCACTGCTCTTGCGCTTGCGGATGAGACGCCGGGCTTCATGGTTTGCCGCGCTAATAGCGGCGAACACGCTCCGCCGATTGGGGCGAAACTCCAGGTCGGATGGGGGTTTTCCGGGGAGTGCGTGAGCAGTGGGCGGCTGCTAAGGTGCGACAACCCCGAAACCGACCCCTATGTCGATCGCGAGAGCTGCCGCGCCCTCGGCATCCAGTCGATCCTTGCCGCTCCCTTGCGGGCGGGAGAGAGGACAATTGGAATTCTGGAAGCATTCTCCCCTGACCCCAGCGCCTTTGGCGACGATGACGGCAGAGTACTGCAGCGCCTAGCTGAGATGGCGGTGGAGGCTGTGAACCGCTCGGCCGCTGCCAGGGATCTGCCGCTTCCCGGTGCACCAACCCATGATCCCTTCGAGCCTCGGCCGGGAAGTGTTCTGTTTGCCTCCGAAGTGACGGGAAAAGCCAAAGAAGAGGTTGCGGAAAAGAAGGCACCGGTCGGCATCGCGCTGCCGCGTTCCAACCTATACCTTTTGGTGGGTTGTGCTGCCGCCATCTTTCTAGTACTGGGCTACGTTGTCGCACAATCGCCATGGATTCAGGGCAAGCTGAACAAGCTCAGAGAGCGAGGACAGGGCAAGTTGCAGACGGTTCTGGCGTCGTCGCCCTCAACCAAGCCGGGCAGCCCACCGGCCGAATCTAGCAGTCCTTCAGTCGAGACTGCAACTCCGGAGGAACTTCTGCGGATGGCCGAGAATGGCAACGCCGCGGCAGAAAATGCGTTAGGCCTGCGCTATTCTGAGGGCGACGAAAAGAACGGAATCCGCCAGGATGAGAAGGAGGCGTTTCGCTGGTTCAGCAAAGCAGCAGAGGATGGGAGCCTGTCAGCCCAGGCAAAAATCGGCTTTTTGTATTGGACTGGGCGCGGCGTTGCGAAGGACCCGGGCAAAGCCTATTTTTGGACTGTGCTGGCACGCGCCCGCGGCGATGAAGCCAACAAGCAGCTTGCCACCGTATTGGCTTCGGGCATGAAGCGGAGCAAGGCCGCAGAAATTGAACAGCAGGCCGAGGCCTGGCTGCAGCAGCATCCAGGGTTCGCCAAACCGGCCGCCAGCCGCTGACGCCGGAGATCAGACCTCGGACCTCAGACTTCAGACCTCGGACGCAAGCATCTTCCCTGAAGAGCCTGAGCTCGAACATCTGGGGTCTGATGTCCGAGTTTCGGCGCTAGAATACTTCCAGAGGCGATGATGCCCACCCTGCGCGACATCCTCGACCAGAGAGTCCGCGAGGCCGATACCTCTCTCTACGAGAAGCTGGACAAGAATCGTGTCCGCTGTTTTTCCTGCGGCCACTGCTGCCCGATTCCCGACGGCCAGCCCGGCGTTTGCAAAGTTCGCTATAACCGCGGCGGCACGCTCTACGTTCCTTGGGGATACACCGCCGGGATGCAGTGCGATCCCATCG
>Ga0187771_10001320_pt1 | contig 16427 bp, 13 predicted proteins | sample 0116_SJ02_MP15_1_FD_133139 | JGI IMG/M metagenome (GOLD analysis project Ga0187771, IMG submission 133139) | Tropical peat soil microbial communities from peatlands in Department of Meta, Colombia - 0116_SJ02_MP15_10_MG | ecosystem: Environmental > Terrestrial > Soil > Wetlands > Peat | place...
CTCATCAAGATACCGAACCTCTCTCTCCAAAGCGCCATAGGGTATATCGGGCCAGATGCACCCGGCCCTCCTCGCCTACCTCTCTACTCACTGACCTTGCCAACGCTGACCAAATTCCCGCCCTTAATCTGAAGCAAGAATATGGGTTTCACTAAACGGTCCTTCTCGTAACGACCTCCCTCACCAAAGCGGAACTCCGTTGAACTATAGGTCTTTATCCTGATCTTAGATAATCCGTCACGGATCTTTGTTCTCGCCTCCTGAAGGGGTGTGCTGGGAGTGATCTTTGCCCGCTTGATCGCTTCACAGACAAAAGCTGCTCCGTCGTAGCCACATGCCGTGTTCGTTTGCACTGTGTAAATGCCTGCATCGGTGGTGATGCTCTTCCCATAATCGGTCAGCTTCTTCTGCCAGACTACTTGCAAGGGGTCCGGACTCTCCACATCAAAATCAGAGCTTCCATACCACCCTTCAGTTGCCTCAGCGCCTGCTACGATCATTTCCGGAAGCACCATCAAGCTGCCAAAACAGGGGATTTGTTTTGCATCAATCCCGGCACCTTTCAAGGCGATGGCGAGATGAGCCAGGTCGCGAGGGTATAATACGGCACAAATGCTGTCCGGGCGAAGGCTTTTTATCTGCGATACTTGCGGCGTAAAATCCGGCCAGCCGGTCTCGACATCAAGTTTTCCTTTCTCGTTAAGAACTTTGACACCTTTTCGCTCTGCAATTTTATATCCCCACTCACCCTGGGAAACCGCATAATTATACTTGGCGTCGACCATCACCACGATATTCTTTGCCTTGTATTGGTCAATCAACAGCGCCAAGGGTTCCATCGAAAAATCGTCAGACATCATTGAGGAAAAACACCAGGGAGCATTTTTCTCTCAGATGCCACGGATTGTCCCTCCTAACGCAATGTCCGGGACAGAAAGACGATTGGCTGTTGGGAAGGCAGCCGCTACATCGGAGCTCGAGTTGGGACCGAGAATCGCAAAAACCTTATCCACGGTGGCTGCCCTTTCAACGAGCATCGCCGATTGGTCAGCTCTCATGGAGGTATCGTAGGTAATCAACTGAACGGGATAACCATTAATTCCTCCGGCCTTGTTGATCTCTTCTTCTATCCTATACCGAATACCTAAAACCGCCCTTTGACCATATCCATAACCTGGGCCACTGATGGAAGTTACGATACCGATCTTAAATGGAGCCACTTGCGTTTTTTGTTGGGCACTTAACTGAGTGGTTACCCAAAGAAGTGAAGAGAACAGAAGCACCAGGAATCCAACAACCAACCACTTCGAACTCTGCTTTTTCATTTTCCAGATCTCCTTTCATGAACGAAGTCTTAATGATAAATGATAGACGCCCACTAAAGTTAGATGAAATGAGTGATATGAATACCTCCGTTCGATTCCGGCTTTCAGACCGCGAACAGCATGGCCGTTAGATCCGTCCGAAGAGCTCTATCAGTGCCGTCTGATCAAGTATCCTGCCTGTCAGTTCCTCTGCCGTTTTGGCTGCTACCAGGACCGAGTACTTTCCCCACATTTCTGGTAACTGCCAATCGGTCGTATCGATATTTGGAAGGTAAGCTCTGACTGCTTCGGTCACAGTGAAGTCAGGACAGAGCGCGTTGACCGCGATATTGTGTCTTTTCATCTCTTTCGCCAACCCAAGGGTAAACCGGTCTATGGCTGCCTTGGTTGTTCCGTACACAATGCTGTATTCGATCCTCTTTGACAGCACCGATGAAAGATTAATAATGTTACCGCTTCGCCGTTCCACCATCTCGGGCAACACAGCCTTCGTGCATAGAAAGGTCCCCCTTAGGTTGACCGCTATCACCAAATCCCACTTCTTGGTCGGCAGCTTGAGAAAGGATTCTGTTGTGGTAATGCCAGCGTTGTTGATAAGTATATCCACCGGCCCATAGCGTCCGTTGACCTCCTTCACCAAATGCGCCACGTCTTCCTCTTCTCTAATATCACACTGAACGGCAATCGCTTTGCCACCAAGTTTCTCGATTTCGTTCACGGTCTCGAAAATCGTCCCAGGGAGCGTAGTTTGCTCCGGCCTGACAGTTCGCGCTGCCGCTACGACGGATGCTCCGGCCCGGGCCAACTCAATCGCCATTGCCTTTCCCAACCCTCGACTTGCACCCGTCACGATCGCTATCTTCCCGGACAGCTTCATATGATGATCCTATTTGGAAGGAAATTCCTCTACAGTTTCCGTCCAGGCGGTGTCCCTTGTGTTTGCCGGACCGCCATCAGCTCTTTCTCGGATCATAGCTCTTAAAATATTTTGTCTCAGCCAGGGCCGCCTCATATTTCTCATGAAGCTTGTGGAACGCGTCTCGATGCCCGATCTCTTCCCTATCTTTGATAAACATCAGATCTCTCTCATCCTCCGTATATCTGATGCTGGTCGATAAGGTATGATAAACGATGACCTCCGAGAGGCGGTCCATTCCTAAGGCACTCAAGGTGTGACGTCTTGCCACTTTACCCATGACAATCGCATCTCGGGGTAGGATACTGATTGCCTTAGCTAATTTATAGACCTCTGATTCCAACTCTGCCACAGGGATAGCTTTGTTGACAATGCCAATTTCCTCTGCTTCGATTCCGCTCACCGTTCTGCCGGTAAGAATAAATTCTGTCATTTTCTTCGTATACCCCATGAACATCTCAAGGGGCAAAATGGGCAATCCTCCGAATGCAAGCCTCTGGCCCCTCTGTGAAATCTTGGCATTGTCAGCAGCTATGGCCAGGTCGGATGCCTTCACGAGGTAGAGTCCAGCCTCAATGCACCACCCATGAATCTGACAGATCGTCACTTTATTACAATCCAATATCGCCCTTGGAAAACCGTACAATTGGTCCTGATCTGTCTGCAATCTCATCCTCTGGTTAGGCTTGACGTCAGGTCCTCCTCCGTATACCCGGTAAACCATGGAGAGGTCGAATCCCGCAGAAAAATTCTTGCCCGCCCCTCTAAAGATGACCACCTTGACCTCGTCATCGTAATTCGCCCTTTTCATGGCATCCTTCAGCTCGCCCGTCATCTCCTTCTCGCCGATACTTATCGCGTTATTAACCTCTGGCCGGTTCAACGTAACATACAGAATATGAGGCACCTCTTTATCCTTTTCATAAAGCAGCGTTCTGTATCCAGTTTCACTCATTCACTGTTCTCCTTTCCCTTAGATCGTTTCCTCACAGAATTTTCACAGCACCTCACCAGTTAAGGCCAATACATCCGCCTTGCTTCCTTTTCAAGTCCTGCACGAAAGTCAGGGTGTGCGATGTTGATCAGTTCCAAGGCCCTCTGCCTCTGTGTTTTTCCCTTCAACATAGCAATGCCATATTCGGTCACGATGCAATCGGCAAGGATTCGAGGCACCGTGACGACTGTTCCCCCTTCCAGCTTCGGGACGATCCGCGAATACTTACCATCGTTGGCCGTTGACTGCAGGACGGTAATGGACCGCCCACCCTTTGACAGACAGGCGCCCACGGCAAAAGCCGTCTGTCCACCGGACCCGCTTATGACACGTTCACCGATGGACTCCGCTGAAATCTGGCCGGTGAGGTCGACACAAATCGCACTATTAATCGCCACCATATTGCCATGAGCAGTAATAACCCTTACATCAAGAACATACTCTGCCGGGTAGAGCTCGAACAACGGGTTCATATTGACAAACTCCATGTCTTCCGGAGTCCCGCCACCGCACGCTGTTGCCACAGCCTTTCCCGTGTTCACTGTCTTATGCTTTCCCGTGATCACCCCCTCCCTTATAAGCTTTATGATCCCTCTCGGGGTCGTCTCCGAATGCCACCCCAGGTCATTCTTGTTATTGAAAGTATTCAGTACGGCACACCACTCACTGACAGCACCCACACCAATTTGAAGCGTATCCCCATCCTTGACAAGGGCAGAGACATATTCAGCAATTCTCTTTTCAACCTCTCCGGCTTCCTGTTGCCTTCTACCTAAAAGGTCGGTCGCCCCCGGGACCTTACCCGACGGTGTATGCTTTACAAAGTAGCCTATCTCAGAAATGTGGATATAGTTTTCCCCATAAGTTCTGATCAACTTATCATTCACCTCAGCTAAAGCAATTTTAGCACCCCTGATCTCTGACTTCTTGGTCCATACCGAGGCGCCGAAACTGCAGAAACCATTATGATCAGGCGGCGAAAGTTCAACGAGGACGACATCCGTCTGTTTCTGGCCTTCCTCCCCATGGAATAGAAACCCTAAAGAACCGATAGCAATGTCGCATCTCTTCTCAACGATCATTTGCCTTACGATGGGTAAAGGAAACCCAATCTCTATCGCAAAGGATTCCTCCCATCCCGGATCATACCATCCAAAATCCCGGCCAGGCGTACGAACCGAAATGGTCACACCTTTGAGTTCACCCACCCGTGCAGCCAACGCCAACCCCAAATCGAAAGGCTCCATTCCCTGGACGAAAACCACACGATCGCCGTTTTTAACAACTCCGACAGCCTTCTCAGGGGTCACCATTTTTTTTTCATAGTCCTCTTTCCAACCCATTACTGCTCCCCTCTCGTAGATACCCACGGGCAGAGCCCATGGCACTTGTTCCAAAGCACAAGCTATGCTTGACACCCTACGGGCGAGTTCCCATTCACCCACGGGCGAAGCCCATGGAACTCTGGCCTTCGGGTTATTAGAGAGAACGAAGATCCCAAATCTCTTTACTACCTTTCATTTTACGGAAGGATTCTAAATCGCCTCACATCAACCGGGTTTTCTCTTTTACAAAGAGGCCAAGAAGGAACACCCCGGAATCGTGCCACGGTTTATTATTATCCCAGCCATCTCTTCCTTCTTTTATAGTGCTTTGTCTCTCTGTAACTCTTTCTATCACCTAATTTGCTCATCCCGAAGTAAAACTCTTTGATATCTGGATTTTGCATAAGATTCGCTCCAGACCCTTCCAATACGATCTTCCCTGTTTCCATCACATATCCATGATCTGCGAGGGAAAGGGCATCCGCAACACTCTGCTCTACAAGCAGGATGGAGGTTTTCTGTTCTAAATTGATCGTTTTAACAATATTAAAAATTTCTTGAGTTAGCACAGGGGACAATCCCAAGGAAGGTTCGTCCAACAGAATAAGTTTGGGTCTGCACATTAAAGCGCGGCCCATAACAAGCATCTGTTGCTCTCCCCCAGAAAGATAACCGCTCACACCCTTCCTGAGGTCCCGAAGACGCGGGAAATAATGGTAAATTAAATCCAACCTCTCTTTTATATCCAAATTGTGACCAGCTCCGACAATAAGGTTCTCTTCTGTAGTCAGGTGCGTAAATATCCTTCTCCCTTCCATAACTTGAACGATTCCCATATTAAAAATGTCCTCTGGGTCTTTTTTATCGATCCGTTCCCCACAATATTCTATTTTTCCATCTGTGACTTCACCCTCCTCTGTTTTAAGCAATCCAGAGATTGCTTTGAGAATCGTCGTCTTACCCGCGCCGTTTGCGCCTAAAAGGGCAGCTATTCCTGCCTCTGGAACTTCTATTGTAATTCCCCTTACAACTAAGATGACCCCCAAATATTTAATTTCAACATTTGAAAGAATTAACGAGTTCATTCTATTTGCCTCTGTCATTTCTTAGCTACACCCTTTATCGCATCCTCCCACCATTTGGCTATTTTTTGTTCAGGTCGTAAGGGCGAAGCGTTTGCCCAGCCCATGAATTTGAATTCTCCTCTCGGATCGACTTCGAAGACTCTAATCCTAAGAAACGCCCTATGGTCACCTTCTGTATAGGCTAGCGGTGACGTTAAGCCATGACAATCAAAACCCCTCATCTCATATTCCAACACATCTCTCACGATACTCCTGCCTTTATCAATATCTTTCGTCAACCCGTCATAGCCAACTTTATTCGATGCCTTCTTTATGGCTTCCACGGCAATCATTGATTGCATCCATCCCCAAAAAAAACCATAATTTTCTTTCCTCATCTCACCAGGATACCATTCCTTGTAAAGATCATGGACCAAACGAACTTCCGGCAGGTCCACCATGTTCCATACCACCGCTGGAAAAGTGGTGATGAGTCCCAGTCCGGCTTCCCCCAATACTTTGAGGGCATTTTCATCCAGGCAGCATCCTGCTATTGTTGGAGCAACTAAATCGAGTCTCTTCTTATCTTTTAACATAACAGTCCAACCAGCATCCGTCTGCAATCCCATTATTATATCCGGATTTGCTTGTTTTATATTTAAAATATAGCTAGTTGTGTCCATGGGTCTTGGTGGAATAACCAAGTCTGCGACAATAGGAAACTTTTGCTGCTGAAGATAATCTCTCAGAAAAATACCGTTCGTCTGCCCTGGAGTGTTATCGGAATTGGCTAAGGCAACTCTGGGTTTTTCCTTCTTTTTCCATTTGTTCTCCAGAAAATAATTCAACAGACCCGTACTCGAATCTCCAGGCATCGTCTGACTGGCAAAATACCAGGTTTTTTTTGAACCACGGAAGACAGCGGTCGGTTCTGCCGTGTGGGAATGTGGCATACCTCTACCCGATTCCTCCATCATTAATTCAATTGCATAAGCGGCGCCTGAATTCTGGTTGATCATGAATAGAGCCTTATCTTCGTCTCTGAATTTTTTATATGCCGCGATCTCACGATCGATATTATAAGCCGTATCCACAACAATTATTTTTATCTTTACACCATTTATGCCACCTAACTTCTCATTTACATATCTTGCATAGGCTTTCCGGCCTGTGGCAATTCCTGTAGCAGTTGGCGCCCATGGGCCGCTTAAATCCGAGGCCGATCCGATGACGATCTCCCTTTCTTCCGCACTCCCTTCTTTGGAAAAAGGGATCAGAAACGCACTCACCATAAATATTAAACTTATCACCACATCCAATTTTTTCCGAATCATCTTTAGTTCCTCCTTCCCAATTTTCTCTCAAATTGCCCAACGCAGAACACACCACCCTTAAATCCAAACTAACTTTCCTAGCGCCTCCTTTCATTCCTTAGATATATAAGGAAATGGCCAACTCCTGTAATAAGTTTTTACCACCTCCCACCGGTGGGCCAATCCTCTTGGCTCAAAAATCAAAAATAAAGCCACCACAACACCAAAAAAAATGGGCCTTGTTGTCGATATCATGTTGATTGCTTCAGGATAACTACTCCCCAAAGACGAGAACAAGCGAGTCACCCCCTCTTGAAGTGCGATTATCAGTATCACACCGAAAAAACAACCTGCAATGCTGCCTAATCCCCCTACGATAAGGTAACCGAGATACCATATTGATTGCATGAGATCAAATGCCTCCGATACAACAGAGGATTGCCAGTGTGCATAAAGCGCTCCAGCCAGTCCTGCATAGCAACAGCAGATGAAAAAGGCCAATAATTTATATCTCCACAAGCAGATCCCCATGACTTCTGCTGCCAAATCATTGTCCCTGATAGCAATAGCAGCTCTCCCCACTTTTGTTCGTTTTAAATTATTAAGGACCAAAGTGGAAACGACTAATATAGATATGATAAGAATGAACCATCTCCTTTCCGTATTAATTATAAATTCACCAATTCTTGGAGAGGGCGCCGAATGACCCAATGTCCCCCGAGTGAGGCTCACCAAAACATTGTCAATCGAATAAATAATAATAAGTTGAGCTGCAAAGGTAGACATTAAAAGATAAAACCCCTTTATTCGAATGGAAGGCCATCCAAACATAATACCGACGATTCCCGATACAAATGACGCACAAATTATGGAGAACCCAAAAGGAATGCCATTTACAGCCAATATTGCAGACGTATAAGCTCCAACCGCCATGAAGGCAGCATGAGCCGTAGAAATCTGCCCTGCGAATCCAAGAAGAAACTGGAGTCCTAATGCGGATATAATAGTAATTCCCATCAAGTTAATTATCCCTAATATAGAATCGCTGACAAATAAAAAGAGCAGAGTGCAAATAATAAATAAGAATACAATCACCATCCAATGTTCTCGGTGTCTTATAATTGCCATATCCTGCTTATATGTCTCATTAAATGTTCCGGTGGGCAAATACATATTTAAATCCTTTCTATTCTTCTCAACCCGAACAAACCATAGGGCTTAGCGACCAAAAATATTATCAATACAACAAACGGCGTTACTTCCTTTGATCCTTTTAAGTAAGGATCAATGTATCCACCCGATAGACTCTCCATCACCCCTATTATCAGTCCACCCGCTATAGCACCAGGTATTGATTCCATACCTCCTAATATGACTACTGGTAAGACTTTCAGGGCCGAATAGCTCAACCCAGTAAATACCATAGTTATCATTCCCAGGCATATCCCCCCAAGCGTAGCGATCATTGTGCCAATCCCCCAGGATAAAGTAAAAATTCTCCTCACGTTTATTCCAGCGGCTCGAGCTGCTTGTTGATCGCAAGCAACAGCTCTCATTTTAGTGCCGGTTCTACTGAATCTAAAAAATAGAATAAAGATGGCTGTAAGCACTCCTGCAATGACAAAATTGAAAAATAATTCGTGGGACAGAGCAAAAGGACCTAATAGGATTGGTCTATCCGGAAAAATTTGAGGAAATTTGCGATATTGCGCCCCCCATAAACTTATCACAACGCCGTCGAGTATAAAAAGCAACGCGAGTGTCATCATAATCGCAGCAATTAAGGGTTGCCCAATCATAGGGCGGAAGAAGGTTCTGTCGACAAACACCCCTATTAGGAACGAGATTAATAATGCTAATATTGTTGCCAGAATAAAAGGCATGCCCCCCTGGGTAGCCAGAGTAAAACAGATAAAAGCTCCTATTGCTAACAACCCACCTTGAGCCATATTCAAAATGCCAGTAGATTTGTAAATTAAAACGAACCCCAGCGCGATGAGAGCATATATTCCTCCGACAGCTATTCCGATTATCAAATTCTGTATAAAAAATTGCACTTCATACCTCTTTTATTAAAATGTTGTTCTTCAAAACTCCTTTACTTCCACCTTTATAGATAATTTCCGTTTCAAAAATAAACTCTTTTTCATCACTGTAAATTGCCTCAATGATTTCTGAATAGCGTTTTTCTATAAACCTCCTCCTCAGTTTTCCATTCCTCGTTAGTTCACCCTCATCTGGATCCAATTCCTTGTGCAGAAGAAGAAATTTCCTAATCTTTAACCAATCGGGCAAAGTCCTGTTCAAGCTTTCGATTTCTCTTTTTATTAAATCATAAACTTCACGTTTCTGAGATAAATCTGTGAATGTTGTATAATTTGTAGATTTTTGCTTAGCCCAATTTCCTACACTTTGATAATCTATACTAATCATCACCGATACATAGTTTTTCTCTATCCCACCAATTACAATACAATCTTTTATGAATGGGCTAAATCTCAGTCGTGTCTCCAGATAGTCCGGCGCGAATGTTTGCCCTCCCCTCAACTCCTTAAAATCTAAGACACGCCCGTAAACAAATAAATGTCCATCTTTATCAACTTTACCTATGTCTCCTGTAAGATACCACCCATCTCTAACCATATCTCCTGTCGTATCAGGGTCTTTGTAATATCCTCTGTATGCCGCATTTCCCTTCACTAAAATCATGCCATCATCTATTCTCATTTTTTCCCAATGAGGGAGCAAGGGGCCACATGTATCACTTCTCACATCGCTGCCACGATGCATTGCAATGAATGGAAATTCTGTTAACCCATAAAAACTTTTTATATTGACACCAATGGATGAAAAATACCTTATAATCTCCTGGCTGATCGGAGCTCCTCCTGTATAAGCCAACCTTACCTTAGACAATCCTATTTGATCTCTAATCCCTTTAAATAACACGAAATCAGCAACCATATAGAGAAACCTCAAAAATATAGGAATAGCCTTTTTCCCGGATATATACTTTTCCTTTTTATATCCAATGGATGAAAAAATATGATAGAGGGCCTTTTTAATTTTTTTTGCATCGTTCATTTTGGCTCGGACTTCTGAACTTATCCCTTCCCACAGTCGAGGCAAATTAAATATAATTTCAGGTGCTATTTCTTTCAGGTCCTTACGGACGGTTTCTCGACTTTCTGGGAAATTGACTTTCATTCCTGTCACTAACTGGCAAATAAACCCTCCGGCCTGCTCTTCTGCCCAGGCTGGAGGGATAAATGAGACATAATCATCGTCTTCACTGATCGGGTTCACTTGATTGACTGATTGCACAGCATTTATATACGAATTATAAGAAAACAGAGCGCCCTTCGGTAATCCAGTACTTCCAGAAGTATAAAGGATGAATGCAATATCCTCCCCATTTCCAGTTTCCACAATTTCTTCAAATGAATTTGGACATTCTTTCTCATATTGTCTGCCTGACTCAATTAAATCCTCAACATTTATTAAAATAGATTCTGTGTAGAACCAAAGCCCTTTTTCCGACCAATATATCATTTTAGTTATATTTGGTAATTCAGGCAAAATCTCTAAGACCTTGTCAACTTGTTCTTGATTGTGAGCAAATACGAATTTAGAGTCAGAATGTTCTAGGAAGAACTTCACTTCAGAGGCTGTACAATCTGTAAAAATACCAACTGTTATACCCCCTGCTGCCTGGGCAGCCAACTCGGTCCAATACCATAGCGGACAATTATCCCCTATAATGGCTACTTTATCTCCGCGTTGTAATCCTAATTTCATAATTCCAAAGCTAAGGTATTTTACGTTTAAGTAATAATCTTCCCATGTGTATTTGTTCCAGATTCCGAAATTCTTATGCCTCATAGCGACTTTTTTGTTCCCAAACCTTTGATAGTTTCTTAGGAGGAGTTTTGGAAATGTATCTAACATTTTTTGCATTTCAATTTACCAAGCATTACTTTATTTTTTTAGATAAATTCTGATTACCTCATCGTTGGCACTTATTTCTTCGGGTTTTCCTTCTGCTATCTTATTGCCAAAATCCAAAACGACAATTCGATCTGCGATGTCCATAACGACTTGCATATCGTGTTCGACCAATATCATTAATGGATTTTTTAACGCAAAAATATCCAAAATGAACCTAGCCATCTCTTCTTTTTCTTCCAAATTCATCCCTGCCATAGGCTCGTCTAGAATCAAAACTCTCGGTTCGAGAGCAAGCGCTCTACCTAAGTCAATTCTTTTCCTGAGACCATATGGAAGCATTCCAACGATTGAATCTCTGACAGGCTGCAAATCCAAAAGATCGATAATTTCTTCTACGGTCCTGCGATGTTTAATCTCCTCATTTCTCGCTTTACCAAAATAAACCACTCCCCAGAAAGGGTTATACCGCATATGGACATGTCTTGCGGCCATAAGGTTATCTAATGTTGAAAGCCCGGTATATAACTCAATATGCTGGAAAGTTCTGGAAATTCCTATTTCAGCGATCTTGTTGGGGGGAAGCTTTGTTAAATCATAATCTTCGAAATAAATGTGGCCATTTTGAGGGCGATAAAATCCGCTAATACAATTGAGAACACAGGTTTTGCCAGCGCCATTGGGTCCAATTAAAGCGACTAATTCATTCTGTTTCACATTAAAACTCACATCGTTTAAGGCGCTGACTCCACCGAAACGGAGCCGTAAATTTTCTATTCTAAGCATTTAACGTCTTCCCCTATCTCATATTATTGCTTCCTTAACCCCTATACATACCGAAGCGGAAATCCATGGCGAAGTCTTCTCAGTGAACTACAATTCTTCCAAAATTTAGTGAACTCTTCTCGTATGGCCCTTCCAATAAGGTTCTCTTAATTTTTTTCTTGATACCTTTCCGATTGAGGTTCTAGCCAAACTATCTAAAAACTCAACAGAGCTAGGCTTCTTGTAGCTTGCTATGTGCCTCTTGCAAAATTCGATAATTTCATTCTCAGTTACGGTTACCCCCTCTTTAAGCACTATAAGTGCTTTTACACTCTCTCCCCACTTTTCGTCAGGAACTCCTACCACGGCGACTTCCTTAACACCATCATGCTTCGCAATGACGTCTTCAACTTCTTTAGGGTAAATATTATAACCTCCAGAGACTATCATGTCGCTCTTCCTGTCCACTACATAAAGATAGCCGTCTTCATCCATATATCCCATATCACGGGTATGAAGGAATCCTTCTTTTATGGTCTCTCTGGTTGAATCTGGATCATTCCAGTACCCGATCATTGTATGATCGCCTGCATTTGTAATTATTTCTCCTACCACATTCGTTGGAACATCTTTCCCTTGCTCATCAACAATTCTAACCATTACTTCCGGCGGTTCCCGCCCCCCGGAAGAAAGTCGTCTAATCTCTTTTTCAGAGCCTATCTTGTGATCGTTCATACCCAAAACCGTTATTGGAAGCGCTTCAGTCTGAGAATATATCTGGACTAAAATTGGCCCAAAAACCTCAATAGCCTCTTTTATTCTCTCAGGCGCCATGGGTGCTGTTGCGTATAAGATCCACTTCAAACTGCTGAGATCTCTTTTTTTAATGTCCGGGTGATCTAACAGTTGATTGAATAGAGTAGGGATCAACATCGTGCAGGTAACCCGTTCGCTTTCTATTGTCTGCAAGACTGAATCAGCGTTGAAACGCTTCTGAAGTATTATGGTGCCCCCTTGCATCAGGTTCCATACGATATAATAAATTGACGCATGGATTAGCGGAAGAAAGCTGAGATAAATCGGTGATTCAATTTGTGGGAAAAACGAATAATTACACTTAATGATCTGCCAAATAGTTCTGTGAGTTCTTGCAACAGCTTTCGGGACTCCAGTTGTACCGGACGTATATCGTAAGCCAGAAAGATCTTCGCTGCTGATCTCAATTTCGCGTTCTTTTGAATCAGATGAGAATAACACTTCTTCGTAGCTTAAGAAATTCTTTCTGATCTCTTTGAGATCCCTTACACAGATCAGATGTTTAACACAATTTATACTTGAGTGAATCGAATTAACAAGATCCTGAAACTCCTGTCCAAAGATTAGGGTACTGGGTGTACAATCGTTTATCATATATGTTAGCTCCTGAGGTGAGTGCCTCGGGTTTAAAGGTACTCTCACGAACCCCCCCTTCCACGCTGCGATGTTGCCCTCTAAGAGCTGGGGACAATTGTTTTGTAAGAAAGCGACTCTATCTTGTTTTTTTACTCCTAAGTCATATAGTGCATTGATGAGCCTATTGATTCTTTCACCAAATTCCTTGTAAGTAGTCATTTCCTTATAGAGGGGAGATCCATCTCTCCAAACCAATAAGGTCCTGTAAGAATAGTACCTTAAAAACCTCTTTATCACGTAATCCAGATTTACATTATTCCGCATCATGCTCCAACTCCACCTTTTTCCATTCCACTTCTTAGAGATTCCAAGAAAGTAACCAATATTTCACTGACTCAGTGAGAGTTCAGGTCTGGGATCTTTGTCATCCGCTTTCGCATTGTAACGTTCACGCTCTTGTGCAGCCCTTCTTCTCCTGTCTTTGTAAGAAGTTATTTTGTCACCGCAAGAAATTGTACTCTATTAACATACTTGCGTAGATTTCCCTTGTCCTTGAATCGTTAGCATCATAACATATCAGGTGTTCAAGCAGATTTAAGAAATGAGACTTTGTAGTAGCATGCTAATGATGATCTACTCGGCTTTTCAATCTCATTTGTCTTATTTCCCTAATGAGTCCAGTAAGTTCAGTGACCGCAGCGTCGTAGAAAATCTTCCCATGAGACGGATCAGCCACTGTCGGGTCTCCCATCGTCCCATTTTCGGTTTGCGAAGACCACCATTCCATCACCATGGCCCGGGCTCCCCCCATTAGATCAAGGCAAAAATAACCACTCTTGTCGTCATGGACAATGCTCTCCTTAGCCTTTTCGATCTGGACGTGGTCAGGATCAAAATAGAGGTAGATGGATGTCTCCAGTTCGCAAGCATGGGCCATTCCTCCGAGCCGGGATCGGCGGTTTGCCCGAAGAGTGCCCCGAATTAGGTTCCAATAAGAGACGGAAACACAAAGACATTCTGTGGCAATAACCGTTTTGCGTGCTGCAAGGTCAAGGACGGGGTGATTAGACCCATGCCCATTCAGTATGAGGATCCTGCGAAAACCATGATGGGCAAGGGAAGACGTTATGTCTACCACAAAATGGAGTAAGGTCTCGGGATCAATATAGATAACTCCTGGGAAGTCCTTATGGTGCTCATTAAATCCAAAGGGGATGACCGGCAGAAGTATCACCTCTTCTGGGATTCTCGCCGAAACTCCTTTAGCTATCTCAAAAACGATCAAGTTATCTGTATCGAGAGGCAGATGAGGCCCGTGGTCCTCCATCGCCCCCACCGGAAGGATAATAACACGGTCCTTGTCAACCTCTTTGATTTCTGGCCAAGTAAACTTCCCATAGTTGGTCTTCACTTTTTTCACCTCTGGAGCTACCAGTGTGCTATCCCCTCACTTTCTAACTAATTTCCCTTTGAATCCCATCTGTTCAATGGTAATAGAGCATAGTAATAAATGAATGTCAAGAAAAAAATAAATTGAATCATATTCAATTCCAAACCCCAAAACTTCAATAACGACCGCCCTCGAATAGTTTTTCACGATTCAGGTATTATTTTAGAAAATATTAAAGCATTCGGCATGTTATGCTTTTTTTATAATCGTTCGATCACCGGTAATATGATTTTTCTTGACATAAAAAGCAAAAAATGATAATCAAAAATTAAATATTTTGAATGCCTATGCGAGCGACCGGAACCGAGAAGTCAAAAAGAATACAAATTTTGAATGCAGCTGAAAAGATCATGGCCCTAAAGGGCTTAAATGACTCAAATATAGCTGAAATAGCAAAGGAAGCAGGAGTAATTGAGTCAGTTATATACCAATTCTTTAAAGGGAAGGAGGATCTTCTTTTCTCTATCCCTGGTGAAAGGATGAAAGAAGTTCTTACTTATTTAAATGAACACCTCGAAGGGATTCGTGACCCGGAGAGCCGCCTGCGCAAGATGATTTGGTTCACCCTATACTTTAATGACACCAACCGTGATTATGCCAGTTTGCTTTTGTTAGAGTGTCGGTCCAATGTGAACTTTTACCAGCATGAAGCCTACTCCTTAATACGAAAGTACGCCGGGATTTTGTTATCCATTCTTGAAGAAGGCGTCAAAACCCGTGTGTTTCGTTCCGATGTAAATATGCGTCTTGTCCGAGACATCATCTTAGGAGGATTGGATTTTGAAAAATTGGGATGCCTCGCTTGTAGAGAGACAAAGGATACTGTCTCGGATTTCGAAGACATAATGGCCCTTGTCATACCCATGATCGCTAACCGAATGGCATCTTCCCAGTGGGAAACGGATAAATCTTACAAAATTCTCCGGTCTGCAGAACATATCTTTGCAGAAAAGGGATATCATCAAACGACGATTACGGATATAGCAAGATTGGCCAACGTGGCAGAAGGAACAGTTTATGAATATTTTAAGAACAAAGAAGATTTACTTTTCTCCATTCCCGGTTACCATTTTAAGGATCATATCAATAGATTAGCCGAAGTCTTTGAGACCAAGACTCCCCTTAAAAAGCTTCAGCGCCTGATCGGCCATCATTTTTTTCTTAACTTGGGTCAACGTGATTTCTTAAAAGTCTTTTTGCTTCATGTTCAACTCAACCGCCGTTTCTATGGTTCCCACGTCTATGAAGACTATCGCCATGCGACGGGTGTCGTGGAATCCATTTTGGAAGAGGGGAAAAGGGACGGGAGCATCCGATCCGACGTCAGTACTAGGGTATTCAGAAATCTCTTTTTAGGTGCCTTTAGCCATATGGTTCTCAGATGGCTCTTATTTGATCAAGAGAATAAGATTGATAAAACGAAAGAAATTGACGAGCTTGTTTTGCTCCTATCGAGGTCGGTAGCCAATAATATAGACGAGGTGAATTAATTCCTAATGTTTCTCTCAGAGCGAACAATTTGACCCGAAGTGAAGATAATAATGGTCAAATCCCCAGGTAAGCCGTTTTGATACTTTCGTCTTTCAGAAGGTTCTGTGCAAAACCCTCCATCACGATCCGTCCTGTTTCCAAAACATATCCCCTATGGGCCAATTCCAATGCATTCTGAACGTCCTGCTCAACCAAGAGGAACGTAATTCCATCGTTATTGATCTTTCGGATGACGGCAAGAAGTCGATCCACAATGACCGGGGGCTATTCCAAATTTGAATTGTCCTATTTTTCCAAGTTTTAATTGTACCTTTAATTTTTAAAATATTCAAAAACATTCAATATTTTTTCAAATCACTCATAGATAACATTTTCCCTTTCTAATTCTAAGATGTCCTGTACAGAGTATCCCAATAAATTTGACAGGATTTCGTCATTATGCTCGCC